>Ga0335081_10008517_pt1 | contig 16455 bp, 14 predicted proteins | sample Lox_Sample_35_FD_206713 | JGI IMG/M metagenome (GOLD analysis project Ga0335081, IMG submission 206713) | Soil microbial communities from Loxahatchee National Wildlife Refuge, Florida, United States - Lox_Sample_3.5 | ecosystem: Environmental > Terrestrial > Soil > Wetlands | place: USA... | reverse complement strand
CGGCCAGGACAACATAGCAGCGGCCAACCGTCACCACCTCCGCGACCCACAGCGCACGCTAAAGCTGCTTCAGGCTGCATGAACGCGACTTTGCCGTGTCCCTGGGTGCCTCGCCCGCGCGCCCCGGACCCGGAGCATCTGCACTTGGGCTTGTCATGGCCACATCCCTCCCGTGAGATCCGCTGGCTGCGTGGTCAAGATTTGCCAGGGCCATGCCGCACGGCAAGAGGACCAACGTCCTTTTCTGTAATCCGCCTGGAACCTAATCCTGGGCTCCGCGTAATTCCGCGTAGCTAGAGCACCGAATTGGGCTCTGACCTTGGGAAATGACAGGCTGACTAGTGCCGCATCAAGCTACGTTTGCCTTGAGGGTTATCCACAAGATCATCTATCCGAAGTCGATCAAGCTCTGAGCTGCGGATATAACCCATGGGAAGCTTGGTGATCATGGTCGTGAATAAGCCTCCTTGTCGACGATGCGGCGGAGTCGCTCGTCGTAGGTATGGTTGTTGCGCCAGATGATGTATCGGCGGATCATGCTGGCCTGTTCCTTGTGGCTGGCGTGGTCAGTGCCGTTCGCCCAGGTCCTGACCCGGCGGTCCTTGCGCGTGCTCAGGTGGGGGCTGAAGTTGGTAGATGATCGCGATCCTGATAGATGGCGGGCAGAGAGAGCGCAGGTAGCGGCAGAACTCCAGGAACCTCGCGCGTGTCTTGCGTGGCTTAATGTGCCCGTACAGCTTGTCCTCGCCCAGCTCATAGGCCCTCGAGGAACAACGGAGCGAAAAGTACCGGTGCGCTCCTGATCGCTGTGGTCAGTATCGGTGTTCGGGCAGGTCAACTGGGCGGGACCGCTGTCTGGCTCCACAGTGGCTCTCGTCCCGCCTGGTATCTCACGCACTAATATCTTGGCCGTGTTCAAACTTGTGACCTGCAGGAACTCCAGGTAGCGCCACTCACCGTTCCGTTGTTCCTCGAGGGCCGAATCCGCGGAGGTCCGGGCGAGACGCGCCCGGCTGACCGTTCTACTGGTGCGCGTGCGCGTGCGAGACGTCGTACTTAAAGGACAGCCGGAGCTTGGTGCGGAAGGTGATCGCGCCGCCCTCCTCGAGGTGCAGATCCTGCTGCACTACCTCGGCGATCCTCAGGTCGTGGAGCGACTCGCCCGCGGTCTTGACCGCGGTGGCCGCGGCGTCTTCCCAGGACTGAGTGCTCGTCCCGATCACGTCGATTACCCGGTACACGCTCATGGCATCCTCCTGGTCTGTCGCCCGGACCGGACGTCACGTTCACGCCGCGGTCTGGCAGGTCACCGGTCTGCTCCTGCTATACCCAGCCGTGAGCGGGATGACAGTCACGCCGCGATCATGGTCAAGAAAAACAGGACGTCATCAGCAACAGCACACCAGGCCGGCCAGCGGCTCAGGCTCCGCTGCCAGGTCAGAACAGCGGCTCGCTGCCGGCGCCGGGAACGCGCGGGCGCCGGCGGGGCCGCCGGGAGGGCGGGCCGGCCTGGAGCGCGGCCTGGACGGCGGCGGCGAGCTGCGCGGTCTCCGCGTCGACGGCGATGTTCCGGCGGAGCAGCACCCGGCGGACCACCTGCCCGGCGTGCCGGGGCGCGTCCTGCGGTTCGGCAGCCATCTCAGCCCTCCCTGTCGTGACGGGCGGCAGCTCAGGGCTTCACGATCATCTCGGGGCGGCTTTCACAGTCACCGTGGCCGGACCCCTGGCACGTTCACCGGACCCGCTCGTACTCCTCATCCGCGTCCCATCCGGCGTCCACCTCGTCGCCGGGCAGGTCGTTCACCTCGTCCTGGGTGAGTTCGGTCTCGTCCATGGCCTCTCATGATGCCGGCCGCCGGCGGCCACCTCAAGCGGCCTCGCCGGAGCCGGCCGCGGTCAGGTCTTGCTCGGCCACCGGTCGGCGCCGCCCGCCTGGCCCCGGCACCGGGTGAGCCGCCCGCTGCGGCCCCGGTCAGGCAGTTCCCGGTGCTGGCCGTCCATTCCCCGCCGGCCAGATCGTCGCCGCTTACCGTCGCAGGCCGCCACGCTACCCCGTGACTCAGCCGGGCAGCTCGTCGTCGGTGGCGTCGGGGTCGCGCAGCTTGCGGATGTCGCCTTCGCCGAGGTCGGGGAGCAGGAAGTTGTACTTGCCGGCCAGGTGACGTGCTCGCGAACGCACGATGAGAGCCGGGCAATGTCCTCGTCGAGTACGGGGTAGCCCGGTCACCGGCGAGCGCAGCGCAGCCACCTCGGCGGCCTCCTCATCCGCGGTCAGCTCGCGCCACTTCGCGCGATGTTCCGCCTCGCCCGAGATCTTGGCAAGGAGAATCCGGTCAGCCTGCGGACGCTTACCGATCACGCGTTCTAGTATCGTCCAGCCTGCAGGCAGGCGCCGATCCTGCTCAGGAAGGCGACCGCCCCGCTCCGGTTAGGCGGCGGGAGCTGACAACCGGTACCCGGCCCAGCGCGTCATACAGGGGCGAGCGGGGATCGTCTGGGTCGCCGTCCGGCCGGGGGGGTGAGCCGGACGGCGACACAGTACCAGCGGCGGCAGGCGCGGATAGCGGTGTCTTGCCGGGGCCTGCTGGCCAGGTACCACGTCGGCCCAGGGCCCCGACCCGGTCAGCCTGCTGGCGTCAGTCACCCAACCGTCGCACAGGTGAGAACCGATCTCCAGGGAATCAGCCATGTTGAAAGAAATTGGTCAGATAAGGGCCGGCAGCTCGCCGTAGCTGCAGGAGTCCCAGGCCCTGCAGGAGCTCCGGGCCGTTCCGGGTGCTCAGCGTCTGGGGATGCAGGGCCCGGTGTACCGTCGCCATCCAAGGTCGACGTTGCTCTATGTCCGGCCTCACCCTGGCGACTTCGCCTGACGACCGGGCCAGGCACGGCCTGCCCTCTCAGCCAGGGCGGCGGATGAGCACCTGGTCGTACCCGGCGACGTCAGGCACGGGCCGGGTGCCAGGCGGGAAGCGGGGGAAGATCAGCCGTGCGGTCCAGGGACCGGTACACGGTGGGCCTGCTGACGCTGAACAGGGTGGCGATCTCGGCGACGTTGTAGTCGCCGCTGTCGTGCATACGGCGGATCTCGCGGTCCTGGGCGGGCTTGAGCCGTGGCTGCTTGCCGCGCAGCTTGCCGTGCTGGCGGGCGATGGCCATGCCCTCGCGGGTGCGCTGGCGGATCAGGCTGGCCTCGAACTCGGCGATGACGGCGAGGATCTGCAGGAACATCCGGGCGAACGGGTCGGTCCAGTCGTACGCCGAGCCGCCGAGCGCGAACCGGACGCCGCGGCGGGCGAGCTGGCTGAGGATGTCCAGCGCGTCGGGCACGGACCGGGCGAGCCGGTCCAGCTTGGTGACGGTCAGGGTGTCGCCCTCCCGGACGGCGGCCAGGGCCTGGTCCAGGCCGGGCCGGGCGCGGCTGGTGCCGGTGAGCCCCTTGTCGAGGTAGATGCGGTCCGCGGGAACGCCGAGCGCGGCCAGCGCCTGCCGCTGGGCGGTGAGATCCTGGGCCAGGGTGGAGCACCGGGCGTAGCCGATGTTCGCCATCCGGCCGCCTCCCGTCCGTTTAAGGTACCTGTCCGTTACACATTTACCGTACACCCTAACTGAGACATCGCGAGGTGCGCCGGCGCGTTCCGGCGGGCTGGCCGGCCAGGCGTCCGGTTGAGGGTCCTCAAACGGACACACCTGGAAACGCGGTCCAGCGCACAGACCAGCAAGCTCGTCCAACCGGCCCAACCGCGCGTCAGCTAAGGGCCGCGGCGACCTGACCCCGGTGCTTGCCCTTCCACGCCGGCGCACGTCGATATGTACTCGGCGGTGACGTCCAAGTCGGGGCGAGCGGCCCAGGCACGGAGCCCGTCGAGCTGGTTGGCGGACTCCTGTTCGCCGGTAGGCACGCACGCCCAGATAGCGCCGCGGGAAGGCATAAACAAACCCTGTGGCCGGAGCGGGCCGGATACGCAGGTCAGCGAGCCGGATCGCCAGGCCGCGGCAGCGTAAACAACGGGAAGCTACTTCACGCCCTGCTGGGGCCACGCTCCGCCTGCCCGGTCCAGGAGGCGAGGTTGGCGCGGGCGGTCAGGGTGTCCGGGTGCTCGGGGCCGGAGACCCGCTCGCGGACGGGCAGCAGCGCGGCGTACTGGTCCCGGGCGGCGGCCGCATCCCCGGCCCGCCCGGTCCAGCGGGCGAGGTTGGCGCGGGCGGTCAGGGTGTCCGGGTGCTCCGCGCCGAGGACCCGCTCGCGGACGGGCAGCAGCGCGGCGTACTGGTCTCGGGCGGCGGCCGCATCCCCGGCCCGCCCGGTCCAGCGGGCGAGGTTGCCGCGGGCGGTCAGGGTGTCCGGGTGCTCCGCGCCGAGGACCCGCTCGCGGACGGGCAGCAGCGCGGCGAACTGGTCCCGGGCGGCGGCCGCATCCCCCGCCTCCCCGGTCCAGCGGGCGAGGTTGGCGCGGGCGGCCAGGGTGTCCGGGTGCTCGGGACCGGAGACCCGCTCGCGGACGGGCAGCAGCGCGGCGAACTGGTCCCGGGCGGCGGCCGCATCCCCCGCCTCCCCGGTGTAGTAGGCGAGGTTGGCGCGGTCGGTCAGGGTGTCCGGGTGCTCGGGACCGGAGACCCGCTCGCGGACGGGCAGCAGCGCGGCGTACTGGTCCCGGGCGGCGGCCGCATCCCCGGCCTGCCCGGTCCAGCGGGCGAGGTTGCCGCGGGCGCTCAGGGTGTCCGGGTGCTCGGGACCGTAGGCGTCATTCTCGGTGTGAGCGTCGGCGACCATCCGGAACAGGTCCCGGGCCGCCGGGTAGCTGCCGCTGTAGCCGAGGTATCTCGCGATCTGCCACAGGCCGTCGCTGGTCAGGTCGAGGGCGGCCTGGGCGTGCGGCAGCAGCGCCGCGCAGGCCGGCCAGGTCCCGGGCAGCGCCACATCGGCGGGGATCGCGGCCTGGATCAGGGCGGCGGCGGCCTGCCGCCACGCCGCCGCCAGTTCGGCGGGCATCTGGTCCGCGGTGACGGCCTGGACCAGCCGGTGCACCGACACCGACCCGTCCGCGGGCGGGCTGATCAGCGAATACCGGCGCAGCACCGCGATCGCGTCACCGGCCGCCAGCGGGTCCGCCAGCAGCGGCCCCAGCACCGGCGCCACCTCCGGACTAAGCCGCCCGGCCAGGCCCGGGCGGGGCTGCAGCAGCAGCCGCAGCGGGACCGCCTCGGGCGCGCAGAACGCCAGCAGCCGCAGCAGCCCGGCCGCACCCGGCGCGGCCTGCTGCACGTCCTGGAACGCCACCCGCCAAGTGGTGGCCACCGTCCCGGGGTACCCGGCCGGCTCACCCCGGCCCAGCAGGTCCGGGCGCCGCTGCCCGAACAACGCCAGGTAGGCGGCCAGGCTCTCCCCGCGGGCCTGGACATAGGCGGCGGCCTGCTCCAGCGCCAGCGGCAGCCCGCCCAGCACCCCGGCCAGCTCCCGGGCCGCCCGCCGGTCCGCATCCCCGGTCCGGCCGGCCAGGAACCCGGCCGCCACCTCGGTATCGAGCACCGGCACGTCCAGCACCTGGCCGGGCGGCCAGATCTGGTCCCGGCTGGTGATCAGCACCCGCCCCGGCCCGGCCGGCGGCACGAACGCCGCCACCGAGGCCCGGTCCGGCGCGTTGTCGAGCACCAGCAGCCACGGCGCCGGGCCGGCGGCCAGCAGCCCGTGCACCGCGGCCACCGGATCCCCGCCCCCGGCCGCGCCGAGCTGGGCGGCCAGCTCGCCGAACCCGGCCGCCAGCACCGCCGGGTCCTCAGCGCCCAGCTGCCAGGCCACCGCGACCCCGCCGAGCTGGCGGTGGGCGTACTCCACCGCCAGGCTGGTCTTGCCCGCGCCGCCCAGCCCGCACAACGCCACCACCCGCGGCCCCGCCCCGCCATCCGCGGCCAGCCGGGCCTCCAGCTCGGCCAGGAGTTCCTCCCGCCCGGCCAGGAACACCGGCCGCGGCGCCAGCCGCAGCACCCGGCCCGCCGCCCCCGGACCGCCCGGCCCCTCCTCCCGCTTCGCCAGCTTGGCCAGCTCATGCTGGATCCCGGTGCTCAGCCCCTGGATCAGCCCCTGCAGATCGCCGAACTGCGCCGGGCGCACCGCCCGGGCCACCTCATCCCGGAACGCGGACACCAGGGCCAGCCGCCGCGGATCGGCCAGATCGGACAGGCTCACGTCGGGAATGCTGGTGCGCAGCAGCGCCACCCGCGGAACGCCGCACTCACCCGCCCGCTGGAACTCCAGCTGCGTGATCGACAGGCCCTCCGGATTGCCGTCCGGAGGCCGGAACCCGTACCGGTGCCCCAAGATCAGCACGTACAGGTCACACCCGGCGACATCAGCCAGGCAGCTGTCCCGCACGGTGTCGCTGCCGGGCAGGTAGCTGTCCACCGCCTGATGCCGGGCCAGCCGCAGCCAGTCCAGCACCGCCCGCCGCTCCTCGGCCAGATCGGCGATCGTAGACGACACATAGACCCTGGCCAACTCCCGCCCCCAGGCCACCATCGCTCGGTGACCCAACCATTGCACGCTGCAGCCCGGCCCGCCACCCAGACAGGCCGGTAAATAACGCGTAGCTAATTCACTCAAGCTAGGACCCAGGGGCGGGTCGCTTTGGCCAACTAGCGTGCCAGATAGCTCCGAAGATTCCCTGCCACTTACGTCGCCCGCAGGTCCGGCACTGATTCCGCCTCCTGACCTTCCCGGTTTTCCGATAAGGCGGTCGTACGAGATCACCCCCGCCAGGTCGCTGGCTACCTCATCCCAGGCGGACAGAGACGCGGGGCAGGGGCTGGCTCCCGGGAACGTCGAAAATGAACTCGGCGGTAGCCGTCTGGCCGGGCGGCAAGATCCCGCCAGGGTAGATGTCCGGGTAGCCGTGCACGGTGAGGGGCGCATACTTCGTCTGAGGTGCCCACGACCCTAGTGCGCTGCTGTCAGTCGCCCCCCAGGCGAAGTCCGTCAGCGTCTCCGGGCGGGGCGTCCAGAAGTTCACTGTCCAGGCTCCGGACGGTCCGGTAAAGGCAACATCGACTGTGCAATCCCGGTAGTGCAGGCCGCTGATCCTTACCGGGGTGCAGATGTAGCTGGATACCCGCGCGGATCCGCCTTGATGGTGGTACACAGCTGCCTGCGCGCCACCGGCAGTGAATGCGGCGGCGGCAGCAACGGCAGTCAGCGCGGCAGGGATTCTAAGCATCGCGGTCACCTTCCCTTACGGAGACGAAGGCGGCGCGGTGCTGCGCGGCCCCCCCGCACGGATGCTACAGCAACTCGCGGCCCTGGAGACTGCCCTGCACGCAACGGGCGGGCCGGCTCCGCCGCCGCGGAATCGTGAAGGCAAGCGCGCGGTCACTGCCAGGTGGTGACGGTTATCCGTTTCCTGCCGGTAGCGGCGTCATCACTTCCGGCTCCTTCCCTGGCGCGGCTTCCCGCTGCCGTTCTTCGATGCCAGGTACCCGATGCCCAGCACCGCCAGCAGCATCCACCAGGGGATCGCGATGAACCACGCCCACGGGTGGTAGCCGTGCTTCGCCTGGCCGATCATCAGCGGCCAGGCGACGATCGCGCCTAGGATCATCAGGCCGATGAGCAGCCCGAATAGCGACGCGCAGCCGCCGCGGCCAGTCCCGGCGGATGCGTAGAACGGACCTACCCTCACCCCTGCCCTCACTGCGTTCCCTCCATGCTCATGAGACGCAATGAGGCCGGCTGCGGATTACGGAGTCCGGGCGCTTTGCCTGCTGGGAGGCACGGCAGCCTCGCCGGAGGTTGTCCCGCGTTCCGTTGAACTTCGGTGGCGGTCCCGGTTAGCTATCAAGCTGCCTTCTGTTCCCTATCGTCGCATGCGCCACTGACATTCTCAGCGAAGCAGCGGGAGTGCGGCGCGGAGCCCGGGCAGGTGCATGTGGCCGTTAAGGTCACCTAGCATGGCCCGGATGGTAGCGCCGGGCGCCGACACTGACCGGGTGATACAGCGCGGGTTATCACCCGGTTCGTACGCGTGGTCGGAGCCGCCCATTGCGGACCAAGGATGATCATCATCAGGCACCCTCGTGAGAATCACATTTCTCAACTGGGCAGCTCGGGTGCGGGCCCGGCACGGGCGGCGCTGGCCGAGTGCCGAGGCGAGCACCTGGTCGCCCGCGTAGTCCCCGGAAGATCACGATGCCTCGGCGCGCAGTTGGTCGCGTGCCCCGCCGTCCCAGAGTCGAGCGCCAACAGACACCGCACGCGATGGCACGCAGATCGCCGCGATCACTGATTGGGTCAGCGGAAAGGCGATGGTTGAGAGCGCATGATTCTGCGTCTTTGCTGCGCTGTTGGCGACGTAGGTCAGCTATTGTGAACGCCACTCTCCTGGTCAGGAGGTTCACGTGTATCGCCGATGCGCGATAACGTGCCGGAGGTCATGGATTTGCGGGGTGGGAGATGAGTAGCAGGCCGATACAAGTACAACTCCCGACTGGTGAGGTCATCTGGGCCAAGGTGACAGTAGACGGACCACAGAATGTGGCGTCCGGAGGGCTGCAACGTCTAGATGTGGAGGAGCTGGGCCGGACCGTCCGGGGTCTGTCGGCGAGCCTCTACCAGGCCGTTGACAGCCTCGTGCCAGATGAAGTCGGAGTCGAATTCGGACTTGAACTGGCCCTGAAGTCAGGCAAGGTTATCAGCATGCTGGCCGAAGGGGGCGCGACGGCCAGCGTCAAAGTCACCCTTGGGTGGAAGGGTGATAAGACGGCGACGTCCTCGGCCCCGGAGGCAAGCTCGCCGGCGGCTAAAGCGTGAACGGCTGTTTCCGTGGCTGATCTTGAGGTCAGGCTGCGGAAGCTCGCTGGCGAGTGCCGGGTGCGGCTCGGCGTTGACATCGCGGGCACCCCTGACGAAGGCGGGTCTGGCGTCTGGATCGCACCCGGTACAGTGCTGACTTGCGCGCACGTTGTTCCTGCGGGGCGCAACTCGAAGGTCCAAGTCGGCTGGGGGGGTTTTACTCTCGACGGCACCGTGACCGACCAGGTTCCGGGCGCATCTGATGCGGGCCTATGGCCATACCCGGACATAGCGGTTGTCGTCGTGGAGGGTGCTCCTCAGCATCCGTGCGCTTGGCTCTCCGAGGCTGCACCGATGAACAAGCTACTCGCCTTCGGTCACTCGGCTGCACTCGGTGAAGGTCTGCAGCCTGCCGAGATCGAGGGTGGGCATGGCGGATCTCAGGGGTTCGGAGGCGGGCGGTTCTGGCAGTTCAAGGGCAACGAGCTGGTTTCGGGTATGTCAGGCGGCCCGGTACTTGATCTTTCCAGTGGTGCTGTATGCGGCATCGTGGCGGTGACTATTGGGGAGGGCGCTGACCGCGGTGGCTATGTGGTGCCCATCGAGGGACTACGCCGCCTCGAAGCGCAGCGGCGACAGGACCTTCTGCGCGCGCACGACCGGTTCCACGGTGGCGATAGACGCTGGACAAAACTGCGGGCCGGCCTCCCTCTGCCACTCGGCCTCGCAGGCTTCCCGATTCCTGCTGCTGAAGAGGTCGAGCTGCTGGACTTGCTAGCGCAGTTTCCAGCAGCAGGTGCCGATGAACTGCTCGCGCTAGTCAGCGGTATCTCCCCTGACGGACGGATACCGATGCCGCCGCCAAGCGCTCTACGGGACGTGGCATATGCCTTGCTGGATAGCGGCAGTCCGGACCGTGAGGTCGTCATGTCAGTCCTGCGGCTGACTCATCATCTTGTCGGATCTGCTCCAGAGCCTGCCCATCAAGACCTGTACGACTGGGCCACGGCCCTTGCGGCACGTTGTGAGCGGATGACAGAGCTGCGCAGCCTCCGCCGGGAGCCGGCGCTGAAAGGCGGACGGGGCGGGGTGATTTCCGTCGAGATCGTGCCTGGCGGGGCTAGGGCGGACCTTTTCCGGCTGACTGTTTCCGTGCAGCAGGGGCCACGCGGACGCCAGCCTATCTATCAGGACCAAGACCCAGTGCACACCCTTGAACAGGTGAAAAAGGTAGCCTGCGATCAGCTGCGGATCGCCCTAGCGCGGCTGGCTGGAAACGCTCACGTCGAGTTCGTTGTTCCGATGGAGCTGTTTGATGAGCCATTTGACGAGCTGGCAGCGACCAGGCCCTACACCAACCTTGGCCGCAAGTACTGTGTGGTGCTGCGTGACTACGACCGCCAGTTCGACCCATTCGCAGAGCATGACTGGCGTCGGCGCTGGCAACAGCTGCAGAACCCGGCGCGGGGCATCCGCTGGATCACCTGTACCGAGAACATGACGGATGGCGAGTTCTCTGCCGAACTCGAACAGCATCCCGGAATTGTTGTCATGGCTCTGACCCGCAGCCCTTCAGCTAATGAACAGCTCAGCGACATGCTGCGGGTGGCGCTGGATTCTGGTGTGCCGGTGGCGGCCTGGTGCCGTGACACCTGCCTGGAGCATCATGCCAGCACAGCTGAACCCAGCTGTGCTGGACAGCGTTTCCGGGTGGCGTTCGATCCGTTTCTTTCCATGGCCTCCATCAACGACCTGCCCGAAGCAGTACGTCAGCTCCGGAACAAAGCTGCCATGCAAAACCCCGCTCCGGCTGACCGCGATTGCCAGGGGGTCGTGCTGCTCTGGGACGATCCGGCGCGAGCGGCACAACCGGTTGCGCCTGTTCATGAGCCACCCCACCAGTCACTGGAGAACGCATCATGATCGCCAGGATCTTCAATGGTGACGGACAGCCTCACGACTGGGAACTGCCGCCAGCGCCGCCTTGGCGTCAGTTCAGCGGCGCGCCGGTTGTGACATCACCGCATGAAGCAGACTGGGCCGCTCGGTATCCCAATGACCTCGAACGCGCTCGCACGTACCAGGCACAGGGCCGTGAGGTCGAACTTGTCAACGTCGCCATCATGCTGCGCCGGCCACTGCTGATCACAGGCAGGCCGGGTACCGGCAAGTCCACTCTCGCCTACGCGCTCGCCCACGAACTGGGATTGTTTCCGGTTCTCCGATGGCCCATCACGACCCGCACTACCTTGCAGGACGGCCTCTACAGGTACGACGCGATCGCCAGGCTCCAAGATGCCAACCTCGCTCAGCAGGCAGCCCGCGGCAGCATAGGCCTCTATCTCCAGCTCGGCCCGCTCGGCACCGCCCTGCTGCCCTACGAACGGCCCCGTGTGCTGCTCATCGATGAAATCGACAAGAGCGACGTCGACCTGCCGAACGACCTGCTCAACGTGCTCGAGGAGGGCGAGTTCCGGATCCCGGAGCTCGTGCGGATCGCCGAGACCGAAAGCGAGGTGGAGATCGGTCTCGAGCACGAAAGTTCCCGAGTGCGTATCCGGGAGGGAACTGTGCGCTGCCGCGCATTTCCCATCGTCGTGATGACGAGCAACGGGGAACGGGACTTCCCGCCAGCATTCTTGCGCCGGTGCGTGCGGCTGGAGATCGCTGAGCCGGACAGTCAGCGGCTGGAGGCGATCGTGCGTGCGCATCTGGGCCAGCAAGCACTTGCGGCCAGCGCGGATCTTATCGGCGAGTTCCTCCAGCGACGCACCAGTGGCGAGCTGGCTACCGACCAGCTCCTGAATGCCATATTCGTCACGATGCACAGCGACCTTACCCACGCCACTAGCCGGCAAGAACTAGCCGACTTGCTGCTCCGACCCTTGAGCGCGCCAGGCTGACCGGCCATGTCCCTCGCAGCCTTCATCAGAGCCTTGCACGTGGCCGGCATGCAACCGACCGGGCTTGAGATCGCCGAGGCGCTCTGGCTCGCCCAGCACCTGGCCGCACCCCCCGCTGAGTCCCGGCAGCAACAGCCGATAACCCAGCTAGACGATGGCGGTACTGACAATCTGGTGCCATCACTTGCATCGTCTTCCGCTAAGCACGTCCTGCTGAGCACGACAAAGGCTGCCATCGCAGGCTCCAGGATCCGCGGACACCCGGTCGGGATACCCGCCATCCCCGGCCTTCACCGAAGAGAGGACATCCAGCGGGCGCTCCGGCCGCTGCGCCGGTACGGCCCGTCCCTTCACCGTCGTGTTATCGACGAAGATGCGACAGCCACCTTCATCGCCGACACCGGCCTGTGGATACCAGTCATGCGCCCGGCACCAGAACGCTGGTTCGACGTTGTACTAGCTGTCGACTCCTCGCCGTCGATGAACCTATGGCAGCCGCTGATCGCTGATCTGCGCACAATGCTTTCCGGGACGGGAGCCTTCCGTGACATACGGACCTGGGAACTCACCCTACGACAGCAGGCCATCGTCCTCCGGTCCAGCGGCAGGGCCGCTGCACGCAGTCCTCGCGAGCTCATAGACGGGGCACGCCGACGGCTGTTCCTGATCGTCACTGACGGCGCCGCCCGCAGCTGGCATGACGGCTCCGCCACCAGGACCCTAGCGGACTGGGGAAAGACTGGCCCGGTAGCAGTCTTGCAGCCGCTGCCAGAACAGATGTGGCCCCGCACAGGCCTGCCGACAGCACCCGTCCTGATAACTGCACCGACCCTCGGTACCTGCAACAGCCAGCTACGCGTCGAACGCCGCCGCCGCCGCATCCCCGGGATCTCGATACCGGTCCTCGGCATAGAACCAGATGCATTGCACGCATGGGCTCATCTCGTCGCGGGTCCGGCATCCGCAGTACACCTCGCCGTGACGCCGATAACTGGCCGCAGGCAACCCCCATCGTCTTCGGCCTACCTGAACGAGCCAGGCATCGCCGTGGAGCGTTTCCGGGCAAGTGCATCTCCCCAGGCATATCAACTTGCGGTCTGCCTGTCTGCCGTACCGCTGACTCTCCCGATCATGCGGCTCGTCCAGCATTTCGCAGCGCCAGCGTCTCCCACATCGGCGCTGGCGGAAGTAATCCTGGGCGGGTTGATATCTCACACGGGTGACGGTACCTACGAATTCCTGCCAGGAATACGCGAGGCTCTCCTCAGGGAACTGCGCCGCTCGGAATTGATAGCAGTGTTCGCGGCCGTATCGGACTACATCACCCAGAACGCCGGCAGAGCAAGCCATTACTTTCCCGCAATCGCCGAATATGCCGACGGTTCTGTGACAGCCGATGCGCAGGCATTCAGCTGGGTGCCGCACGCCGTCGCAGCCCGCCTCGGCTTGCCCGACATGTCACATCAGGCCCAGGAGAATACCGCGGCGCCGCCGCTGCGCAAGCTCGGCGCCGACCCCGCGACCGGCAAGCCGATGGTGATCATGGATGTAGAGGTCATGGTCGGCCGGTCCGGCCCGAACGTGACCGACGGGGAGATCACCGCGTCGTTGCCCACGGGCGACGTGGCCTCGATCACCGACGCGCGGGAGGCAGCACTGCTCGCCGAGCGCCGCCCTGCCAGGCCGCCGACGGGCAAGAGGGCCACAACCGTCCGGCCGGGAATGCGCATCATCCTCGCCGGGCCCCCCGGTGCGGGCAAGTCGACGCAGGCCCAGTCCATAGCCCCGCGCCTGGCGATCCCGAGGATCTCCACAGGTTACATCCTCCGCTACAACGTGACCAACAATACCGACCTCGGCCGCAAGGCCAGGGAGTTCATGGAGCGCGGCGACCTGATCCCGGACAAGGTGACCCTGGCCATGATCAGGGATCGGCTGGCCGAGGACGACGCCCAGGAAGGCTTCCTGCTCGACGGCTTCCCGCGCACCGTCCCCCAGGCCGAGACCCTGCAGAAGATGCTCTACGAATGGGACGTCAGGCTCTCCCTGGTGCTTGAGCTCGTCGTGGACGAGGACGAGGTGGTACGCCGCCTGTCCGGACGCCGGACCTGCGGGCGGTGCGCGCGGGTGTGGCACGTCCTGTACGACCCGCCCGCCCGTGACGGCATCTGCGACGACTGCGGCGGGGAGCTCTTCCAGCGGGACGACGATGACTCCGAGGAGACGATCAGGCACCGGCTTGAGGTTTACGAAGAGCAGACCTCCCCGCTCCTCTCGTTCTACGCCGACCTCCTGATCGGCATCGACGCGACCGGCCCGGCGGAGGAGGTCACCAGCCGGGCGATGGCCGCGCTCCGTCCGTTCCTCCGCTGAGAAGCCTTAGGCGTGTGGCGCGGCGGCAATGACAATCGAAGTCAAGACTCCCGAGCAGCGCAAACTTTAGCTGGTCCTCCCCTGCCATCCTCGCCGCCAGCCGTAAGCCCGCCCGCGCTGCGGTCACCGTGGCACGTCCACGGGGCCAATCGCAACAGAGTCTGGAGAGTATGCAAGCAGGCGTGTCGCCGATCCGCGCTGCGCGCGAACGCCGAGCCCAGCGCGACCGCGACAACGACCGCCACAAGTACCAGGACGGCAAGGCCCATCACCGCTGCGAGCGTCGCTGCCGTGGACGACCTGCCGACCAGTAGCGGCGCCAGCACGGCGCCAACCCATGGGCGGCGCGGCCACGTGTGACGCGAATACCTCACCCTGAGCCTCCTCCTCGTCCTCCACGATGCCGCGACTGGTTGCGCGGACCTGCCCTTAGTGAGCCACACCCGATTTCCGCGATTCGCTAACACTTCGCGGGGTTCCAAACCCGTGGGGTGTTGCCGTGCCCAGGAGTGCGGACAGTGAGGCCGACCGCGACTTGACGGCCCAGCTGGCCACGCGCGGCCTGGCTGGATCGAGCGCGCGCTACGAACGCTGGCGGCGCGCCGACCTGCTGCCCCGGCACAACCGGCATGGGGCTGGTCGCGGGCGCGGTTCAATTTCTACGCTCGCCCCCGCGACTGTCGAGATCGCCGCAGCGCTCGCGCGTTACGCTGTGCAGGGCCGCGATCTGCGCGCTGCCGTCATTGAGTGGTTCTTCGAAGCCGGGCTTCGGGCCCCGCCGGGTGAGCCTGTCGTGCCCGAACCGCCGGACGCGGCCGTGGCTGAGGCGCTGGTGTGGGCGGTGCGCACCGCTCCCGAGTACCGCCTTCTGCAGCGCGCCCGCGCTGCAGTCACCGAGGCACAGAAAGATGACTTCTATGCGGTCGCGGCTGAACAGGCGCGCCGGGGTCCGGACCCTACGGCCGGATTCGACCCTGTGTCGGTGCGCGAAGCGCTGCTCAGCAGCAGGGACATTCCCAAAGATGCCTTCGCCTCCAGCGGGTCGCGCACCGACCTCGTGCACTACATCGCCGCGCTGGGTTTCGGCGTCGACGAGGTCGGCGCCGAGGCGTTCGCCGACGCGATTGCTGCCAGCGGCCTGTTCCCGCAGCTGTCCGCGCAGCAGTGGCGGGACGCGATGATCGAGGCCGACGCCTCCGGCACCTACGCGGAGGCAGTCACCGCGCTGACGCGCTTCGACCTGGCCGAGGCGCTGGAGAACGCTGGCATCGAGCGGCTGCGCCGGGCGCGCGAGGTCGCCGCCGGTCTGGCCGGATTCGGCGGGCTGTTGGTGATGCACGCGCTGCTCATGCCGGACACCCCGGGCCTGGCCGCACTGCGCGCCGGTATCAACGGCCTCGGGATGGGCCCGGCGCTTATCAGCCTAGCCAAGCAGGTGATGCGGCCGCGCGGCATCGCGTTCGCCATCGCCGGCTGCCTCCAGCCGATGTACTTGGCGCTGTACAACTCGCTGTCCGAGCTGGTTGCCGCAGGTCCGCCGCTGCTGTATGAGGCCGGAAACGACGAGCACGATCCGGAGCGTTACATGGCGACCTGGCTCTCCTCCATCCGCAAGCTGAGCGAGCGGAGCTAACTTAACTTAGCCCGGAGTTCCCCTCTGCCATCTCCGCGGACGTGAAGTTATCAGAGCTAATGGCCCATTGCTTCTGATAACCTCACGGCCGCCCAAGTGGACGTTAGCGGCTGAACAGGAGCTTGAGCAGTCTCCAGGCGCGAGCGCGCCGGTCTGGGTCTTTCGACCAAACATATACAGCGCCCGGCACCACGATTCCGGCGGCTGTCAGTACTACGGGTAGCGACCAGATACGTGTAATCGGGCCATCGGCGCTACCTGGGTTCCGCAGCCACTGCCCTTAACTTCCGGGAGATACGTGTCCGGATGTCCGATTGCCGGCAGAGGGTTACATGTTAGTTACGATACGGGTCCGGGTCGGCGTGGCGCGCCCGTTATGCAACAAAGCTCCCGATACGACGTTTGGTGTCTGGTCCAGAACGTCATGCACAGGAGCTTCGTTGTCTGCCCAGTTTGCCATGGTTGTCTCGCCTGCGTCCGCTGTTCCCGCTCGCCATGCCGGAGGTGACGCGCCGGGCGGGGCCGCTGCTGAAAGGCTGCTGCCGCAGGTGGCGGCCGGTCCCGGGTTCTGGGAGGACCTGCTCGGCGAGCTGCGCCGGGCGGGCCTTATCGCGGAACTGCTCTCCGACGGGGTGATCACCGCCGCTGTGGCCGCAGCTGACCACGGGCACCAGCTGGACCGGGCGCTGACCGCCGAGGCGACCGCGCTGTGCGTCATCACCGGCGCGCTGTTCCCGGACCAGGGCTATGACATGATCCTGGCCCGG
>Ga0335081_10008516_pt1 | contig 16456 bp, 7 predicted proteins | sample Lox_Sample_35_FD_206713 | JGI IMG/M metagenome (GOLD analysis project Ga0335081, IMG submission 206713) | Soil microbial communities from Loxahatchee National Wildlife Refuge, Florida, United States - Lox_Sample_3.5 | ecosystem: Environmental > Terrestrial > Soil > Wetlands | place: USA: Florida... | reverse complement strand
AGAGGGACTTCGACGGGGCGGAAGAGGTCCTCAAGAAAGCCGTGGCGAGCGCTCCGCGATCTCCCCAAGCCGGGCTGGCACTGGGTATGCTCTATGTGCGCCTGAACCAGGGGGAAAAGGCGGAGCGCGCATTCCGGCAGGCGCTGCAGGCGGACCCCAAGTATGGGCCGGCCCTGATGGGGTTGGCGGCTGTGCAGACTGCCGGCAACCGTCTGGAGGAGGCGGAACGGACGCTTCGCCAGGCGGCGACGCTGCCGGAAGGTACGTATGCGCCGATGCATGCCAATTTCCTGTTTCAAATCGGTAAGCAGGATCTAGCGTTGGCGGAGTTCGCGAAGCTCGCGAAAGACCATTCCGGCGACCGGATTGCGCGCGCAAGGTTGCTGGGCGCTTATCTCGCAATGAACAAAGTGGCGGAAGTGCAAACGTTGCTGGCGGCGGCCCTGAAGAAGAATCCGAAAGACGTGGATGCCCTGTACCAGCGGAGCAAGTTGTATGTGAAATCGGGCAAAAGCGCGGAGGCTCTGCAGGATCTCGACCAGGTGCGCCACTTCGCGCCGAAAGCGGTTCCGGTCCACAGGATGCTGGCCGCAATATACAAAGCCCAGCACTCACCCCGAATGGAACGTAACGAGTTAGGAGAGGTCCTGCAACTGGACAGGGCCCATCTGCCGTCCCGTCTCGACCTGGCCGACAACCTTCTGGCAGGGGGCAATGGGGCACAAGCGCTGCGTTTGTTGGATGAGGCCCCCGGTGCGCAGAAAAAGGTTCTGCGGTTGATAATCGTGCGCAATCGGGCGCTGATGGCGCTGGGCAAGGCGCAGGAGTTGCGGACAGTTCTGGACCAAACACTGGCGCAAGAAAGAGTTCCGGAACTGGTATTACAGGATGCGCTTCTCAAGCAGGCGTCAGGGGACTACGCCGGCGCACGCGCGTCGGCGGAAGAAGTTCTGAAACAGAATGCGGAGGACCCGACGGCGGTTCTCCTGGTGGCGGATAGTTATCTTGCTCAGAAGCAGCCTGATCGGGCGCTGGCGAGGTTGTCACAGATGGTCGCGGCACTGCCGAATTCCGCGCAACTACGCTTTGTGCTGGGGGAATTCTATGCCCGCGCGGGAACCTCGACTGAAGCGCGGAAGACTCTGGAGTCCGCGAAAATCGCGAATCCGAAGTTTTTCCAAGCGGACTTTGCCTTGGCAGACCTCGATTGTCGAGAGAAGCAGCCGGAGCGCGCGCGACAACGGCTCCGGACCGTGTTGGCCGCTGACCGTAATAACGTCGCTGCCCTAATGAAGCTCGCCACCATTGAGGAGGAGGCCGGCAATGCGGTGGAGGCGATGGCGGCATACCGGGCGACCCTCAACGCCGATGGGTCGAACGTGACGGCGATGAACAATCTGGCCTATCACCTCGCGATGGAGAATCCGGACGAGGCACTGAAGCTGGCGCAACAGGCTGCCGAAGCTGCTCCCGAGAGCCCCGATGTGCAGGATACGCTGGGGTGGGTTTACTACCGGAAGGGCATCTACAACACGGCAACCGGATATTTGAAGGCGGCATTTACGAAGAGTCCCACGGCGCAACGGCAGTTCCATCTCGCCATGTCCTATCTCAAACAGGGGGAGAAGACCTTGGGGCAACAGATGCTGCTGACCGCGTTGCAGAAGGATCCGAACCTGGCAAACACCGAGCATGGATGGTAGGGAGGCATAGGTACAGCGCGCAGCGTGCATTTTCAGCGTGTTTGGGATCGTGACGCGCCCGACCACATACCCGCCAATCTCGTCAACGAACTCCAACCCGTTCCGGTCCACCTCAGTAAGTGCGTGTGATCCGAAACGCTCCATACACCCAGACCTGCGCGCCGGCTTCCACTCGATGGCGTAGATGTCTGACGAAAGCGGTCGTCAGGAGGTTTACATCTCGGCCGTTTCCGGATCCATCCCCAGGTCAAGTTTCAAATACGCGACAAATGGCGGCGCGTTTCTCTCCTGGAGGATAGTCAGAGCTTCCTGGCTCGCCGTAGCCTTATCGGAGCCTAGTTGCCCTCCGCAACTGCTGAACGTAATCGTCAACTGGCCGGCGCTGCCGAAGGCGCCAAGGTGGTAAGTGGCGCGACGTTTACGTCGCACAGAATACTTTGGTTGTTTGCCTCTGGGGCCGCAAGACACTGGCCTTAGAATCTCTGTGAGTCTAAGGCGAGCTGATTGACAGGAAGTTGGGACGATCCGAACTCGTGGACGAAAGACGGCGTTATCGTAGACAGGGCAGGTCACCCGGAACGAGAAGTCGCCTATGCTGAGATTGGCCACAAACGGCGTTCGAACGGATGACGACGACGCCGTCGAGAATTTCGACAACCCTGCGCCATCTCCTCCAACCGGACTTCCGGGGCGTTTTGCCGACTACATCAGCGAGACGGGCGTCTTCCCGTCAAAGTGGCTGGAAATCCTCAGTTACGACTGATAGAGAAAACCGGGGCAGGTCAGCCCGGCGCTCGCCAAGTTTCGGTTGGAGCGTGACACGCGTGGCGTCCGCCGGGTCGCGAGTAGCGTGTCCGGAGTCGATGATTCGGCCAAGGCTATTGGCTTGGGGAGGAGGCGCGTTTCTGCTTGCCGGCGGCGGCCCTTACAATGTCAATCACGCGACCGGGAGATCGAGCGCCTCGCGAACTTTTAGCGCCAGAGCGGTCGACGTGAAAGGCTTTCCAAGAAAGTGGGAATCGGTATCCACGACGCCAAATTGGCCGATAGCGTCCGCTGGATAGCCTGACATATAGATCACCTTGAGTCCGGGCTGCATACGTTTCAGGCGGGTCGCCAACTCCTGTCCGTGCATCTCCGGCATCACCACGTCGGTGACCACCAGACTTATGACGCCGCCATGCTCCTGATATACGCGCAAGGCGTCCCGGCCGTTACGGGCCTCAAGGACCGTGTAGCCCAGTGTCTCAAGACTCCGGCGAACCAAAAGACGAACCCCCTCTTCATCCTCCACAACCAGAATGGTCTCCGAGCCGTGCACCCGGCCGCTGGCATCCGGCGCCTCCGTCTCAGCCACCTTTTCGGCGCAGGGCAGAAATATCTCAAACCGCGTTCCCTTACCCAATTCGCTTTCGACGCGAATATCACCCTTGTGCTGTTTGACAATACCGAAAACACTGGCAAGACCCAGACCGCTGCCTTTGCCGAACCCTTTGGTCGTATAAAAAGGTTCGAAGATATGGATCCGGGTTTCTTCGTCGATGCCAGTTCCCGTATCAGTGATTGCCAGCAGGACATACCGTCCCCCGCTGCGCTCCTCGCCAGGCGACAAATCCACCAGACCGGTTTCTATTGTGATCGTGCCACCGCCCCCCAGTGCATCCCGCGCATTTGTGACCAGATTCATGATGATCTGCTCAATTTGCCCCGCGTCGGCATCGACCGGGCAAGCCTCAGCGGTGAGGCGTGTCTGCAGTTCGATGTGCTCGCCGATTAAGCGCCGCAATACGTTGGTCGTGGTTGCTATAACCTGGTTCAGGTCGAGCACGCGCCGATGGATAGTCTGGCGGCGACCAAAAGCAAGGAGCTGACTCGTGAGCGCCGCGGCGCGGTTAGCTGTTTCCACGACAACACCCAACTGTTCACGCAGATGCGAGCTGAGTGCGTTGTCGTCGAGTACGAACTGCGTATAGCCAGTAATGACGGTAAGCAGGTTGTTGAAATCGTGCGCCACCCCACCTGCCAGCCGGCCTATGGTTTCGAGCCTTTGCGATTGGGCCAGTTTTTCGGTTTGCGCCAGTCTCTCACGAAGCGCTTGCACATCGGAAATTTCTTCATAGGTCACGACGGCAAACACAATATGCCCGGCATGGTCTCGAATGGGGGCGGCGCTTGCCCGCACCAATACCCGCGCGCCATCCCGCAGAATCGTAATGGCTTCATCGGCCACGATTTCGCCGGTCTGCAGGGCGCGATTCAGCGGCCATTCCTCCGGTCGATACGCCGTGCCGTCCGGGTGAAATCCTTCCACATGAATTCGGTCCACCGGGTCTCCCACGGCAAGCGCGGAACCGCCGAATACCCTCTGCACCTGACCATTAGCCAGGATGATATTGCCCGAAGGAGCTTCGGCCACGATCACCGCCGAGGGCATGCACTGGATCACCATTTCCAGTTGGGCGCGCTCCCCTCGAATCGTCGCAAGCAGGTTCTCGCGCTCTTCCTCGACGCGCTTCCGGTTGCCGATGTCCACCAACGTAAGGATGGCCCCCTCAACCTGGTCGCGTTCATCTCGGGACGGCGTGATCCGCAGGAGATACCAGTTTCCGTCGCGGTCTCGCGTCTCCGTCTCGCGCATGGCGCCGCTGGCAACGGTCTCATTGACGAACTGGTGGAGGTTTTCGAATTCCAGGTTCGAGCGCACGTGGGCGAGCGGCCGGCCGATGTCGGAGGCGAGGAAATTGAACAGCCTCCGTGCGGAGGGTGTAAACATCCGAATTTCCCCGCGAGGGCCCAGCACGACAATTGGCATCTCAATGCTGGACAGCAGATTGCGCAAGTCCGCATTGGCCTGAGTCAAACCGGTATTACTGGCTTGCAGTTGCTCGTTAACCGTAACCAACTCTTCGTTGGACGATTGCAGTTCTTCCTTTCCAGTCTCGATCTCCTCATTCACGCTCTGAAGCTCTTCGTTGTTTGAGAGCACTTCTTCATGCGCGCCCTTGAGCTCTTCGATGATCGAGTTCAGGTACTCGGTAGTGGCCGCAAGTTGCTGCTGCAGGCGGATAACCTCGCGCCGGTCCCCGTGCCGTTCCGGCGTTACATCCCCACGATCGGATTGGACAGCCTCAAATAGAACCAGATAATGGGGGCCTGCGCCGGGTAAGTTGATGGGGATGACATCGATGCTCGTTTGGTCATAGCCGCGCTCGGAGCGGACCTGAATCTCACCGGCGCCAACTGGTTGTCCCGTGTCCCTGGCCTTTTGCAGAGCCGCTTGCAGCGGCATCCGCAGCTCAGGCCGCGCCATTTTCAAGAGATCGAAACTTGCCGGGCCACTCACCGGCGCAAGATAACGGCTGGTGTCCCCTCGAAACTGAAGAATTCGGCTCGACCCTTGAATCAGCACGCCGGACTGGCCATCGCGAGCAAACAGCACTCGGTCGGCCTCCGCAATCATGTCAGAGTCGGAATCAGAGCCGCTCCTGTAGCCAAGCCGCTCTCGACCGGCCGGAAGTCTAGCTTTAGCCAGAGCCATATGGTTCCCGGACCCGCCGATCTTGGAAAAGAACCGGTGTTTGGCGTCAATGACCGAAAACATTTCCTGGTATTGGAACAGTGACTCAGAGGAGCCGACCACGAGGTAACCGCCGGGTTTTAGCGCGTAGTGCAGCCTGTCGAGCACCCGTCCTTGAAGCTCAGGGGACATGTAAATGAGCAGGTTCCGGCAAGTGACCAGGTCGAGGTTGGAAAATGGAGGGTCCGTGGTTATGTCATGCCTTGCAAATATGCACAGGTCGCGGACGGACTTGATAATCCGGTAATGGTCGTCAGTCTTCCGAAAAAAACGTTCAAGTCGCTCGGCAGATACGTCCATTGAGATGTTCTCGACGAACACCCCGGCGCGCGCGCGATTGATCGCCCGCTGGCTCACGTCCGTGCCGAAGATCTGTACCGGGTGTTCCAACGACTCCGCGCCGAACGCTTCAATCAAGGCAATGGCCAGCGAAAACGCCTCCTCCCCTGTGGAGCATGCCGGGACCCAGACCCGAATCGGCTGGTCGCGTGGCCGGTCCTTCACCAGCCGAGACAGCAGTTGCTCTGCGAGTGCCGCGAAGGTTTGAGGATCGCGAAAAAAACTGGTCACGTTGATCAGCACTTCATTGAAGAGCGCATCCAACTCTTCCTTGTCCTCGCGTATAACGCTGGCGTAGTCTTCGATCCGCTCGATATGGCGCAACGCCATGCGCCGCGCAATGCGCCGTTTCAGGGTTGATGGCCGGTAGGCCGAGAAGTCCGTCCCCTTCTGCGCGTGCAGCGCCGCAAGGATGTCCCGATGGCAGCTTTCAGCCCCCGGTGGGAACACTCTCATCCACTCCTCGCGGTCATTCCGGACGTACGGATGCCTCGCGATCCGTTCCAGTTCCTCCGCTATGCCGCGCGGTGGGAGCACAAAATCGACCGCGCCGGTGTTGATTGCGTGATGCGGCATGGTGGCATGCTTGGCGGAGTCGTCCTGTGCAAAGGTGATCCCGCCGCTTTGCTTCACCGCCTGCAACCCAAGTGCGCCATCGGAAGAGGCTCCGGACAGAACGATCGCGATCCCAGAGGCGCCCTGATCCTCAGCCAGGGAACGAAGGAACTCGTCAATCGGAAGATGCAGGCCCGCGGGCAGCAGCCGCTCAGCTAGCCGCAGCACACCCCCCGAGGTGACCATAGTCCGATTGGGCGGGAGGATATAGACGTGATTGGGACTGACCCTGAGGCCTTCGGTTGCCTCCGCAACCGGCATCCTGGTCTCTCTTGAAAAGATGTCGGCGAGAATGCTCTTGCGTGTCGGGTCGAGGTGCTGGACATAGACAAACCCCATTCCCGTGTCCGCGGGGAGGTTTCTGAGCAGGTCGCGCGCGGCCTCCAGGGCTCCAGCAGATCCGCCGATTCCAACGATGGGGAAGCTGCCGGGCGGTTTACCACCTGCGAATTCTTCTGCGGAATCGCCTTCGGGCTCAGTGACATCGCCGGCCATAGCGTTCCCTCCCCGACGCCCGTAGGATACCACCGCTCCGTTTCCGCCTCAGCAATGCCGGTTCTTGAAGGCCGTCAGCTTCCGCAGGAGGCAACGCAAATCGCCACCCCCCGCGAGCTGTGGCAAGCATCGGGCAAGCACCAAAGCCGTCCATAGCGCGTTCTGTATAGGATCGCTGAAACGTCCAGCATTGAAACGGCAAGAGATAGCCCCTCCAGGATGTCCGGATGTTCTCAGTCGATCGTCGACCACCCCCAGAAGTGATCCACATGAGAGAAAAGTCGCCGACCGCGGATTGGACAGATATGGAGTTCGAGGAAGTTGGCCGGATTAGGACCGCCAAGTCGGCCAGTATCCGCGATCCAGGAATTGTGTACGTGGGTTTAGTGGAGGAGAGACTCCGGAGCCGGGTTACGCGCACCCTGCAGGTTTGTGCCGATCACCAGCGCCAGGTATTCGACGGCGAGGTTGCGCAGGCCCCCATCGCCGATGACGGCAAAACCATGGGCGAACTGAAAGGCGCAGCGGGCGATGACATAACCGGTGAATCCGTCCGGCGCCAGGTTCGAGACTGCGTCTGCGTAAACCGCGCCGGCGGGTATGCTCCGCGTGGTGGTCGGGGGCCGCGGCCGGCCGCTGTACCAGTTCAGGACGCAGGATCCGGACTGCGGCGGGGTTTCGAAGGGGTCCATGGAAGTGTTGGCGATGACCAGACCCGTGTCGAACCCGGCCTGATTGGTCACGTAAGGGAACAACAGCGAGGTCTGGCAGACGCCGATTGCGAAGAGTGCGTCAGCTGTTTGCGAAGTCTCGAAACGCAGAAGCGGCAGGGTCGCCGACGCGGACCCTGCCAAGATGTCGGTGAAGGTGAGCGGGCCGGGCGTGGGAGCATAGCTCAGGTTGACCGTGGCCGCGCCCGGAGGGGGGCTGCCGGCCACGGGGCCGGCAGAATAGCTGATCCACAAACCAAACCAGAGGGTGTCGAGCGCCGACGAATTGGCGTCGATCACCTCCCAAACGGCTGTGCCGCTGCCGCCGACCAAGGGGACTTCCGCGAGCTGGAGGGTTCCGGCGGAACCGTCCAGGGATGCGGTAGGGGACACGCGGGGAACGGTTCCATCGCCATCCGGCAAGGCTTCGCCGCTCAGAAGCTGCGCGAATGCGATGGCGCCGGCCTGCGGCGGCGGCGATGCGGTGGCCGAGTCGGTGTCGCCTACGAGGTTGGCCACGGAGACATACAGATGGACACCGGCGGGGACACCGGCGAATTGCGCCTTCAGACGGGTACCGTAGTCCGCGAGGCCGATGGGCAGAGTGCCGCCATTGGAGGAGACTGCGAAGGTCACGAACCCGGATTCCGAGTCGTACATGCGGCCGGGAACGTTCTGGGGAACGATCGCCTGGCCGTTTGTGGCGGACGTCGGCTGGACGCGCGTCTTGAACCCAGTGGCGAACTGTTCGCTGAATTGCAGGACCGCAGCCGGGCTCATGGTTGCCGAGCTGCACTGAGCAAAGGCGGTCCCAGCGCCCTGGAGGGCGGCAGTATTGTCGGCAGTGCGGACGGCGGCCAGAAGGCCCGGACGAACGAAGCCGGCGGTCAGAACAGGATTGGAGAGCGGGAGCGAGCTATTAGGGCTGATGGCGACGGAGGCGAGCACGGGCTGCGCGCCGGGAGCGCCGCCTGCCAGGCCGGACGCGTTGGCGCGGATATTGGTGATGCGAAAGACGCGGGTGGTGCCAGCCGGCGGGAGGATGGGCACGCCATTGAACGTGACCTGGTTGGCGCTGACGGTTCCAAAGAACATATTGGGTCCGGGCCTGGCCGCTCCGGGGGCGAAGACGGCGATGGGGACGGGGCCTGCTCCCGCGTACACCGTGCAGCCGCCGGGCCCCGCGCCTACGGCCGGGGCGTCACCGGCGAGGCAAGGAATTTGCGGGGCGTCGGGCCCGAAGCCGGGAACCACGGGAGGCAGACCGGAGCCGGGCTCGTCGATCAGCAACACGGCTTCGCTGAGGTTGCCCGGACCCTGGATTCGGTTGGTCACGTTGGTGTCGAGGCTGACGGTGATATTCGCGACCGGGATCTGGGTGCCGGGAGCAAGAGCGCGCCCTCCGGTGCAGGTCATGAGGATATCGCCGATCAGTTCCGTCAAAGCGCCAAACCGAAGGTTGCGCGGCACGGCGGAGGTGGTGCAAGCGAGGGGAGAGACGGCCGACGAGGGGTTGCCGGAAACCTGTGCGCCGCAGAGTCCGGCAGTTGCCAGCAGCAGGCCGAGGTGCAGACAGCCGCGCCGGTAACACCGCGCACCTTCGCCGATCGATCCGCCGAGGTCCATGAGATCCCGTTACTCAGTTCCACCACTATAACTGCCGGCGCGGGCGGGCTGCCTTCCGGAGGTACGGGCCAGGCGCGTGGATCCACCGTGCGACAGGAATAGGCAATAAATTGGCAGGATCGCGATAGCGCGCCGCGGCGGGGGATTCTACCCTGAAGTTTCGAGGAGAAAACAATGCAGAAGCGCACACTTCCGCTACATCGTCCCGCGCTTCACGGCGGATGCACGGAAAGCCAACCTGGCGATGGTGGAGCTGCTGCGCAACATCGCGGAAGGGAAGAAGGCCACACCGGCGCAGATCGCGCTGGCGTGGCTGCTTGCGCAGAAGCCATGGATCGTTCCAATCCTAGGAACCACGAAGCCGGCGAGGCTGGAGGGGAACCTGGCTGAAGGGCCGGGCGCTGAAGGGCCGCTGCAAACGAAGCACGCGGCCGCGAGCTTCAATGCACTTCGATGGTGACGCCGCGCTGGCTGGGGATTCCGCCGACCAGAATCTGGACGGGCTGCGTGCCGGGGCCGATGGTCTGGGGAATGCGGAGGTTGACCTGGCACAGGCCGGAGACCATGTTGGGGGCGGACCCGGCGTACAGGACGTCGGCGGGCTGGCCGCCGATGGTCGCGGTGACGGGCAATAGCGGCAGGCGCAGGTCGGTGAGGATGATGCGCCCGTCCTGACCGGGCGGGTCGGTCTGGCCTTCACCGGTCATGTAGATCACGATGACGCCGCCGAGCGGGGCCGGGTTCATGACGGAGTTCGGGGTGTAATCGGCGTTGAGCGCGCTGGCCTGGGCGCTGCCGGTGCCGGCGCTGGTGAAGATGCCGGGGGCGGCGTCCGCGACTTTTATTTCGATGGGGACCGAGTAGTTGGAACCGGACAGGACCTGGACCTTGGTGCTGACCCTCCCGTAAACCTCGTAGGGGACGATGGCGTTGATCTGACTGTCCTGAACCATGAGGAGGGGCGCGGGGGATTCATCGAACATCACGCTGGTACCCGCGAGCAGCGTGCCGTAGGCGCCGGCCGAGCTGGGGCGCGCGGTGACGGCGGTTGCCGGTCCGAGGCCGGCGCCCATGAGGGTCACGATTTCTCCGGGCGCAAGGCTGGTGGGCGCGATGGTGGCGGCGTTCAGCACGCTCTGCACGCGGACCTGCGATCCCGTCACCATGAGCGTGACGGGAACAGCGATGGTGGTGCCGGCGATATCCTGCATAGTGAACGTGACGGCACCCGACTGCTGTCCCGGCACGAGTTGGTCGGTGGCGATGCTGACGGTGACGGTAGCCGGCGTGGAGCCCGCCGCAGTATCGATCACCAGCCAGTTGGTTCCCGAGACGGTGGAGGCGGCGGCGGTGAACCCGGTGGCCCGGCTGGCCGTGAGCTGGATGGTCTGGCTCGCGGGCGGGGGCGATCCCAGTTGATAGCTGAAGCTGAGCGAGGACGGGGTCGCGGTAGGGGGAACCGGCGCGGCGATAGTGAGCGAGACGGGAACCTGAAGGCTGTTGGGCCCGTTCAACTGAATGGCGTCCTGATAGGTGCCGGGGGCCATCCCGGTCGGGTCCACCGAAACGGTGAGATTCACGGGGGTGGAGAGGCCGGTCGATGGGGTGACGGTGGCCCACTTGGGTTTGGCGGCGACGGTGAATGTGCTGGGCGCATTGGCGGTCACCTGCACCTGCTGCGGGGCCAAGGGCGTGCCTACCGTCTGCTGGACGAACGAGAGCATCTGCGGGCTTGCGGCGATGGTGCGGGCGGTGACGGTGTAGGTGACGGGGATGGTAGTCTGGTCCCCGGTCTGCAACAAAGTGAAGACGAGCGATCCGTTGTACAGCCCGCCCGGGACCGCGCTGCTCGCCGTCACCTTGACCATGACCGGCGTGGTTCCGGACTGCTGGTCGACGTAGAGCCACGCGGCGTCGGATACGGCGGCCACCGTGAACGGCAGATTGGTCGCGCCGATGCTGCCGAGCACCACGAATTGCGGGAGCGTATTCGTGCCTGAAACCGTGGCGAAGGCAAGCGCCGCGGGCGAGGGCAGAAGCGAGACCTGGTCTGCCGCGGCAGTTGCGGTCTGCAACTGCACGGGGATAGTCATGGTGGGACTGCCGCCGGATCCGGTGAGTGTGATAGTGCCCTGAAAAACTCCGGTGGGGAGTCCGCTCACGTTGGCAGTGACCGTCAAATTAGCGGGATTGCCGGAGGCCACCGCGGTGTTCGGCGAGACGGAAAGCCAGGTCGAGGAGACGGTGGCGGTGAAGTAGAACGCGGTGGATGCGGTGACTGCAAGATTGGAGGTGAGCAGGCTGGTGTTGGCGTCGAGCGAAAGGAAGCTGGGGTTGGAGTTGAGCACCGGCGTGATGCTGACGGTCAGGGTGACGGGGATGTTCACAGTTGTAAGGCCGGAGGCGGACAGGGAAATACTGCTGGTATAGGTTCCGGCGCCGAGGTTGGTCGGATCGACGGTGACGAACAGGAGGCCGGGGGCAAAGGCCAGCGTGGAGGATCCCGGCGTCAAATACGAAGCATTGGCCACCCCGATCCAGGACGCGTTCGCGGTGGCAGTGTAATTGACGTACTGCGTGGAATTCGTGGTGACGATGACGGTCTGTTGCGGGTTCACGCCGCTATTGAGCTGATAGTTGAAGGTGAGGGCTTTCTGGGCGGGTGTGAGAACGGGACCCTGAGTGGTGCCGGTATCGGGTAAGTAGAGAGTCACGGGAAGCAGGGTGCTGTTGCCGGCGGAATCGGTGACGACGACCGCGCCGGTATAGGTACCAACGGCAAGTCCGCTGGTCAGAGGTTGCACCGTCACGGTCGCAGGTGTGCCCTGGCCGGATGGGGTGACAGTCAGCCAATCGGCGGGGGCTGCGAAGACGGTGAACCCGATCGAGCCGGTTCTTCCGGGCGGGGTGACGACCGTGAACGTTTGGGACGAGGGCGATTGCCCGCGGAAGGTCAGACTCGATGGCGTGACGGCGGCACCGGCGGGGTTGGAGCCGGTGGGAGCGACGATGAACGAGATCACGGCGGACGCGCCCGTGTGCAAGGGTCCGACGGTGGCCAGGATCTGGGCGGTGTAGGTTCCGATGGCGAGATTGGTCGGGTCGGCGGTGACGACGATGGTGGCAGGCGTGGTGCCGTGGAGCGGAGTAACGGAGAGCCATCCCTGGGCGGAGCCGGTGTATTGAACCGTCAGGTCGAAGCTGACGTACTGGCCGAAGCTGCTGGAGCTGGCGAGTGCGACTCTCCCGCTCACCGGCGTTGTGGAGCCTACAGGGGCCGCCAATTTCAAGGATGCGGGATAGATACTGGTCTGGCCGAAGGCGCCCGCTGCCAGGCCGGCCGCTAAGAAGAACACGCGTATCTGGAACATGACTCTTCTCACATCCGCCGTCGCTGTAGGTGTGGATAACCGAGCTGGCAGTCGTTTTTTGTCACGCCCGCGCCTCAGCATACGCGGTGTGGCCACCATGCCGGGCGGTCGGGGCCCCGCGCATCAATGATATATTCAGGTCCGATCATTGTAAAGCTGTTATTCAGGCAAATGGCGGGCGGAGTTCACAGTACGCATAGGTCTTTTGCGGCGGATCGGATCATTCGACGGGGAAGCCCTTGTCGATCCAGTTGGTTTTGAAGTTGTCGGCGAGGTAGAGGGCTTTGACGCGGGTGAAGCCGAGCTGCCTGAGGGCTTCGACGGCGGGCTGAATGTTGGGACAACGGTCCCAGGGGCAGCAGCCGCAGTAGACAACGATTTCGCGGTCATGAGGGAGGCCGGCTACGGCGGATTTCAGCAAGGCGAGACCTTCGGGCTTGGAGGCAGGGCCGGCGTAAAGGGCGGCGGGGATGTGCTTGCTGCGGTAGAGAACGTTCGGTCCGACCTGGAAGATCGCGGGTTTGGCGGAGAGGTGGGCGGCCAGGTCGGGCGGCTGGATCAGGGCGATTTCGGCGGCGGCTGCGACGAGCGCGCCGGCCAGGAGGAGTTTGGGGAGGGTCACGAATAATAAGGGTAGCGCAGGGGCGTCCCTTGCGGGGCCGCCACCTCTATTCATATCTCAGCGCCACCATCGGGTCGACGCGGGACGCCCGCCGCGCCGGCACCAGGCCGGCGAGTGTGGCCACGGTCACCAGCACCACCGCGGCAAGTACGATCACCGTGGCATCGTCGATCTTCAGACCGAAAAGCAGGCCCGACACCGTGGCTTGCGCCAACCTCGCCGTCGCGAAGGACCCGGCGACGCCGAGCGCAACACCCAAGCCAACCAGGAGCAGAACCTCTCGCAGTACCATACCCAGGATGTTCCCGCGCTGCGCCCCCAAAGCCATGCGGATGCCGATTTCATTGGTGCGCCGCGCCACGGTGTAGGACATCACTCCGTAGAGCCCCACGCCGACCAGGATCAAGGCCAGCGCGCCGAAGAATCCGGTCAGCCTGGCGAACAATCTCTCCTGGAGCAGGAGTTCGTCGATTTGCTGGGTCTGCGTCCGCACGTCGAATAACGGCAAACGGCTGTCTATGGATCGCACCGCCTGCCGGACGGCGGGAAGCAGCGGTGTAGCGTCGCCGGCCGTGCGCACTTCGAAATGCATGTGAGGCATGCTGTCCATATCCTGCACGTACGGATGGTAGACGATCGGCGGCGTCTCGCGCCGCAAGCTGCTGTACTTTGCGTCCTGCACCACGCCGACAACTTCCAGGTCGAGCTTTCCCATCTTGAAATGCTGTCCGACGGCGTTCCGCCCGGCCCAGTACTTGCGCGCCATGGCCTGGTTGATCAGCCCGACTTTGGGCGCGTTCTCGTCGTCGTGCGCAGTCAGGTCGCGTCCCTGGAGAAGGGTGATGCCCATGGTGGAGAGGAAATCGGTTCCCACGGGCAGAACCTGGACGCTCATGTTTTCCTTGGGCGCCGGTGAATAACCGGGCACGGCGATCCCATTGCCGCGGATGGAGCCGCTGAGTAACAGGTGCAGGGAGGAAGTCGCGGATTTGACTCCCGGGAGCCCGGCGATACGGGTTTGGATCTCCCGGCAAAGATTGGCGTAACGCGTGCCCTTGTAGCCCGCTTCGCGCGGAGCGATGCCAAAAAGCAGCAGATTGTCGCGCGAGAATCCCACGTTCTGCGTTTCGAGATTCACCAGCGTGCGCACGAAGAGTCCCGCGCCGAACAGCAACACCAGCGACAGCGCGATTTGGGAGACCACCAGCGACCTGGTCAGGCGCAACCGCCCGTGGCCCGATGCCAGGTTGGACGCGCTCTGTTTGAGCGCCGGCACGAGATCCGCACGCGTGGCGCGGACCGCGGGAGTCAAACCGAAGAGCACGCCCGTGAGCAGACACGTCGCTGCGGTGAACGCGAGCACGCTCATATCCGGACGCAGGTCCAGCACGATGGGGAAGTTCCCGCGCTGCATCATCGCCACAAGGATGCTGCTGCCCCAGTAGGCCAAGGCCAGCCCTGCGAGCCCTCCGAGCGAGGCCAGCACCAGGCTCTCCAACAGAAGCTGCCGGACGAGCCTGGCGCGGGTTGCTCCCACGGACAGGCGCACGCCGATCTCCTTTTGCCGCGCCGTGGCGCGCACCAGCAGCAGATTGGCAATGTTGGCACAGGCGATCAGGAGAACCACGCCGACCACCGTCATCAAAATGAATAGCGGTTTCGAGAACTGGCTTCGAAGGCTATCCAGCCCCCGGCCGCCCGCCACGACCCGAATACCCGGTATGGCCCGAGCCTCGCCGGCCTTGGCGGGCAATTGCGCTTCCAGCAACGACTGCCTGAAAACGACGTCCAGATTTGCACGGGCCTGCTCTTCCGTGATGCCGGGCTTGAGGCGTCCCATGACCTCGATCCACCAATGGTCCGCGGCGGCGAACAGGGAAACGCCCGGTTCCGCCAGACTGGGCAGCACCTGGGCTTGGACCGCGAACGGCATGCTCAGGTCGAGAGCGCTGCCTGCCTGCAAGCCGAAAAACTCCGGCATGGTTACGCCGATAATCGCGAAGGAAACGCCATTGATTGCGATTCGTCTGGCCGTGACCGAAGGGTCGGCGCCAAAGCGGCGCTGCCAATAGGCGTAACTGATGATGGCGACGGGGTCGGCTCCGGCGCGGTCGTCATCCTCCGCGAAGTCCCGGCCGAGGACGAGGCGGACGCCGAGAGCTCGAAAATAGTCCGGCGTCACCAACTGGCCGCGGGCCAGTTCGGCGGCTCCGTTCACCTGAGCATTCAATCGTCCCAGAGATTTGAATGCGATCAGGCTGGAGAGCACCTGGTTGCGGGCGCGTATCTGCTGGTAGGCCGTGTATGGGAAGGCTGTGTCCGAGTTGCCGTCGGTCCACCGGGGAAATCGGTGTTCGGAAGGCTCAGCCACATTCAGCGACACGAGTTCCTGCGGGTTTTTCACCGGCAGCGTCCGTAGCAGAACGGCATCGATCAACGTGAAGATCGCGGTATTGGCGCCGATACCGAGCGCCAGGGAAAGCACGGCGACGGCTGTAAAGCCCGGCGTTCTGGCCAACAGGCGCAACCCGTAGCGCAGGTCTGTCAGAGTTGCTTCGAGCATGCAGACTCCTCCCTGTTGTTATAACGGGAAGGCCTTGAAACGGTTAGTAACGCGGACCCTTCCGGGTGGCAAAGGATCGGGTTTATGCGGAGCCGGCCTCCCTGGTTTCGCCGGGCCGCTCGCGAGCGACCCTTCGTTTGGGCAGCAGCCATCTGCTAAATTTTTAGCATGAAGGTCGCAAGCGCGTCTCTCGCGGCTCTGGGGTTGGCGATATTTCTTACCTGCACAGGATGCGTTCGAAGAGAAGGCCGCAACTCGCAGTGCATCTGGCCGGAGGAACCTGACGCGAGAACGCTTGACCCAAGCCGCGGAGGCGATGCGCGGCACCTCCGCGAAGACGTGGAATTAGCCGAAGAACTGGCGGTCGAATACATGGACGCCCAGCGCCGCTCGCAATCCGGGCGGCAGCGGCCGCCCAGCGAAGTCATGAACACCTGCAGAAACTCGCTATTGAAGCAGATCAGCACGTCGCACAACGTCCCGCCGGAGGAGATGCTTCCGTTCTTTGGCCGCCGCAGCCTCGTCACCGATCTCGCGGTGATCGTCCCATTTCTTCTGCTTTATGGCGTGCTGGCAATGTTGCTCGCCGGCCGGCTTGGTCGCCGTTATCCGCCGGAGGATAGCATGACCGCAGCCATTGCCATGACCCTTCTTTGCTCATTGGCATTCGGTGTCGGAGGACTGCTGTTGGGCGAAGAGTGGTCGCTCGCGGCGGAAGGCCTGCGCCTTGGCACCGGACATCTGAGTTATCGTGCGGACCGTCTTCCGTGGGCCCATCACCGAATCGGGTTCTTTGTTCTTTGCGTGGCGTTGTTTTGGCTCGCTGCGGCGGTCC
>Ga0335081_10008515_pt1 | contig 16457 bp, 12 predicted proteins | sample Lox_Sample_35_FD_206713 | JGI IMG/M metagenome (GOLD analysis project Ga0335081, IMG submission 206713) | Soil microbial communities from Loxahatchee National Wildlife Refuge, Florida, United States - Lox_Sample_3.5 | ecosystem: Environmental > Terrestrial > Soil > Wetlands | place: USA... | reverse complement strand
ATCGCATCATGTATTCGGAATCCAGTCGCTGCATCAGGAACGGCACCCACGCCAGTCCGCTTTCGATCCACAACACCTTGAGTTTGGGAAAGCGCTCCGGCAGTCCGTTGATAATCCAATTGGTGAGATGAATGAGATTGTAATAAACGAACGAGATCGAGTGCATGGAGATGAAGCGGTTGCATTGCTGCATCGACTGATCGCCCCAATGGAATCCGGAATGGAAGGCCAGCGGTTTCCCGGTCGTCTGGATCGCCGAATAAAGCGGCATATAACTGTCGTGATTAACGGCGCGGAACCGCGTTGAAGTCACCGAATAGCCGATGACGCCCGGATCGTCGGCGTACATCTCAACCGCTTTCACGCAGGCTTCGGGATGATTGAACGGCAGGTACAGCATCGCCTTGATGCGATGGTCCTGCGGCAAGATTTCTTCCGCCAGCCATTTGTTGAAGGCGTTGCCCACCATGACCTCGGTTTCGACTTGCGGGTGCATGCCCAGCACCAGCATCGGCGTTGGGAACACGACCATGTAGTCGATGCCCATCGAGTCCATCGCGCGCTGCACCAGCGTCACTTGCGCGTGGGTCCGTCCACCCGGCACGCTCTCGGCGAGCCGTTGCTGGTGCGGGATGCGCCCGAACACGTCCTGATGCAAAAAGCCGGGTGTGGCGTTGATCAGGCCGGGCGGCGAGCCACCACGATCCTTGAATGCTCGCGCCATCTGCCGATAGACGTCGCTGTCCATGCGGTCGATGATTTCCGACCAGAACGCGGTCTCGGTGACATGCGCATCGACGTCGACGATGAAGTAATCGTCGCGCTTCTCCTTGGCGGCATGAGCCAGGATCTCGCGCGTATCGGTCTGGATGGTGATTTTCGGCAGCTCTCTGACGCGCGCCGCCTTTTTCCCGTTTTTACCGCCGTCACCATTGTGTTTCTTGCCGTTCTTGCCGTTGGGCGGCGTTCGCTTGAGCATTGGTTTCCTCCACTAAGCGGAGCGGGCGCGTTGAAGCCCTCGCTGTTGCGCCAAAACTAGCAGAACCCGAAGGCTTTGGCATCGCGAAGGCCGTCATTGACCGGCCCCGGCGCGAGAGCTACGGAAATCGGCGGATTGGACCGCGCCACGGTCTATGCCATCGTCCAGGCCCTGGAACGCTCATGAAGCTTCCATCCTTCGATTACGCCTGTCCGGCCACGATCGCCGAAGCCATTGCGCTTCTGGCCGCGCATGGCGGCGAGGCGAAGCCGATCGCTGGCGGCCAAAGCCTTGTGCCGATGCTGGCGTTTCGGCTCACAGCGCCGACATTGCTCGTCGATTTGCGCAAGCTTTCCGAATTGCGCCAAATTAAGATCACCGATGCAGACGTTACCCTCGGCGCCATGGTGCGCTGGCGCGATATTCTCAATACGCCGCGGCTGCGCCAAGCGCATCCGCTTCTGGTCGCGGCGGTCGAGCATATCGCCCATTATCAGATCCGCAATCGCGGCACGGTCGGCGGTAGTCTGGCCCATGCCGATCCCGCCGCGGAGCTGCCCGGCATTGCCGTTACCTGCGATGCGGACATCGTTGCGCAAGGCAGCGCAGGGCCGCGCGTGATTGCCGCGCCGGATTTCTTCCGCGGCGCGCTCATGACGGCATTGCGACCCGACGAGATCGTCACCGAAATCCGTCTCCCGGCTTGGCGGCGGCATCGCCGTTACGGATTTCGCGAATTCGCGCGCCGTCGCGGCGATTTTGCCGTGGCGGCGGCGGTGGTGGCGTTCGATGAGATGGAGAAAAAATTTTGCAATGTCCGTGTCGGCGCGATTGGCGTTGGCGACCGCCCACTGCGCCTTAACGCGGCCGAACGCATGCTCGAAGGCGGCGTGATTACGCCAGCCGCTATCGCCGGCTGCGCCGCTACGGCCTCCAGCGCAGTCGAGCCGGCCGACGATATTCATGCCAGCGGGGCTTATCGGAAGGCATTGATTGGCGTGATGGTCGAACGTGCATTGCATGACGCCATCGGCAGGCCCATTGTTTAGTTTGCCACCGGCAGCCGCCTGACTTTGCGGTAACCGACACGGAGTATCGTTTCATGAGCGTTGCACGGCATCCGCGCCCCAAGGAGCTCCAGGGCGTTCCCGTTGAAGAAATCATGAAAAAATATGTCGGGCGGTTCAAAGACAAGAAGCCGGACTGGGCCGCGTTTGAGGATGCCAAGATCGAGGGTTACAAACGCGCGCAGCATCGCTTCATTGGCGCCGGCGGGTCAGGCAAACACGGCGATCCGACCGTTATTCCCGCTGGCAATTTCACGCTCTCGATCATGTATGTCGAGCCCGGCCAGGGCAACGCCGCGCACACCCACGAAGTCGAGGAATGTTTCTTTGTGCTGCAAGGCTTGCTCGATGTTTTCGTCGAGGACGAAAACGGCAGGCGCGTCACAACGCGGCTCGGGCCGTGGGAATGTATTTCCTGCCCGGCCGGGGTCATCCACGGTTATCAGAATGACTCGCTTGAACCTGTTTATTTTCAGGTCATGCTCGGCCGCGGCAAGCCGGATACGATGGGCTATGCCGACGATGAGCTTTACAAGCGCAGGGACGCACACTTGAAAAACGGTGTAGCGGGCGTCGCCGAAACGAATCAGCCGCAGGAAAAAATCAGCCGTAGGTCGCCACAAACAGCTTTTCGATCGGAATCGGCGTGGCGATAAGCCCGTGTTCGGCCATATACGCGACCAGCGCCTCGAGCGTCGGCCGATTTGGCTCGACGCCATAGGGCCAGCAATCGCCGCCAAACAGCGTATCGACCTCCTCAATATCGGCCGCGAGCCAAGGCAGCATGTAGCGCAGCGTGCCGGAGTAGCGCATCTTCTTCCAGGCCCAGTCCTTGGCTGCACAGAAAGCGTCATAAAGGCTCGTCGCTACGAACGGATGCCGCTCGTATAGGTTCTTGCGGATGACGATCAGATGCATGATCGGGAAAATCCGCGTGCGCCGAAAGTAATCGTACTCGCGCGTCCGAAAATCCGGAAATAGCCGTACGACGTCGGGATGGCGGCCGAGCGCGCGTGGCAGATTGGAGCCGATAATGGCATCAATCTCGCCGGCTTCGAGGAGATCGCTCAATGATCTGCCGGTGTTATTGGGCGTGATTTTGACGGGCTTGAGCAACGGCATCAGCGAAGGATGTCCGTAGCTTCCAGCCTCGTTGACGGCGCCTTGCACCCATTCGATCCCGGACAGATCGATCCCGAGATCGTGCTGCATCAGGCCGCGGACGAAGATTGCTGCGGTCTGAGTGTAAAGCGGAACGCCGATGCGCTTGCCGGCCAGTTCCTTGGCCGCGTTCACGCGGCGGCGGTTCACGACGATAAAGCCATGACGAAAGACCCGGGATGCGAATACCGGCAGCGCCACGAAGGGCAACTTCTGGGCCGCGAAGCGGCTGATATATTCCGAGCTCGACATCTCGCAGACATCGAATTCGAGCCGGCTGGTCATGCGATCGAAGATCTCGCGCGGATTATCAAGGACGACAAAATTTAGATCGATGCCGTCCGGTTTGACGTCGCCGGTATAGAGCGCCAGCATCCGGTCGTAGAGACCGCAGGCGAAGTTGATCGGCAGGGCAGGCATCTGTGGCACTCCGCGGGATTTGCGAATTTGGTTTCATACTATTACACAGCGCTAGCGGCGATGTCCGCTTGACGGCCCGCATTGGTCCAATTCATTTTGGATAGAACGATGACCGATTCAGCATTGCTCGCCCGCTTCGACGGCCCCATCGTGATGATCGGCTTCGGCTCGATCGGCAAAGGCACCCTGCCGCTGATCGAGCGGCATCTTACATTCGACCATGAAAAATTTGTCGTCATCGCGCCGGATGATGCCGATCGCGAGCTGCTTGACGTGCGCCAGATCAGGTTTCTGCATCTGGCGATCACGCGCGACAATTATCGCGACGTCCTCAAGCCGCTCCTGACCGGCGGTCCCGGCCGCGGCATGATCGTCAATCTGTCGGTCGATACGTCTTCGGTCGACCTGATGGAGGTCTGCAAGGACATCGACGCATTCTACATCGACACCGTCGTCGAGCCCTGGCCAGGGCTTTATCTCGATGGGACGCGCTCGCTGTCGGAACGGTCGAATTACGCACTGCGCGAAGGCGTGCTCGCTCTGCGGCAACGGCGACCCGGCGGCATCACCGCCGTGAGCTGCTGCGGCGCCAATCCGGGTATGGTGTCATGGATGGTCAAGCAAGCGCTGGTCGACATCGCCAAGGACCTAAAACTCAATTTTGCCGAGCCGGGGACGCGTGAGGAATGGTGCCGACTGATGCAGCGTGTCGGCGTCAAAGGCGTCCACATTGCCGAACGCGATACGCAGCGCTCCCATACGCCGAAACCGCGCGGCAAGTTCATCAATACGTGGTCGGTCGAAGGTTTCATCGCTGAAGGCCTGCAGCCGTCGGAACTGGGCTGGGGCACGCATGAAAAGACCATGCCGCCCGGGGCGCACCATCATAAATTCGGCTGCGACGCGGCGATCTTTCTGACCCGTCCCGGCGCCGGCACGCGGGTTCGCTCGTGGACGCCGAGCGCGCAAGCCCAGCACGGTTTTCTGGTCACGCACAACGAGTCGATCTCGATCGCGGACTATTTCACGCTCCGCGAGAACGGCAAGGTGGTCTACCGTCCGACTTGTCACTACGCCTATCACCCTTGCGACGATGCGGTGCTGTCGTTGCACGAGATGGCCGGTGGCGGCTGGGTACCGCAAAAGACCTGGCACATCTTGACTGAGGACGACATCGTCGACGGCACCGACGAACTCGGCGTATTGCTCTACGGGCACGCCAAGAACGCGTATTGGTACGGCTCCCAGCTCTCGATCGAGGAGACCCGCAAGCTCGCGCCGTACCAGAATGCGACCGGCCTGCAAGTCACCTCGGCGGTGCTCGCCGGCATTATCTGGATGCTGGAGAACCCCGATCGTGGGGTTGTTGAGGCTGACGAAATGGACTTCCGCCGCTGCCTCGGCATCCAGCGGCCGTATTTGGGCCCAGTGATCGGGCAGTACACGGATTGGACGCCGCTCGCGGACCGCGGGCGGTTGTTCCCGGAGAACCTGGACCGGGACGATCCCTGGCAATTCAGCAACGTGCTCGTAAGCTGAAGACGCCCGTACCAGCGCCAGCTCGGCTCGCAGCGCTGATCATGAGCAATTGCGCCTTGCGAACAAGGCGAAGCGCGGCGGGGAAATTTGCGCCGCGCTGGCGGTTCGGTTGAAAGTTACTTCAGGCGCTTCGCCGCTTCCTCGATCAAACTGAGATCGGAATGCGATTTGACGTTTAGGCTTCCCCTGGCGAAGCCGAGATCGCGAGTCATATCGACGTTTTTCTGCAACGCGTCGAGGTCCGGCATCAGGTTCGGATCGCGGTAATAATCGTTTTTGCTGAAGATCCAGCCGAAGCGTTCGGCCGGCTGCTTGGTGAGCTGAGAAGCGATTTCAGCCGCGGCATCGTGATTCTTGGGATCGAGATACCAGTGCAGGATGCGCAGCGAATCCTCGAGGAAGTCGACCAGTGCGGCGCGATGGGCGTCGATGAACGGCTTGCGGGCGGACCACATCACGAATTGCGATCTGCCGATCGCGGCCTTCATGTCGAACAGCGAGTGGGCATTTTTCTTCAGCTCCGGGTCGAGCATGAAAGGCAGGACCGCCGGAATGAGATCGACTTTCTTTTCCATCAGCACCGACTTCATGCCCGGGAACGGTGCCTCGATGATGGTGTAGTCGCGGTTCGCCTCCAAGCCGTGCTTGCGCAGCATGGCGCGCATGGCGATGTCGACGCCGCTGCCGGCCGCATTGGTCGCCACGACTTTGCCCTTGAGATCTTCAACTTTTTTTATGGGGCCGTCGGCGAGCACCTGGTAATCGTTCGAGACGTATCCTTCGACGCCGTCCTGGAAATCGTCGCTGATGACCCGGATGTCGTCCAATCCAGCGTTCTCGATCGCGATCGGCAAGGTCGAGAAGGCGAGGTTGCCGATCTCGATTTCATTGTTGGCGATCGCCGTGATCATCGGTGGGGTACCGGCAAAGTGCACCGGTTCGAACACGTAAGACTGGCCGAAATGGGCGGCGAGGTCCTTCTTTTGCAGCCAGACCGAAGCGAGATTGGCGAGCGGTGCCACCCAGGCGCCGCGGATTTTCAGCGGCTCCGCCTGGGCGTTGAGGCCCGCTCCGCCGACGCCCAAGGCGAGAAGCGCAATAAGAGCTGACATCATTTTCCCACGCATGGTCGTCCTCCAGGATGTAATTTTCTTTAGGCGTCGAACGCGGATCGTGGCGCGATTGTGGGCGGAAACGGCGGTGCGAGGCAAGCCTGCGGAGATCGCGGCCGTGCAAATAATGAGTTTTGACCCTAATGCTGCTCGGCGCTTTCCTGATGCCAGACCAGGAGTCGGCGCCGGACCAGCGCCATGGCTTTGATCAGCGCATAGCCAACAATTGCGATCTCGACGATGCCGGCAAAAACGCCGCGTGAATCGGCAAAACGCGAGGCGCTCATCATGGCGCCGCCGAGCCCGTAGCCGCCCATCGCCATCTCCGCGATGATGGCCAAGATGAGCGCGATCGGGAGCGCGACCTGCAAACCGGTTAGAATTTGCGGCAGCGCGGCCGGGAGAGCGACTTGCCACATCAATTCGCGTTCGCTCGCGCCCATGTTTCGTCCCGACCAGATCAGCTCCCTTTCCACGCCGGCCAGTCCGGCGAGCGTCGCCGTCACCACGGGGAAAATGGCATCGAACACAACGACGGAGATTTTCGAAACGTCGTAGAGCCCAAGCCAGAGCATGATGATGGGCAGGAACGCGATCTTCGGCATCGGAAATCCGACCGATATGATTGGGTCGAAGAACCAGCGCACGTATCTGTTGCGCGCCATCAACGCGCCGAGCGTGACGCCGCCGATAGCGGCGATGACAAAGCCGGTCATGGCTCGAAACATGGTCACGCCGAGATTGCGCCATAGATCGCCGGCGACGGCGTCGGCGTAAATGCGCTGTGCGACCGCCGAAAACGGCGGCAGCATGAAGGGCGTGACCTTGCCGCTGCGGGCAAACGCCTCCCAGGCGATCAGCAGCACGAGAATCGAGAAAATTCCGGCGCCGCTGCGGAAGACCACATCGAGTCGCCGCGCCGCATCTCGGGAGATTGCGGCTTCGGCGACCCCAAGCGAAGCGGCCTCGTCTACTCTCGCCATCGCAGCACCCATTGGATGAAGGCCTGATAAAGCCGGTCGGCGGCAAAGCCGAGGAACGCGACCGTCAGTGCGACGGCATACATGCCCTCGTAAGACCCCGTCGCTCCCAGATAGCCGATCAAATAACCGAAGCCCTGTTGCGACACGATTAGCTCCGAGCTGACCAGCAGAATGAAGGCAAGCGCGAGCGCCGTGCGGATGCCGTTAAGAAGTTCAGGCAACGCACTGGGTACGATGACGTCCCACATCATGCGCAGCCGGTTCGCTCCCATGCTGCGCGCCGACCACACCAGCGCATGGTCGCTGCCACGCGCGCCGTTATAGGCGCCGATCGTGACCGGGATCATGCAGCCCAGAAAGATAAGCAGGATTTTCGAGCCGTCGCCAAAGCCGAGCCAGAGCACGGTGACCGGAATGAGCGCCGACTTTGGCAGCGGATAAAACAATTCCACCAACGGATTGACGAAGACATCGAATAGCCGCCAGCGCGCCATCAGGAGACCGAGGCTGCCGCCGCCAAAAACAGCGAGAAGAAGCCCGACCGATCCGCGATAGAGTGAAGCCTTTCCGTTGTCGATGAGTTCGCCGCCTCGGATCAGATCGATCCAGGCAATCGCCACCTTGCTTAGGGGCGGCAGCGCTGACGTATCGACCAGATTGAGCCGCGCGATCGCTTCCCAGGCCAGCGCCAGGAGCACCAGCGGCAGATAGCGGAAGCCTGCTCGCATTGCGGCTTGCATGATGCGTCCTGCTCGTAGCGCTTCGCCTCTTCGAGGCGTTCAGGCACTCTTTCTTGCTTCGGCCTTGATCGCTTCCTCGCGCACTAAGTTCCAGATTTCGTCGACCTTTTCCACAAATTCCTTGCTGCGGGTGACACCCGGATCGCGGTGGTCAATCTTGGTTTCGATCACCGCCTTGATACGCCCGGGCCGGGCCGACATGACCGCGATTCGTTGCGCCAGATACACCGCTTCCTGCACGTCATGGGTCACGAAGATCACGGTCTTGGGCGTGCGATTCCAGATGTTAAGAAGTTCAGTTTGCATCAACGCGCGCGTCTGTGCGTCCAACGCGCCGAACGGCTCGTCCATCAGGAGAATGTCAGGATCGAAAGCGAGCGTGCGGGCGATTGCGGTGCGCTGTTTCATGCCGCCGGACAGCTGCGACGGATAGCTGTCCTCAAATCCGCTCAAGCCGACAAGATCTATAAACGCTTGTGCCCGCCGCTCACGCTCGGCGCGCGGCATGCGCTGCCGCTCCAGGCCATAGAGAATATTGGCGCGCACCGTTTTCCACGGGAACAGCGCAAAATGCTGAAACACGATGCCGCGATCCGGCCCGGGCGCCGTGACGGTTTTGCCTTTCACCGCGATGCGGCCGGCCTCGATCGGCAGAAACCCGCCGACGAGATACAGCAGGGTGGATTTGCCGCAGCCAGAGGGGCCGAGCAATGCCAGGAATTCGCGCGGCCGCACCTCAAGCGAAACGTCGGACAGCGCCAGCACGGGCCGGCCGCGCGGCGGCCGATACGTGTGGTTCACCCGCTCGATAACGATCTGGCTTTGCCCGTCCATTCCTGCGCCCGTTCACCTCTGCCGCCTTACACCCGTCTGGCGCTTGGCGCGCGCCGCAGGCGGCACCCTAGCCGGAGCCATAGCGGACACAAGTCGCCGATGCCCGGTTGCGTTTGCTGCGGTTCGCCAAAAGCAGCTATATCTGGCGCAAAGGCAATATCTGGCGCAAAGACACGTCCGGTCGCCCATGGAACGCTCGTTCGCCAAAGAGGTGGAGGCGCTGCGGCTTGGCGCCGGCGAAAGCTTTCGCGGCGAAGGCATCCTCGCTGTCACCAAGGCGCTGCTGCAATCCGGCGTGAGCTATGTCGGCGGCTATCAGGGTGCGCCGGTCTCGCATCTGTTGGATGTCATGGTCGAAGCCAAGGACTTGCTCGCCGAGCTTGGCGTTCACGTCGAGACTTGCACCAACGAGGCCGCCGCCGCGGCCATGCTCGGCGCCTCGATCAATTATCCGCTACGCGGCGCGGTGACCTGGAAATCGATCGTCGGCACCAATGTGGCGGCCGACGCCTTGTCGAACCTCGCGTCGCCGGGTGTCATTGGCGGCGCCCTGATCGTGCTCGGTGAGGATTACGGCGAAGGCGCGAGCGTGATCCAGGAACGGTCCTACGCCTACGCGATGAAATCCTCGATCTGGTTGCTCGATCCGCGGCCCGATCTGCCGACCATCGTGCACATGGTGGAAAAGGGCTTTGAGCTGTCGGAAGCGAGCCATGCGCCGGTCATGCTCGACCTGCGCGTGCGCGCCTGCCACCTCACCGGCGAGTTCATCGCCAAAGACAACAAACCCGGGCTTTACAACGCGCGGCACCGGCTCAGCGGACCGGTCCGGTTCGAATATGGGCGGCTCGCGCACCCGCCGGCCACCTTCGCGCAGGAACGGTTGAAGATCGAGCAGCGCCTGCCAGCGGCGCGGAAATTCATTTGTGAGCAAAGGCTCAATGAGCTGATTGCCGGGGAGATCGGCGAAATCGGCATTGTCGTTCTCGGCGGATTGACCAATGGCTTGTTGCGCGCTTTGGCGCGGCTCGATCTTGCGGATCTCTACGGCGCCTCGCGCGTCCCGATCTATGTGCTCAACGTCGCTTATCCGCTCGTGCCCGAAGAAGTGCAGGAATTCTGCGTCGGCAAACGCGCCGTGCTGCTCGTGGAGGAGGGCTCGCCCAACTTCGTCGAACAGCAGATCAACGTAATTTTGCGCGATGCCGGCGCCGACACGCGCATCTATGGCAAGGGCTGCCTGCCGGCGAGCGGCGATTACACGTCGGAGGTGCTGCTGTGCGGCATCGCGGCCTTCATTGCGGCGGCGCAGCCGAATGGCATCGATGCCGAAGCCATTTCGCGCCGCGTCGAAGCAGTCGTTGCGCATCGCGCCGGGGCGCTTGCGGCGCACGGCGATATTCCAGCGCGACCGCCGAATTTCTGCACCGGCTGTCCGGAGCGCCCGGTTTTCGCCGCGATCAAATTGGCCCAGCGCGAACTCGGACCGGTCCATATTAGCGCCGACATCGGTTGCCATTCGTTTGCGACTTTCGCGCCGTTCTCACTCGGCAATTCCATTCTTGGCTACGGCATGTCGCTGGCGAGCGCGGCCGCCGTCGCTCCAAACATGGCGAAGCGGCCCATCGCGGTGATGGGCGATGGCGGATTTTGGCACAATGGGTTGATTACCGGCGTCGCTTCGAACGTGTTCAATAAAGGCGACGGCGTGCTCGTGATCATGCAGAACGGCTACGCCTCGGCAACCGGCCAGCAATATCTGCCGTCGAGCAGCGCGCATCGCACCGGCGCGCCGACCGAGATCAGCATCGAGAAAACGCTGCGCGCGGTGGGCGTCAGCTGGCTACGCACGGTGCGCAGCTACAGCGTCGGCAAAATGGCGGCGACGCTGAAAGAGGCCATGCGTAGCGCCGAGCGCGGGCTCAAAGTGATCATTGCCGACGGCGAATGCATGCTGGCGCGGCAGCGCCGCATCCGCGTCGAACAAGCCGACAAGCTCAAGCGCGGCGAGCGGGTGGTGAGGACGCGCTATGGCGTCGACGACGAGCTGTGCACCGGCGACCATTCCTGCATTCGGCTGTCGGGCTGTCCGTCGCTGACGGTGAAACCCAATCCCGACCCGCTACGCCGCGATCCGGTTGCCGCCGTCATCGAAAGCTGCGTCGGCTGTGGCTTGTGCGGCGAGGTGGCCCATGCCGCCGTGCTGTGCCCGTCGTTTTATCGCGCTGACATCGTCACCAATCCCAATTGGTGGGATCGCACGCTTGCGGTGATGCGTACCCGGTTCATTGGATGGCTCGCCGGTAGATCGTCTCTCTCTCCGCAGGGAGGAGAAGGAGGGGTGGGCAGGCTCGATTCTGTCGGCGAATTGCGAACCCCCTCAGCCCAACCCTCTCCGCATCGGGGAGAGGGGGAAGCGCGCAATGGGCCGCAAGCCCAAGCTGTGCACCCGATCACGATCCTGATCGCTGCGCTCGGCGGCGAAGGCGGCGGTGTGCTCACCGATTGGATCGTGACGGCGGCAGCGAGCCAGGGCTTTCCAGTGCAATCAACTTCGATCCCGGGTGTCGCGCAGCGCACCGGCGCCACCACCTACCACATCGAAATGGTGCCGGCGCCGATGGCGCCAGCGCGCGGCAACGGATCCGCCCGACGACCGATTCTGGCGCTGGCGCCGGCGGTCGGCGACGTCGACCTCCTCGTCGCGAGCGAATTGATGGAGGCTTGCCGCGCCGTTGCCGGCGGCTATACCGCGCCCGATCGCACCATGGCGATTGCGTCGACCAGCCGCTCCTATCTCGTGGTCGAAAAGATCGCCATGAGCGACGGCCGCTACGATCCGCAGCGCTTGATCGCGGCGGTAGAGAAAAATTCACGCCAGGCGCTGCTCCTCGATTTCGAAGCCATCGCGCGGCAAGCCAATGCCATGATCAATGCGGTGCTGCTCGGCGCGATCGCCGGCGCGCGCGCACTGCCCATTCCGGCGGAGGCATTCGAGGCGGCGATCCGCGCCGACGGCAAAGCGGTCGAGGCCAATCTGCGCGGCTTCCGCGCCGGATGGGACGCCGCGATAGCCGGATCGCAAGCGTCCGCCGAACCAGCCAAGCGCCATAAGGCGACGGTCGTGTTGACCTCGAATCTGGAAACCGAAATCGCGGCCATGCCCGCTGCGGCGCAAGACGTCGTCGCCGAAGGTGTGCGCCGTTTGACCGCTTATCAGGATCGCGACTATGCGCGGCTTTACCTTGATCGGCTCATTCCGATCCGCGAGGCCGATGAGCAATCAGCAGCTGACGGGCGATTGCTCACCGCAACCGGGCGGCAGCTGGCGCTGCGCATGTCCTACGAAGACGTGATCCGCGTCGCCGAGGCCAAGATCGATCCGGCGCGCTTGGCGCGCATCGCGCGCGAGCTTGCGGTGAAGCCGGGGCAGACCTTCGCGGTGACCGAGTTTTTGAAACCCGGCATCGACGAATTGTGCTCAATCCTGCCGCCTTGGCTGGCCACCGCGATCTTAAAACTTGCACATCGTTATCCCGCGCTCGCGCGCCTCCATCTCGCCCTGGCCGTCAATAGCCGGTCCATTTCCGGATACTTGCGCTTTGCCACGCTCGCCAAGCTCCGTGCGTTCCGGCGCAAGACATTTCGCTTCCAAAAGGAGCAGGAGGCGATCGAGGCGTGGCTGCGGCTGATCGTGCACGCGGCCGCGCGCTCTGCCGAACTCGCGATCGAAATCGCCGAATGCGCAGGCCTCATCAAAGGCTATGGCGACACCCATCGGCGCAGCAGTGGCAATTACGATCAGATCGTCAAGCATGTCGTGATGCCGGCCTTGGCCGGCGCCATGCCGCTGCCGCAGGCGATCGATGGCGTTGCCAGCGCGCGCGCCGCGGCCCTGCTCGATCCGGAAGGCGAGGCGCTGGCAAAGTGCCTCGCCGGCGTTGCAAGCCCAGCCGCGACCGCCATCGCCGCCGAATAAACGAGCACGACAGCTCGGCTGGAACAAAGCCACGACGCCGGTGATTGTTTGTTGCGGCCCCTTCGCTTCGGATGCTTGCCATGGTTCGGACATCGGCTCGGAAGTCTGCGGCAAAATCGTCACGCCGATCGCAACGAAAAACGGCTCGGCGCAAATCCGCGCAGAGCGCATCACGCGGCCGGCGCTGGTCGGCGCGCGTGACGCGCGAAAGCAACGCGCTCGATCTCGACCGTGGCGTCTTCACCAAACGCGATCCGAAGCAGATCGCGGCATCGTTGAAGCGCTCGGCGGAGCGCAGCCGCCGGCGTAAAGCCGATCCGTATCGCTCCGCGCTATCGATGTTGATCTTCTACATCAATCGCGCCGGCAAGAACCTGCCGGCTGGCCGGCGCAAAACCCTGGAACGCGCCAAGGGCGAATTGCGCAAGCAGTTCGGCCGCGACTGATCGTCCGCGGCCGCCGTTCCGCTCCTTGCTGCTGAAGCCGCGCCTTCGCTATGCTGGGGCAGCGCGGGCGTAGTTCAGTGGTAGAACGACAGCTTCCCAAGCTGTATGTCGAGGGTTCGATTCCCTTCGCCCGCTCCAATTCTTCCACTCATGTGCCATCGACGTGGCTTGACCTTCAACGCCGGATGCCGGCAAGGTGGTGCCAAATATTGGGCCCGTCGAAGGCCGTTAACTGGGGCGTCGCCACGGGGGAGTGGGGCGCCCTTGGGATGCCGGGGGAGTGGGAATTGGGTGCGCGCGCTACTTAGCCTGAGCAGGGTGATCGACGCCATCAACGTGCAAATCGGCCGTTGGTGTGCCTGGGCGATCCTTCTTGCCGTCGCCGTATCAGCGATCAATGCGGTTGTCCGCAAGGCGTTCGATATGTCCTCGAACGCTTGGCTCGAACTGCAATGGGTGCTGTTCAGCGCGGTTTTCCTGCTGTGCGCATCCTGGACGCTGCGCGACAATGAGCACATCCGCATCGACATCGTAAACAACCTTCTGCCGCGCTGGCTGCGCAATACGATCGACGTCGTCGGCCACACGTTTTTTCTGTTGCCGCTCACGATCGTCATCATCATCACCGGTATCCCGTTCTTTACCGGCTCGTTCGCCATCAACGAGCAGTCCACCAATGCCGGTGGCCTGCCGCAGTGGCCGGCCAAAGCGCTGATCCCGCTCGGGTTCGCGATGTTGCTGGCGCAGGCCATTTCCGAGCTGATCAAACGTGTCGCCATCATCCGTGGCCTGATCCCGGATCCGCATGCGACGCAGGTCCACGCGCTCGAAGCCGAAGTCGAGCACGCCATTGAAGCCATGCGCAAAGATTAAACGCCCGCCCGCCGCAGGACACGGATGGAAGCCTTCATCATACAAAATCTGGCGCCGATCATGTTCGCATCATTGATCGTCGCGCTGTTGCTCGGCTATCCCGCGGCTTTTTCCCTGGCCTTTGTCGGCTTGTTTTACGCTCTCGTCGGCATCGGGCTTGGTCAGTTCCAGCCCGATTTCTTGCAGGCCCTGCCTGATCGCATCTACGGCGTGATGAGCAATGACACGCTATTGGCGATTCCATTCTTCACGTTCATGGGCTTGGTGCTCGAACGCTCCGGCATGGCGGAAGACCTGCTCGATACGATCGGGCAGCTGTTCGGCACGGTCCGCGGCGGGCTTGCTTATGCGGTCATTTTCGTCGGCGCGCTGCTCGCCGCCACCACCGGCGTCGTCGCCGCGTCGGTCATTTCCATGGGATTGATTTCGCTGCCGATCATGCTGCGCTACGGCTACGACCGGCGCTTTGCCTCCGGCGTCATCGCCGCCTCAGGAACGCTGGCCCAAATCATCCCGCCGTCGCTCGTGCTTATCGTCATGGCCGATCAGCTCGGCAAATCGGTCGGCGATATGTACGAAGGCGCATTCATTCCCGGGCTTGCGCTTGCCGGAATGTACGCGCTCTGGACCTTGATTACCTCGATCGTTTTCCCAAAATCCACGCCCGGTCTGCCAGCCGAGGCCGTCGGCTTCCGCGAACCCGACAACAGCCGCGGGTTGTGGTCGCTGCTCATTCTCGCCATTGCCAGCGCAATTTTCGGCTGGTTCATGATGCGCAATTCCGACACCCACGGCGCCGACTTCGTCGTGCTGACCATGTTTTTCGGCATTCTCTTCGCTTTTGGCGTCGCGGTCGTGAACTGGGGTCTCGAGCGCCTGACCGGATACCGCTTCCTGTCGCACATGGCGCAGCAGACGACATTCGTGATGGTGCCGCCGCTGTTTCTCATCTTCCTGGTGCTGGGCACCATTTTCATCGGCCTCGCCACGCCGACCGAAGGCGGCGCCATGGGAGCGAGCGGCGCGCTTATTCTCGGCGCGCTCAAACGGCGCTTGACCTGGGATCTGGTTCGCCAGGCCACCGAGTCCACCGCGAAATTGGCGGCCTTCGTCATCTTCATCCTGCTCGGCGCGAGGGTCTTTTCGCTGACCTTCTATGGCGTCAGCGGTCACATCTGGGTCGAAAGCCTGCTCACCTCGCTGCCGGGCGGACAGATCGGCTTCTTGCTGTTCGTCAACGCTTTCGTATTCGTGCTCGCCTTCTTTCTCGATTATTTCGAGCTCGCCTTCATCGTCATCCCGCTGCTCGGCCCGGCGGCGGAGCATCTCGGCATCGACCTGATCTGGTTTGGCGTCATTCTCGGCGTCAACATGCAGACCTCGTTCATGCATCCGCCGTTCGGCTTCGCCCTGTTCTATTTGCGCTCGGTGGCGCCGCGCGACTCCTTCCTCGATCGCGTCACCGGCAAGCTGACCCCGGGTATAACCACCGGGCAGATCTATTGGGGCGCCGTGCCATTCGTGGTGATTCAGCTCCTCGCCGTCGTCTCGGTCATCATGTTTCCCAGCATAGTCATGCATTACAAGGCTGGGCTGTCGACGATCGATCCCAACAAAGTACAGATAAACGTGCCTCAGATCGACATCCCGCCGATCGATCTCAGCCAGCCGCCCGATATCAAATAACGATCCCCCGCTTGCCCTAAGAAAACGCGTGACGCCGATCGCGGCTGATTTCGTTTTTCGGCATGCAATTGCACGGCTTGCGGCCGCCACTTGCTTATGGGCAGTCTTGCCGCCGTACGCGTAGCTTGTGACCGCAACCGAAAAACGCGAATATTTGCGTGCGATCGCCCGGTGACGAGGCGCGAAGCAATCGGCGCAGGCGCAACCAGCACATGCGGTTCCTCGACCAATTCGTCGGTTTTCTGCTTACTGCGGTCAAATGGCTGGCGCTGCCGATTGTCATTTTGCTTTTCCTGCAATGGCCGCTGCGCACCCTGCTCGGTCTCTATTCGCGGGAAGCCAACGATCTTGGGCAATGGCTGTTTGCAATCTATGTCGCGGTTAGCATTACGGCCGCGACACGCGCCAAAGCGCATCTCGCGGCCGACACGATCGCGCGCAGCTATTCAACGGCAACGCGCGAATGGCTGGCGCGCACCGGCGTCGCTTTTGGCCTCATTCCGTGGTCGGTCATCGTGCTGGTCACGAGCTGGAGCCTGGTGCGGGATTCGACGCTGCTGCTGGAGCGATTTCCCGACACCGGCAATCCTGGCTATTTCATCATCAAGCTGGCGCTGTTGCTGCTGGCTTTGCTGGTC
>Ga0335081_10008514_pt1 | contig 16457 bp, 16 predicted proteins | sample Lox_Sample_35_FD_206713 | JGI IMG/M metagenome (GOLD analysis project Ga0335081, IMG submission 206713) | Soil microbial communities from Loxahatchee National Wildlife Refuge, Florida, United States - Lox_Sample_3.5 | ecosystem: Environmental > Terrestrial > Soil > Wetlands | place: USA... | reverse complement strand
GATCCAATTCATCATCGCCGACATGGCGACCAAGGTTCACCTGTCACGGCTGGCCACCTGGCACTCCGCTGCGCTGCTCGACCAGGGCAAGCGCAACACGATCGAGTCCTCGCACGCCAAGCGGTTCGCCGCGGACAGCGCGATGGAGGTCACGACCGACGCCGTCCAGGTCTACGGCGGCTACGGCTTCATCAAGGAATACAAGGTCGAAAAGTTGATGCGCGACGCCAAGATCCTCCAGCTGTACGAGGGCACCGCCCAGATTCAGCGGCTGGTGATCGCGCGAGAGACGCTGCTTCCGCGCCGGGTCGAAGAACCCGCCCCCGCCACGGCGTAACCGGCACGGAAGATTGCGCCCCGGATGTCGCCGTCGCTCTCCTCCGCGAGGAGGGCGGCGGCCTCACCGGGCGACTGGGCTCGTCCGCAAGTCCTACATCCAGCGCTTGCGCCGGAAGTAGATCAGGAACACGGTCGCGATCATCGTCAGCGTCTTGTTGACTTCCCCCTGGCGGTTGGCGACTGTCGAGAGGTACATGTCGGTCGCGCCGCTGAGCAGGTCTCGATAGGAGTCGACCAGCTCCGAGACGCGATTCAGGCTGTCGTATAGGTCGCGGAAGTACAGGCGGTCGTCGGACTGCAGCCCGCGGAGCTCGCTGATCCGTTCGGCGTTACGCGCGAACATGTCGCGCGCGGGCGAGACGACGCCCCGCATGTTCACCAGGCCGCGCTTGATCGAGAAGATCCGTTGCGGCGATGGATCGTGACGATGAAGTCGCCCGAGATGATCAGGTGCACCTCGCGCAGCAGCGGACCGCCCGAGTTCGTGGCCAGGTCGACGCCGTACACGACCAGGAACACGTACCCCTCGTACTCGTCGAATTTCGGACGCTGGCTGAACGCTCGCGCGTCGTCGATCGTCAGCGGGTGGAGCCCGATGTTCCGGGCCAACTGCTCCAGCCGCTCCTCGGTTGGGCCCTCGAGGTCGAGCCAGAAGAACTGTCAGCGCGCGAGATGATCGGCGACGACCTCGGGCGAGGCGTTGTGCAAGCATGCCGCCGGCGCAATGCCCGAGCCCACCGAGCTCGCGGTGTTCACGCCGGCGGGGTTAGGCGCTCGATCTGTAAGCCGGCACGATCAGCGCGGACGCCGTCTTCTTTGCCGGCTTCTTCGACTTCGGCTTGTTGACCATCGCGTAGATGCCGGCCACGATCACGGCGACGACGAACAGGCCGCACGCGCCCGAGAGCGCGTATCCGGCCCACTCACGTCCACCGCTCTTGGCGTTGGTCGCGATCTTGACGCCGAGAAGCAGGAAGCCGAACACGATCACGACGCCGGCGCCGCCGATCAGCGCGGCAACGCAGATCTTCCAGAGCGCGCTCCAATTGATGTACGAGGATGCGACGATGAGCATGGGTCAGGTCACCGCCACCGCCGGCGGAACGCCGGAGAGCTCTGCCTCGTCGACCACGCTCACATTCGTCCGGTCGAGGTCCTGCGGCGTGATCTTGTTCCGCTGCGCGAGCGTCCACAGACCGAACGCGCCGGCCGCGGCGAGCAGGCAGATGACGATCGCGCCCGCGTTCGCGTGCGCGCCGAAGAGGTCTGCGATCGCCCACGCCACCCCGCCGAGCACCCCAGCCCCCGGCATCGTCAGGATCCAGGCGGACACCATCTGCCCGATCACGTTCCAGTGGACGCTGTCGACCTTCTTTCCGAGGCCGGCGCCGAGCACTCCGCCGGACACGACCTGGGTCGTCGACAGCGGGTAGCCGTAATACGAGGACGCGAGAATCACGGCCGCGCTCGAGGACTCGGCGGCGAACCCCTGGGGCGACTCGACGTTCGTGATCCGGTTGCCCATCGTATTGATGATCCGCCAGCCCCCGCTGGCCGTCCCGAGAGCGATCGACAGAGCGCAGCCGAGCTTCACCCAGAGTGGAACCGCGAAATGGGCGGCACTGATGTCGCCGTGGGCGATGAGCGCCAGCGAGATCACGCCCATCGTCTTCTGGGCATCGTTGGTGCCGTGCGCCAAGGAGACCAGTGAGGCCGAACATATCTGGCCGTATCGATATCCGGTTCTGGCCTCGCGTTGGCCGAGCCGGCGTATCAACCGGTAGGCCGCGTACGTTCCGAGCGCGGCGACAGCGCCGCAAATGAACGGCGACAGGATGGCCGGCACGATCACGGTTTGCACGAGGTTGTGCCAGTTGACGTCGCTGGACGCGGTGGCGACGATCGTGGCGCCGACCACGCCGCCGATGAGCGCGTGGCTGGAGCTCGACGGGATCGTGAAGTACCAGGTGATCAGGTTCCAGGTCATCGCGCCGATCAGCGCGGCGAGCACGAGCTCGAGGCCGTCGCCGCCCACGAGCACCTTCGGGCTGACGATTCCCTTGGCGATCGTGGCCGCGACGCTGATCGAAATGAACGCGCCGGCGAAGTTCAGGCACGCGGACAGGATCACCGCCACCTTCGGCTTGAGTGCTCCGGTGGCGATCGACGTCGCCATTGCGTTCGCGGTGTCGTGGAACCCGTTCGTGAAGTCAAACGAGAACCCCGCGATCACCACCAGGATGAGGACGAGCTCCGATCCCATGCTCGCCGCGCAGCCTCACAGGCGTGGTAGGTGGCCAGGTTAACGTTTTGTGAAAACTAAGACTCCACTTACTCCGTCGAGCTGAACTCCCAGATCGCGATGCCGAGCATGATCAGGCCGAGCGCGACGATCATCCCGGCTTCGAGCAGCGCGGGGACGTGCCAGCCGAACCAGGTGACGCCGGGATCGAGTGCGGCGCGAGCCTGCGGTGAGATCGAGAGGTTGTTGAATACCAGCCGTCGCATCGGGTCGACCGCATAGGTGAGGGGATCGAGGCGGTTGAGGACCGCCAGCCAGCCGGGAAGGTTCGCCACCGGGAACAGCGCGCCCGAGATGAAGAACATCGGCATCACGATCATCTGCATCACGCCCATGAACGACTGCATCTGCTTGATCCGGACCGCGACCATCACCCCGAAGGCAGTGATCGTGAACGCGAGCAGGAGCTGCAGGATGAAGATCCCGATGATCATCAGCGGGGCGTAGGGAACCCCGACGAAGCCGGCCAGCGCGATCACGATGACGCCCTGGAAGCTCGCGACGGTGGCGCCGCCGATGACCTTGCCGATCACGATCGAACTGCGCCGGATCGGCGCGACCATCATCTCGCGGAGGAACCCGAACTCCCGGTCCCAGACGATCGAGGCGGCCGAGAACATCCCGGTGAACATCACCGAGATGCACAGGATCCCGGGGTAGATGAAGGTCTTCAGGTTGACGCCGTGGGTGCTCGCGGCGGATAGCTGTTGGAGGCCCGACCCGAGCACGAACAGGAACAGCAGCGGCTGGACCAGCGTCGTGACCATCCGCAGGCGGTCTGAGCGGTAGCGGATCAGCTCGCGGCGCCAGACGATCTTGATCGCGCGCAACTCGGAGGCGAGGCTGCGCTTGGGGACCGTGACCCGGACGACCGGGGTCTCGACCGCGTCGATGGCGGTCGCGGTCGCGGGTTCGCGGGGGTCGGTCGTCGTGCTCATCGCCGGCCTCCGTGCATCATCGTGCTCATCGCCGGCCTCCGTGCATCATCTGCATCATCCTCCGGCTGCGCTCCTTGCCGGCATCTTCCTCGGCATCGCGGATCGTGCTGCCCGTGTAGGACATGAACACGTCGTCAAGCGTCGGTCGGGACACGTTGACCGCCTTGATCGGGATGCCGAGCTCCGCGAACAGTCGGGGGACGAACTCCTCGCCGGCCGGGACGCCGAAGCTGACCGCGCCCTCGGACTTCCTCGCCTCGATGCCGAAGCGGTTGGCCAGCGCCGCGATCGCGGCGTCGTTGTCGTCGGTGTGGATGATGACCCGATCGGTTCCGACCCCCGCCTTCAGGGTCTCGGGGGAGTCGAGCGCGACGATCTCGCCGTGGTCCATGATCGCGATCCGGTCGCACCACTCCGCTTCGTCCATGTAGTGGGTGGTCATGAAGATCGTGATCTCCTCGCGCTCCTTGAGCTCGCGGATGTACTCCCAGATCGACCGTCGTGTCTGCGGGTCGAGACCGATCGTCGGCTCGTCAAGGAACAGGACGCGCGGGGAATGCATGAGGCCGCGGGCGATCTCAAGTCGCCGGCGCATCCCGCCGGAGAAGGTCCCGACCACCGAGTCCTTGCGCTCCCACAGTCCGACCATCGTCATCACCTGCTGCATGCGTGGCTTGACCAGATCGGACTGGACGCCGTAGAGCTCGGCGTGCAGCCGCAGGTTCTGCTCGGCGGTCAGGTAGCCGTCGAGGGTCGGGTCCTGGAACACCAGGCCGATGTTGCGTCGGACGTCGTCGCGCTCGCGTACCACGTCGTGGCCGGCGACGGCCGCCGAGCCGGCGGTCGGCGTGACCAGCGTGCACAACATATTGATCGTGGTCGTCTTGCCCGCGCCGTTCGGCCCGAGGAACCCGAACACCTCGCCGGTCGCCACCTCGAACTCGACGCCGCGGACGGCCTCGACCTCGTCGTAGTTCTTCTTGAGGCCGCGGACCTCGATCGCGATCGAGGGCGCGTCGTTCCTGTCGCCGTTGCTGCCGATCATCCCGCTCAACACGTTACGCGGTTGCGTCCATGTCCTCGGCATCGTCCGGATCCTCGGCGAGGATCCCGTAGAGGGTGCGGCGGGTTTCGGCGAGCGTCTGGCGCGCCTTGTCCACCTGGCGATCGTCGCCTTCATGGGCGACCTGCCACGCGGCCCTGGCGATCTGGACGACGAGCGAGGCGATCTCGGGAATCGAGCGGCCGTCGGCATCTTCGTCCTCTTCCCACGGGGGCGTGCGGGTGGCGTGCTGCTCGACGTGCTCGCGCCCCGTGTCGGTGAGCTCGAACAGCTTCGTCCCGTCCTGATCGATGCTCCGGATCAGCCCCTCGTCCTCGAGTTGAGCGAGCGTGGGGTAGACCGAGCCGGGGCTCGGTCGCCACATTCCCCGGCTTCGTTCCTCGATCGTCTGCATCAGCTGGTAGCCGTTGCGCGGCTCCTCGGCGAGCAGGATCAGGAGCGCCGTCCGGATCTCGCCGCGGCGGCGGCGCCCGCGGCCGCCGCCGCCGAATCCCGGTCCTCCAAACGGGGGTCCGCCGCGCATGTGGCGCATCGCGGCAAACCGCTCGAGGTCATCGATCCGGGGGTAGCGGCCGTGGCGGCCGCCGCCACCACGAGATGCCGCTTTCATCGCCGCGACGCGGCTGAGGAACGGCCACGGTGCGGCCCAATCTTCACGACTCATGTTCGCCTCCTGAAGTCTTGAACGATGTATTAACGATATATCGTCGACTATCGCCTGTCAATACGAGGGCGCCGTTATGGCAGGCGTGGTCGTTTTCCGTTGTATATGAAGGGAAATCGACCACAGGCCCGCCGCCGCCCGGGCTGGTCGCCAGCAACGGGCAGGTACGGCGAGTGCTCCCGGCCGAGGCGCTACTCGCCGGCGTTGCGGTTCCGCAGCCAGTCGGCGAGCTGTTCGGCCATACCGCCCACCTGGGAGCCGGCCTTGTTCAGGTTCTCGCCGATCTCGCGGAAGATCGTGCGGAAGCGCTCGGCGTAGAACTCGACGGCGTCGCTGGCTTCCTCGCGGACGTTGGCGTTCGCATCCTGGTCGCGGGTCCGGTACTCGCCGCGAATGATCCGGTCGTATTCGCCGCTCTGCACCCACTTCAACACCTCGGACACGCGCCGGACCGAGTCCGGGTGAGTCTTGCCGAGCTCGTTGAAGAAGCGGCGGACGCGGTCACTGGGGTCGTCCCAGCTCTCGTACTCCATCGCCTGCGCCATGAACGCATCGAGGTTGAGGTCCCTGACGTGCATCGCGCCCGCAAGCACCATCTCGAGCCGGCACACGATCTTGGGATCGCGAACGACGAGTGCCGACGCCCGATCGGCGCTCAACTCGGCGGCGCGGTACCACTCGAGCAGCACCGCCGTGACCGCGCGGAATGGCATACCGAGGAAGAACGGGAGATTCCCACCGGCGCTCAACAGGATGTTGAGCGCGGTCATGTACAGCATGTGGTCGGACAGGATGTGGCCGACCTCGTGGCCAAGCAGTGCGCGCTGCTCGCCGGCCTCGAGCTTCACGAGCGCCTCGGCGTCCATCACCACCATCGGCCTGGTCGAGCCGATCGCCTGAGCGACGCCGCGCACGGGCGATGTCACGTACAGGTCGTAGACCTCCGGCATGTCGAGGATTCGGCACACCCCCTGATGGGCCGTCCATAACTCCGGGAGCTGCTGATCGGAGACGCGGACCGAGTTGCCCAGGAAGAACTGGCGGAGGGCGCGCTCGTAGCGCCACTCGATCAGCTTGCGGACGACCGTGTCGAGCATCGGGACCGCCTTGAGCGCAGCCGTCGCGGCCCGGTCGGCGGGGTGCTCGTAGGCCTTGGAGGAGATCCCCGTGTACGGCTCGATGTGGTCCGGGAGCGTCTCTGGCACCGCTCCACGGAGCGTACCGCCTCTCAGCAGACGGTCGGGTAGCGTGTCCGGCGATGTTCGTGTTCAAGGCAGGCGTCGTCGGCGCGGGCACGATGGGCGGGGAGATCGCCCACGTGATCGCCAACGCCGACATTCCGGTGGTGCTCAAGGACGTCGATCAGAAGTTCGTCGACCAGGGGCTGGAGAAGGCACGGTCGCTGTGGCAGGCGCGCGTCGACGCGGGGAAGATGACCGCCGACGAGTTGCAGCGCAAGGTGGCCCTGATCACCGGCACGCTCGGCTATGAGGGGTTTGGCGACGTCGACTTCGTAATCGAGGCCGTGCCCGAGCGGATCGAGCTCAAGCAGACCGTGTTCTCCGAGCTCGACGAGGTCACGCCCGGCCACGCCATTCTGGCCTCGAACACCTCGTCGCTGTCGATCACCGAGATGGCGCTGGCGACCGGCCGTCCGGAGCGGGTGGCCGGGTTTCACTTCTTCTATCCGGCGTCGGTGATGCGGCTGATCGAGGTGATCGAGGGCGATGACACCTCGCTCGAGACCGTCCAGGCGGCGATGAACTTCGCCCAGGCGATCCGCAAGACCGCGATCCGCTGCGGCGAGGCGCCGGGCTTTGTCGTCAACCGGATCCTCAACTCGAGCGTGTCCGAGCTGTGGCGCGCCCAGGAGGAGAGCGGGGTCGACGTCAAGGAGATCGACCGGATCGTCGCCGAGTCCAAGGCCGCTCCGGTCGGCCCGTTCATCCTGTGTGACCTGCTCGGCCTCGACACCGTCCTGCACGTCGCCGAGCACCTCCGCGACTCCTACGGCGATCGCTTCTACGTACACGCGCGGATGCGCGAGCTGGTGGCCGAGCGCAAGCTAGGGGCGAAGACCGGGGAGGGGTTCTATGAGCACGGGCGCTGACATCGATACGGCCGCGCTCGTAGAGCGCTTCACGCTCAAGGCGCTCGTCGAGAGCTGTCTGGTCCTCGAGGAGGGCGTGGCCTCGATGAAGGACATCGATCTCGGGATGATGGCCGGCGCCGGGATCATCCCGCCGCCATTCGCCCGCGCCGACCAGGTCGGGCTGGACGAGGTGCTGGCCCGGCTCGAGCGTGCGAGCACGGAGTGGGGCGAGGGATTCGAGCCGCCGGCGGTCCTGCGTCGGCTCGTGGCCCAGGGCCGGCTCGGGGTCAAGACCGGTCAGGGTTTCTTCCCCTATCCGCGCGCCGACGCCGGCTGGGAGGAGGGTCCGGTGAAGCTCGAGACGCGGGGCACGACCGCGATCGCCTGGCTCGACCGGCCCCCGGCCAACTCGATCTCGCCCGAGGTCGTCGGGTCGTTGCGCAAGCTTTGGGATGAGGTCACGAGCCGGGACACCGTCCGGGCGCTCGTGATCGCGTCGGCGAACCCGATGCTGTTCTGCGCCGGCGCGGACATCAAGGCGTTCACGACGTTGGACGAAGCCAGCGGTCGCGAGTTGCTCGACGGCATGCACGGGCTGCTGCGCGAGATCGAGACGTCGTCGGTGGTGACGATCGCCGCGGTGAACGCGATGGCGCTCGGCGGCGGGTGCGAGCTGGCCATGGCGTGCGACATCCGGATCGCGGCGGAATCCGCCGTGTTCGGCCAGCCCGAGATCAACCTGGGAATCATCCCCGGCTTCGGCGGGACGCAGCGGCTGCCGCGGCTCGTCGGCGAAGGCCGGGCTCGCGAGCTCAACCTGACCGGCGATCCGATTCCGGCCGACGAGGCTTACGCGCTGGGCCTGGCCAACCGGGTCGTGGCCGACGAAGAGCTGTTCGACACCGCGGTGGCGTGGGCGCGGAAGCTGTCGGAGCGGGCGCCGCTGGCGGTTGAGCAGATCAAGCGGGTGTCCGCCGCGGGCGACATCGAGGTCGGGATCGACCGCGAGAAGCAGGCGTTCCTCGAGGTGTTCACCTCAGAGGACGGCCGCGAGGGCATCTCGGCGTTCGTGGAGAAGCGCAAGCCTCGGTTCCACGGCTAGTGGCCGCCGCGGAAGCAGCCACCACCGCTGCCGCGCGGATCGCGAACCTCATCGGCGAGGCCGACTCGGTGGTGGCCCTGACCGGCGCTGGGATCTCGGTGCCGTCCGGGATCCCCGACTTCCGCTCGCCCGGCACGGGGCTGTGGGCCAATGTCAATCCGATGGAGGTCGCCCACATCGACGCCTTCCATGCCGACCCGGAACGGTTCTGGAGCTTCTACGGGCAGCGTTTTCAGACGCTCGAGGACAAGCGCCCCAACCGAGCCCACGCCGCGCTCGTCGAACTCGAGCGGGCGGGACTGCTCGATGCCGTGATCACCCAGAACATCGACCGTCTCCACGCCCGCGCGGGCACCAACGAGCTCGTCGAGGTGCACGGGACGATCGCCCATTCGTCGTGTCTGGTCTGCCGTTCACGATATGAGTTGGGAGACGTGCGCCGCCTCATCTCCTCGGCGCCGGACGGGGTGCCGCGGTGTGAGTGTGGAGAGGCGCTGAAGCCCGGCGTCGTCCTGTTCGGCGAGTATCTCCCGGCCGAGGCGATCGCGCGGGCGGAGGCGCTCGCGGCCGCCGCCGACCTGCTGCTGTGCATCGGGTCCTCGCTCGAGGTGTACCCGGTGGCGTCGCTCCCGGAGACGACGCTGGCGAGCGGGGGCCAGATCGCGATCCTGACCAAGAGCTCAACGCCGTTCGACCAACTCGCGGCGGTGTGCGCGGGAGGCGACATCGTCGAGGAGCTCGACGCCGTGCTCGCCGCGGTGGGCCTCGCTATCCCGGAAGCGCCGCGGCCCGAGCTCTGAGCGCGGCCTCGATCCGCCCGAGCGCGAAGGGGATCGCCTCGCGTTCGGAGTCGCGGACCGGCCCGGTCAGCGCCGACTGCGCCGCCGCCGCAACCGTGGGCCGCAACGCCCGTAGCTCGTCCAGCCGATTGGCCAGCGCGGGCGCGGCAGGGTCCTCTGCGAGCTCCGCGAGCGCGGCGTCGAGCGCGACGAGTACCTGGAGCGCAGCCTCGCGCGCGCGTCCTTCGTCCAGATCGAGCCGGGCGCGTAACGCGAGCTCCTCGGTCGCGAGCGCGGCATGTCGCCCGGTGAGGAGTGCCGCCAGGCGGCCCTGGGCCGCGGGCACCCGCCGAGAGCGGCGGCGGCCCCCGGCGTCGATCAGCTCCCGCGCGTCCGTCCACAGCCCATCGGCGACCTCCTCGCCCGCCCCGTAGCCGAGGCGCGCCACCAGCGCATCGCGCCGCCCGATGCCGTGAACGTGGGGGTCGGCGGTCGCGAGCCGGTAGGAATGCAGCGCTCGGTTCAGCACGGCCACACCGGCTGCCAGCTCAGGCTCGCCGGCGCCGCTTAGCCAGGCCGCGGCGTCCTCGGGGCTGCCCAGCGGGTCTCCGACCTCCACGATCGTCGCCCGGGAGGTCGTTACGGGCGAAGGCTCAGGTTCAGGTATAGCCTTATGCTGTCGCTGCGAACGCCCGAGTCGCCTGCGTTTCTGGGCCCCAAGGGTGCTCAGCACGAGTACGTGCGAGGGCGCGGCCTCGGCGCCGACGCCGGCCGGCCGGATCAGGTACCGGCCGTCTGGTGGACCCAGCGCCCACGGGACCTCGAGCTGGCTGAAGCGGAAGAGAGGCGCGATCGGCGGGAGGCTATTGCCCGCCGGTCTTGATCGCGTACTGGCTCGGCGAAATCGGGACGATCGGCTCGCTGATCTGGCTGATGTGGTTGATCAGCTGCGTCCACTGCTGCGGCTGCAGGATGCTGCCGAACTCGGCCGAGAGCTTCTTGTTCTGGCCGTACAGCGGGGTGTAGGCGATCTGGATCCGGTTGGCGTGATCGGCCAGGGACAGCGCGATCGGCTGCTTGTTGTAGCTCATCAGCGAGACGATCTCGTCGGGCTGCATCGCACCTTGGAGCGTGAGCAGGCGGCGGACGGTGACGTCCGTGATCGACCCCTTGCCCTGGTGGCCGAGGATCGGGATGTTGTTGATCGCCGAGATGTCGACGCTCGAGCCCGTCTTGCCGGCATCATCGACGCCGTTCGAGCCATTCGCGGTGTGGCCGCACTTCAGTCCGCTCACGCTCGGCCTCAGGTCCGAGGCGGCGAGGAACTCGATCACGGCGAGGATCCGGCGGTCGATCGCGCCGTCCTGGATGTCGCGCCGTCCGCATGCGTAGATCGCGACGTTCGGGTCCTGGAGGACGCGGTTCTGGAGCTGCTGCTTGGACATCAGGAGGATCTGGCCGATCGACGGGTTCTTGGCGTTCTTGCCGTAGAACGGGTCGACTCCGGCAGCGCGATACACGGCGGTCGCCTCGAGCAGCTTCCAACCATCGAGGATCGGCTTCGGGTCGATGTACGGAGCGCTCTTACCGGCCGGCTGGATCATGAACTCTAGGTGCGAGGCGTTCGTCGACGTGCCGGCGCCGAGGCGCCCGAGGATCGTGCCGGCGACCACGTTGGAGCCCACCTTGAGCGACTCGAGCGTGTACTGGCTCTTGGCCAGGTGCAGGACGTCGGAGAAGTAGTCCTCGAAGCTCCCGATCTGGGGAGCGCTCTTGCTCGTCGTGATCTGGAGCTTGCCGCCGGCAGCGTAGGACGCGGGGCGCGACGGATTGGCGAACAGACGCTCCTTGACCATCGGCGTCGAGATCGTCGGCGCGCTCGCGGGAGCGGCGGCAGCGGAAGCGGTGCCGCCCTGCTGGGAGCCGGCGGTGGCCGACTGTGTCGCCGTCGCCGCCGTCGTGGGCAGCGAGGTCGAAGAGCTCTTGGCCTCCTTGCTGGCCTTGGCGCTCGAGACGATCGGAGGCGCCGCCTGCGTGCCCGCGGTGGCGGCCTGCTTGGGCGCCGAGGTCGCGGGCGTCGCGCCGGTGGCGGCGGGGCTGCTCGTTCCGATCGCGCCCGTCGCCGGCGTCGCTCCACCTGCCGGCGTCGCTTCACCTGCCGGCACCGTCGGAACCAGGAGCGCCTTGGTGATCGAGGTCGAGCTCACCTTCACCGGCCTCGGCACCGGATACTGCGACGGAATCGATCCGAGGTTCGCGTACGTGTAGATGTTGCCGGTCGCGTCCTGGAGCTCGATGTAACGGCCGAGCTGCGCGTTGTTGCCGATCTTGACGATCTTGCCGTCGTTGACGGCGATCACCGGGGAGCCCTGCTTGGCGTAGATCGCGGTGCCCTTGCTCTTCGGATCCGAGCCGACGGGGACCGCCGCGTTGCCGGTCTTGACTCGCGTCTTGGCGAGCTTGAGGACCGAGGAGTCGGCGTACTTCGCGGGAGCCGCGACCGGGAAGTGCCCCTCGACGAGCCCGGTCAATGCGCCGATCATCGCCTTCGGCATGCCGCCGATCAGCTGGGCGCGGAGCAGAACCGACTGTACGTACCAGCCCGCGTGGTTGTAGGCGAAGACCGCCTGCCCGACATTCTTGGAGGCGCCGGCTGCATGCAGGTAGCGCGCCGCGGTGAAGATTGCGTCCGCCGGGTTGTAGGGGTCCGCGACGCCGTCTCCATTGGCGTCGACCGCCCAGCGCTTCCAGGTCGACGGGAGGAACTGCATCCAGCCGACCGCGCCGGCGGTCGAGACCGAGAGGTTGCGACCGTAATCGGTCTCGATCTCGTTGATCGCCGCGAGCACCTGCCAGGGCACGTCGTACTCGATGCCGGCGGCCTGGTAGATCGGGAGCAGGAAGGGCGGGATCTGGAAGCTGTTGATGAAGAAATTCGGGACGCCGATCGGGGCCGGCCCGGGAAGGGCGAACGAGTAGGTCGGGTTCGACGGGGTGGGCACGCCGCTCGGGGTGACGGGCGGGGGCGGCTTCGGAGTGGTCGCCTTCTTCGACGGCTTCTTCTTCGTCGTCGGCTTCTTGCCCTTCTCAACGTTTGTCGAGCCGTTGGACAGAGCGCTCCCGGACGAGAGTGTCGTCCCCTTGCCCGTCGGCTTCGTCGTCGTCGTCTTAGTACTCGTCGTCGGCGACTTCGAGGTCGACGTTGACGTCGTAGAGGAAGAAGACGTGGTCGGCTTCGGCTTGGGCTTCGACGACGCGGGGGTCGTCGAAGTCGAGGGTGAAGTCGAGGTCGAGGTCGTCTGCGGCTGCGTGCTCGTCGTAACCGTGGCGGCCGGCGTGGTCGCGGTGACCGGCGGGCAGGACTGCGCGACGTTCGTGATCGGGAGGTTCACCGGAAGCGGCAGCGACGACGGCGGAGTGCCCGGCGCGACGTTCTGGAACGTGAACTGCTGGCCGCCGGCCACCGTGATCGTTACCGTGCAGCCGTCAGCGGAGGCGACCGGAATGGCGGCAAGGCCAATCACCGCGACCATGCACCCCATGGTCACGGCAGCAATCGTCAGCTTTCGCCTCTTGAACACTGTGGCTAACTCCTCCCGCGGTGCGCCACGCGCAAATTCGTCCCAGCTACGATCACAGTTAGGCTTGGAAGGACGCTACTGGCTGCCGCCGGGCTTTGCAATTCGGAACCGTCGGTGTGGTGGATGTCTTGTCTAGGTACCAACTCGCCTGGATGTTCAATCACCAGAAGTCCAGGCAAACCTCTGAATCGGCAAGATCCGCCGGTCACTGTAGCGATGCATGTGTCGTCTAAGCGTCAGCTAACCCTCAAGTCGAGGGTTAGAGTAGTTCGCTTTGGTTAGTTATGAGAGTGCTGTCATCAGAGTCGTTGGAAACATGAGAGGCAGGTCCGCATGAGCGACGACAAGGGCCTCCGCGGCCGAGCCACGCGCCAGGGCCAGGAGGCAATCGGCAAGGTCACCCAGGGGGTGCTCGATAACCCGGTGGCGAGGCGGGCGGTGTCGGCAGCGTTCGAGACCCGGGAACGGGCCACGCGTGCCCAGGAGCTCGCGATGAGCGCGCTCAATCTGCCCTCGGCGGGCGACCTCGAGCGTCTGACCCGACGGTTGCGCAGCGTCTCGCAGCGGCTCGAGGCGCTCGAGGATGGGCTCGACCGGGTCGAGCAGCGAATCGAGAAGCTCGGCTCCTCCAGCGCCCTGGACAAACGACTGGCTGCAATCGAAGAGCTGCTCGCCCGGATTGAGGCTTCGCTTGCCGATTCCGCCGGCGCCGAGAAGCCGGCGGCCGGCCATGCCCGTCAGGGCTGAGCGACCGCGCTCTGGTTGATCAGCGCGCGGAGCGCGGCCTCGCCCATCCGCCGCTCAGCGGTGCGTAGCTCTTCCTGGCCGATCCGGGTGCGCTTGGGCAGAATGATGTCGGACACGACGAGCAGCGCCGCGGCCTGCGCTCCTCGCGTGCCCGCGAGCGCGAACAGCGTGGCCGCCTCCATTTCGACGGCGAGCGCGCCCGCTGCGCTCCAGCTCCGCTCGAGCTCGCGCCCGTCGTAGAACAGGTCCGTGGTGACGATCGGGCCCGCGTGGACGGCGTGCTCACGGTCGGGGAAGGGCGGAGTTGCGGTCGCGGTCACCGCGTCGAGCAACTCGGGGCTTGCCGGCACCCGCTCGCCGGCGCCCAGGGCCCGGCTTGTGCCGTCCGCAACGATCGCCTCGGTGACGATTACGAGGTCGCCAAGGGCCAGCCCTTCGCGGACCGCCCCGCACGTGCCGACCCGCAGCAGGCGGTGTGCGCCCATGTCGATCAGCTCCTGGATCACGATCGCGGCGCTCGGGCCGCCCATCCCAGTGCTCTGGATCGTGAGCGGCTCGCCATCGGGCGCCAGCCCCGTGTATCCCCACAGGCCGCGGTTGTGGTTGAACATCTTCGCGCCGTCGAGTAGCGACTCGGCCAGCATGAGGGCACGGCCCGGATCGCCCGGCAGCAATACGCGCCCGGCGAGCGCGGCAGTCGGCTGGAGTCCGTTAGGAGCGGGCATCAACCCTATTGTTGTTTATTGCCCTTTCTCGCCCAGTTATCTATGTCTGCCATTGACAGATCAGGGACGGGCGAGTAGACCTAGCTGCACAGAAAAAGGCAACAGGCCGGAGCGTGACGCGCTGCCCAGGCCAGCTGGGGAGCATGATCGCGAGGCGCCGCCGGAAACGTGACGAGCGCCAACGGCCGACGCAGCGGGCCGTTAGTCCCGCGGGCGGCGGGGCCCCGTGCTCGTCGAGGCCCCGCCGCCGACTATTGCATCGGATGCGCCGTCATCGGGGATCGCGCAACCTGCACCGGCGGCTTGGGTAGAGGCCTGTGGGGATGTCCACCGCAAGCGTCAATGGTCACAACGGTGCCGCACCACACGGCCTGTCGATTGAAGAGGCGGCCCAACGGGTCGGCGTCGCGCCCTCGACGCTCCGGCGCTGGGCGCGCCAGGGGCTGCTCCCCCGCTACAACGGGAACTGGTCCGCTGGGGTGATCAGCCACGCCAAGATCGTGGCGAGGCTCCGCGAACGCGGGCACTCGCTCAAGGAGATCCGGAAGGCCAGCGACGAGGGGCGGCTCGCGTACGGGTACGTCGAGGAGCTGTTCGACACCGGCGAGGACGTCTACACCGTGGCCGAGGCCGCGCGGGAGACCGGCCTCGAGCCGGCGTTGATCGTCCGAGTGGTCACCGCGCTCGGGACCGCGCCGGCGCAGGTCGAGCGGCTCTCGGCCGACGATGTGGCGCTGCTCCGCTATGTCGCGGCCGTGCTCGACGCGGGCCTGCCGTTGGTGGCGTTGCTCCAGCTCGTGCGGGTTTACGGGCAGGCGATGGCGCGAGTGGCGGACGCCGAGGTGAGGCTGTTCCATATGCACGTCCACGAGCCGCTGATGCGGTCGGGGGCGACCGGGCTGGAGACCGCCGACGAGCTGCTCGAGCTCACGCGCCGGCTGTTGCCGTTGGCATCGCCGGTCATGGACGAGGTCCACCAGCGGTACCTGCAGCACTTCGTCGAGCAGGACGTGGTCGGTCACATGGAGGCGGACCTCGAGAACGACAGCGTCGATCTCGGCCGGATGCGGGTGGCGATCGCGTTCGCCGACGAGGTGATGATCGTCGGCTCGGACCCGGCGGCGCTGACGCACTGGGCGGTGGAGTTCCAGCGGCTCCAAGGCGGGCGCATACTCCCTCGCATCGCGGTCCACTACGGCAACGCGCTTTACCGCGACGGCGACTATTACGGGCGCGATGTGAACATCGCCTCGCGTGTCGGGGCCCGCGCCGCCGGTGCGGAGGTGCTCGTCACGAGGCCAGTGGTCGAGCACACGCGGGGCGAGGTCAAATTCGATCGGATCGCCGACGTCCGCCTCAAGGGCTTCACCGAGTCGACCGAGATCTTCGTCGCGCGCGCGCGGGACGAGGAGGCATGAGCGCCGACAACATTTACGCGCGCGTGCGCGAGGACGGCCTGCTGGCGGCCGGACGGCCGGTGGTCGTGCTGCTGTCGGGCGGGCGCGACTCTACCTGCCTGCTCGACGTCGCGGTTCGCGTCGCCGGGGCGGAGTCGGTGCGCGCGCTTCATGTCAATTATGGGATTCGGGCATCGGCGGCCGAGGACGAACGGCATTGCCGCTCTCTGTGCGCAGGCCTCGGGGTGGAGCTCGCGGTACGCCGGTCGCCCGGCCCGCCATCGAGCGGAAACGTTCAGGCATGGGCACGAGAGGTCCGGTACCGCGAAGCGCTCGCGCTCGCCGCTGGCGCCGATGTGGCGGCCGGCCATACCAAGACCGACCAGGTGGAGACGATCCTCTACCGGCTGGCGTCCTCGCCGAGCCGCCGGGCGCTGCTCGGGATGCGGCCCCGCGAGGGCTCGATCGTCCGGCCGCTGCTCGCCTTCACCCGCGAGGACACCGCGACGTACTGCATCGAGCGGTGCCTGGCGTGGCGCGAGGACGAGACGAACGCCTCGGACGCGTACGCGCGCAACCGGATCCGCGCCACGCTCGTGCCGGCCCTCGAGGACGTCCACCCGGCCGCGATCGACAACATGCTCGCGGTGGCGCAGATCCTGCGCGACGAGGCGGACGTGCTGGATGCGCTCATCGACGAAGTACTCGCGGGCCGGCCAAGCGTCTCG
>Ga0335081_10008513_pt1 | contig 16460 bp, 13 predicted proteins | sample Lox_Sample_35_FD_206713 | JGI IMG/M metagenome (GOLD analysis project Ga0335081, IMG submission 206713) | Soil microbial communities from Loxahatchee National Wildlife Refuge, Florida, United States - Lox_Sample_3.5 | ecosystem: Environmental > Terrestrial > Soil > Wetlands | place: USA... | reverse complement strand
AGGGTAATCGTGCCGATGAGGCGGATTTCGGGGCGGTCGCGCGGCTTTCCGAGCTCGCGGCGGAAAGCTACGACCTGTTCGCGCGCCCGGTGGTGCGGTCGCTGGCAACGCCGGCGCTCGCCACCACACTGCAGGCCACGCATCCGATGCGTTTGCATCGCCATGTCATGTCGGACCGAGTCCCGGGCGTGGCGCAGCTCGGCCGGCTTGCCGGCGAGGTGAAGGAGGCACGTCAGCCGACCGGCCTCGACAATCCATTTCGCCGCGCCGAGTCGCTCATGGCCGATCTCACCGAGCAATGGTTCGACCTCTGCCGGAGCATGCGCGACGCCTGGTACGAATTCGCCTTCATCGGCATCTACGGCACGCCGTTCATGCGCTGGATCGGGCAGACGCACAGCTTCAGGCGCACGCTCAAGGGCAAGGAGGAGCTGCGCTATCTGCCCGAGGTGCAATCGGCGCTCGCCCACATCGCGCGCGGCGGTCTGGCCGAGGCGGTGATCCGCATGCTGATCCTGCTCGCCGAGGCGCGCGGCTCGGTGCGCGGCTCGCGGCTCGACCGCGCCGCCTACGTGCTCGGTCAATCCAAGATATTCTCCGCGGTGGGGGCCGAGCGCCGCGCGCGGGCAATCCGCGAGCAGACGCTCATCATCGAGTTCGACCGCGAAGGCGCACTGGTGACCCTGGCCGACCTGCTGTCCGACATGGACCAGCGGGCGCTGGCGATGGGGACGGTCGACTACGTCCTCGGCCCGGTCGAAGAGATGGATGCCCACACCATCGAGACGCTGCAGACGCTGCGGCGGATTTTGCAGCTGCCGGAGTTGCGCATCGGCGACGACCAACAACCGGTGACGACGTTCGACGTGCGATCCGCACGCTCGGTCGTGGCGGCCGCGTGACGCATGAAATCCGTTCCGCCCAATCGGGCATTCGCGAAAACCGTCCACGGCGGTTTCTCGGATACGAGGTGAAGTAATGTACATCGACTCCATTGAAGATCTGCAACAGCGTACCGACGCCGGGATCGGCGCGAGCGGCGCTGCCGTTCAACAGTCGCGGCGGCTTGCGGCCAGCGCGCACCAGCACGGCGTGGAGATCGCGTCGCGGCAGCGCGCCTGGGCGCAAGCCGCAGCGGCGGCCGGCACGGAGCTGCAGGGCGAATTCTCCGGTCTGGCCGGGACTCGATTGCTCGAGCTTGCCCACGACTATCTGGTCGACGCGTGGCAGCGCGGCGTGCTGACCGCCGATATCCTGCGCCGGCGCGCCAATATGCTGGACGCCCATGACGCGGCCGGTGCGCCGCCGGTGCTGTGCTTCGACTACGACGTGATCGTCGATGGGCGAACCCTCAAGCGGCCGGTGAACTACAGCCTGCTGTCGATCCGCCCGCCGGCAGGCGTCGAGGTGCATGCCTGGAAGCGGCCCTACATGATCATCGATCCGCGCGCCGGCCACGGGCCCGGCATCAGCGGGTTCAAGCCCGACAGCGAGGTCGGCGTGGCGCTGCACGGCGGCCACCCGGTCTATCTGGTCGTGTTCGCGCAGCGCCCCGAGCCCGGCCAGACGATCGCCGACGTGATGCGGGCGGAAGCCGAGTTTCACAAGGAGATCGTGCGCCGCCATCCGGATGCGCCGCAGCCGGCGATCGTCGGCAACTGCCAGGGCGGATGGGCGACGCTGCTGCTCGCCGCCGCCAATCCGACCATCACGGGGCCGATCGTCATCAACGGCGCGCCGTTGGCGGCCTGGTCGGGCGTGAACGGCCGCAACCCGATGCGCTACGCGAGCGGGCTGCTCGGCGGCGCGCTGCCCGCGATGCTCGCCGCCGATCTCGGCGCCGGCCGGTTCGACGGCGCCAACCTGGTGCTGAACTTCGAGGCGATGAACCCGGCGCGCAACTGGTTCCGCAGGTACTACGACCTGTTTGCCGATCCCGAGCGCGGGGTCGACAAGTTCCTCGAGTTCGAGAAATGGTGGGGCGGCTTCTACTTCCTCAACGCGGGCGAGATTCACTGGATCCTCGACAACATCTTCGTGGGCAACCGGCTGTCGCGCGGGGAGGCGCGGCTCGAGCACGGGCGCTCGATCGACCTCAAGGCGATCCGGGCGCCGATCATCGTGTTCGCGAGCCATGGGGACAACATCACGCCGCCGCAGCAGGCGCTGAACTGGATCGTCGACACCTATGCGGACGAGCGCGAGATCAAGATCCGCGGGCAGCGGATCATCTACATGGTGCACGAATCGGTAGGCCATCTCGGCATCTTCGTGTCGTCGTCGACTGCGAAGAAGGAGCACAGCGAGATCGTCTCGGTGCTCAAGACGATCGAGGCGCTGGCGCCCGGGCTTTACGAGATGATCATCGAGGAGAAGCACGGCGACGGCCTGTTCGCCCGCTTCGAGATCGACTTCAAGGAACGGCGCCACAGCGACATCCTGGCGCTCTCCGAGGGTAATCGTGCCGATGAGGCGGATTTCGGGGCGGTCGCGCGGCTCTCCGAGCTCGCGGCGGAAAGCTACGACCTGTTCGCGCGCCCGGTGGTGCGGTCGCTGGCAACGCCGGCGCTCGCCACGGCGCTCGAGGCGGCGCATCCGATGCGCCTGCACCGCCACCTGTTCGCCGACCGCGTGCCGGGCATGGCGCAGGTCGGCTGGATCGCCGACGACATCCGCAAGGGCCGGCTGCCCGCGACGGAGAATCCATTCCGCCGCGCCGAGGCGCTCATGGCTGATCTCACCGAGCAGTGGCTCGATGTCTGCCGGGAGGTCCGCGACGCCTGCTACGAGATGACTTTCATCGGCCTCTACGGATCGCCGCTCATGCGCTGGATCGGACAGAGCCACAGCTTCAAGCGGACCCTCAAGGACAAGGAGGAGCTGCGCCACCTGCCCGAGGTGCAGTCGGCGCTCAACGCGATGATTCGCGGCAGCATGCGCGAGGCGGTGGTCCGCATGCTGGCCTTGGTCAATGAAGGGCACGGCGCGGTCAGCGGCGCGCGGCTCGACCGCGCCGCCTATGCGCTGACCCACTCCAAATACTTCGAGGGGATGAACGCCGGGCACCGTGGCCGCCTGTTGCGCGAACAAACGCTGATCGTGCTGTTCGATCGCGATCGCGCAATCGAGACGCTCGTGGACCTGCTGCCCGAGATGGATTCGCGGGCTCTCGCCATGGGCACGATCGATTACATCGTCGGTCCGATCGAGGAGATGGAGGCGGACATGATTCGCACGCTCGAGACGTTGCGACGCGTGCTCGAACTGCCCGCGTTGCGCATCGCCCGTGCTCAGGACGAGGCAGAAGAGCAGGCGGCCGCCGAGCGGCTTGGCCAAAATCCCGCAACCGAGGTCGCATAATCCATGAAAGCCATGCATCCGAACCGGACGTTCGACGAAATTGCGGTCGGCGACCGCGCCGAGGTGTCGCGGACGCTGACCGTGAACGATCTGCTGGTCTTCGCGCACGCGTCCGGTAATCTCAATCCGATCCATATGCCGAGCGCATCAGGCGCCCCGACGATGTTGGCCGAGGGCCAGAAAGAGGCGATCGCGCCGTCATCCTGGGTCGCTGGGCTGGTATCGTGCGTGCTCGGAACGAAGCTCCCGGGGCCCGGTACGCTCTATCGGTCGCAGGCGCTGACCTTTCACGATCGCGTCCATGTCGGCGAGACGGTCATCGCGGCCGTGCGGGTCGTCGCCAAGGGCGATGGCCGCGCCGTACGGTTTGCAACGTCGGTCCGGCGTTCGGACGGAATGCTCATCGCGGAGGGCGAATCGACGGTGATCGCCCCGGCCGAGCGCGGCTACCTGACCGAGGCGGAACTGCCCGAGATCGTGGTGCAGCGGCACGTCGCTTTCGACCGCCTGATCGGGGTCGCGCGAACGTTGCCGGCCTTATCGACCGCGGTGGTCTGTCCGAACGACGGCAAGGCGCTCAAGGGGGCGCTGCTCGCCGCCGAGGCGGGCCTGATCGTGCCTGTGCTGGTCGGTCCGCGTGGAGCAACGCTCAAGGCGGCGGTCGAGATCGGCGCTGACCTCGCTGCGTTCGAGATCGTCGACGCGGACGACGACCATGACGCGGCGCAGCGTGCGGTCGCGTTGGTGCGCGAAGGCCACGTCGCCAACCTGATGAAGGGCAACCTGCACAGCGACGTTTTTCTCGGCGCCGTGGTGCGCAAGGAGAGCGGGCTGCGCGGCGTGCGCCGCCTGAGCCATGTGTTCGTGATGGACCTGCCGGGCCGGCCCCGCCCGCTGCTGATCACCGATGCGGCGATCAATATCGCGCCGACCCTGGAGATGAAGGTCGAGATCGTGCAGAACGCGATCGATCTCGCGCGCGCGCTCGGCATCGAGATGCCGCGCGTCGGCATCCTCTCGGCCGTCGAGACGGTCAATCCGGCGATCCAGTCGACGCTCGACGCCGCGGTGCTCTCGAAGATGGCGGAGCGCGGGCAGATCCGCGGCGGCATCGTCGACGGACCGCTTGCGATGGACAACGCGATCGACCTCGGCGCAGCGCGCACCAAGGGCATCCAGTCGCTCGTCGCCGGCCAGGCCGACGTGCTGGTCGTGCCCAATCTCGAGTCCGGCAACATGCTGGCCAAGGAGCTCACCTTCCTGGCGGGCGCGGAGGCGGCCGGCATCGTGATGGGTGCGCGGGTGCCGTTGATCCTCACCAGCCGCGCCGACGACGAGCAGTCGCGGCTCGCCTCCGCGGCGCTTGCCCTCCTGGTGGAGCGCTGGCAGCGCACCGGTGTCGGAATCGCGCCGGTCGCCGTTGCGGCCGGGGAAGATCGGACGAGGGCGCGCTGCGCGGCGTCCTGACCCTCGATGCGGGGTTCAACCTCGAGGGCATCGCGGCGGCGCGTGCCGCGTTTGCCGACGTCGCGCATGTCGCATGCTTTGCCGGGGACACGGCGGTCGATATGATCGCAATCGACGAGGTGGAATGGGCGGCTTGAGTTGGCGGCGCGCGGGACGCCGCCGCAGCGTCCCGTGGCCTGACGCTCCCCATGCCAACTTGCCAGCCGGGCTCATTTCGGCAACCATCGCCGACACGGGAGGGGACCCATGGCTCGCGTTCTCCGCGGCGGCAGGAGCGACGTCACCCGCATTCCACGCCGGCATTTCCTGCGCCTCGCCGGCGCCGCCGCCGTTTTCGGGTCGCGCGCCGTCCGCGCGCAAGCCTATCCGTCCCAACCGATCCGCTGGATCGTCGGCTTCCCGCCCGGCGGCGGCGCCGACATCGTGTCGCGCATCATGGCGGCGTGGCTCGCGGAGCGGCTCGGCCAGAGCGTGTTCGTCGAGAACAAGCCGGGAGCCAGCACCAATCTGTCGCTGCAGACCGCAGTCAATGCCGCGCCCGACGGGCATACGCTGGTGTTCGTCGCCGCCTCCGCGGCGGTGAACGTCTCGCTGTTCAAGAACCTGACCTTCGATCTCAGGCGCGACATCGCGCCGGTCGCCGGGCTGGTCGATTTTCCGCTGGTGCTGCTCGCCAATCCGCAGGTGCCGGTCAAGACCGTCGCCGAGCTCATTGCCTATGCCAAAGCCAATCCCGGCAAGGTCAGCATCGGATCGTTCGGCACCGGCACGACCTCGCACGTGGCCGGCGAGCTGTTCAAGCAGTTGGCCGGCATCGACATGGTGCACGTGCCCTATCGGGGCGGCGCCGCGCTTGCGACCGATTTGATGGCGGGCCGGGTGCAGGCCGGATTCGATGTGCTCACCGGCGAGCTGCCGCACATCCAGGCGGGGGCGATCCGGGCGCTCGCCATGGCGGGGCGCACACGCTATCCGGCGCTGCCCGACGTGCCGACGATCGCCGAGACGATGCCGCTCTATGTCGCCAATTCGTGGTGTGGAGTCGGCGTCCCGCGCGGTACGCCGCCCGCGGTCGTCGCACGGCTCAATTACGAGATCAACGCCGGGCTCGGCAATCCGGCCGTGAGGGGGCGGCTCGACGAGGTCGCCGCAACGCCGATGCCGCTCGCACCCGATGCGTTCGGCGCCTATGTGGGCTCCGAGATCGACAAGTGGGCCCAGGTAATCCAGGCGGCCAACATCAAGGTGGAGTGACGTGCCGCGGTGCCTCACTCCACCGTCACGTGCGCCATCCTGATGACGGCGGCCCATTTCTCCACCTCGCCGGGAAGCATGGCCGACATCGCGGCCGGCGTCTTGAGCACGATTGGCAGGCCTTGCTTGGCGAGGGCGCTTCGCACGCTCTCCTTGTTCAGCGCGCCCGCGACCGCCGTATAGAGACGCTCGATCACGGCCGGCGGGGTTTTCGCCGGTGCGAACAGGGCCGTCCAGGCGTCGGCCTCGACGCCGGGAACGCCGGCTTCGGCGAAGGTCGGCACGTCGGGCAGTTGGGCGGCGCGGTGCGCGCTCGCGACGGCGAGCGCGCGCACCTTGGCGGCCGCGATCATCTGCGCGATCAAGCCCGGCAGCGGCACGACGCCGAGGTCGATGCGGTCGGCGAGCAGCTCGGTGGTCATTGGCGCGAGGCCCTTGAACGGCACGTGCAGGATGTCGATGCCCGCCCTGGTCTTGAACAGTTCGCCGGCGAGATGCGCGCCCGAGCCGTTGCCGGTCGAGCCGAACGTGAGCGTTGCCGGCTTTTGCTTGGCGAGTGCGACCAGCTCGCCGACGCTGTGGGCGTCGAGACTGTTGCGCGTGACCAGCACGTGCGGCATGGCGGCGACCTCGGCGATCGGCGCGAAGTCGCGCACCGCGTCATAAGGGCAGCCCTTGATCAGGCTCTGATTGGTGGCGTGCGTCTGGTTGGTGCCGATCACCAGCATGTGCCCGTCCGGTTCGGCATGGGCCACCGCATTGGTGCCGATGATGCCGGACCCGCCCGGACGGTTCTCGACCACGATCGGCTGGCCGACATCGGCCTCCTGGGCGATCAGGCGCGCGACGAGATCGACCGGCCCACCCGGCGGGTAAGGCACGATGATCGTCACGGGGCGGGTCGGAAAACCTTCCGCGCGCGCGCGCGGCACGAGGCCGATCGCGGCGAAGGCAAGGGCGGCACGGCGGGTGAGCATGGTCGGGGGTCTCGCGGGAACGAGAGCGGACTTTAGGGCGGCCCGCCCAGAGGGTCAAAAGCGTGCTTTTGCCGCGTGCACCGGCGTTTGACTCGCTGCCCCGCTCGCGGGGGAGAGGGCGCGGGCGCTGCGCGTGGGGCAGGCAACCAAAAACGGTGGTTTACTTCCGCCCCCGCGCCCGCTTGGGGAGGCGGATCGGCCATTGCACGATGTGGTCCTCGAGCTCGGCGTCGGAGATCTCCTGCTCGGTGCCGCTGAGGCGGCCGCGCACCGAGACGCCGGCGATGTGCACGCTTTCGGGGTCGCCCGAGACCAGCGGATGCCACCAGTAGAGGTCCTTGCCTTCGGCGACGAGACGATAGGCGCAGCTCGGCGGCAGCCAAGCGATCTCGGGCAGGGTCTGCGGCGTGAGCTTGACGCAATCCGTGACCACATCGAGCCGATGCGCATAGTTGCGGCAGCGGCAGGTCTCGCCGTCGAGCAGCCGGCAGCCGACATCAGTGAAGTAGAGCTTGCCGGTGTCTTCTTCCTCGAGCTTGTTGAGGCAGCAGCGTGCGCAACCGTCGCACAGGCTCTCCCATTCCGCCGCGGTCATTTCGGCGAGCGTCTTGGTCTTCCAGAAGGGTTCGGCCATCGGTTCCCGGCGCGTGTCGAATAGCGAATGGGGAACGTAGGACAAACCCTTCCTATTCGCCACTCGCCACCAGCACTATCGACACCCTGACGGCGCGTCTCGCTTTCCCGCTCAATCGGTCGGCGGCGGCGCGAAGAAGCAGCGACGCGAGCCGTCCGGACGCTTGCAGCGCCAAAACGCGCCGTCCGGGCTGGGCTGTGCCTCGCTGTAGGGCACCATCTCGCCGTTTGACAGGCGATAGCCGGTCGCGGAGCTGGCGACCTGACTGCCGGGGATCACGAAGCAATCGCCCTCGCCGCAGCACCATTCGCCGGCGGCATTGCGCAGCGCATTGCGCGAAATCCAGCTGTCATGGGCAAGCGCTTCCGCGGCAGTGGCGACGACGCAGCCAGCAACGAGTAGCCGTGCAAGCATTCCGGACATGCGAAAATCCTCTCGTTTGTCCCGGCGCGGCGATCGTCCCCCCGTGCAGCGTTTCCCCTCCCTTGGCAGTTGCCGCGTGCGCTCGCGCCGCCAGGGCGCTTCGGCAAACCGCACCGCGAGCCGCTCTCACGACTCGTCCTGCAACCAAGCAAGTATGAGGCCGGACCGGCGCGTGCCAACAAAAGTTGCATCACGAAATTGAGATATCCACCGCGCGACGTAGGCTGATACCGGAACCGGTGCCGGCTAGCCCGCCGTCAGCGCGGCGCGCATCTGCGCGATCATCTTGGCGCAGGTGGGCAGATGCGGCTCCTCGACCTCGAGCACGCGCAGCACGGCGCGCCGCTTTGCGGCGGCGACCGCGGCCGCGTTCTTGGCATCCGCCCCGGCGGCGTCGCAGACGATGTCGACCAGTCGGTCGATCGCATGCAGCCGCCCGAGCAGGTAATCGTTCTCGCGATAGGCGCGCGACAGGAAGGCCGCGAATTGATTGAACGCGACGCCCTTGAGACGGAAATGGCCGAGCTGCGCGATCGCCCCCGCATCCTGCGCGCTGATGCGGTCGACCCTGATCTCGTTGAACTCGCCGGCCTCGCGCCACGGCATGACCGGAAAGGTGAGCACGTCCCAGAACGGGAAGCCGAGAAAGTTGACCAGCACCTCGTGCAGGCAGCGCGGCGGCCAGCCATTCGCCACGAAGGCGAGCAGCATGTCGATGTCGCGCGTGCCCGCCGCGAGATCGATGCTTTCGCCGATGCGGGCGACCAACTGGTCGATGCCGTCACAGTGGCGCGCCGCGAACGCGCGTGCATAGGATTCGATCTCGCGCACCTCGGCGGGCGAGGGCGCATCGCGAAAGATGCCCTCGACGAGGCTGCGCGTCGCCGGATCGGCGGCGGCCGCCGCCTCGCACCCATCGAGTGCGTCGATGCAGTCGTAGAACTTGCGTTTGAGGCGGTCGACCGCGGTGGGGGGTAGATCGGCAAAGCCCTCGGCGCCGAGCATCTGATAGAGCCGGTTCTGCCCTTCGACGAGGAAATGCAGACGGCGCCGGCGATAGTCGACGTCGAGCGCGAGCAGGAACGAGACCCAGCCGGGCCGCGCGGCCCCGCCGTTTGCGGCATCGGCCTGCAGCGAGCGCCCGTCGGTCGGCGCGAAGGTGACGGCGGCCTCGATCGCCCAGGCATCGACGATCTCGGCGAGCGCCCGGGCGAAAGGCGAGCCCGCGCGTACGCCGCGGATATCCATGATCAGCTTGGTGAGGAAGCCGCGCACCGATGCGAGCTTGAGGCGCACATAGGCCTCATAGGCGAAGCCGGCCTCCCGCGCCGCCTTGGTGTTGGCGGCGGCGCGCCAGGCGCGAATGCGCTCTTCGCTCAGCGCCTCGCCGGGGGCGAGCGCCATCACGTCGGCCACCAGCCGGCTGATGTGCGGCCGGGCGCTGTCGATGATCGCGCGCAGACGGCGCGCCCGGTCGTTGAGGTAGTTGATCCAGCCGAGCTCGTCGGTGACCGGCTCGGCGAGAGGAATGTCGGAGAGGGCGCCCTTGAGCGTCGCGAAGAACCCCGGCATGCCGCGCCGGACCGGCGCGCCGGCGAGCGCCGGGTTGGGATCGATGTAGACCAGGCGGCGGTCGACCTCGCGATAGGCGGGCCGGCCGCGGATCGCCGCGATCGCTTCGCGGAATGGCCGGCTGTTGAGCACGCTGCCGTCGATGAAGGGTACCGCGGCGACGTCGATGTTCATCGGCGCATAGGGCTCGAAGTCGCGGGCGATGAATTCGTCGCGGCGCGGCCAGGCGGCCGCGCGCGCACGCACCAGCGCGTCGATCTCGACAATGCGCGCGGGCGGAAACGCGCCCGGGATCGAGGAGGTGGCGCGCGCCGCGAACGCGAGGGCCGGAGCATTGTCGAGGTCGAAGTCGCTGTCGACCATGCCGCTGGCACGACGGCGATAGCGGAAGTGCAGCACGTGGCGGTGCTCGCTCTCGTGCACCACGGGCGGGTCGTGGATCTGCATGAGCTGCTGGCAGCCGTAGAAGTCGGTGACGGTGACGAACAGGTCGAGCCGCTGACCCGACGGAACGAGCGAGGCATCCGCGCTGCGCGGCTCGCCCATCGCGACGAAGCCGTCATACATGAGGCCGGCCATCTTGAGCCCGTCGAACGGCGGCTTGAACCAGCGCGAGCGCATCAGGAGCGAGAGCTTCGAGCGCACCTCGGGGTCGCTGATGTCGCGCCGCCCGGCCTTGCCGGCGGCCCAGAAGACCGGGCGCAGGAACCACTTGCTCCAGCCGCGCGCCTTCGCCTCCGGGGCGAGCAGCTCGGTCACGTCGGCATGTTCGAGCCAGAGGTCGCGCAGGCGGCGCATGGGCAGGTCGTGGCTCAAGGCGCGCGCCAGCATGGCGCTGTTGATGCCGCCCGCCGAGGCGCCGGCGACGATGTCCACGATGACGCGCAGCTCGACGGTGGCGCCGATGTCGCGCAGCAGGTCGAAGTAGATCTCCTCGGTGTCGTGTTCGGGGTCCTTATGGTCGCGCACGTCGAAGAAATTGGCGATCCGGCGCTTGGCGCGGTCCGTGATGCCGTGCACGGCGGCGGATGCGCGCGCGAGCTTGAGGATTTCCTTGGTGATGCCGTGCATGTACACGGCGAGCGAGACGCCGCCGAAGCACACCAGCGCTATGCGGAGTTCCTTTTCGCGCACCCGGCTCCCCTGTCGCGAAGCGATTCGCGCCCAGTGTTTCATGATACCGACGTTTGCTAATCTTTCGTTTAGGGCGCTCCAGGGGGAGGGCCGACCGTGCATGAGGGGTTGACATGCTGACGCGACGTGAACTCGCCCTTGCCGCAGGGGCGGCCTTGCTCGCCCGCCCGGCGTGCGCGCAGGGCGGCTATCCGAGCCGACCGATCCGCATCCTGGTGGGCTATCCGGCGGGCGGCGGCGTCGACCTGGTGGCGCGTCTGCTGGCCGAGCCGATGAAAGCGACGTTCGGCCAGCCGGTGATCGTGGAGAACCGGCCGGGGGCGAGCGCCATGATCGCCGCCCAGGCGGTGGCGACCGCGGCGCCCGACGGCTACACGCTGCTCGCCGCGGCGTCGGGCGAAATCGTGACCAACCAGTTCCTGTTCAAGGACAAGATGACCTACGACCCGCTGCGCCAGCTCGCCCCGGTCGCGCTCGTCGGTATCGTGCCCTGCGTCGTCGTGGTGGCGGCGACCACGCCGGTGCACAATCCGACCGAGCTGATCGCCTATGCGCGCGCCCACCGCGGCAAGCTGTCGTTCTCCTCCTCGGGCGTCGGCAATCCGCAGCAGCTCGCCGGCGAGCTGATGAACACCATGGCGGGCACCGACGTGCTGCACGTGCCCTATCGCGGCGCCGCGCCGGCCGTGACCGACGTCGCGACCGGCGCCGTGACGATGAGCTTCACCAGTCTCGCGGCGGCCCTGCCGCTGATCCAGGACGGCAAGCTGCGCGCAGTCGCGGTGACATCGCGCGATCGCATGCCGCAATTGCCCGACGTGCAGACGCTGTCGGAAGGCGTGCCGGAGCTCAAAGGCTATGAGCTGCTCAACTGGTTCGCGCTGTTCGCGACCGCCGGCACCCCCGAGCCGATCATCGGGCGCCTCAACGCGATCGCCGACACGGCGCTGCGCGACCCCTCCGTCGCGCACAAGCTCGAGGTCCAGGGCATCGTGCCGCGGCCGATGACGCCGGCCGAGTTCGAGGCGTTCGTCGCGAGCGAGGCGGAGAAATTCGGCCGGATCATCGCGCGGGCGAACATTCACGTGGAAAACTAGCTCCGCCTCCCTGACCGGGAGCGAGCGAGAGGCCGGGTTTGCGGCACAATGGAATGACACATGCCGGAACGGATCATGGGGCCGGGACGGCTCGAGGCTGGTGCCGTTCGCGACCGCCTATATGGGGGACAACCGGTTCGCCCCGTTCGCGACGGCGCTCTATGCGGCGGTCCTGGCGCTGGCCGGCATCTCCTTCGTTCCGATGCCGCTCGCCGTCACGGCGCAGCTCGAGGACGAGCCGTCCTACCGTCCCGTCGGCCGGCGCGTGTTGACCAAGAATGTGGCCTCGATCTCGATCTATGCCGCGGGCGTGCCGCTCGCCTTCGTGCATCCCGCGATCACCGTGGCGCTGGCCTTCCTGGTGTCGGCGAGCTATTTCCTGCCCAGCGTCTGGCTCGGCGAGGAGAGCGCGGGAGGCCATTCATGAGATCGATCCCGTTTCTTGCCGCCGTCATCATGCTGATCGGCGCATCATGCGATCGGGCGCTCGCCTGGGGACAGGAAGGGCACTCGATCGTCGCCGAGATCGCGCAACGGCGTCTTTCGCCGTCGTCCGCTGCCGCGGTGGCGCGCATCCTCGGCCACGGCCACTCGCTCGGCGCGATCGCGAGCTGGGCGGACGACATACGCGAGAAGCGGCCGGAGACGGCCAACTGGCACTTCGTCGACATCCCGATCGCGGACAGCACCTACGTGCCCGCGAAGTACTGCGCGCCGTCGCCCGAGGGCGACTGCATCATCGCCGAGCTCGAGCGGCTCAAGACCACGCTCGCCTGCACGCGGAGCCCGGCGGCGCGCCGCGATGCGCTCAAGTTCGCGGTGCATTTCGTCGGCGACATCCACCAGCCGCTGCACACGGTGGAGGATGCCAAGGGCGGCAACCAGATCCCCGTGCAGGTGCAGCTGCACGGCCTCGTCTGCTCGCAGGCCTGCAAGACGCCGCTCGCCAGCAATTTTCACGCGGCCTGGGACAGCGACCTCATCCACGCGGTCGTTTGGGACTGGGGCGCCTACGTGGACCGGCTCGAGGCGGGCTGGCTCAAGAGCGCAGAGGCGCGCCGGCCCTCGGCCGCCGGCGGGACGCCGGTCGACTGGGCGCTGCAGACCCATGCGGCAGCGCAGACCGTGTGGCAGGAGCGCCCGCAGGACGACAAGCTGGGCGATGACTATTTCCAAAAAGTCCTGCCGATCCTTGACCGCCAGCTCGGCCTCGCCGGGTTGCGGCTCGCCCGCTATCTCAACGCGGCACTTGCGCCCGGCGCGTGCCGCTCCCTGCGCCGATAAGTCCATTTTGCGCCCCGCGATTTCAAGCTAGCGTCGGGACGACAGGCGGCAGGCGCCGTCAGAAGCGCCGCCGGATGGGAGGACATCGATGGTTGCCAGGCGAACTGTGCTCGCGTCGATCGCGGCGCTCGTTCTCACGATCGGGCCTGTCCTGGGCCAATCCTATCCCAGCCGGCCGATCCGGATGATCGTGCCGTACCCGCCCGGCGGCCCGATCGACACCATGGGGCGTATGGTGGCGAACGAGATGTCGAACCGGCTCGGCCAGCAGGTGATCGTCGACAACCGCGCCGGCGCGGGCTCGACGCTCGCCACCAAGGCGGCGGCCGCCGCCGAGCCGGACGGCTATACGGTGCTGTTCGGCTCCTCTGGCTCGCTCGCGGTCGCGCCGGCGCTCTACCAAAACCTCGACATCGACCCGCTCAAGGCGTTCGTGCCGGTGACCCGGGTGGCGTTGCTGCCGCACGTATTCGTGGTCTCGAACGCGCTCCCGGTGAAGACCGTGAAGGAGTTCGTCGACTACGCCAAGGCGCACCCGGGCCAGCTCAATTACGGCGCCGGGCTCGGCACGCCGCCGCATCTGCTCAGCACGCTCCTGGTGAGCAAGGCGGGCATCGACGCGGTCTATGTGCCCTACAAGGGCGCAGCCCCCGCGGTCACCGACCTTCTGGCCGGCCGCGTCCAATTCACCATCGATGCCCTGATCACGCTTTACCCCCTGATCCACGACGGCAAGCTCCGCGCGCTGGCGATCGCGCGCGGCGAGCGCTGGCCGGAGCTGCCGGACGTGCCGACCCTGGTGGAGAGTGGGTTCACGGATTTCACCATCGACGCCTGGACCGGCGTCGCGGTGCCGGCCGGCACGCCGCCGCAGATCGTCGCGACGCTCAACCGGGCGATCAACGCCGGGCTCGAAACCCCCGACAGCAAGACGACGCTCGCCAAGTTCAACGCGATCCCGGCCGGCGGTTCGCCGGAGGATTTCGCCAAGTTCCTCGCCAGCGAGATTCCGCGCTGGGCCGCGCTGGTGAAGCTCGCCGGCGCCAAGGCGGATTGAGACAGCGGATTGAAAACATCTGAGGCAATCGGGGTCACGTCATGCGTCATCTGATCGGACTCTTGCTCGCCGGCGTGCTCGCCGCATGCGCCGGCGCCGCGTCGGCGCAGAGCTACCCGACGCGGCCGATCCGCCTCATCGTCTCATATCCGCCGGGCGGAGCGTCCGACCTGATCGCGCGCGTCTTTGCGGTGCCGCTGTCTGAGCGGCTCGGGCAACCGGTCGTGGTGGAGAACCGGCCCGGCGCCAATGGCAACGTGGCGGCCGAGGCGGCCGCCCATGCGGAGCCGGACGGCCATACGCTGTTTCTCGGCCCGAGCTCGGTGTTCGCCATCAACCCGCATCTTTACGCCCGGATGCCGATTGACCCGCTCAAGGACTTTGCCCCGATCGCCAGCCTGATCGAGAACGAGCTGGTGCTCGCCGCCAACACCAAGCTCACCGAAGGCATGGATTTCCGCGGCTTCATCGCGCTCGCCAAGAAGAGCAATCCGCCGCTGTTTTACGCTTCGATCGGCAACGGCAGCGAGCACCACCTCGCGATGGAGCTGCTCAAGCGGGCGGCCGGAATCGAGCTCACGCACGTGCCCTACCGGGGCGGCGGGCCGGCCGCGATCGGCGTGATGGGCGGCAGCGCGGCCGCGATGTTCGGCGGCGGGTCGGTCGTGCCGCTGGTCAAGTCGGGGCAACTGCATGCGCTCGCCGTCACGGGACCGACCCGCTCGAAGGTCCTGCCCGAGCTGCCGACCATCGGCGAGATCTATCCGGGCTACGACGTGACGCTGTGGCAGGGCCTGTTTGCACCGGCCGGCACGCCGGCGCCGGTGCTGGCGCGGCTGCGAGAGGAGGCCGAGGCCGTGCGCCTGCTGCCGGACGTGGCGCAAAAAATTGCCGCCGCGGGGGCTGGCGAGCCGTGGATCATGACGCAGGCCGCGTTCATCGCGCATATTCGCGCCGACAACGAGAAATTCGGCAAGGTGATCGAGAGCATCGGCGTGCATGTGGAGTAGGGCGTCTCACGCCCGGGCTCGGCCCGAGCGCCACCCAGCGCGATCAAAGGCCACGTTCACGCCGCAATTGTCATTGCATGCCACGACCGGGCAGCCGCAGAGACGCGGTTGCGGCGGGGTGCACAATGTGTGTCCCGAGTCGCAGAGACCGAGGAGTCGCCGACATGCTTCGAACCGTGATCGTTGCCGCGATGCTGGCCGTGGTGCTGCCGAGCGCCCCGTCGTTTGCAATTTCGCAGAAGGACAAGGAAGCGACCTGCAAGTTCGGCGCCGACGACCAGCATCTGGAGGGCGCCAAGCGCGCCGCCTTCATGAAGAAGTGCATGTCGAGCAAGAACGACCCGCGCGGTCCGGCGTCGGGCGGGGCAGCGGCTGCGCCGAAGAACTGAGGCCGGCGCGACTCGCGCCGTCAGGGACGGTGAGCGAACCTCACTCCGCCGCCTCGATGCGCTTCTTGCGCTTGGCACTCGTGTCGCGCGCCAGCACCGGGGCCAGAAACTGCCCGGTGTAGCTGCGCTTGACCCGCACGATGTCCTCGGGCGGGCCGCTCGCGACGATCTCGCCGCCGCCGTCGCCGCCTTCGGGACCGAGGTCGATGATCCAGTCGGCGGTCTTGATCACTTCGAGATTGTGCTCGATCACCACCACGGTATTGCCCTGGTCGGTGAGCTCGTGCAGCACCTCGAGCAGCTTGGCCACATCGTGGAAATGCAGGCCGGTGGTGGGCTCGTCGAGAATATAAAGCGTGCGGCCGGTGGCGCGCTTGCTGAGCTCCTTGGCGAGCTTCACCCGCTGCGCCTCGCCGCCCGACAGGGTGGTCGCCTGCTGGCCGACGTGGATGTAGTCGAGGCCGACCCGATGCAGGGTCTGCAGCGTGTCGCGCACGCGCGGCACCGCCTTGAAGAACTCGGCCGCCTCCTCGACGGTCATGTCGAGCACATCGGCGATCGACTTGCCCTTGAAGGTGACCTCGAGGGTCTCGCGGTTGTAGCGCTTGCCCTTGCAGACGTCGCAGGTGACGTAGACATCCGGGAGAAAGTGCATCTCGATCTTGATGACGCCGTCGCCCTGGCAGGCCTCGCAGCGCCCGCCCTTGACGTTGAACGAGAAGCGGCCCGGCTCATATCCCCGCGCGCGCGCCTCGGGCAGGCCCGTGAACCACTCGCGGATCGGCGTGAAGGCGCCCGTGTA
>Ga0335081_10008512_pt1 | contig 16462 bp, 17 predicted proteins | sample Lox_Sample_35_FD_206713 | JGI IMG/M metagenome (GOLD analysis project Ga0335081, IMG submission 206713) | Soil microbial communities from Loxahatchee National Wildlife Refuge, Florida, United States - Lox_Sample_3.5 | ecosystem: Environmental > Terrestrial > Soil > Wetlands | place: USA... | reverse complement strand
CGGTCGGTTCGACGAAGGACTTGAAGCCGATCAGGCGCAGCCGCGTGAGCTTCATGCGGGTGTTAAATCCATCCCCCAAGGTGCGGCGGCGAAGGGAATCGTTATCGGATCGCGCCCCCGTGGCGCGTACAACCGTGCCGCATCGGCGCGGAGAATGAATCGTCGTCGGTAAAAGCGCAACAGGGCTAAGGCGTTATCCAGACCAGGGTGCGGCGGGCGGCGGCGCCGACGGCGGCTTGGCGAAGGCGGGGAAACTCCGGCCGAGACCAAAAAACCCTTATCCTTCCTTGAGATAGGGCGTGATTTCCTTGACGATCTGATCGAGCGAAAGGTCGCCGACCAGCCGCTTGCCGTTGATAAAGAAGGTCGGCGTCGAGTTGACTCCGAGCTTCTGGGCGGCGTGGTCGCGCACCGCCTGGATGTTGTCGAGCACCTTTTGATTCGCCAGGCAGGCGCTGAACGACTCCTCGGTAAAGCCGAACTGCTTGGCGATGGCCTTGAGCGGCTCAATCGGCTGCTGCACCGCCCAGTCGGCCTGCTTGGCGAACAGCGTCTCGATAATGCTCTCGTATTTATCCTTGCCGGCGCAGCGCGCCAGCATGAACCCGGCCGCGGCCAGCGCATCGAGCGGGAATTCGCGCATCATATAGCGCACCTTGCCGGTGTCGATGTAGCGCTTCTTCAATTCCGGCAGGGTGGTCTCTTCGAAATGGGCGCAATGCGGACAGGTCATCGAGGCATATTCGATGATGGTCACCGGCGCCTTGTCGGAGCCAATGACCACGTCGCCGTCCGGCGGGGCTACCGCCAAATCCGCGGGCGAGGGATCGTCGGCGAAGGCCGGAAGGATGAACGGCGGCAATAGTCCGCCCATGGTGCCGGCGGCGCCGAGCGCAAGCACCGCACTGGCGGTCAATAATTTACGACGCGTGAGCGACAAGGCCTGCTCCTGATGTGACAATCCTGATGTGACAATCGGATAACGCGGTGACGACCGGAATGCGGCTGCAACGTCCGGTTCCGTGTGCCCCAACAATGTGGCATTAGCGCGCCGCCCCGCCAAGCCTGCCGAAGCCCGCGCCGGTCACGGTCGGTTGAAGGCGAAACCGCGGAAGGCTTGAGCGTTTCAGCCGCGCTTGACCGCGGCGCCGAGGCGCGCCAGGGCCTGCCGTAAATCGTCGTCGGCGATGTCGGGCAGGGTGGCGGCGAGCCGCGCCACCGCGGCCGGGTCCGCGGTCCTCGCGGCCTTGCGCGACGGGCGCCGCAGCGGCGCCTGGCGCAGCGCGACGCGGGCGATGGCGCGCCAGCCGAGGAAGCGGTTGACCCGCTCACAGATAATGTCGGCGAGGTGCTGAATTTCGATCGCCGACGGGCCGTCGACCCGCAGCACCAGGGTGCCCGGCTGTTGGCCGGCGTCTTGGCCGACGCTGCCGGCCAAGGTGGCGCCGCCGGCGGGTGCCGCGACCGGGCGCGACCATTGGATTTTGATCGGCTCGCTGCGCGCGGCGATATCGGCGCCGACGATCTCGGTCCAGCGCGTCACCAGTTCGGCCGAGGCAAAGCCCTGGCGGCGGAAGCTGTCGCCGACGGCCTTGCCGACAAGGTCGCGCAGCGGCTTGGCGAAGGAGCGGGAGGGCTTGTTCATGGGGTGGCGCTCTGTCATGCCTTCGTCGGAACCGCGGCGATGACTTTGAGTGCGACGCTAGCAGCGAAATCTCCGGCGCGACAGCGCGGCAAGGGCCGCACGCCTAAGTTTTTCCCGCAACCCACTGCGCTCCTCGCCTGGTACGACCGCCATCGCCGCAAGCTGCCGTGGCGCGCGCCGCCGGGTACGCGGGCCGATCCCTACCGGGTCTGGCTCTCGGAGATCATGCTGCAGCAGACCACGGTCAAGGCGGTGGCGCCCTATTACGCGCGGTTCCTGGCGCGCTGGGCCGATGTGCGGGCGCTGGCGGCGGCGCCGCTTGACGAAATCCTGAAAGCCTGGGCCGGGCTCGGCTATTACGCCCGCGCCCGCAACCTGCACGCCTGCGCCCGCGCCGTGGTCGAGCGGCACGGCGGAGAATTTCCGGCCAGCGAGGCGGGACTGCGCGCGCTGCCGGGCATCGGCGACTACACCGCCGCCGCCATTGCGGCGATCGCGTTCGATGCGCCGGCGACGCCGGTCGACGGCAATATCGAGCGCGTCATCGCGCGGCTCCATGCGGTAGCGATGCCGCTGCCCGCGGCCAAGCCGGAGATCCGGCGGTTGGCGGGCGCGCTGACGCCGCCACAGCGCGCCGGCGATTTCGCGCAAGCGATGATGGATCTCGGTGCGAGCTTGTGCTCGCCGAAGCGGCCGGCTTGTGCGCTCTGCCCCTGGAACGACGCCTGCGCCGCCCGTGCGGCCGGCAACGCGGAAGCTTATCCCTATCGCTCGCCGAAGCGCGAAGGGGCGCTGCGCCGCGGCGCCGCCTTTGTGGCGCGCCGCACCGACGATCATGTGCTGGTGCGAACGCGCCCCGCCAACGGCCTCCTCGGCGCAATGACCGAGGTGCCGACCACGGACTGGACGCAAGACTTCGACGCCCGCGAGGCGCTCGCCAGCGCGCCGCGCTTTGCGCCGGCGAAATTGAAGAAGCTAAACTGGCGCCGCATTGCCGGCGTGGTGCGCCACACCTTCACGCATTTTCCGCTGGAGCTCGTCGTTTTTGCGGCCGAACTACCGGCGCGCACGCTGGCGCCGAAGGGCACGCGCTGGGTTGCGCTTTGCGACCTCGGCGGCGAAGCTTTGCCGAGCCTCATGCGCAAAGTCGTCGCCCACGCGCTGCCGTCGGATACGATCAAATCGAAACCGAGAAAGGAAACACGATGACAATCCAACGCCACGACTGCGGCCCGCGCATGAGCAAGGCCGTGGTTAACGGCAACACCGTCTATCTCGCCGGCATCGTCGCCGACGCGCCGAAGGGCAAGAGCATGGGCGAGCAGACCAAGAGCATCCTGTCGCAGATCGACGGCTTCCTCGCCAAGGCCGGCACCGACAAGAGCAAGCTTCTCTCGGCCAATATCTGGATCACCGACATGGCGCGGTTCAACGAGATGAACGCGGTGTGGGACGCCTGGGTGTCGCCCGGCAACACGCCGGCGCGCGCCACGGTCGAAGCGGGGCTCGCCTCGCCCGATTATCTGGTCGAGATCATGGTCGTCGCCGCGAAATGAGCGCTTACGGCATCCTCGCGATCTTCAACGATTGCAGCGCCGGCCGCGAGGCGGAATTCAACGCCTGGTTCCAGGGCGAGCATCTGATCGAGCGCCTCGGCGTGCCGGGCTTTTTGTTCGGCCGCCGCCACAAGGCGATCTCCGGCACGTCGGGCTATTTCAATTTCTACATGGTGGAAACGCCCGACGTGCTGACGTCGAAGCCGTATCTGGAACGGCTCGACAATCCGACGCCGATGACGCGCACCATCATGTCGGAGGTGTTCGTCAACATGAACCGCACGGTGTGCCGGCGCACGGCGCGGCGCGGCCGCTTCCGCGGCGCGTTCGCCGTCACCGCGCGCTTCAGCCGGACGCCGGACGAGGCTGCACTGTCGGCCGCGCTGGAAAAGCTCACCGCCGATACGGCGGTCGCCGGCGGCGAAATCTGGATCGCGCTCGATCCCGCCGGCATGCCGGTGTCGATGGAGGAAAAACTGCGCGGCGGTGATGCGAAGATCGCCGGCGCGCTCATTGTCGACACGCTTTACGAGGACGATGCGGAAGCCGTCGCCGCGCAACTGGCAAAGCAGTTTCCGGAGGCCGATATCGGCGTCTTCCGCGTGCTCTGCCACATCGGAAGGAGCGATCTATGAAAGCCTTGCTGCCGCTTGCTGAGACCATTGCGCGGCGCCTGATCGCGCGGAAAGAAACCATCGCCATTGCCGAGTCCTCGACCGGCGGTCTCGTTGCCGCGGCCTTGCTCGCCGTGCCGGGCGCGTCGGCCTACTTCCTCGGCGGCGCCGTGGTCTATACCAAGACTTCGCGCGCCGCGCTGCTTGGCATCGGCGACGCCGACATGCAGGGCTTTCGCCCGGCGTCCGAGACTTACGCGCTGCTTCTGGCGCGGCGCATGCGCGAGCGCCACGGCGCGGCTTGGGGGCTCGGCGAGACCGGCGCGACGGGACCAACCGGCAACCGCTACGGCGATCCGGCCGGACATAGCTGCATGGCGGTCGCAGGCTCCGTCGAGCGCGCGATCACGCTGCGCACCGGCAGCGCCGATCGGCTCGCCAACATGGACGCCTTCGCCAAGCGCGCCCTGGAGCTTCTGGTCGAGGCGATACCCGCGGCGTAGCGCGCCTAGGGGCGCGGCCTCGTTATCGCTCAATGTCCGCCGGGCTTACTCGGCCTTGACACCGGCGATCTGGATCACCTTGGCCCACTTCTCGATCTCTTCGGCGATGAATCTACCGAAGTCCGTGGGTGCGACCGCAAATGCCGTGCCGCCCATGTCGGTCAGTTGAGATTTGAGCCTTGGATCGGCAAGGCCGGCATTGATCTCGCTGTTGAGCTTGGCGACGACCTCGGCGGGCGCATCCTTCGGCGCGCCAACGCCGAACCATATGCTCGCCTCGTAACCCGGCACGAAGTCGCCCATGGTGGGGACGTCCGGCAATGCCTGCGAGCGTGTCGACGTAGTCACAGCCAGGGCCCGGAGCTCGCCAGCGCGGATGTGGGCGAGCGACGAAGACACCGGATCGAATATGGTTTGCAACCGGCCGCCGAGGAGGTCGGTCAGTGCGGGCGCTTGGCCGCGATAAGGTACATGGACCATGTTCACGCCGGTCATGGCCTTGAACAATTCGCTGGCCATATGGGTCGCGAAGCCAACACCGCCCGACCCGAAGTTCATCTTGCCGGGATTGGCCTTGGCATAGGCAATGAACTCCGGAACGCTTTTGATCGGCGACGTCGCGTTTACTTCCATCACCATCGGCGCGCGCATGATGCCCGCGACCGGCGCAATGTCGCGCAGAAAATCGAAATTGAGCTTGTCATAAAGCGAGGCATTGATCGCGTTGTTGGATGCGACGATGAGGAGGGTGTAGCCATCCGGCGCCGCACGCACGACGCTTTCCGTGCCGATGTTGCCGGCCGCGCCCGGGCGGTTATCGATGACGAACGGCTGGCCGAGACGTTCCGACAGCCATTGCCCGATCAGGCGTGCGAGCACGTCGGCTGAGCCGCCCGGCGCGGTCTGCAGGATCAATCGCACCGGTCGCGCCGGGTAGGATTCGGCCGACGCAATCCGCGAAATGAATGGAACGGCGGCAGCACCTGCGGCCAGGCGGAGCAGGCGACGTCGGGGAAGTTTCATGATCAGGACCCTTCGCAACCGCAGAAGCGCTAGCATAATTGCATGGGCGCGTCCGAGCGGACATCACCCGCTTGGGAGATGCGATGAGCACGCTCGCGTCAGAAGGATCCGAGCGTCGAACCCAAAGCGATGACGACGGCGAGCGCGATGATCGGCCCGACGATATTGGCCATCACCATGTCGAAGTAGCTCTTGCGGTGGGTCGAGCCGCAGACCGCGAGCAACGTCACGACGGCGCCGTTGTGGGGCAGGCTGTCGAGGGTGCCGGAGCCGATCACCGCAATGCGGTGCATGAGGCCTGGGTCGATGTGGCTCGTCTGGGCAATTTGCAAATAAGTGTCGCCCAGCGCATCGAGCGCGATGGTCAATCCGCCCGAGGCCGAGCCGGTCACGGCGGCCAGCACGTTGGTCGCGATGGCGAGCGAGACGAGGGGGCCGCCGGAAATCGACAGCACCCAGTCGCGCACCAGCGCGAAAGCCGGCAACGCGGCGACGACGGCGCCGAAGCCGACCAGGCTTGCCACGCTGAAAATGGGAAGCACCGCGGCATTGGCGCCGGCATCCATGCTGGCCCGCAGCTCCGGCAGGCGGGCGCGATTGAGCGCGACCAGCGTTGCGCTCGCGGCGGCGAGCGCGACCGCGACCGACCACACGCCGGCAACGCCGGCGAGCGAGGTTTCGCCCCAGCGCTGCTGCGCGAGAAACGAGAAATCGAGGCGCGGCAGAATTAAAAGCGACATCGCGAGGTTCACGGCCACGACCACGATGAGCGGGACGATCGCCATGCCGATCGGCGGCGACACGGCGCTGCGCTTGCCGTGCGCGATTTCGGCCGGGTCGAATTCGTGGGACGACGTGGCGCGTTCGCGAATGAATTGATCGTCGGCGGCCGCGGCAGTGCCGGACTCGGCGTCATAGCCTTCACCCACCTTGCGCGCGACTTTTTCAGCGCGTCCGAGCCACCACAGCCCGAACGCCAGCATGATCGCCGCGGCGACCAGCCCCAGTCCGGGTGCCGCGAATGGCGTGGTGCCGAAGAACGGCATCGGGATCGTATTTTGAATCGCCGGCGTTCCGGGCATCGCCGACATGGTGAAGGTCGAGGTGCCGAGCGCGATCGTGGCCGGCATCAGCCGATGCGGGATGTTGGCGGCTCGGAACAATTCCCGCGCCATCGGCGCCAGGACGAAAAATGCGACGAACAGGCTCACCCCGCCGTAGGTGACCAACGCGCCCGCAAGCACGACGGCGAGGATGGCGCGGCGCGGGCCGAACTTGGCGCTCATGAACTGGGCGATGGCGTTGACCGATCCTGAGTCGTCCATCAGCTTGCCGAACAGCGCGCCGAGCAGAAAGATCGGGAAGAATTGCGCGATGAACTGCGCCGCGCTGCCCATGAACGTCTGCGTCCAATGGGCGAGCAGCGGCTCGCCGGCGAAAGTCGCGGCGACGATCGCAACGGCCGGCGCAAGCAGCAGCACGCTCCAGCCGCGGAACGAGAGCCAAATCAGGAGGCCAAGGGCAACGAAGATTCCGACGAGGCCCATCCGTTCACACTCCGCCGTTCACACCGATGCGTTCAAACCTGCTGCAAGAGGATGTCGAGATCGATCGACGAGCGCTTTCCGATATTGTCGCCGTTGGCTGCGAGGAAGGTTTCGGCGGCGCGGCGACCCTCGTCGCGCAGCATGCAAAGGAAATCCCACTCGGCGTTGAACTTCGACGATGCGCCGAGCTCGGCGAGAACATCGCTGGCGATAAGATGAATGCGCATCTGCGCCCATTTGCGGCCCTCGGAGTGCCCGGCGTCCGCGACTTGCCGCAGCAGTGCGATCATGCGCAACTCCTTGAGCAGCGTTGCGTTGAACGACACCTCGTTCAAGCGATCGAGGATTTCGCGCGCGGAGCGCGGCGTGCCGGGCCGTTCGACCGGGTTGACGGCGACGAGCAGCGTGTCCTGCGATTGGCACTCGCGAACGAGCGGCGTGATCGTCGGATTGCCGGAGTAGCCGCCGTCCCAATAGGGCTCGCCGTCGATCTCGACGGCGCGGAACAAGGTCGGCAGGCAAGCGGACGCGAGCAGCACGTCGGGCGTGAGCTCGGCATTGCGAAAAACACGGCCGCGGCCGGTGTGGACGTTGGTCGCCGTCACGAACAGGCGGATCGGAGAGGCCACGACCTGGGCGAAATCGACGGTGTCGGCGAGCACGCGGTACAGAGGATTTGCACCGGCAAATTTCATGTCGTAGGGCGAGAACAGGCGGCTCGCCAGATCGAAGGCGAGATAGAAGGGCGACGTATCGAGCGTCCAGCGGCCAAGGGCGACGTCCAGGGGACTTCGCCGAATCGGGCTGAACTGCGCCGAATCGGCGACCCGCCGCCAGAACGTGCTCAATGCCGCCTTGGCGCCGGCGGCGCCGCTAGTCGCAAAGCCGGCGGCCAGCACCACGGCGTTCATCGCGCCGGCCGACGTGCCCGATATGCCGTCGATGTGCAGCCACGGCTCGTCCATGAGCCGATCGAGCACGCCCCAGGTGAAGGCGCCGTGGGAGCCGCCGCCTTGGAGCGCGAGGTCGACAAGCACCGGATCGCGCGCCTCGCCGACGGGCCGTCCGTGCGGTTCGTTCAAGGACATAGCGGGCTCCGACTGGTGCGAGAGTGTCGTGGGCCACGTTTAATTATGGCACGCCGCGACCGTTTCGGCAGGTGGGTCTAAGATTTTGGCGGCTAACGCCCTTTGGATTTCCAGCGTTCCCGTTGCGCAATTCGAAAAGGCAGATTTTCGGCAGCGTGCCGGAACAGCCCGCCGAGTTCCCTCGTTGGCGGTGAGGCAGGCGAATTTATGGAGGGACAGATGGCTTCCAATCCGCGCCCAAGCGACCGCACAGCGCGCACGATATCCGAGGCCGGCGAGCGCGCGACGCGTGCCGGCGCCGACGCAATGGAACGCAACGCAGAGCGCTTCAATGTTTCGTGGCGAAAGGGCAGCGAAGCCGCCAATCGCCTCGCCGAGCGCTCGATGGAACAAGTCGGCAAGGCGCTTGGCTTAAGCGGGGAAACCGCACGCCAGACGCTTCAACAATCCTCCGGCAACATCCAGGCAATCCTGGAGAGCACGACGATCATTGCCGACGGCCTGCAGGACCTTTCCGGCGAATGGCTGCGCTTCGCGCAGGAACGGTTCGAACGGAACATGGAACACTTCGATCAGCTTCTCGGCTGCCGAAGTCCGCACGAGTGCATTGCGCTGCAGACTAGGATTGCGCGCGAGAACCTCGAAGCGTTGCTGCAGACCGCGCGCCGCGCTGCGGAACGCTCGACCCGGTCGGCGGACGAGGCCATGCACAAGATGAGTGAGGCGTCTGTCGTCCCGCAGTAGCCGCTGCCCCTTTTTGCGACGAGCACATTGGACCCCGTCGGGTTTCGGGCAGGGAACCGGAACAACATAGTGCCGGGTGCGTGGGCGTCGGGCTGGCCGACGCCTGTTACGAGCTATTCCCGGTTCCCGCGGCCATGCCCGATTTGCGACTTATTTGTCGTTAGTCTCCCCCTGGCGATGAGGAGGGTGGGGAGAGTAACATTCGTTCACTGGGGGACCGGTGCCGGCGTCGGGGACGATACGAAAGATAAAATTCGTGCAGCGCGCCTGCATTGTCGGCGCCGTTGCGATGCTGTCTTCGTCGATGATGAGCGTGCCGTCGACCATCGGTAACGCGACGCGCGAGCCGGTGCGCGCCGACAAGTCCGTGCCGGTCGATAATGCGCAGGCTTCCATCGCGCCGCCGCAAGCAGCACCGTTGAAGCTCGCATCGCTGGAAGGGGCGCACGCCAATGCGACGTTGCTTCCGCCGTTCGGACTGAAATCGGCGTCTCCAGTACCGATGTCCTCGCGTGAGAGGACGGTGAAGTCTACCGAGATACCAACGGCTACGCTGCGCGCGTCCTCCGAGTCACCGTCGAAGCAGATCCTGAAATCGCTCGCTGCAGCCGTTCCGAAGTCGGGCCGCGTGCTGCCGTCCACCAGGCTCGCCTACGCGGCACTTCCCGACGTCGCCCTCGATCCGACTTACACGTCTCCGCCGCCCGGCCCTGAAACGTCGAACTTCGCCTACCTTGCCTATTACGCCTATTCGGAAGTGCCGCCGTCGGAGGCGCCGGCCGATACGGTACTCAAGACGCTGAAAGACATTCCGGAAGGCACGCCACGCGAGGAAGTCCGCCGCGCGGCGCAGCTGTTCGGCCTCGACGTCACCTTCATGGAAGCGGTCGCCAAGATCGAATCCGATTTCCAGCCGAAGCAGCGCACCGGCTCGTATATCGGCTTGTTCCAGCTCAGCAAATATGAGTTCGACCGCTACGGCTCCGGTGAAATCACCGACGCGCGCGACAACGCCATCGCCGGCGTCTATAAATTCGCCGTCGCAGCCATCCTGTTCGAACTAGAGACGCACAGGAAGGCGACGCCAGCCTACCTCTACCTGATCCATCAGCAAGGCACCCAGGGCGCCGCCGAGCACGTCGCGCATCCCGACCGCCTCGCCTGGGAATCCATGTGCGCCACCGACGAGGGCAGGGTGAAGGGCGAGCGCTGGTGCAAGCGCGCGATCTGGCAGAACACGCTGCCCGAGGTGAAGAAGCTCTGGGGTTCGGTCGACAAGCTCACCTCGGCCGGTTTCGTTGAAATGTGGCGCGATCGGGTGGTTACGCTCTATCGGCGCTATTCGGCCGGCGCGCCAGCGGCGGCTTTGCAGTAGACGCCGCATCGTTTTGGCGCCAGCCGCACCTCGCGCTCGTCACTCGGCGGCTTGCGCCATCTCCGAGCGCACCATGGCGCGGAAGTCGTCGATGCAAGTCAGCCCCTTCGGCGTCTCGACGTGCCAGAAGGTCCAGCCGTTGCAGGCTTCCAGCCCCTGCGCCAGCGCGCCGATGCGATGGATCGAGCCGACGGTCTCGCCCAATGCCAGCGCGCCGTCGGCGCGCACCAGCGCGCGGTGTCGCCGCTTGGCGTCGGTGAGATTGATGCCGGGCGTCACCAGGCCGCGCTCGATCAGCGCCGCGAACGGCACCCGCGGCGCCTCGCGCGCGGTCATGAAGGTGGCAAGCGCTCCTTCCGCGAGCGGCTCGACCGCGGCGATGCGCTTTTGCGCGGCCTTGGCGTAATCCGCCTCGCGCTCGATGCCGACGAAGCGGCGGCGCAGCCGGCGCGCCACGGCGCCCGTGGTGCCGCTGCCGCAAAACGGATCGAGCACGAGATCGTCCGGCCGCGACGCGGAGAGCAGCACGCGCGCCAGCAGCGCTTCCGGCTTCTGCGTCGGATGCAGCTTCTTGCCGTCTTTGCCTTTGAGCCGCTCCTCGCCGGTGCACAGCGGGAACAGCCAGTCGGAGCGCATCTGGACGTCGTCGTTGCCCGCCTTGAGCGCTTCGTAATTGAACGTATAATTCTTGTTCGTTGACTGCCGTGCCGCCCAGATCAGGGTCTCGTGGGCGTTGGTGAAGCGGCGGCCGCGAAAATTCGGCATCGGATTTGATTTGCGCCAGACGATGTCGTTGAGGATCCAGAAGCCGAGATCCTGCAGCAGCGTGCCAATACGGAAAATGTTGTGATAGGAGCCGATCACCCAGAGCGTGGCGGATGGCTTCATCACCCGGCGACAGGCGGCAAGCCACGCGCGGGTGAAATCGTCGTAGGCGGAAAAACTGACGAATTTGTCCCAATCGTCGTCGACGGCATCGACCCTGGAATCGTCGGGACGCTTGAGATCGCCCTGCAGCTGCAGATTATAGGGCGGGTCGGCGAACACGAGATCGACGGACGCCGCCGGCAGCTTCGTCATCTCGGCAACGCAATCGCCGATCAGGATGCGCGGCGAAGGGGCGGAGGCGGACTCAAAACTCACGCGGGGCGCCCTTACGGACGCCCCGCGACGCGACACAACCATGACTCAGAACTCTGACTCAGGCGACGCGATCGGCGACGCGGGACCTACAACCGACAAGGACGATGATGCCCGGCCAAGGTAAAAAACGCGTTACTGGAATGCGCCGCCGACTAGGCAATAAATGCCGGGAAACACTTGGTTAATCGGGCGCGCGCGGCTGCTGATTTTGTCTCGAAATGAATCACCGCGCGCGCTGGAAAAGCTTAAGGGAGTGAAAGATGCGCACCGACGATTTCCGCCCAAGCGAAAATGTCGAGGATGATCGCCAACTGAGCGCGTCGCGCGGCGGCGGCATGCCGGGCGGCGCCGGTGGCCTCGGCATCGGCACCGTCATCATCATCGGCCTGATCAGCTGGTATTTCGGCATCGATCCGAGCGTGCTGCTCAACGGCGCGCAGATCCTGAGCGGCGGCGATTCGTCGTCGCAGAGCCAGCAGGCGCCGCAGGTCTCGACCGGTACGCCGACCGACTCAACCGGCCGGTTCGTGGCGCTGGTGCTTGGCGACACCGAGGACCGCTGGAGCGAAATCTTCGCGGCCGGCGGCCGGACCTATCATCCGCCGAAGCTGCGGCTGTTCTCAGGTTCCGAGCCGACGCCGTGCGCCTTCGCCAAGTCGGCCATGGGGCCGTTCTATTGTCCGCGCGATCAGCGCATCTATCTCGACACCTCGTTCTTCGAGGACATGCAGCGCAAGTTCGGCGCCTGCTCGAACTCGACGGCGTGCCGGTTCTCCGAGGCCTATGTGATCGCCCACGAGGTCGGCCATCACGTGCAGAACGAGCTCGGCATCCTGCCGCGGGTGACCGAGGCGCAGCGGGCGGCGTCGAGCCGGGCCGAGTCCAACGCGCTGCAGGTGCGGGTCGAGCTGCAGGCCGACTGCCTTGCCGGCGTCTGGGCCAACCGCGCCCAGGCCAAGCACAAATTCCTCGACCCCGGCGACGTCGACCAGGCGCTGCAGACCGCGACCGCGATCGGCGACGACCGCCTGCAGAAGGAGATGCAGGGCTACGTGGTGCCCGATTCCTTCACCCACGGCACCTCGGAGCAGCGCAAGCGCTGGTTCCAGACCGGCTTCAACGGCGGCTCCGTCAACGGCTGCAATACGCTGTCGGCGAATTCGCTGTAGACCTTTGACCTCTCCCATTGCGGGAGAGGAGGAAGTGCGGTGGCGGCTTGCCACTCGCCGATATCTCGATCTAAATTTCGCCCGGGGAAAACGCAGGCTCCCCGTGAGGCGGCCCCGCCCAAGCTCTGCGCAACGCTCGGCTAGCTTCGAGGCGATTGCGCATGCACGGACCGTCATCACGACCCTCGGACATTTTGCTGCTGCTTGCGGCCCGCGGTGTGCGCGGTTTCGGCGACGGCTTCGCCGCCATCGTGCTGCCCGCCTATCTGGTGGCGATCGGCTTCGGCACCGCCGAGGTCGGCATCGTCGCGGCGGCGTCGCTGTTCGGCTCGGCGCTGTTCACGCTCGGCGTCGGCATGCTCGCGCCGCGCCACGAGCTGCGCCACCTGCTGCTCGCCGGCGCCGCGCTCATGGTCGGGACCGGCCTCGGCTTGACCGGCGAAAATCTCATCTGGATCGCCCTTGTCGGCTTTGTCGGCACCATTAATCCGTCCGGCGGCGACGTCGGCATGCTGGTGCCGCTCGAGCACACCATGCTGGCGCGCGGCGCTGCCGACCGCGAGCGCACCAAGGTTTTTGCGCGCTATAGCCTGGTCGGCGCGCTCTCGACGGCGGCCGGCGCGCTCGCCGCTGCGAGCCCCGATTTGCTCGTCACCGCAGGCATCGGCCGGATCGCGGCCTTCAAGCTGATGTTCTACGCTTACGCGGTGCTCGGCGTGGCGGCGGCCGCGCTTTACCGAATGCTGCCGCAAAGCCGCGGCGAGGAGCGCCACACCAGCGCGCCGCTCGGCGCCTCGCGCGCCATGGTCTACAAGCTTGCGGCGCTGTTTTCCCTCGACGCATTTGCCGGCGGCTTCACCGTGCAGTCGCTGCTCGCATTGTGGTTGTTCGAGCGCTTCGGCCTGTCGCTGTCGGCGGCGAGCGTGTTCTTTTTCTGGACCACCGTGCTGAGCGCGCTGTCGTTTCCGCTCGCCGGCGCCATCGCCCGCCGCATCGGCCTCGTCAACACCATGGTGTTCACCCACATCCCCTCGAGCGTCTGCCTGATCGCCGCGGCGTTCGCGCCCAATCTTGCCGTCGTCCTCGGTCTCCTCCTGGTGCGCTCGGCGCTCGCCCAAATGGACGTGCCGACGCGCACCTCCTACGTGATGGCGGTGGTGACGCCCGAGGAACGCGCCGCGGCGGCGAGCGTCACCGCGGTGCCGCGGAGCCTTGCGTCCTCGATCAGCCCGGCCTTTGCCGGGGCGCTCTACGGCATGCCGTTCTCCGGCCTGCCGCTCCTGCTGTGCGGCAGCCTCAAGATCGCCTACGACCTCGCGCTCCTCTACACCTGCCGCCACGTCAAGCCCCCGGAGGAAAACTAGGCCTAAAGGCGGCGTCCCGCCGCATGCTTTGCATCGGGCGGCGCGGCGCCCTAAACTAAGACAGTAAAGGTGTACCGATGCCCGGCCTCGACGAGACCAAGCAGTTCGTGCCGCTGAAGATCGCGGTGCTGACCATTTCCGACACGCGATCGCTGAAGGACGACAAATCCGGCTCACTGCTCGTTCAGCGCATCGTCGCCGCCGGCCACTTCGTCGCCGAGCGCAGCATCGTTCCCGACGACGTCGAGGCGATCCGCGCGCGGGTCAAGGCGTGGATCGCCGACCCGGTGATCGACGCCATCATCACCACCGGCGGCACCGGTTTCACCGGCCGTGACGTCACGCCGGAAGCGGTCGAGCCATTGTTCGACAAGAAGATGGACGCGTTCTCGGCGCTGTTCCTGGTGGTGAGCTTCCCGAAGATCGGCACCTCGGCGATCCAGTCGCGCGCCACCGCGGGCGTGGCCGGCGGCACTTATATCTTCTGCCTGCCGGGCTCGCCGGGCGCCTGCAAGGACGCCTGGGACGAGATTTTGGTGCACCAGCTCGATTACCGCTACCGGCCGTGCAATTTCGTCGAGATCATGCCGCGGCTCGACGAGCACTTACGCCGGCCGAAGGCGCAGGGCGCGACGGTTTAGACTAGAACTGCAAATCCCAGAACTCGCTGACCACGGCCGGGCCCCAAGCCTTGTGGCGCTCGGTGCGCACGAGCCTGAAACCCGCTTTCCCGTAGATGTGGCGCGCCGCTTTCAGCACGCAGTGGGTCCACAGCGTCATCTCCTTGTAGCCGGCGCCGCGGGCGAAACGCACGCATTCGTCGACGAGGCGCGCGCCGAGCCCAAGGCCGCGCGCCTTCGGCTCGACCAGCAGCAGGCGGATGCGGGCGACCGCCGCGGAATCCTTGGCGACGAACACGCAGCCGACATTCTCGCCATCCATCTCGGCGATCCAGCAGCGCTCGCGCTTGTCGTCGAATTTGTTGACGAAGTCGGCGACGATCTGTGCGCACACGCCCTCGAACGGTTCGTGCCAGCCGTATTCTTGCGCGTAAAGCTCGGCGTGGCGCTTGACGATCCAGCCGAAATCGCCCGGCCGCGGCGCCCGCAAGCCATATCGCGGCTTTGCCTGCTGTTGCGGTTTGCCGTCGAGCAGCGCTCGGATGGTGGTCATCGCTGCAACCAGCCGCGCCTGATCGGCGTCTTCGAGCCTGCCGAGCATCGCCGCCATGTCGCGCTGCGAACGCCGCTCCAGCGGCGCGTAGGCGGCGCGGCCGCGCGGCGACAAGGTTAGATGGCTTTGCCGCCCATCGCGCGGCGACGCCGCGCGCCGGATGAGGCCGCGCCGTTCGAACTTGCGCAGGAGCCGGCTCAGATACCCGGCGTCGAGGTCGAGTGCGCGGCCGACGTCGGTTGCGGTCGGCGCCTTGCGGCTCGCGATCTCGTACAGCACGCGCGCTTCGGCGAGCGAGTAGGAGCTGCCCAGGAAGGTCTTGCGCAGCACGCCGATCTGCCGCGTGTAGAAGCGGTTGAAGCCGCGCACCGCGGCGATGCGTGCCTCACTATGGCGGACGGCGGTCATGGGACAAGCCTCGGCCAGATACTTGACTTAGTCAAGTATCTCCGCGAGCCGCTATGGCGCCCGGTAGGCAATGCTCGGCAACCGGACGAGGCGGCGGCGGCCGATGCGGCGAAGGAGATCGGCTTCCGGGTCGGCGGCGGCTTCGGCATGGCCGCCGAGCGCGGTGTAGAACGCCTTCGACAAGAGCAGCCCCTGCTCGGGGCGGGGCCGGGCGCCGAGCGCGGTCGCCATCAGCGACAGCGCGTCGCGCAACGACGACTGCATCGGCGCGCCGCGGCGGAAGACCGCGGCGCGTTCTTGGCTCCGCGCGGCAAGCTCCATGAAGCGCTGGGCGTCGCCGGTCCAGGGCTCGTCGAGAATGGTGCCGGGCTGCAAGAACAACAACCAACTCGCCCGTGCTTTCTCGGCCGCGCCTTTCAGCCGTCGCGCCGTGGTGCCTTCCGTGACCATGAAATTGCAGCCGGCGACGTCGGCCACCGTAGCGGTGCCGTCGTGGGACCCGGCGTCCGCCACCAGGACCTCGCTGATCAGGCCGCCGGTCGCCCCGGAGACCAGGGCGGCCAGGGTCGGCACCAGCGCGTGCTCGGAATTCTCGGTGGCGATGATGACGCTCAGCATGTCTCGCGATCCCGCTGCTGCATAGGCCGGCACTCGGCAGCTTCCAAGTTCCACGCAGGCTCACGCGGATTCGTTCTTGTTTTGTTCACAAAGCCGGGCTAGCTTGGAGCCCATGAGTCCGATGTCCGCCTTGAAACGCCCGCCGGTGCCGCTGCCCCCCGCGCCGGCGGGCGAGTTGGGAACGCTGATCGACCGCGAGCGCCGCCGCGGCCGCGGCTCCGTATCGAACGCGTCCGGCCGCTACGAGCCGCTCGCCCGCGTCGCCTTCGACGACGGCTGGCAGGGGCTCGAGGAGCTGCCGCCGTTCAAGACCACGGTGACGGCGGATTCCACCCGCAAGGTCATCACCCGCAACGACTCGCCCGACATTTCGTTCGACCGCTCGATCAATCCGTATCGCGGCTGCGAGCATGGCTGCGTCTACTGCTTCGCGCGGCCGACCCACGCCTATCTCGGCCTGTCGCCGGGGCTCGATTTCGAGTCGAAGCTGTT
>Ga0335081_10008511_pt1 | contig 16465 bp, 6 predicted proteins | sample Lox_Sample_35_FD_206713 | JGI IMG/M metagenome (GOLD analysis project Ga0335081, IMG submission 206713) | Soil microbial communities from Loxahatchee National Wildlife Refuge, Florida, United States - Lox_Sample_3.5 | ecosystem: Environmental > Terrestrial > Soil > Wetlands | place: USA: Florida... | reverse complement strand
GCCGTTGTTGCTGGCGGGCGGGCGCATCATTTCTGTGCGCCTCTCACGCTTTCGTCGTGAGGCCGGACTCTATCTTAATCAAAGACCAGTTTTACCAAATGGTGTGGTAAACTTTTTTCATGAGCCCAAATCCGAACCTTGTACGTCCTGATCGTGACACTATGCTGCGGATGACCGCCACCATGCATGATGGTGAGATTGCTCAGTTATTCGGGTGCACCCGGCCGGTTATCGCCAGATGGCGCGACCACTACGGCATCCCAAGATCACAAGGCAAATCACTCGGTAACATCCAATGGCAAACCGACCGCAACTACTTCGCCCAGATCAATACACCCGCGAAGGCGTATATCCTGGGGTTCCTCCTAGCTGATGGGCACATCGGCAAGGCTGGCTCAAAGATCGAGCTCAGCGTCAAAGAACAAGACGTGGATGTCCTGACGATGATTGCCCATGAACTTGGGTGCGAAGCGCCGCCCAGGCCGATGGCTAACCGCTACGACGGGTCGCTGATGATGCGCCTCAACTTGTGCGGCCGGAAGCTTATTACGGACCTGAATAATCTCGGCTTGTATCACGATAAAAGCACGACCGCGACGTACCCCGCGATCCCGGCAGAACTAGAAGGTCACCTAGTTCGCGGCATCTGGGACGGGGACGGCTACATCGGGCCAAGGGTGTTTGAACTCATCGGAACTTCTGCGCTTCTAGACGGTGTCGTTGCCGCAGCTGAGCGGCACACGGGCTGTCAGTTGCGGCGCCGGATGAGCGGCAAGGGCAGCCGCTATCACTACGCCTACGGTACTCGGCGGGACACCGCGATACTGCACTGGATGTACTCCGGAGCGGACATTGCGCTGGCGCGGAAGCGTGAGAAGTTCCTGACTTACTGGTCTGAGATCCCACGTGCAGAGTCTCTGAACCTTCGCATCGGCCGACGAGTATATACCCGCAAGAGCCAGGTGCGCTCGGCTGCTGATAACCCCTCTGCTGACACGCTTTTCTAGCCGTCACGCTCAGGCTTTCGCCTCACGTTGTGGCGCGGTCAGGTGGCTCGGGCTTTCCAGCAATTCTCGTGGTTTATCCTGGGCAAAGGGTAACTTAACCCAGCATCATTTCCTGAAGCATGATAAGATTCGCCAGGGCACTTATGTCCTCAAACCCTTGTCCGGCGAACTGGGCGAGCCAGCTGAGCTGCTCTGTAATCCCGAAGACGTTCTGTTACCTGCCGCCTCTTGGTGCGGCCGGGCGGGTCATTTCTGCCCGCCTCCTGTACTTTACCATCGTACAGGTCCGGAGCACGACTTCACCTGCGGTCTGCTGACCCTAATGCACTCGGGGCAGATCCCATGACACAGGTGCGACACGTTTGCTCTCTACGGAATCCTGTAGTGCGAGGTTTCCACGGCATTCCCCTGAGATGGGGTGGGGTTCGCCGTTACGGTGTCGTGTTCACTAGCGGATCGCTCCGCTAGGCGGCCATCGTGAAGTGTGACCGATATGGGACGTTGAGCGTGGTAAACGTCTGCGACCCGGCGGGCGGCAGGTTGAGCGGCCAGTTAGACGAGAATGATCCGCCGGACTGGACGAGTTCGGGTACGGATACGTCGAGGACGCTTTGACCGCCGGTCTGGGATCCTGAGATGCCGGTTGCGACTCGTTCGATGCGGGATGCGCCTTGTCCTTGCGGACGGGCGAACTTGTTGCGGTACACAGTGTAGCTTTTTGTTACTCGCCATCATAAAGGTGGCGGGCTACCGCATTTCTGGGTAGCTCACACAGTTTGCCATCCTGCGTGTTCGGACTGTCTCTTGCTCTGCGGCCGTGCTCACGTAATGCCCCGTGAGTCGCGTCCGTTGCAGAGCCCGCACGTACAGTCTCTACGCCGCGACGGGCATCGTCGCGGACCGGGATTCCCCTCTTGGGGGTGGCGGGGTTCCCCGGGCAGTGCGGTTGTTCACCTGCGGATCGCTCCGCGGGGCCGCCTACTTTTCAGTCACGGGGTATATGAGACGGCTTGGTGCAAGGAGGTCAAAAGGGACCAAACCGTATATTGAGCCTATACCGAGGTTGCCAGCTGTCCATGACTTGAGTGCGTCGGCGCCGCCGGGCATGCCTCCGATGAGGGAGGAGATCTGGTCGCCTATGGAGGGCTGGGAGAGTGCGGTCTGGAGGTAGCCGAACTGGGAGAGGAAGTCGGGGCGGAACCCGGACTTGACTACGTCGGCTCTGGAGTTGTATCCGCGCCAGGTTTCGGTGCGGAGGTCGAGTACGGCCTGGGATGATCGTGTGGTGATGTCGGCCAGGTCGGTGAGTGGTTCGTTGCCGCCGCGGGGTGCGTAGCCGGCGCCTTTGACGAGGTCGGGCATTTTGGCTTTGATCATGTCGCCGGTGGCGGAGTAGCGGGTGGCTTCGGCTGCTGCGGTTGCTGCGACCTGGCCGCTGGTTGCGGCTGGTGCGGGGTTGTCGGCGGTGGTGAGTATGTCTGCCATGTGTGTCCCCTTCCGGGGGCTTGATGGGTTGTGTCGTGGTGGTGGTCTCCTTTATGGGTTGCCATGCGCGCCGCGTATGGCGTCGTGGGATCTTTCCGGCACCGCCGGAAAGCACGTGTAGTACAGGCTGGTTCAGCCGCGGCGGCGGAGGATGATGACGCCGGGGCCGCCGTTGCCGCCGTTGCCGCCTTTGCCGTTGACGCTCGTGCTGGTCCATGCGCCGCCGCCGCCGCCGGCTCCGCCTGCGCCGTATGAGGTGGCTGCACAGTTGGATGCGTCGACGCCGGCGGCGGTGGCGCTGGCGCCGGCGCCGGCCATGGTGCCGATCGCCTGCGGGCTGCCGGGGGTTCCAGCGCCGCCGCCGAGTCCTGCGAGGGTGGCTGGGCCGCCGCTGCCGCCGGCGCTGGAGCCGAAGCCGACGGGAGAGCCGCCGGGGAATCCGTGGTTGCTTGCCGCGGAGGATCCAGTGCCAGCGCCCATCAGCAGTCCGGCTGATCCGACCGAGCTGGTAGCGGCGCCCCAGGGGGGCGGGCTGGCTGTGGAGGTCGTTCCGACTGCTGCTGCTGCGCCGGGCCAGCCGCCAAGGCTTGCGACGGTGGGGATGTTCCCGGTGCTGACAATGCTGGATGTGTTCGCGCCGCCGCCGCCGCCACCGGCGATTCCTACCTGCCCGGCGCCGGCTCCGGCTGCCGCGCCGCCTGCACCGCCTGTACCGGCGGTGCCTACCGTGCAGGTCAGTGCCCAGCCGGGGGTGACGGGCAGGAGGGCGCGTACCTCGGTGGCGGCTGAACCTCCGGCGCCGCCGACCTGGGTGATGTTTGACCCGGCGGATGCACCACCGCCGCCGCCTGCGCCGCCGCCGATGACGGAGGCGTCGATGAGGGTCCAGCCGCCGGGGACGGTGAATGTCTGGGTAGAGGTGAGGGTCAGGTCGGCTACCTGGTAGTCGATGACCTGCCAGTAGGTGCCGTCGGACATGACGGTGAGCCGGTCTCCGTAGGAGAACAGCTTGTACGGGTTGAACGGTCCCCAGCCGCTGGCGCCGCCGATGAGCTGGCCGGTGGGCGGGGCGACGGACAGGACGTTGGTGTCGGTGGTTGTCTTGACGACGTACTGGGTCATGCCGGGGGTGACTGCGGTGGCGCTGCCGAGGACGAGAGTCCATGCGCCGCCGGCGGTCGAGGCGAATGCTGCAGCGGGTCCGTTGCCGAGAGGTGATCCGGCGGCGGAGCCTGGCGTGGATACGCCGGGGAGGGTGCCGCCGGCGGTGCCGGGCGGGGCTGCCCAGCCGCCGGCTTCGTTGAGGAAGTTGGCGGTGCTGCCTCCGGCGAGGCCGCTGAGGAGGTTGTTGAATGCGGTGAGGGGGCTGGCGATGTCGGAGAGGTTGTTGGCGGTCTGGGTGTAGCGGGCGTCCAGGTCGGTCAGGGGAAGGTCGTCGGTGAGGACGTACCAGCCGGCGAGGGCGGTGCTGTACTGGAGCAGGAGGCCCTGGTTGGTGAGTGACAGGACCTGGCTGGTGATCAGGTAGACGGCGCCGTTGGCTGCGCTGGTTGCGTCGGCGATGGTGAGGGTCGGGTTGCCGCCGCTGGCGGCGTAGGCGCCGTTGGTGAACAGGATCTGGGATGTCGTCCCGGAGTTGATGTTGATGGCTGCCGGGGGGCTGACCACGTTGCTGAGTGTTGCTGTGCCGGCGGCGGTGGTTCCGGGTGCCGGGCAGGTGAAGACTCCGCCGGTGACGAGCTGGCCGGTTGTGAGTGCGATGGTGGAGGTTCCCGCGCCGGTGCCGGCGTTGACGGTTCCGGTGCTGCCGCTGCCGGTGAGGTTGAATACGTCCGTCCCGGACGTGCGGATGGTGACGGTGTGACCGCTGGCGGTGGCGATCATCTTGACGGCTGTGAGGGTGCCGTCGTGCGGGGCTGATGGCAGGGTGATGGTCCTGCTCGCGGCCGTTGCGTCGACGGGGACGAAGCTGCCGGAGTACGGCACCGTGTAATTGCCGGCCTGGACGGCGGCTACGGGGAGGGTGCTGTATCCGGCGGGGAGGGCGACGTCCCGGTTGCCCAGGCCGTTGAAGTTGTAGATGCTGCTGGTTCCGACGAGCTGGATGCTGCCGAGGGGGACTGTGCTGGCGACGGGCGCACCGGTTCCGGTGAGCTGTACGTACCCGGAGATGTCTATGGTTATGTACTGTGTCGGGGCTACGGAGAACAGCTGGGTGATCGGGGCTTCGGCGGCGAGCGCGACGGCTGTCACTGATAGCGGGCTGCCGCTTGTGCCGAGGACGAAGCAGGGTGTTACGCCGCTGCCTGGCCATGCTGCGAACTGGACGTTGTCGAGGATCAGGGTGCCGGCGAGGCTGTAGTTGATGAAGTCCCCGAGGGGTGTTTGCGGCGGGCCGGATGAGCCGTTGCCGCCGCCCCAGGAGATGTCGCGGAGGCTGACGGTGTTCATGCCGCCGCCGGATATGCCGTATAGCAGTCTGCGGGAGTTTTCGGTGCGGAATCCCTGGGCGGTGATGTTGAGGCTTCCGTTGCCGATGCAGATGTCTGCGCCGTTGGGTTTGCTGATCCACAGGGAGACGCCGGTGGCGGCAGATGAAGCGCCCGCGCCGGAGATAACGTAGCCCGGGCCGCCGCTGCCGGCGGTGACGTAGGAGGTGATCGTGGTCCCGGCGGGGATGAGGCCGCCGGTATCGACGATGGCTGAGCCTACGTCGGTGGATAGCGCGGACGGGTCGAGGATGGTGTTCTGGTTGGGGGATGCCTGGGTTGTGCAGCTGGTGTCGTTGCGGGAGCCGTTTTTCTGGAAGACCCCGCCGTACCAGACCCAGTTGGTGCCTTCCGAGAAGATCCCGTAGTTGCCGCTGCGCTGGCTGTTGCAGCCGAAGAATGCCGTGTCCAGGATGTTTCCGCCGACGGTATTGCCGATGTTGTATCCGGCGTTGACGCATCCGTAGGCGCTGCAGTTCATGAATATGGTCTGGGCTATGTCGCCGCCGGGGTTCCACATCGGGCCGACGGCGAAGCCGTTCTGCATGGTGCCGCCGGAGACGGAGCGGGCGGTGACGTCGGTGAAGTGACAGCCTTCGTTGCTGCTGCCCGCGCCGGTGCCGGCGAGGGTGTCGCAGCCGATGCCGTACAGCGCGGATCCGGTTGAGGTGGTCTGGAGCATCAGGTTGCGGACTTCGGCGTTGCCGCCGCCGTTGAGGAGGATTCCCCAGGTGACGTTTGTGCTCACGTTTATGATCGTGTTGCCGGGGCCCTGGCCTTCGAGGATCGTGCCACCGGTCGGGATGGTGATGGCGTTGCCGACCTGCGGTCCGGTTGGCGGGCGGAAGCTGTCGGCGGTGGAGATGGTCCAGGATCCGTTGCCGAGCTCGATCGTGCCGGCTGCGCCGTTCAGGGCTGTGATGGCGGCGGCGATGGTAGCTTTGGCGGTGCCCCAGGACAGGCCGTCGCTGGTGTCGCTGCCGGTGGTGGTGACGTAGATGATCGTATTAGCGGCAGGTGACTTGACGGCAGCGCTGGTGAGGACGCCGGCGGTGACGACTTGGCGGGCGGTCCAGTTCGCTGCATGCGTGACCGGGGTGGTGCCTTCGGCACCGCGGGTAACTGTCCATGTTGATCCGGAAACAGCGGTGACCGTCATCAGTTCGGACGGAGCAGCCGGGTCGGCTATGTGGAATTGCGAGGCGCCACTGACGGCTGTGGGGAACGCTCCTGGGCTGGTGACGGTAAACGAGGTGTCGGATGTGGTAGTGCCACCGGCAGTGACGGTGGTGGAGGCGTCATTCGCGTATAGTTCGGTCGGCGTGGACACACTACACCTCCGCTACCTGGATACGGCTGGTCAGCGTGTGGCGGGGGCGGCGCGGAGGCTCAGCATTTCCTTGATCGTCGCCCATGCTGCCTCGCGTGTCCCAGGGTCGGGGTCGTAGCGGGCCTGATGCTGCATCTCAGCGAGCAGGCCCGTCTGGGCAGCGTTCCTGGCTTTCTCCACCGGGCTCTCGGCTGGTGCCGCAGCGGCAGCTTTGGGGAGTACGCCGCCTGCTGCGACGGCTTTGAACGGGGCGTAGCGGGGGTCAGGGGCGGCGGCCATCTGGTCGATGAGCTCGCCTTGCTCGCGGAGAGTGTCCTGCTGGGCTTTCAGTTGCGCGGCGAGGGGAGCCAGGGCCTCGGCGACGGCTGTCTTGATGACGTCGGCGCCGAGCGGCGGATTGGGGGCGGCTTCAGCCGGTACCGCAGCCTCGGCTGCCTTGTCGGTGCTGGTTCTGGCGGGGTTTTTCTTGCCGCAGCCTGCGCAGAAGGGCGCGGCAGACTTGACTTTCTTGCCGCACCCTGAACATGGGGTCTTGGCGGGTTTGGCGGCGGCCTTCACGAGTCCGCCTGCCACGTCGCCTTCGGCGGCTTCGGTCTTGGTGACTTCGGGTTCGTCCTCGGTCTTTCCTGTGTGCGGGACGGGGACCGGCCGGGCGTGGATGGGCGGTGCGCCTTCATGTCCCGGGCCGTGCATGGGGCACAGGTCGGGGAAGGTGGAGGCGATGTGGTCGTGCATGGACTGCATGGCCTGCCGGGCGGACTCTCTCGAGGTGTTGCGGTAGAAGGTGCGTGAGGGCCGTCCTGTCTCTGACGGTGGCTGCACGGGCGCGGCCTGGTGTTCGTTGGACGGGCTCTCCGCAGCATGGCCGGAGGTGAGAGGGCCGCGCTGGTACTGGGATGCGGACGGCTGCCCTGCCGGTACATGTCCCGGTGATCCGTTCCCTGACGGTGCGGGGCTGGCGGCGTGGCCTTCGCTGATGTAGGGGCGGTGGAAACGGGTGGGCGACAGCTCGGTCGGCGTCGGAAATGTGGTGGGAGACGGCTGGGCGTCCCGGAACGCCTTGTGTGCCTCGGCGCGGAGCTCGGCGAACTCGTCTGCTTCAGTGGCTTTCAGGGTGACGGCGTGCTGCCAGAGGCCCTGCGCCTTCCCCGCCTCGTCTAGGGGCGCTGTGGCTGCGGCGTCGAGGGCCTTGGCCTGCCACACGCCCGGGTCGGCAGCGTCTGCGATGGTGGTGCCGGGGTAGCATTTGGCCACGTCGCCGGGGTCGTAGGCCGGGCACAGCAGATCGTGCAGGACAGCGTCTGCGGGTCCGGCGCCGGCCTGCCGGGCGCGGACTGCGGCGGCGATGGCCATCTTCCCCGACATGGCTTCTTCCGCGGCGGGCGGTCCTGTCTGGCGTTCACGGGAGATTGCTGCGGCTTCGTCGCCTTCGGCCATGCCTGCGTCGGTTTCGAAGTGTTCCATGGCTGCGCCGTCGGGCTCACGGTGGGGAGGGACGTGTTCTGCGTGGACACCGACTGCGCCGTCTGCCGGGGTCGGGCACTTGGTTGTCATGGGGGTTCCGCATTTGCCGCAGAATGCACTGTCCGTTTTGCAATTTGCACCGCAGGCCGGGCACGGGGTCTTCGTGCGGAGGGCTTTCTTGATTGCCCTGGCGAGATCTTCCGGCGTCACCCCGGTCCGGGAGGCGGCTTCCTTTTTGACCTTGTCGTCGTCGGCCAGCGGGTTCGCCACGCCGAGCTCTTTCGCCCGGCGGGCGATCAGCTTCCGCGCCGCCGCGACGTCGCCGTGGCCGGAGCGGGCGAGAATCGCAGCCCGCCGCAGCGCATCTTTATCCGGGATGGGATAACTTCCGTCGGGAAGTGCGTTCCCTTCCTTCGCGTGCTCGCGGCGCTGCTCAGCGGTGAACTCACGGTGGTCCTTGCCCAGCAGCAGAAGCGCCGTCACCTCGTCAGTACGGGCCTTCGCCCAGTCCGGCTCTGCTGTCTTGCAGTCCGTGTCGTCATCCGGGCTCATGTCCGGGCTTGATGACTCGTCCTCGTCGTCGTCTTCCGCGTTGCCGCCTCCCTCCTCGTCGCCGCCGGTGTCGGCTTTGACGGCTTCGGCTTCCCTTTCCTCGGCGGCGCGGCGGTGCTCGAGGAGCTTGGCGAGGTCGCCAGGGGAGAAGGTGAGACTGGCGGTGATGGGCTGGGCGGCTGTCTTGGTCACGTCGGGCTCGTCTGTCTTGGCGAGGATGTCGTCAGCGCCGATCATCTTGCCGGACCACGCCGCGCGGCCTTCTTCGTCAGCTTTGACCAGCTCAAGCATGCAGGACCGGTTGGCCGGGGAATCGACCAGGCTGACCTCGGCTATGCGGCCGCCTTTGATGATTCCGTTCCGCGCCTTCCCGGACATGTCCCGCTCGATGACCGGCCGGGCGATGCCTACGCTGTAGGCGCGCAGGTGGCCTTTTTTTACCAGCCGGACGGCGGCGGGCTCATCTACGACGCTTTTTACCCAGTGGGCGCCGTCGCCGTCCCGGTTGATGTCTACGGCGACGCCGGAGCCGGCGGGGTCGCGCTGAGGGTTGTGCTGCACGCGGAGGGCGGGCCCGTCGGCCAGCCAGGATTTCAGGGAGGCAGCTGACCAGGCGCTGTCCACGATCTGCTCATCTGTGTCTATTTCGGGTGTGGTTGCTTTCCCGTAGACATAAACGCTTCCGCTGCCCTCAGGGCCTTCCTCCCATTTCTCGATGGGAAACGACGCGTAGACCAAGTCCTGGTCGGCGTTCAGCGTGGCGGCCATGCACCTCCTGGGCGCTGGATGTCATGAAAGATGCAGGCCAGAAGGCCGGAGCAGGTGAGAGTTGAGTTTGCAGGTTGCCATGCGCCACATGGCGCCGTGGAATCTTCCCGGCACCGCCGGGAAGCACGTGTAGTACAGGCCGGGTCAGCCGCGGCGCCGGAGAATGATGATGCCGGGGCCGCCCTTGCCGCCGTTCCCGCCGTTGCCGTAGGTCGTGGAGTTCGTGAACACTCCTGCTCCTCCGCCGCCGCCCCCCGCGCCGTAAGAGGTGGATGCGGCGTCGGCGCCGCTCGCCCCGTTGAGGCTGCCGGTGTTTCCCCCGGATGCGCCGGCGGCGCCGCCTGCGGCCGGGGTGCCGGGGGATCCGGCGCCGCCACCTGTCGTCGTTGTTGACGGTCCGCCTGATCCGCCTGCGCCGGAGGCCAGGCCGATGGGCTTGCCGCCGGCGTATCCGCCGAGGGCGCCGGTGCCGCCGGTGTATGCGGCGGTTGAGTTCATCGTCCCGGCGCCGCCCTGGCTCTGGCCCCATGGTGTGGCGTTGGCGTTCGTGGCGGTGGCGGAGCCTCCTCCGCTGGGGTAAGTGATGCCGGAGGTGACGGTGACGATGCCGGAACCGGAGATGGTGGATGCTGTGCCCTGTCCGCCCTGGCCGCCGGTGACGCCGCCCGAACCGGTGCCGGTTGCCCCTGTGCCTTCGGCGCCGCCGGAGCCGACTGTCAGGGCGAGGCTCATGCCGGGTGTCGGGATCGTGATTTCGGCGCGGACCTCGATTGACGCGCTGCCGCCGGGCGCGCCGGAGCAGGCGATGTTCGTGGCTGGTGTGCCGCCGCCTGATCCGCCGGCGCCGCCGCCGACGACGGATGCGTCGATGAGGGCCCAGCCGGCGGGTACGGCCCAGTTGGAGACGGTGCTGGTGAAGATCAGGTCGGCGGCTTGGTAGCCGACTACCTGCCAGTTGGCGCCGTCGGACATGACTTCGAGGCGGTCGCCGCCGGAGAACAGTTTGAAGGGGATGCTGGTGGCGTATCCGCCGATGGTCTGGGTGCCCTGGGCGGTGACTGTGATGATCCCGGCAGGGTCGCCGTAAGTGGTCTTGACGACTGTCTGGGTCATGCCCGCTGATACGACGGTCGCGTCGCCGAGGGTAACCGTGTAGGCGGTTCCGGAGGTAGTGCAGAACGCGGCGGCGGGGACATTCCCGAGGCTCGCTGTGGTGGACGGGGCTGTGACGCCGGGGAGGGTGCCGCCGGCGGTGCCGGGCGGCGCGGCCCAGTGGCCGGCGGCGTTGAGGTAGCTTGACGATCCGCCGGATGGCGGGTCGATGCTCTGGCCCTGGATTTGCGTTACTCGCGGGACAGCCAGGGTGCCGCCGAGGTCCCCGGCGAGGGATATGCCTATCTGGGTCCAGGCAGTGCCGTTGGAGTGGGACAGGGTGTAGGTGTCGGTGGCCCAGTAGTAGCCGACGTAGTTCCAGACTCCTGCGGTGCCGGAAAGTGCCGGGCGGTTCGCTGCGGTGCCGGATTCGAATGTGATGTCGGCCGGCAGCATGATGTCGCGCAGGTAGGTGTTGAAATATGCGAGGCTGCTGGTGGGGACCAGGGTTACGGGGCCGGGGATGACGGGGACGGCGGCTGCGCCGCCGGTGGCGTTGTTGCCCTGGACGTAGCCGCGGACGGAGACGATCATGTTCTGGGCGGGGTTGGCGCTGAACAGCTGGCTGAGGGGGGCTTCCGCGTAGAGCCCGTCGACGACGACGGCCATCTGGTTGCCGGTCTGGCCGGATCCGAAGGTGAACCATGGCTGGCCGCCGTTGGTGTTGTTCCCGGCGGATCCGATGGAGGCGGTGAATTTGAGGTTTTCCAGGACGAGGAGTCCGCGGAAACTGAAGTTGATGTAGTCGCCGAAGGGTGCCTGCTGGGGGAAGCCTGCTATCTGGCCGCCGCCCCAGACGATGTCTTTGATGGAGATGCTTTCCTGGCTGCCGCCGTCGCTGCCCATGAGGAGCCGGGCGGAGTTCTCGTTGCGGAATCCCTGGACGGTGGCCTGGTTGCACTGGGTGATGAATATGTCGGAGGTCCAGCTTTTCTGGATGGATCCGCCGTACCAGGAGAATGTGGTGCCCTGGGCGTAGATGCCGTAATTCCATCCGGCGGAGGCGCAGTCGATGTAGGCGTGATCGAGGATGTTGGCGGGGGTTCCGTTGCCGATCTGGAATGAGGCACCTGTGCCCGCATTGGCAGGCGTGTTGATGACTTCGTTGTAGGAGTGGCAGTTGACGAATTTGGTCTGGGCGACGTCGGGATTGAAGGCCGTGCCGCCGACGTAAAGCAGGGACCCGCCGGATATGGCTGGAGGTCCCTGCGGCGCTGTCGGTGATGCTGCCGTCGTGGTCGCCGAGATAGTGTAACCGGTGTAGGGCGGCCCGCTGGGCGGGTAGAGGGCGCTGATGGTCGCGGTGGCAGGGATGCCGCCGTCAGGCGCGAAGATTCTCTGCCCTATATCGGCAGATACGGCGCTGGCGTCCAGGACGGTGGTGGATCCGCTGGTCCAGGTGCCGACATCCAGCCGGGCGCCGAGGACGGGCATGGGGGCGACGCAGAACCCGTGGGTCATCCAGCCGGCCTGCTGGTCGAGGCCGACGTTAGTGAAGCAGCAGGACTCAGCGGACGCGAATGACTGGGGCGGCTCGACACCGAGGCCCCAGGAGACGTTCGCATTCGCCTGGGTGCGGACTTCGAGGTTCCTGACTTCGGACCAGGCACCCCTGAGGAGGATGCCCCACATTGCGGTGCAGTTGATGTAAATGTTGGTAAGAGCCGGGGATATTCCTTCGAGGACGGTGCCGTGCTGCAGGATTACGGCAGCAGTGGTGCCATCTGTGTCGGTCATGGGAGTGGTGATGACCCATGCGCCTTCGCCGAGAAGGATCTGGCCGCCGGTGCTGCCGAGCGCGTTGATAGCGTTGACGGCGGCGGCGATGGTCAGCTTGGCGGTGCCCCAGGACAGGCCGTCGTTGGTGTCACTGCCGGTGGTGGTGACGTAAATGATGCTGTTGGCGGCGGGTGATTTGACGGCAGCGCTGGTAAGCGCGGCGGCGGTGACGACTTGCTGGACGGTGAATCCGGCCGCATGCGCAACCGGGCCGGTGCCTTCTGCGCCCCTAGTGACAGTCCACGTGGTACCGGACACGTTGGTAACTGCGATGAGCTCAGACAGAGATGCGGGGTCGGCGACGTGGAACTGGGACACGCCAGTGACGGCGGCGGGGAAGGGCCCGGCGGAGGTGGTGGTGACCGTCCACGTCTCTGTGCCGCCGGTTGCGGTGGTGCCGCCGGGGGGTGCGACGGTGCCGGCGGCGTCGTTGGTGTAGATCTCGGTCGCCACCAGTTACCTCCTGTACTACAGGAAGAATCAGCGAGCGTAGAAACAGTAGGTGCCGTTGTTCACGGCCATCGCCGATACCCCTATCAGGGGAGACGGCAGCGGGGACGGCAGCGTCGTGTAGGTGACGTTGCTCTGCAGTGACGTGTAATGGCCGTTGACGAGGGGAATCCCGCCGGTGAGGCCGCAGAGGTTCGTCGCCACGCTGGGGGCCGTGCCGGTCAGGTTCTGCAGGTAGCCGAGAAAATAGTTGCTGCCCGGTGACAGCATGTAACTGCTGGTGAGGGTGCCTTCGACGAATGCTCCCGTCCCGGCGGGCTGGCTGGGGACTGCGGTGGTGAGCACGGTGGTCATGCTGGCGGTCTGCGCTACCAGGACCCCGGATTCAAGGTAGAGGGCCATGCCGGTGAAGTCCCCGCCAGGGGTTGTCCCGGTCCCGGCGGCGGTCAGCCACGTGCCCAGGGTGGTGATTGTCTGGTTCTGCCCGGCGGTGGCTGTTACGAGGACAAGCTGGCCGGCGGGGATGCCGTACTGGATGTTCATTTCGACGGGGCGCTCGGACATGAGGGCGAGGCCGAGTGCTGTGATGGACCATCCGGTGGCGACGGGGTTGGTCTGGGGGGAGAGGATGTACTGGGTCCAGTTGATGGCCTGTCCGGCGCCGAATGCGGTTACGGCACCGTAGGTGACCCATCCGGAGTCGGCGGCGATGGTGCCGTACTGGACGAGTACGCGGGCGTTGGCGACCTGGGATGGCGCGGCCATGTCGGCGGCGCGGGTGAGCTGCCAGGGAGCGGATCCGGAGCCGAGGCTTGTGATGGTGTAGATGCCGTTGTTCGCCGGGCTGGTCTCGTTTTTTACGAGGATCCGGTCGCCGAGGGCGGGAGTGACGCCGTCGATCACGGCGAGGGCAGCGTTTGATGCTGCGGTGAGGACGCCGTTGCTGTAGGTGGCTGGTGCGGGTGTGAGGGGGCTGGTGGTGGCGTAGGCGACGTTGGGTTTCATTCCGCCGCCGCCGCCGAGGACGCTGGCGATGGTGGCCTGCTTGGTGGTGCCCTGCGCGCCGGCGGTGGTATCGGTGACGTCGACGAGGGGGACGACGTCGGCGGGCTGGACGGTGGTGAGTGCCGGGTAGGCGGTGATCTCGGGCACCAGCTCAGCCCCCCCTGCCGGTCAGGTTGTGGTGACGGCCAGGGTGACGGCTGCTGGCGGGTCCAGGCGCACCCCGGCGCCTGCGGAGCTGGTGCTGGGGGTGATGGTCACTGTTGCTGAGCCGGCGCCGACGGGGAGGGTGACGAGGCCGGGGTGTCCGGGGGATGCCTGGCCGGGTGATGCGGCACCGGGAGACGCGGAGCTTCCGCCTGTCGTCTGGGGGAGCTGGGCGTATCCGGCGGGGCCGGGGGTGATGGTGATGATGGCGGTGCCGTAGCCGTAGGGGGCGACGGTGACGGTGCCGGCGGGGATGACGACTGCGCCGGGTGCGCCGGCTCCGGTGAGGGTTCCGGAGGCGGCGACCCGGGCGGAGCCCGCGCCGGATCGGCTGCCGGTGACGGCGATGTTACCGGCGGCGGCGCAAGATGCGGGCCAGTAGGTGAGCTGGACGGCGCCGGTGCTGGCGAGGCTGCTGGTGCCGGCGATCTGCCCGGCAGGGCCGGCTGCCATTTTGCCGCCGGCGGCGCCCGCGACGACAGCGGAGCCGTTGATCGCGGCGGAGCCGGCGGCGTGTTTCTGCCCGGCAGGGGCGATGATCCCGGTTGCCCGGAGCGGGGCAGTCCCGGCAGTGGTTTTCCGGCCGGCGGCTGTGGTGCGGCCGGCGGCGGAGATGGCTTCTGCGCTGACTGTTCCGCCAGCAGCGGTCCCTGCGGAGGTTCCGCTGATCGCGGCGGCCGCGGCGGCGTTCTTGTGCGCGGCCGGGTTGATCTGCGACCCGGCGGTGGTTCCGGCGGCTGCCTTAGTGGTGCTGGCGGCAGTCGCCGCGCTGGTGCTGGCGGCGGTGGCAGCAGCCGCGGCGTGCTTCCGCCCTGCTGCTGTCAATGTCGCGGCGGCGGTGACTGCGGCGGCGGCGGCGTTTACTGCCCCGCCGGCGGCGGTGACCGCAGCCGAGGCGGAAACCGCGGCAGCTGCGGCGCTGGTTCTCGGGCCCTCGCCGGCAGTTACCGCGCTGTCAGCAGGGACGGAAACAGCCGCTCCGGCAGTTTTTGTCCCTGCCGCGTCAATCGTTCCGGTGCCGCTGTCCCCGGCGGGCAGGGTTTGCGGCAGATGCCCGACCGGGTTTACCGCCCCGCAGGCGGCGGCAGCAGCGCGGCCGATGGCGGTTTTCGCGCTTTCCACCGCGCTGATGCCGGCGCCGGCTGTGACTGCGGCCGCGCTGTGGCCGTGTTTTGTCCCGGCCGGGGTCTGTGACCCCGTTCCAGCGGCGGCGGATGTGCCGTGGTCGGTTCGCGGGCCTTCCGTCGGCGTGACCCTGGTGCCGGAGGTGATCTGCACCGCTGTGGTGCAGGCCTTGAACCCGGTGACAGCAATCGCTCCGGTACCGGTGATGTCCGGGTCGGCGGAATAACCGTAGACCGCTGTCTTCGTCCCGATGACGGACGAACCCGCAGTGGCGGCAGCGCGGGCGGCTGCGGTACCGGTTCTCGGGCCCTCAGCCGTAGTGACAGTACCGGCACCGGGGAGTCTGGCTATGCTTGTGCCGGTCCGGAAAGCGGCAGAGGCGGCCGCAGCGGTACCGCGTTCTGTGACAGTTCCGGCAGCGTTCTTGTGCCCGGCGGCAGTGACGGACGCTGTGCCAGAGGACAGGACGCTTTCGACGTCGGTGGCTTTGCCGCCGGCGACCATAACCGCCGAGCCGGTGACGGCGGTCGCTGCGGCGCCGGCCGATGCAGCGGTGATGACCGCCGAGGTTGCTGTGACCGCTGACGCGGCGGCGGAGTTCTTGTGCCCGGCTGGGGTGATGCCGCTTGCGGCGGTGGTGACAGGACCGGTGCTGGTGTAGTTCTGGCCGCCGGTGATGATGTCCGAGCCGGCTGCGGTGATACCGGCGGGGCCGGCGGCGTTTTTCGTGCCCGCTGCGGTGATGGTGCCGGTGGCGGGGAGGGGGTAGCCGACAGCGGTCATGATGCCGGTGTCGTCGATCGGGGCGCCGGACTGTCCGTTGATCGGGGCGTCGTACTGGTCGAGGATCGGGGCGTCGTACTGGTCGAGGAGCGCCGGGGCGCCCTCGTCGAGGATTGGCTGGCCGGTCTGGTCGAGGATCGGGCCTGGCGCTTCGCGCATGCCGGGTGGTTCGGATGCGTGCTTGCGGCCGTTGACGGTGACAGCCGCCGCGGAACGGATAGCTGACGGGGCGCCGGGCGCGCCGGCGGCAGTGGTCGCGGAGGCGGCGGTGACGGCCTGGTGCGCTGCGGCGTTTTTGTGCCCGGCCGCGGTGATGCTGCCAGTGGCGGCGGAGGAAGCGGCGGCGGTGTAACTCTGCGTGGTGGCGGCGGCGATAGTGCCGGCGCCGGTGATGGCGGGCGGTACAGGCGGCGGCTGCTGCAGGACTGGCGCACCGGGGGTGAACACGCCGGGGCGGGCGACGCCGGGCAGGGAGGGGTACAGGTAGAAGACAGGCGGGGTGGTGCGTGCGTTCTTGTGACCGGCGGCGGTCAGGGCTGCGGCTGCGGTGACGGCTGCCGGGCCGGAAGCGGCTTTCGGCGGGATGATTGCCCCGGTGCCGGTGACCGGGGCGGCGGTGCCGGCGGCGGTTTTCGTGCCGGTGACGGTGATCGCTGCGGCGGCGGTGACCGCTGAAGGGACAGTGACAGTGCCTGCCGCTGTCATGCCGGTGACGGCGGTGATGCCTGCTGTCCCGGCGGTGGTCTTGTGCCCGGTCGCGGTGGCGCCGGCGTCGGTGGCGATGGCAGAGTTCGGGGTCTGGGGGATGCCGGGCCCGGGGTCGCCGGGGGTGAGCATGCCGGGCCAGGCGGTGCCGGGGGTGGACGGCCACA
>Ga0335081_10008510_pt1 | contig 16466 bp, 15 predicted proteins | sample Lox_Sample_35_FD_206713 | JGI IMG/M metagenome (GOLD analysis project Ga0335081, IMG submission 206713) | Soil microbial communities from Loxahatchee National Wildlife Refuge, Florida, United States - Lox_Sample_3.5 | ecosystem: Environmental > Terrestrial > Soil > Wetlands | place: USA... | reverse complement strand
GCATTCCCGATTGAAACAGGCTGGCGCGAATCGCCATATTCGGTCCCTGGACCATTGTGACCGGCGTCAGTTCTCCTTCTTTCAGAGCTGGTGGGGTCACGGTGAAAATCGGACCCAGGTCCAGCCACAGCATCCAGGACGGCGGAGAAGCTTCCCAGCGTGGCACAATCGCTCCGCCGAACATCGAATATTCCAGTCGCGTATCCGCAGCCTTCCTCAATTGTACAAGCCAGTCCGGAGCGGGAAAAACATCGTCATCGGTAAACACGACTAAGTCCCCTTCCACAAGTCCAAGACCGGTATTCAAAGCAAAGTTTTTCCCTAGCTTTGGTTCTGCAAGAACATGCAAGGGGAGACGATTGACGAATGACGCGATGACTTGCGCTGTCTCGTCTGTGCTGCCGTTGTCCACGACGACAAGTTTCCAACCGGACGAGGGCGATTCCAGACGGCAATATTTCTCCAGGACAGCACGCAGAATATGGGCCCGGTTTCTTGTCGCGAACAAAACGGTCAGCATGTTAATGAATTATGGAACCCGCCGCTGTGGCCCGCAGAATTTAAGGGCAGTTATAGTAATACCCACCAGCAGGCAAACGATGAAAACCTTGAGCGGCCAATTTGCGAGCGCCCTGGGGATTAAAGTGTGGCTCGGCTGATAGCTCGAAGCCGGAGTCGGCGGAGCAGGTTGCACGGTAGCGCTTGAATTAAAGTCGTCATTGAAAATCACGTTGGAGCCCTGGGTTACCTTCACGTAGTCGACCAGAGTGCTCCAGGGCAATCGGCTATCGTCTACGGCCCCTCCAAGGCTTCCCACAAAGTTATTGATCTTTACGTACATAGGAGCGCTCGGAACATAGGGCCGATTAATCGTGCACGTGGCCGTTCCGTCGATTTTAAAAACCAGTGAGCCCGCCGACCAGATGAGTTGATAGACGTGAAAGTTCTGGCTGACGTCTGTGGTCGATGCGGTGCACCCATCGTTGTAAGTGAAGTCGTTGATGTGAATCTGCTGATTGACGTGTGTGAAATCACCATGCAATATCTCGGCAACATCAATCTCTTGTCCGTTGCAAGGATCGACCGTCCCCGTCGGATCACTCGCCTGACAAGACGCGTCCTCCATCCACACGATCGGCCACGAACCTGTACGCGCCCCACCGCCGAATTTCGCCCGAACTTCAAGAGTGCCGTACAGAAAGTTGAAGGTCCGCATCGACACGAATCCCGAGGTGTAATGATGAGTCGCCAACGCCAGGTCAAAACTGCTGCAACTGGCGGTCTCGGAACTTGTGGTGATGACAAGATTGCCGCCCGACACGCTCACATTGTTTGGCGTGAAACACTGCAGGTTACTGTTCGGGGCCCCTGCCCGGTTGAAGGCGATCCATTGGCCATCGCCAGTCTGGCCGCGCAACAACAACGGAAAACATAAACAATGCAATATACAATACGTGACCCATGCGAATTTATTCCGGCTTCGGATCCACTGCTCAGCTTTCGCCATCGGCGCAGAGTTCATGATTTCGTATCCTGGGGAGGTTCGTACTGCTCGCCCACCGATCACCTACTGGTTGACGCCGGTTCGCAGTGCGATGCGTCCGGTTCGGCGATCTCCTGCCGCGACGCCGACAGGCCGGGTCCGACGCGTTCAAGCCAGATCTCTCGCCAATACGAGTAGATGCTCCTTGGGCAGAACAAGCGACATTCGCTGTAGCGGGACTGGCACACAACCGAGTCAAGAATGAAACAAGGAGTTTTCATCTCCAGCATTTTGCCGGTTTTTTCGTGAATAATCTTTGTCACGCGCTTGAGCACCTGATAGGTCCCGCCACAATAGGGAACTTCCTCCGCATCGAAGTAGAGGCCGCGATTCCGGTCGCGCGTGTTAAGAGTTTTCAGAATCTCTTTGTAAGGCTTGATGCGAACCCACTCTCCCGGTTGTACCCCGATCGTGCCCGTAGGTGTGGCCTCGCCCTCGGGTATGCTTCCGTGTCTGCGCGGAAATGGAGAGCCTCGCCACAGTGGGTAAAACGTGTCGTAGAACCATCGCATGCCACGCCCCAAGCCGATGCCTGAGCGGCTGACCGCATAATAGAGAAAATAGACCGCCCCGCAAAGTATCCGCCACAAGCCGACATTGCCGGAGACGTAGTCCTCGACGTACTGACCAACGTCCCACCATTCAAGGGATTTGGTCGCATACGGTAGTTGCGTGGCCTGGCAAACATACACGGGGTCCACGCCAGACGTTTTTGCGGTCGTGCGTGCCCACACATCGGCCTCCGTACACGCAGCAGCCGGGGATGAGTAACTCGTAAACGGGTTGGAGGCGTCCAAAGGGATACTTTTTACCCTAGGAGAATCCTCGCTGACCGGTTTCAGCCACGCGTCCTTCCAGAAGAGCAGGCAGCTAGCCTGACACCCTCCATGGGCGCTTCCATCACAACGTGTTTCAAGATGGACCGCGCGGTCGACGCGGCGTCCGCGAACCGGAAAAACCGTGTCACAGGTCTTGTGCGCCCGTTTGTAGACCTGAAATCTCTTACCGCAGAACGCGAACATTTCGGGCATGAACGGCATGCCGTCGAGACGTCCATCGCTGTCAAGAGTGCTCAGGATTTCGTCTTTGCTGCGAACTTCCACCCAGTCCCCAACTTTTAGCTTGGATGATTCCGGCTTCATATTCACTCTGTCCGAATCCTTTCCAATCATCATGCACCAACCCGCTTCAGTGAATGAAGGGTGGCTGCTTGCCCCTCAGCCCTTTGCTTGACAGCTGGTTCCATCGAAATCATTGGCTTAAGGGAGCAATTTCAGAGAGGCGGTCGGCCTGAGTTAGCTTTCTTTTCGCGCGATGATGACCCGGTACTGACCGAGTCCGGCATGCTCCTTCGAGCTCTTGAGAGCAGCGGCAACGCGTGGGCCAAACATCTCATTCAGTCGCCGCGAATTGGCGATCCGCAAGATGCCAAGTTCTCCTCGTGGCATGATAGTGAATGAACGCTCAATCCCAAGTCCGGCCTGCCGGATTAAACTGTGCAGGTCGCGCCGGGAAAGACAGTGGTTCACTGGACCACTTTCCAACCGTACCCACTTGGTACGCCGAATGCGTCGATAAACGAATGGATTGATCGTGGTGAGCACCAGCTTGCCCTGAGGCCGCAAACTGTTCGCGATCTTATTCATGACGAATTGCTGGTCCCGAAAATACGCAATCGCATCTACGCACACGATAATATCTAGATTGGATGTCCGGGGAGACCACTCGTGAAAATCGGCCACTTCGTAGGTCGGCGGGCTAGCACCCAAAGCTAATGAAATACGCCCGCTCTTTTGCCGGGCGATCTCTATCGCCGCGGGGGAGATGTCCAGCCCATGGTAGCTGGTGCACACCAGCATTCGCGAGAGCGTGCCTGTGCCACAGCCGATTTCCAGTGCATCACAGTTCCGGCTCCGGCTAAGGTCATTGACGACCGCCGCGGTTCGCGCGAAAAGCTCGCTGGAGACTGCATCATTATCGTCCTTGGTGCGATAGGACGTGTTCCACAAGTCCCACCACGACTTTTCGTCCATGCCGCACGAGCGGTCAAATGCCAGGTCAGTTAGAATAATCGTATCCTTGTGTCAATTCGATTAGCGATTCAGGTCTGGAACGACTGAGTTCCATCCAATTTCAGCGGCGTCTGCGTGTGATGCTTGGCAAATCTGTTGCCGAATCACATGCGGAAAACAGTTGGCGATGCCACGCACGCCTCCATCAGAACTGATGTAAATAGTGGTCGCCGGTTCCCATTTGTCGTAAACCGTCTGGATGTCTCGCCTATAAATGAGAATGGAGGGATAATACGTACCACCGGCTAGGTTCAAGCACACTTCAAACGTGCAACGATAAGAATCTCCTTCCTCTAGGTCAAACTCACCGTGGCCCAGTAGGTCTGTCGAGGTGTCGAAAATCACCGCGAGCTTGTCATCCAAGATGTAGAGCGTAACAGATAACTTGTTGCAGCGCCTGCGAGCCGCTATCTCCACGTCGATCCACACTTGTTCGCCGGACCGAAACAGGATGCACTCTCCGTCCTCATTGCGAATTCTCACACTCGAAATGCTGACTGGCCCGGAGTTGTTATCCACTGCGTTGCCATTGGGCTTTTGCAGATACCTGCTAATCACATCTTGCGGTGTGCCCATTAGGACGGTTTGTCCCTTGTCGAGCAGCAAACACCGGTGGCAGAACTCAGCCACTATTTTCAGATTGTGAGAGACAAAGAGCACTGCGGCGCCGCTACGGAGCACTTCCTTCATGCGCTCAATGCATTTTTGCTGGAACGCATAGTCACCCACGCTCAGAACTTCGTCCACGATCAGCACATCTGGATCGACGTGGGCCGCCACCGAAAACCCGAGTCTCGCATACATTCCCGAGGAGTATCGCTTGACGGGAGTGTCAATGAACTCCTCGATTCCGGAGAAGGCGATGATCTGGTCGAGCTTTGATTGGATTTCGCGCTTGCTCATACCCAGGATCGTTCCGTTGAGAAAGATATTCTCCCGCCCGGTGAGGTCACCGTGGAAACCGGCCGATACTTCAATCAACGCCGAAAGGCGTCCGTTGACGACCATACAGCCCTTGGTGGGCCTCATGATCCGGCTCAGCATCTTCAACGCAGTGCTTTTCCCTGCACCATTGTGACCGATGATGCCAAACGCCTCTCCCTGCTTCACCTCAAACGAGAGATCCTGCACCGCCCAGAATTCCCTCCTATCCTTTTCACTGAGTTCCCGCTGTTGAAACATTCGTCCAGTGAGCGCCGGGATCAGGTCGCGCAGGGAGTTGTAGATCTCACCCTTGCGGAATTTCTTGTAAACGTGCTCCATCCGAATGGCCATGTCAGACATTCGTTTGATCCCTCAAATGCTTTCCGCGAAGCCCGGTTCCAGATGCTTGAAGAAAACGTACCCTCCCAGGAAGATCAGCAGGGCACAAGCCAGGCTGTACGCAAACCAATGCAGATCCGGAGATTGATGGCGGGCTATGCACGCGCCGAAACCCTCCAACATCGGGCTCATCGGATTCAGCAATAGCCATTTGCCTTTCTCACCAAACATGCTGGCATCATAGAAAACCGGTGTAAAGAAGATTCCGAAGGTGAGGAATACTTCGACGATAAATTTCACATCACGGAAATAGAGGCCGGCAGCAGACACAATCATTCCGATTCCCGCTGCCAGGAGCACCATCGTCACGAGCAGCGCCGGGACCCAGGTGAGATAGAGACTCCAACCAACGCGGAGTATCAGAAGGAAGATGACTAGGGCAGCCGAGGCCACTACGAAATCAAACAAACTGGCCAGAATGGCAGCGATGGGAAAAATCTCCTTGGGAAAATAAATCTTCGTCACTAATTCCTTGTTGCTGATGAGGCTCAAGCATGCGAACCGAATGCTGGAAACGAGAAACGCCCAGGGAAGGGCTTTCACTGCCACGCCTGCAATATCTGCCGTTTTTAGCGGCGCATGCGAGGCCACGGCGTACCCATACCGGACTATCACACCCGACAAGACAATCAAAACCGGCATGAGAATGGCCCACATGAAGCCCATAATCGACTGCTTGTACCGCACCTTGATATCGCGGTAGGTGATCATGTAGAGCAGTTCGCGGTATTTAAACAGCTCCTTTAGCTCTTCTTTCATAAGTCAGTAACGCCCGGCAGCTGGTCGCTATGGCCCCCTGCACCCACGTCGCACCGCGCCCTCGAACTCGATGTCCTAGTTTGTCGCCGCGCCATTACCGCTCAGGTCATACAGATAGGCAGATGCTCCGGTGGTTTGCAAGCTATCCAGAACTCTGCCGATCCGACCGAGGTGACCAAGAAAAATGACCTGCTCGTCAACACCAGAGTAGCGCCAAACGTGCGAGAAGAGAATCCACACCCGCTTTCGACCGCGCAGCTTGTCCAGGTCGTCGCCATACCGCTGCCACTCTTCACGCGACGCTACCCCGGTGATCTGTTCAATCGCCCCAATCCGCCCTCGTTCACGGTAGTACTGCAGGGGAACTGCTGCTGCGTAATAGCAATACAGAGTGTCGCCCGGCGAGCGATGCCGTTCGATGTAATCAATGGCCGACCTTACTTCCTCGACCCCCTGAGGCCTGATGAAGTGCCTGCCAGCAGTCAACACGGGGTCGAGAAACAAAAATCCGATCAGGAGCACGGGCAAACCGGGAATCACCGCAGTTGTCTGCCGTATGGCCTCTAAACCTCGCGCAACCAGCAGCAGCAACGAGGGAACAAGGAACAGAAGCAACCTTCCCTGAAAGGGGTACCGATACAACGCCGAGGCCAGTAACGCCACGACGATCGGCAGAAGCAATGAGAGAAACTTGCTTTGGTCCTGTCTGCGGAATTCATTCGCTCCCAGAACGGCCGCGACCGCAGCTATACCCGTCAAGGTCAGGCCACCGGGAAACGAAAAGACATCGAAAAATGATCTTTCGTACCACAGGATGTCAGAAACAGACGTGGGCGGAATCGGTGCGAATGCGAATCGCCAGTAGGCAATCAAGCCCTGATTAACACTCGCGGACTCCCGAAGGGAAACGATGTAAAAGAGAAGGAAACTCCCAGCCCAGAAGACAACGAGAACGGAAAGCAGAAGAAGAGCAGACCGGTTGTGCCTCCGCACTGCAACCCAAAACGCGGCCAGCCCAATGCCCGCCAGAACGAACACCGCCGGAAGCGAAAACCAAATCGCTACGCAGCCGGCTAGAGCCGCGAATATCGCCTCAATCCCTCTCAGGTTAATATCGAACAGCGGCTCCATCAGCAGATATAGCAGCAAGACGACGGCTACATCGCTCGAGTACGGCTTTACCTCCGACGCGTAGTAGACCAAGGGGTCACAAATTGCGAACAGCCCTAACGCCAAAAGAACTGTCCTAGCGTCCAGAAATCGCCGGGCGACAGCTAGAAAGAGAAAAAGCGCACCGACTCCGCACAACAAAGGCACCAGTCGAAGTGTCATCTCACTGTTCCCCAAGTAGTGCACGGATAGCTTTTCCAACCACAGGAAACCGACGGGTGCGACTTGGCCCTCCCGGAGTGGTTTCAAAAGTTCGGCCGGGGAAAGGTGAAGAATATTCATTGCCAAATTCGTCTCATCGTTCCAGAGAGACCGGTCGAACAGGTATTGCCTGAGCCGCAGCGCAATGCCCAAGGCCATAAATGCCCAGACCATTGCCTGGTTCGAGAACCCCCATGCGCGCGCCCGAACGGTTTTGTGGCTTGCCCGGAAGAACACCGCGTCTCGCACTAGGCTTGATCTTGTTTGAGCTGGGTTCACTGGCGCACCCGGTGCCTCACTGCTTTTGTTGGGTGGTACCGGCCACCGAAGCAGTCCAACCGGGATAATAAGACTGATTCAACCATCACCGGCCCGCCGATTGGGCTGTCCGTCTGAAACTCAATGTGCCTCGCCTTCCAGGTTTGAACGTCGGCAGTTCCCGATGCCGCTCCTAAGAATCGGACGTGCGGTCCGGCACTCGCCGTGAGTGCGCTCGCCTGACTCAATCCGCGCACCGACCAGGACTCAAACCATCCGTCATCCTCATTGACCAGCAACCTCGAACTCACCGAGAGCCTCGGCAGAGCGACGTCGGTCATCTAGTGCTTCCAAACCTCGTCGTAGGAGATGAACCAAGCGACGACGACCAGGGATACCCAGCGTTATGGTCCGCTTCTGCCAGGAAAGTCGTAATACCTCCGTCAGAAAAAGCGCGCCAATCGGAACTGCCGCCAGACACAGTATGATGTTAAAGCGCCAGGGATATTGCACGGCCTGCAAGACGACTCCCATTTGCCTCTCCGAGTCCTGGTTTCGAAACCAACATCCGGATAAGCATGCCGCCAAAGACAAAAACTATTGAGATAAATGTGACGATGACGCCATATCGTTCCGGCCAGCCAACATCGAACACGAGTTCTAAGTTATGGCGACCCGGTAGCAGGGGCACTTCGACGAGGCCCTCTGCTGAGCTACCCAAAACAGGGCCGCCCGAGGCTTCACTCGCGGATTGGATTCTCCACAGAGGCGAATACAGCAGTCCAATTCGGGCCAGCCCCGTCCCGGACACCGTGTACGAGACGAGAAGTTTGCGCGGGCTTAGGCGTACCACGTTCAAAACACCTCGACCTCGGACAAGGCGCGCCGTGCCAGCTTCGACCGCGGGTTCAAGTTGCTCTTCATTGGGCACGGCGCCAATCAGATTCGCGAATTCTGCCAGATGATCTTCGGAAACGTAGGTACGGTACGTGTGATCCACGTCATGTGTCTCATCCGCGTGAACCAAGGTCGGATTGCGCAATAGGTTTCTCCATGTCCGATCCGCCCGCCACGTCAAAATGCCGCCCACAATCACCGCAACCGTCATAAACGCAATCAGCAGCGCCTGGCGGCTTCCTTCGCCATTTGCTCGACAATGCAAACTATTATCAATGGCCGCAGCGAGAAGGCCGGTTACTGCAATGGTGAGAGGTACACAAAGCCGATGGGGAAACTGAATTGCTGTTCTGACAGCCGGAAATGCCCTCCACAACAAAGCGCTCCACGGCAGCATAAGCATGAAGCTGCTGCAGGCCGCTACCATCAGCCACATAAGCGTAGGATCCCGCCGTCGATTGATTTCTTCGGAAATCTGGCTGTACGCAAATACTCCGAGGGCAATGGTCAATAGACCCATTGCCAATAGTTTTTCAGGGAAATAATCGCCAACCTTGAAAATCGGGGGCTTTAGGCCGCTTAGGCCGACGAGCCTAAGCCCTAAATCAGGTGTGATCATTAGTGCTCCGAGTCCCAAGGTCAGCAACATCCATACGCGAAAAGCCACACTTCCTCCGGCGCGCCAGCTGAAGCGGCCCGCAATAATAGCTGCCGTGACCGCACCCATGAGCGCGATGACAACTACCGGCTTGCCCAGGCTTTCCAGTCTTACAAAGGAAAAGTGATGACTCAGTTCGTATCCCGGCAGACTGAGCAGAGCATTAATGTTAAACAATCTGAAATTTGCTACAAATGGAAGTATGTACACGGCAGCGAGGCAAGTTCCGATCACGAGAGAAATAGCGACTGCCGCAAGGCATTTGACGAGAGAAAGATGGTTAGCCTGACGGCGCGTGAGCGCGTACCCAACCATTAGCGGCGCGAATATAAGCGCCGTTAGAAGGTTGGTCAACATCAAGAGCGCCCACGCCACTCCGAGAGTACTTACCGCCGCGAATCTCAACCGGAGCGAGTCGCTCGCAGCCAGCGCCAACGGCATCCACGCGAACGTTGCCAATTGTCCAATCGCAAGGTCTGAGTAAATTCCGTGGGCTAGAAGGTACGGGAGAGCAATATAGACCATCGCTGCGGCCGTCGCTGCGATGGGAGGGCGGCTTTTTCGAAGCCACAGACGCGCATTAACGCCGGCTGTAGCCAGTATGAGAAAGCAAAATACCCCTAGTTCACGTGCCTCTCGTGCTGGGGAGGGGGCAAATCGGGTGAGCGGCCGCAGCAAAGCTGTTATCCAGTAGGGCAGTGGATACTGAATGAGAAAGATTGGGCTGCCATATCCTTTATTCGCGCTCACTATCCAGCGCGGGTAAATGTCCCCCTTCCAGAACTGACTGCTGAACTGATACTGGTAAGTTGCGTGTAGGGTTGAATCACCGACCAGAGGAAGACCATGTATCAGGCATGGAAGGCATAAAAGCGCCGCAAGGGACACAATCATGAGGTTCTGCAAAAACGAGCTGAGGCGGGTAGGCTTGGAAGGGTTAAGGACGGCTGACGCTGCCGGAGTTCCCATTGAATTGCGATCTCCTGCAGCATCGGCCCTATGTGGCGTTTGATTCTTGTCAGTGAACTTTGTGAGCATGACCGTTACGCGCTGATCAGAGCCCGGCTTACCAGCGTCCGCATCCACAAAAACGCTGCCCATCCGGAACCGAGCAAGGCCAGGAACTCTGCTACCTTGAACGAATTGAAATGAAGTACACTGCCCACCGGCTGCAGCAGAGCGGTAACGTAGCTTGCAAAGGGCGGATATATATATAGGCTCGGACTGCCGAGTCCGTGATTTATCCCTAGCAGCCAGCGTGGATACCATTCGCCTTCCCAGAATTGGGTGGCAAAGTGCTGTGAGTAATTGAGGTGCTGGTAAGTATCGTGCCCATTCACCATGGGCCCATAAATGAGCATCGGCAGCCCTAAAACCACAGCCGCGGCGGTGAGCACTAAGACACAAACCGCCCATGACACTCTCTCGGCGTAGAAGCTTGCCCCCTGGTATGCTGTCTCGCAGCTCATTTGACTTTCTATCGCAACGTTCACGGATACAATCCCTGACCATCGTGAAACGAACTAAAATGGCACACTCTCGGCAAACCACCGATGTAATATCTCATTCGTTGAGCGGCGCTTAGTTAATGGCAGGAAGCCGGTAGATGTAATATTGCGTGCTCCCTACTCGCTGCCAACCCGCCTGACCCGCTACCGGCTCGAATTGCTGCGAAACGATCGCGCTGGCTCCCGTCTCAGCGAGAACACGGATTACCTTTTCCTGTGAAGCTGGATCAGCTCCCCAGAAGTTGTTGACCGCCGTTTCGGGCCGTTGCGGCCAGTAGTAAACCTCCGCGATGATACTGACCCGAGCCAGCCGAGCCCATATCATCGCGTCCATAAGGGAAAACTCCAGCGATGCAATCCGGTCGCCGGGCCGCAGTCCGGCCCGATACATCGCGTTCGCCACTTCCTGCGGGGAGTTCAGATCGCCACGCCGTTGGCCCGCGTAAACGTGGTGTAATTCCTGGGCGGTCTCTTGAGAAATCCCACCATAGGGGGAGAACAGCATCACGAATAAGAGGAACGCTAGGGCTGACCACAGGCGGCGATTTTCCACTGATGCCGGCAAGCGAACGCTGAACACCAGGCACAGCGCCACCATCAAGACAAAGGGAGCCAAATATCGTGGCTCAAAATGTACGAGCGCATACATACCGAAGGCCGTGACTGAAGGGAGAAGCAAGAACCGGTACTTCGTTATATCTTTGAGGATCCGCCATTTCCGTGCGCTCGTGAAGAACAAGATAAAGAGACCAGCAATCAGGCTACCGCCTAACCAGAAGAAGAAAACTGCTTCGCCCATTAGGTTCTTTGCCACAACGCCGGCTTCACGACGCAGATCGAACCGCGTCTGTACACCCTCATACCAGTAGCTTGGGTCATACCAGGCAGGATAGGTAGCGGGAAAAGTGCCGCCAAACTCAAACGTCGCCGGATGATCAAGAATCTGCCGGCTTGGATGCAACGGCCTGCCGCTTCCGGTTATGTCTCCCTGCCAATGAACTGGGGGAAGCTGAGCCACATGGACGAGATAGTTGTAGCGCCCAGAGTCGCCAAAGGTGAATCTGCCTCTTTGCAGCGAAAGAGCCACGATGAACGGACTCGAAACAACCAGGAAAACGCAAAGGGCTCCACAACTCTGTCGTATGTGCCGGCGGCCGCTGCCGGAGATAAACGCAGCCCCCAGGCAGATCAACGAAACCGGAAACATGATCGATTTCGTCAGGTAGCCACACCCGAGCGTCAATCCCAGGCCCAAGTACGCCGGCCATCCTGCTCTGCCCCGGCGGACCTTCACAAGCAGCCCACAAGCCAGGTAAAAGCACGCGGCGATCAGCATGTCGGGATTCGTTTCTCGAACGCCGATAAGCTGTAGGGACGACCACAGGAAGAGCGTGTACCCGATGGCCAGCAATACCCAGGTGGGGACGGCAACTTCCTCGAGGGACTGGTTTTCTCGACGAAACACAATCAATTCCCACACAAAACAATCGAAGCAGTACAACGCTAGGAGGAAGATGAAGAACAGGATCAGATGGACCAGTGGATATTCCCAATAGGTCGACGGTTTCAACAGTCCCATCGCCACACCGAGGATCGCGGCATACAACGGATTCCAGACACCGTTGATAGCCATCGACCATTGACCGCGCCAAATATGATCTCCTATGTCGAGATAGCAAACTGTGTCATTAACCAACGTCCATCGACTTTCCCACGCCTGTAGGAGTCCCAAAACGATGGCCAGAACCCAGAAAAAGCGGCGCGCCCTGACGGCAGAGTTCCGTTCCGCTGGCTTCTCTCGCACGCCATCCACCTCTCCGCTGACGTCCTGCAGGTCGAACCGCTCGCCAGGGAGCGTGCTGATTTGCGGCAAGGTTGGGATTCTACGCATCAGGTTTCCAGTTTAGAGGTAATCGGGACTATCTTAGGATCAGCAGGCTGCGCTTTCGCGTCCGGTCGGATGAAAAGAGGATTCTGATGGTCATTATTCACTCGATTCTGGTGCGTGAAAGGGACCTCGGTTGTTGTATTTCCGGTTGACCGGCTTGACCGGACGTCCTTCCAGGTACTTCTCAATTCCCTCATCCAAAGCCTTGCGATAAATCACATGCGCCTCATACACCGCCTCGCCGGTTCTCTCGATGTCTGCATCGCGGTGGGAAAAACTCACCACAAACGAAGGCGCGATCACTCCCCGTCGAATCAACTCCTGCAAGAACAGTGTGCGAAAACCCTGTGACGGGTTGCCATCCTGGTCGCGAGTCGCATAGACCAGATTGCAGGGACGCCCCACCAGCTGGAAGAAATCCTTGAGCCGGTTCTCTGCGATCGACTGGCGGACTAGGGTTTGCAGCCGACCTCCTTGTCTCCAAAGAAATTCCACGACGCTCTGTTCACGGTAGATGCGAATCGTCTCGAGGGATGCTCCCAAAGCGTGGGTCTCGGCTCCATGGGTCGTGGATAGCAAGAAAACGCGTGCCTGGTCGTGGTCGAGGCCGCCAAGCCTCATAATCTCCGCCTTGCCCATCAGCGCCGAAATCGCAAAGCCATTCCCCATCGCTTTGCCAAAAGTACACAGGTGAGGAACCACCCCATGAAATTTCTGGCCTCCGCCAAGATGCCAGCGGAAACCGGTAATCATCTCGTCGAAGATAAGAATCGCACCTTGCTGCTCGCACAGTTCCTTAACTCGATTGAGATAGCCGGTACCGGGAGGAGTAGTAGCTTCGGCTTCCAACATGACACAAGCGACCTGACCCGGATTTTGGTCGAATAGCGCCTGCAAACTCTCAATATCGTTGTAGCGGAACTTCAAAGTCATTTCGGCGACCGCGCGAGGAATGCCTGCATTCATCTCCATAGTTCCGATGAACCAATCATCGATGGAGAAGAACGGCTGGTCGGCGCAAATTGCGATCAGGTTGCGTCCCGTGTACGCTCTGGCCAGTTTGACCGCTGCTGTGGTCACGTCCGAGCCGTTCTTGGCAAACTTCACCATGTCGGCTCCGTCGATGATTGCAAGCATCGCCTCGGCGAGATCGACTTCGATCTTCGCGGGCCGCGAGAAGTTGGTTCCAAGCTGCATCTGTTTGTGCGCCGCTTCCACAACGGATTCAAAGGCGTGCCCCAGCGTGACCGCCCGCAAACCCATCCCGTACTCTATGAATTCATTGCCGTCCAAGTCCCACACATGGCAGCCTTTTCCGCGAGCAATGAACCCCGGGGCTTGCTCTGGATACTGATCGTCCCCTTTCGCGTACGTGTGAGCACCTCCGGGGATAAGCCGGTGTGCCTTCGGCTGAAGGGCGTGTGATTTGGAGAAGTCCCTTGTCTCGGGAGCTGCAATCGTCAGCGGCACAGGCTCATGTTTAATACCAGACATATAGGGATCCTCCGCTCAAGCCGCCGGACCGACAACAATTTTTCGAGCATGGAACGCCTCGGCGTAGCCGCTGGCAGAATTCGACTCCATGCCGCGAAGCCGCATAAGACCAAGGAAGGTCTCGCGGGCAAACCACGGTTTCTCCCGCTGCGATGGAAACGCTTCGAACAGGTAGTCGACCTTGTGTTCGTATATTGGCGCTTCCAAGGAAACGAACACATTTGGTCGGCCCATGTCGCCGTCATACTTCGGAATCTCGTACTCCAGGATCAGATGGTTTCGAAAGGTGTTCCACGTGAGTTCAGACACCAATCTGTGGTCTTGGTGCGCGTCGCCCTGCCAATGTGCAAAAATCAGGTCGGGATTGATGCGAACCTTCATCTCCTCAAAGAAATCCTTCACTTCTCTAGCTCTGTAGGGGAGAAACCCGTCCCGGAATTCCTTAAGAACGATCTCCTTCTCGGAGCCGGCGGTAAACAGCTCGGCAGCTTTTGCAGCTTCCTGACCACGGACTCCCGCAGCACTGAAAACCACCCAGTGAAACCGTAGCCGCGGAAGGTTCTTCTTGAACTGTAGTAGAGTCCCGCCGCACCCAATCTCGATGTCGTCAGAGTGTGCCCCAAGACAAAGGATAACGAAGGGGTCCGTAGCCTTCCGGGAAAGATTCAGCTTCAGCATACGACTGCCCGCGCCGCGGGTTGACCATTCCTTTGACCGTTCTTCCACAACCGCCACGGAGCCGTTCCTGTGGCTTCTAGTTCATCCAGTATCTGCTTGTCCCGAAAGGTATCCATGCATTGCCAAAAGCCGTCGTAACGCTGCGACCAAACCTTGCCTTCGGCGATCATGCGTTGAAACGGTTCGTAAACCAGTTCCTCGCCGGCGTTGATGTATCGAAAGATTTCTTTTCGCAGAACGAAGTAACCGCCATTTATCCAAATGTCGGAATCCTTCATGCATTTGATTCCTTTGACGAGACCGTCCTCAGTCAGATGAACCGTGTCCAGGCTGCTCGTCCGCGGCTGCACGGAAAGAAAAGCAGCGTAGCTGTCACGCCGGGAAAAGCTCTCGATCATCCGGGGCAAAGGAAAGTCAGTGAGTCCGTCGCTGTAGTTCGCCAGGAACATTTCTTCTCCGTTCAAATACGGCTCGACCAGCCGTAAACGGTCCGCAATCGTTGAACGTAACCCTGTGTCAAGGAAGGTGATCTTCCAGTCGTCGATGTCTCGCTGCATGAACTCCAGATGCCTGCCGCCATCCGAGAAGATGAAGTCATTGGAAACAGATTCCTCGTATTGGAGAAAGTAATCTTTGATGACGTTCGCCTTGTAGCCGAGGCAGAGGATGAACTCCTTGTGGCCAAAGTGGGCATAGTATTTCATGACATGCCACAGCACCGGCCGCGACCCAATCGTCACCATCGGCTTCGGGACATCTTCCGAATAGCCCCTGAGTCTCATTCCCGCGCCACCACAAAAAAGTACGACTTTCATAGTTGCCCCCCTGCCCCCGTTCAGTGCGCTCGCATTTCAAAATCGCCACGGCGTTTGCCACACAACCATTCCCTCAAGATATCGACGGGGAGAGCGCGTATATCGACTCTGTACCGTCAAGATACAGCGCCATCGCTTCTGAAGGGACGTGAGAAAAGTCAGATGCCCTTAGGTAGTCGCCCATCGTCGTCCCTGTGCAGGCAGAGTCGACGTTGCGCGCCCCGGTCCGTCTGAGCACATCATCAAGATGCACCGTTCGAAAGTCGGCGCTGTAGCGCGTGACGTTCGACCGGTTCGGTGCTGTCGAATGCAACTGTGCCGCGGAAAACGAATACGCGCCGCCTACCTGGCTGACCATTCGAATCTGCGGTTCTAACTCGATCGTCTCTTCCGCGTGGGGCTGCATGCGGGTATCAACTTTCACGTGCTTAGCCGCGTTGTACCGGCTTTCTCGGTTCCATTTATGGTAGTTGTACTCGCTGGATCCGTTCTTGATAGCCCGGTCAAAGTAATGCGGGTGCAGTGCCATGCAGTTCTCGCTATTTAAGTCGTAGATGGGCATCCACCAGTTGATCTGGCAGAGCGGCGCTGAGTACCACGTATCGCGATGGGGATGGAACGCGTAGGCAATTCCGGACTTAAGATAGTCTCCCGGGAAGGCGGTACGCATGCGCGGAACATCGAAGTATGTCTTCTCGAGATCACAGCCAGCCTCTGCGAGGATTCCCTGGATGCATTCTTTGGCCTGAGGATGATGAATGAATCTCGGCTTGAGCGCCGCGAGAATCTCGGCGCACTTCTCGGCGGGCAGATTCTCGTGAACGGTGAGTGGGTTCAACGGGCTGAACGCCGCCTCGATCAATTCTTGCGCCAGGCGGCAAAGTTTCAGAGCACTAGGGAAAGGTGAGTGGGCAAACACGGATCCACGGTACAACTCCTTCCGCCGGTCAGCATCGCTCATTTTAGAGTCGAAAAAAATATTCATTTAATTTGCTCCAGGCCCCTCACTCGTAGGGGCATCGGTCTCGGACTTTAATAGATGGCCGCTTTGGGGATAGGCACGACGAACCTGCCGCCCCAATCCCGGATGAACCGCAACTGCTCCATGATTTCGTCTTTCAGGTTCCAGGGGAGGATTACGACATAGTCGGGCTTGGTCTGGCGAATCCGGTCCGGGTGGTGGATCGGGATGTGACTGCCCG
>Ga0335081_10008509_pt1 | contig 16466 bp, 11 predicted proteins | sample Lox_Sample_35_FD_206713 | JGI IMG/M metagenome (GOLD analysis project Ga0335081, IMG submission 206713) | Soil microbial communities from Loxahatchee National Wildlife Refuge, Florida, United States - Lox_Sample_3.5 | ecosystem: Environmental > Terrestrial > Soil > Wetlands | place: USA... | reverse complement strand
GGGTTTATTTTCAATTGTTTAGACTGATAAGCGCATGGTCGCAGTGTGCTGTGGCGCACCGACCGTTGTCCGGATCTGGGTTTAGTCCCCCAGTGGCGCTGGTCGCGGACCATCTTTTGCTCAGAAAATTTGCGTAGAATCTTATCGGAGGACGTTGCGATGTTGCATGCTCCGCGCTCTTCTTCCATCGAGAGGTGGTTCTTACAGAAAGTTCTCAACGCCACGGGAAACCCGCCGATACGGCTCGCAATAAAAGGCGGGGCATCCACTTCGCCAATTAACGCGCAGCTGGTAGGAACGCTTCTGTTCCAGGATCGGACCGCGCTGCTCAAAACGATTCTTCAACCTGAAATCGGGTTTGGTGACGGCTACGCCGATGGCAAGATCGAAGTGGAGGGCGATCTTGTCACGCTGCTCGAAGCAGCTTACCGCTGTTGGCCCGGCCCGGCCGCGGAAGGTTGGCTTGCCGGGCTCAAATCGCGGTGGGTGGAGCGCTTCAAGGCCAATAGCCCGCGGCGCTCCCGTGCGAACGTGCACCATCACTACGATCTGAAGACAGATTTCTACCAGCGATGGCTGGACCGGCAGTTGCTATACACCTGCGCGTATTTTCCAACTCCTTCGGCCACGCTTGAAGAAGCACAGACAGCCAAGATGGATCATGTGTGCCGCAAATTGCAACTCCTGCCGGGCGAAACCGTCGCCGAAGCCGGTTGCGGGTGGGGCGCACTGGCTCTGCACATGGCGAAGCATTACGGAGTGCGCGTGAAGGCCTTCAATCTGTCACACGAGCAGATCGTCCACGCGCGGCAGCAAGCACGGCAGCAGGGACTGGACGGCAAAGTGGAATTCATTGAGGATGACTATCGCAACATATCCGGGCAGTTCGACGTTTTCGCGTCTATTGGCATGCTGGAGCACGTAGGAATCCGGCGATACGCGGAGTTGGGCAGAGTCATCCACCGCACTGTAGGCAAATCCGGGCGAGGCATTCTGCATTTCATCGGGCGCAATTTTTCCGCGCCGCTGAGTCCCTGGATCACGAAGCGCATCTTTCCGGGCGCGTACGCTCCCACCTTGCGGGAAGCGATGACGGTCCTCGAGCCGTGGGATTTCTCGGTTTGCGACGTCGAGAACCTGCGCATGCACTATGCCAAGACGCTGGAGCACTGGCTGGACCGATTCGAGCGGTCCACACCGCAAATCTCTTCGATGTTCGATCGCAGCTTTGTGCGCGCCTGGCGGCTGTACCTGGCGGGGTCGCTGGTGGCCTTCCGCGTGGGCACGCTGCAATTGTTCCAGATTGTTTTTGCGGGCCCGAAAGCGGCCCGCATTCCATGGACGCGCGCGCATTTGTACGAAGCCCGGCAGGAACAGGGACCGACATGGACGCATGCGATGTCCTGATTGTGGGGGGCGGCCCCGCTGGGGCTTCCTGCGCATGGGGGCTACGAGATTCCGGATTGCGTGTCGCGATTCTGGACAAAGCGACCTTCCCCCGCGACAAAGTCTGCGGCGGCTGGATCACGCCGCAGGTGCTGCAGGACCTCAAAATCGAGCTTGGCGCGTATGCTCGCGGACGGGTGCTGCAACCTATCACGGGATTCCGCGTTGGCTGCATGGGCGGCCGCGAACTGGAAACGCATTACGGCGACCCGGTCAGTTACGGGATCCGGCGGTGCGAGTTTGACGACTACCTGCTCAGACGCTCGCGCGCACGGCTGTTGTTGGGGCGGCCTTTCACCAGTTTGGAGCGTTCGCGCGGGGAGTGGATTGTCAATGGCGAGATTCGGACGCCGATGCTCGTGGGCGCGGGTGGCACGTTCTGCCCGGTAGCGCGGTTTTTCGGAGCCAAGGTCAATCGTGAAACCGTGGTGGCGGCGCGGGAGGTCGAGTTTGCCATGGATTCGCGCCAGGCCGCCGCATGCGCCATGCGTGCGGAGGTTCCCGAGCTTTACTTCTGCCCTGATATGAAAGGATACGGATGGTGCTTCCGCAAGGGGAACGTGCTCAACATCGGGCTGGGCAGAATGGACGCGCACGGGCTTGTGGGGCATGTCGAAACCTTCCTGAAGTACTTGGGGGAGCGCGAGAGACTTCGCATCGACTCGATCCCGCCCATGCACGGCCATGCTTACCTCCTGTATGGCAGGACGCCGCGCAACCTAATTGACGAAGGCGTGGTACTGATCGGAGACGCCGCCGGACTGGCATACGCGCAGAGCGGGGAAGGGATTCGCCCCGCGATTGAGTCAGGCCTCGTTGCGGGGCGAGCGATCGGCGCTGCAAAAGGGATCTATACCCCGGAACGGCTGGAACTTTACCGTGATCTTCTGGTGAAGCGATTCGGAAAGATAGAGTCGCACTGGGCCACGCGTATCGGCAGTCATTTACCCACGGCGGCCATCACGTTCCTGGCGCGGCGCCTGCTGACCAGGGAGTGGTTCACGCGCGGGGTGGTGCTCGACCGGTGGTTTCTGCATCGGGAGGAAGCGGCGCTGGGGGCATGAGAACCGGATCACAGATTCAGAAATTCTCGATCATCCAGGCATTGGGGTGGGGAACCCGCTGTACGGAACTCTCGATGCTTTCAAGCTGAACCCGGCAACCCTGGCGGAAACCTTCGTGGTTCCTCCAGATCTCTGGCAGATCGACCCCTCGACCGGAATCGCGAGCCTCATCGGTCCTACGCTCATAAATCTGGGTGGTCCGGTTGATGTTGGAGGCACGTTCTACGCGTTCCGCGTGACGGCTACGTCTCCATTCTCGCAGGAATCAGCTCTACACGGTGGACCTGGCGAACGGCAACACCAGCATCGTTAGAGATACCGACCCGAGTGTCACAGGCATCTTCGGAGCAGCGCCAGTTCGCGAGCCAGCTTCGATCGCACTGACGGGTGTCGAACTAGCTCTTAGCGTTTTCACATTACGAAGACGACGTATTTGAGTAGCTTTGGGCGGGGAACTTCGCGCGTATCGCCGGTTTCTAAATCGGTGGAGGCTTCGCATGCCTTTTCGGCAGCACCTGGAAGTCCTCGCCCACGATTTGCGATATGGAATGCGCGGATTTCGTCGCACTCCTATGTTCACACTTGCGGCGATTGGGGCGGTGGCGCTCGGCATCGGGCCGAGCACAGCGGTCTTCAGCGTGGTGGACCGCATCCTGTTTCGCAGTCTTCCTTATTCTGAAGCGGACCGGCTGGTTTCTTTTGGCCTGGTGGCGCCGATTGTTCCGCAGGAGTTCATGCTGGGCTACGACTACCTGGACTGGCGCGAGGGGCAAGCGCCGTTCGAAACGCTCGGCGCCTGGTCCAGTGGCGGCGATTGCGACCTAACGGAAACGAACCCGGTGCGGCTTCACTGTGTTGCGTTGGATGCCTACCTTGTGCCGGCCCTGGGGGTTCAGCCGATCATCGGCCGCAATTTCACGCCGGATGAGGATCGGCCGCGAGCGCCCAAGGTCGCGCTGATCTCCTACGGGCTTTGGCGCAGCCGGTTTGCCGGGGACCGGAGTGTGTTGGGTAAGGCGATGCGGCTCGACGGGCAGCCTGTAACGGTCCTGGGGGTGCTGCCGCCGCAGTTTGAGCTGCCGACGCTAGAGCCTGCCGACGTGCTGGTGCCGCTGGCCCTCGACAGGGAGGAGCAGCGCACTCACAGGACGGCGATCCTGCTGTGGTCGATCGGCCGTTTGAAGCCCGGAGTGACCACGGTACAAGCGAGCGCAGCGTTGCAACCACTGTTCGAGAAGTCGATGCAGTGGGTGTCGCCTGAGTTTCGCAAGGACGTGAAGCTGCGAATACGTCCGTTGCGCGATCGCCAGATTCAGGAGTCGCGACGGGCTTCGTGGATGTTGCTGGCATCGGTGCTGGCGGTGCTCGCGATCGCGTGCGCCAACGTAGCGAATCTGCTGCTGGCGCGCGCGGCGACTCGCGAGCGTGAATTCGCGGTGCGCGCGGCCATGGGGGCGGGGCGCGGGCGGTTGTTAAGGCAGACTCTGATCGAGAGCATGCTGCTCGGGTTGACCGGGGGAGCGGCCGGATGTGCTCTTGCGTTTCTATTGATCCGGCTGTTCGTGGCGATTGCGCCGGAGGGCATTCCGCGATTAAGCCAGGCCACTGTGGATGTGCGGGTGCTATTGTTCACGTTGGCCGTGTCGGTGGCATCGAGCGTTCTGTTTGGCTTGGCGCCCGCGCTGCGGAATTCGAAGGCAGAGGCGCTGACAGGAGGGCGCACGCTTGGCGGCCGCCATCATATGTTCCGGCTGGGACTGGTGGTTGCGCAGATCTCAGTGTCAGTGATTCTGCTGACCAGCGCCGGGCTGCTGCTGCGCAGCTTGTGGAACCTCCAGCACCAGGATTTGGGAATGCGGACGGACCACGTGATTACCGCGACGATGACACTTGGTGAGAAATCGTATTCCGAGCCTGCGCGGCGGCTGGCGTTCTTCGAAGAGCTGGAGGCGCGGTTGCGGCGTGTCCCTGGTGTGACGGAAGTGGCGATGAGCACTTCGCTGCCGCCGTCGGGTAATTCAGGTGGCTCGATGCTCTACGCCGGGATCGACGTGCAGGGCCGGCCGCGGATGACGGAAGGCACCGGGGGATCGGTCACCTATCGCACGGTGACGCCGCGCTACTTCGCGGCGCTCGGCGTTCCGATTCTGCGCGGCCGTGGATTCAGCGAAGAAGATCGAGACCCGCATCAGAACGCGGTGATTCTGAGCGACACGCTCGCGCGGCGCATGTTTCCCGGCGACGATCCTTTGGGAAAGCAGATCCGGCCGGGGCGGACTGGCCCGTGGCTCACTGTAGTTGGGGTGGTGGGCAACGTCAAGAACAACGGGCTGGTGGAGAGGGACGATCCCGAATACTATGAAGTTCGCAAGCACTCCACTGATGACCTGCAGCGCAGCGCCACGGCGATCATTCGCACGAGCCTGGACCCCCGGGTTACGTCCGGGTGCGTGCGCGCCGAGGTAGCGTCGATCGAGCCAACTCTGCCGATGGACATCGCGACGATGCAGCAGCGTGTCAGCCGGTTCTCAGAGCGCCCGCGTTTCAACGCCGTGCTGCTGGGCATTTTCGCCGGGATCGGGTTGCTGCTGGCGGCCATCGGGCTTTACGGTGTCATCTCGTTTCTGGTAGCGCAGCGTACACCGGAGATTGGGGTGCGAATGGCGCTGGGCGCCACGCCCGGAGTGATCACGCGTCTGGTGCTAGGGCACGCGGCACGGTGGACGGCAGCGGGAGCAATGCTTGGGGCGCTGGGCGCTCTGTTTGCCGTCCGGCTGCTCGAGGCCATGTTGTATCGCGTGCCGGAGAGAGACCCGGAGATCATGGCGGCTGTAGTGGCATTGCTCTTCGGTGTGGCCCTGTTGGCCGCATGGGTTCCTTCGCGCCGCGCTGCGCACGTGGATCCGGCGCAGGCGCTGCGGCAGGAGTAAGGGAGATCGAGATTACTGCAGCGTCACAGTCCGTCCTGTGCGTGCGGACTCGCGGGCGGCGGTGAGAATCTCGGTCACGATCATGTTGTTCTCGAGCGAGGAGAGGCCGTAGGGCTGGAACTGGCCGCGGGCGAGGCCGACCAGATACGAGATGGAATCGTGTTCCGCGGGCTTGCGGGGAGCGGGCTTGCGCGTTTCCTCAGCTTCTTGTCCTGGCATGCGGACGCGCAGGTTGTCGCCGCCGGTTGCTATGGCGTATCCGCGCTCGCCGTATACTTCGAAATCCTTGCGGTTGAAGGGCCAGTTCCATGAGGCCTCGATGATTCCCTGCGCCTTTGGGTACTCCACCAGAACCGTGGCTTCGTCGTCGACGTGCGCGTAGATGGCGGGTTTGTCGGTTTGCACGATCGCGGTTACTTTGATGGGGCGTTGGTTGTCCATCAGCCATGTCATCAGGTTGGCGCCGTAACATCCGAAATCGAAGAGTGCGCCCGCGCCGTTCTTTACCGGATCGCTCAGCCAGGCGAAAAACTCGGGCTGGACGTGAATCTCCTTGGGCCCCTCGTGTCCATCCATGGCCACCATTTTGCGGATGTCGCCGGCGGCTTTCTGCTGGTGAATCAGATTCCAGATTTCGCCGTGGCTGGGGTACCAGGTGGTTTCGTAATTAACAATCACGGGGACGTGATACTTCTCCGCCGCGGCCTGGATGGCGTGCGCCTGCTTCATGTCGACCGCCAGCGGCTTCTCCATCATGACGGGGATGTGGTGTGGGGCGACGACTTCCACGATAGCCGCGTGAGACAACGTATCGCTAAAAATGGCGACGGCTTGAGGCTTGACGGTCTCGAGCATTTTGGCGAGATCGGTGAATAATGCGCTATCCGGGAAATGATTTGACTTGCCGTACTCGGAGAGCAGGGCAGAGTCGCGGTCGTAGACGCCTACAATCTGGACGTCGCTGGTTCGTTTGGCCGCGCTGCTCAGGAATCCGGAGACGTGGCCATGATTCAATCCGGCGATGGCGAGACGTACGGGAGATTGGGCGTGGGCCATGACTGCGGTGACGAAGACGCCGAGAAGCAGTTGTCGCATGATGGACAAATGATAGCAGAGGAGGTATGCACAGTCGGGGCTCTGGCAGTGTAGTTCGGATCGTCAGGCAGAAGAAGCCGCAGGTCTTCAGCAAACCCGGCGGCAGCCCCGCGCTACAGGAATGCCGGTGTCGCGTCATCGAAAGCGTCCGCTGTTACTCGTGGCGCAGGGCGATCATGGGATCGATGCGCGAGGCTCTGCGGGCGGGAACGTAACCGGCAAGAAGAGCGGCGCCGAGGAGGATGACGACGGCCACGGCTAACGCCAGCGGGTCATTCGGTTTCATCTCGAACAGAAAAGACTCGACGAACTTCGAAGTGACCAGGGCCGCGGGCAGACTGACCGCGAGCCCGGCAAAGGCTAGTATTGCGACCTCGCGCAGGACCATCCAGACGACATCGCGGCGGTGAGCGCCGAGCGCCATGCGGATTCCCATCTCACCAGTGCGGCGGGCGACGGTGTACGACATGGTGCCGTAAAGACCGACGCAGGAGATGATCAGGGCGAGCAGGGCGAAGGCGGTGCAGAGGCTGGCGAGTGTGGTCTCCTGGCTCATGTCGGCGGCGATCTCCGCGGTTTGAGTTCGCACGTCGGACCCGGGCAGACGCGGGTCGGCGCGGCGGACAGTCTCCTGGACGGACTTGACGTAAGACAGCGGATCACCGTACGTGCGCAAAGCAAAGGCCATATCGTTCGGAGGAGGATAACCCTGATCGTAGGGAACATACACCACGGGTCGAAATTTGGTCTTCAACCCGCCGTAGCGCGCGTCGCTGGCTACGCCGACGATCTGCATGTCGCGCGCGGGCCGGTCGCCTTTCCAGAGAATGAGGCGGCGGCCCAGTGGGTTCTGGTCACCGAAGTAGTCCTTGGCGAAGCGTTGATTGATGATCACGACGGCCTGCGAGCCGGGGCGGTCGCGATCGTTGAAATCGCGTCCCGCCAAAAGCGGGATCTGCATGGTGGTGAGGAAGTCCGGTCCGGAGGGTAACGTGGCTATGCCAGGGCCCGGAGACCCACTGGGCAACGTGACGGCCAACCAAGTGCCCGCGCCGATCAGCGAAGTCTCGGCGAGGCTGGCATGGCGCACTCCGGGAATGGCGGCCAGTTGGCGGCGAAGCTCGCCGTAGAAATCGGTAAGCTCGGGGTCGCGATGGCCGGCCTTGCGCGCGTCTACGCGGAACAGCAACACGTTTTCGCGATTGAATCCGAGTTCGACTGATTCGAGGTTCGACAGTGTGCGGACGAAGAGGCCGGCGGCAATCAGCATCAGGAGGGCGAGGGCGATCTGACCAACGAGCAGTGTCTGGCTTATGCTGATGCGCCAGAAGGAATGCTGTCCGCGAGTTCCGCTTGCGCGAGTCTCCTTCAGCGCCGGAACGAGATCGAGACGTGTGGACTGCATCGCGGGGGCGAGGCCGAACAGCAGGCCGGTGAGTAGGGAGAGAGCGGTGGCAACAGCAAGCACGTGCCAGTTCAAGTCCGGTTGTACCGTGACAGGCTGTGTGCCGCTTTCCAGCAGCGCACCGAGAAAACGCATGCCCAAGGTGGCGAAAAAGACGCCGAACGCGCCACCGAGCACTCCAAGAAGGCCGCTCTCCGTTAATAGCTGCCGGATTACACGAAGACGTCCCGCTCCCAGGCCGATGCGGAGGGCGATTTCACGCCTTCGGGAAGCGGCCCGCGCAAGGAGCAGGTTTGCGACGTTTGAGCATGCGATGGCCAGGATCAACCCGACCAGCGTCATCAGGACGAACAGCGGCCTCGAGAACCGGCGGCGGAGCGTATCCAGGCCGGTTGCTCCTGGTTCCACCACCAGCTTCGGCAGATTCGCCCGCTGCTTGGCGTTCTTGGCGGTGGTGGCGATCCACTGCTGAAAGGGTCCAGTCATAGCAGCTTGGGCCTGGGCGAGAGTGATACCGGGACGCAGCCGGGCCATGACCTGGATCCAATAGTCGTTCTGCTCGAGGTAGTCTCCCGCAGTCGCTCCAAATGAGTCGGCGGCCCCGAGCAAAACGTTGGCGTGCATTGGGAGAAAGACATCCGGAACCTGCGAGGCATCGACTCCGAAGAATTCGGGTGGCGCGACACCGACAACTGTGAAGGGCAGATTATCGATGAGAATGGAGTGGCCGGGAGCATTGTTCGCGCCGCCCAGGTGCTTCCCGGCGAGGGCGTGGCTGACGACTACGACCGGAGGAGCTCCGAATCGGTCGTCGTCGGGAATGATGAGGCGGCCCGCGGCAGGAGCAACGCGCAGGCCGTGGAAGTAATCGCCCGAGACCAACTCGCCGCTGGCGATTTCGGCCTGGCCTTTGATGGTGAGATTCAGAGTGCGAACCTCTCTGGTGTGGCAATAGGTAAAGACGTCCGAGAAGACACCGGCGCCGGCTCTTTGGAAGAACGGAAAAGCAGGGTAGGGAAACAGGTCGCTGACGGAGCCTGATGGGTCGTCGTAAACCTCACCGTGCATGCCTTCCATCACGAAGTCGCTGGTGCGCCATGCTCCCAGTTTGCTGTGCCATCTCATGACAACGAGCGAAGACGGCTCGGCGACGGGGAGTGAGCGCAGAAGGAGGGAATCTAGAAAGCTGTAGATCACGGTGTTGGCTCCGATGCCCAGGGCGAGCGAGAGGGCGGCGAGCGCGGTGAATGTCTTGTTGTTGCGCATGGCGAGGGCAGCGTAGCGAAGATCCTGCAAGAACTGTTCAAGGAATGTCCAGGACCAGGTGGCGCGAGTGTCTTCCTTCATGAGCGCGAGATTGCCGAAGCCACGGCGGGCGGCGTGGCGGGCTTCGTCGTCGCCCAGTCCCTGTTCGCGCAGTTGGTCGGCTTCCTCGTCGAGATGGAACTGGAGTTCGTCGTGAAGGTCGTCTTCCTTTTGGCGGCGTCGCGTCAACCAGGTCAGTTTGCGAAAGAAGGAGTTCATTGCGCCTCCTGACCTGCGGGGTTCAAGACGAGTCCCACGGCGCGGGAGAACGCGTGCCATTTCAGTTGCTCAGTCTCGAGCTGTTTCCGGCCGGCGGGGGAGAGGCGGTAATACCGGGCCCGCTTGCCTTTGTCGGAAAGTTCCCAGGAGGCGGTGATCCAACCTTGGGCTTCGAGCCGGTGAAGGGCGGGATAAAGGGAACCGGTTTCGACTTGGAGCAGGTCTTCCGAAGTCCGCTGAATGTGTTTGGCGATGGCGTGGCCGTGAGTGGGACCGGCGCGCAGGGTGCGGAGGATGAGGAGGTCGAGGGTGCCTTGCAGGAGGTCGACGCGGGTCGGGGGCTTCTGGCTCATTATGTAGCCAGTCTACTACATATTGTGTAGAGAGTCTACTTAATGGGAAGATGCCGCGGGTGTCCCGCAAACGACGCGGTACCCCCGCGCTACAAGTGTACTGTCCGGAAATGGGAATGGGTATGCGTCATTCGTAACGCAAGGCTCGCATGGGATCGACGCGCGAGGCACGGCGAGCGGGGACGTAGGTGGCCAGCAGGGTGACGGCGAGCAGCAGGGGCGCGATGACGAAGTACATGGGCCAGTCGATTTGGGAGTCCTGGAGAATGGCGTTCATTGCGTATTCCACGCCAAAGCCGGCGATGAGGCCGACCGCGACGCCTGTGAGCGACAGGCGCAGGCCCTGGTGCATGACCATCTGAACCACATTGCTGCGCTGGGCGCCGATGGCCATGCGGATGCCAATTTCGCGAGTGCGACGGCTCGCGGTATAAGAGACCAGGCCGTACAAGCCGACGAGGGCGAGCAGGAGGCCGACCAAGCCCATGGCGGCGATGGTCTGGACGATCATGTTGGGGTTGGAAACGCGGGCGTGGTACAGATCCTCCATGGTGCGGACGTCGAAGATGGGCTGGTTAGCGTCGAGGCTGCGCACGACTTCGCGGAGGGGAGCGAGCAAGGCTGCCGGATCGCCATAGGACTCGGCGAGGAGCGTGTTGCGGTCACGAGGATGCTGGGCCAGAGGCAGATAGATGAAATCCGTGGGCGGCTCGGCGAACCAGAGATATCTGCTAGTTTTGGCAACGCCGACGATTTCGAACCAGGGTCCTTTGGCATCGTCCAAGCGGAAGCGTTTGCCGAGGGGAGTCTGGCCGGGCCAATAGTGTTTGGCGATTTCTTCATTCACGATGGCGACGCGAGGCGCGGCGACGGTGTCGGACGCACGGAACGCTCGGCCGCTGACGATGGGGATGCGCATGACGTCGAAATAGTCCTCATTTACGGTGTTCGACATCACGTCGACGCTCTCTTTGCCTTTGGGAAGTTGATAGCCTTCGGGGACGATGGTGATGCCGTCCTGCCCGGCACCCATAGGCACGACATTGGCCAGGGCGACGGACTTCACGCCGGGGGCGGTTCGAGCGCGGTCCGCGAGCTGTTTGAAGAACTGCTGTGACTGAGACTGGTTGTAGCGGACCAGACTGGGATTGAAGCTCATCATCAATAGATGATCGAGGCGATAGCCGGGACCGCCGCCGAGCACGGCGCGGAAGCCGTCGTAGAGGGTGGCGGCGACAAGGAGCAGAGCGACGGAAGCGGTGACCTGGCCGACGACGAGGAGATTGCGGCCGAGGAGACGGCGGCGGCCGGGAGTGTCGGCCCCGGCGGTCTTGAGGGCGTCCACGAGGTTGGGCCGCGTGATTTGCAGGGCAGGGGCCAGGCCGAACAGGATGGAGCTGAGAACGGCAGCAACGAGGCAGACCAGAAGCCCGCGCTGGTCGAGCTGGACGATGATCTTGATGGGAAGGTCGGACGGGATTTCGAAGCGGCTGAAGAACGACACGCCGGCATAAGCGACGGCGACGCCGAGGGCTCCGCCGGCGAGCGCGATGAGGAGGCTTTCGGTGAGCAACTGGCGAATGAGGCGCGGGCGGCCCGCGCCGAGTGCGAGGCGGAGGGCTATCTCGCGCGAACGCACGCGCGAGCGGCTGAGCAGCAGGCCGGCGATGTTGGCGCAAGCGACCAGAAGGACGGCCGCGGCTAGGGCGATCAGCATCTCCGATAGCTGGGAATCGATCGTATCCTGGCGGAATCTTTCCTGTAGTTCCGTATTCACCAGCGCGCCGATGTTGTGGTTGGTGTCGGGATAGGTGCGCTCGAGATTTTTAGCGATGACCTGGACCTCGGCGCGGGCTTCACCGGGGGTGACGCCGGGTTTTAGCCGGCCCTTGACGATGAGGTCGCGGCGCCTGCGGGACTCGAGGAAACGGTCATCGGTATTGGTGCTGAGCCGGGGCTGCATCATGAGAGGGATGTAGAGAGAAGGATGGACGTAGAGATCGAGGCCGGTGAATTTTTCGGGTGTGACACCGATGACGGTGAAGTCGATGCCGCTGAGGCGCACTTTGCGGCCGATGACGGCGGGGTCGGAAGCGAACTGCTCGGCCCAGAACTCGTGGCTTAGGACAACGATGGCATCGCGCCCGGGGACCTGATCTTCCTGCGGAAGAAAGAAGCGGCCGAGATTGGGCTCGAGGTTGAGGACGCCGAAGAAGTTGCCGGTGACCAACATGCCCATGGTCATTTTGGGCAGGGAATCGTGGCGCGGACTTACACCCAGAGTGATTTCGGTGGTGGCAAGCAGGCCCGCAAAACTGCGGCTGTGATCGCGGAAATCGAGGTAATCCCGGTAAGAGACACGACTCGGGCCGCTGATGTTGGTGGAATCGAGAGTGACCACGTCGCCCGCGCGCGGTACCGGGAGCGGGCGGAGAAAGAGCGCGTCGGCGAGGCTGAAGATGGCGGAGTTGATGCCGATGCCGATGGCGAGCGAGGAAATCACGATGAGGGTGAAGCCGGGAGTCTTTACCAACATGCGGCTGCCGTGGCGGAGATCCTGCCAGAGGCGCTCCAGCCACACCCATCCCCAGACGGCGCGCGTGTCTTCCTTGACGTTGAGGACGGGACGGCCAAACTTGCGCTGTGCGGCGTAGCGGGCGTCGCCGGGTGTCATGCCGCGGGCGATGTTGTCCTGGGTTTCGCGCTCGATATAGTCGCGGATTTCGTCGTCGAGCTCGTGCTCCGCGCGGTCACGGCCGAACATGGCTAAATCTCCTCGTTGGCGGGGCGCATGATGCGGGCGATGGCTCCGGTCAGGCGCTCCCATCTGGAGCTTTCAGCGGTGAGATGCCGGCGGCCTTTGGCCGTGAGGCTGTAGTACTTGGCGCGGCGGTTGTTCTCCGATGTGCCTGACTTGGACGAGATCAGGCCTTGCTTTACGAGACGGTGTAGGGCAGGGTAGAGCGAGCCGTGCTCGACCTGCAGGACATCCTCGGACCCGCGCTCGATGGCATGCGCGATGGCGTGGCCATGGGCGGGACCGAATAAAAGAGTGCGGAGAATCAGCATGTCAAGTGTGCCTTGCAAGAACTCGACCTTATCATTTGGCATTCCAGTAGACATTCTAGCTGAAGCATAAGTCCACTTGGGTAGAATGTCAAGGGGTGTCCGATTTTGGAGTACCGCATCCCGATTTCGGACACCTTAGACGATCCCCCATCTGAAAACACTAGCGTTCCGGGTGGTCACCGGAATGCACCGTGTGCGCGCATGCGAAGACTCGTGTTTCTCGTGGTGACCTTCATGCTCAGCGCGGCATGGGCAACGACAGGAGATGTCTCGGGGAAATGGCGCGGGTCGGCGTCGGTGAAACTGCCCGACGGAGATCAGGTTGTCCCGATCAGCGCCGAGTTCAAGCAACAGGACAAATCGGTGACCGGCACCACCGGCAAAGATGGGGAGGAACAATACGCCATTGACAAGGGCAAGATCGACGACGGCAAGCTGAGTTTCGAGTTTACGGCTCCGGAAGAAGACGAGCCGTCGGGGAAGCGCACGTACACACTGCGGCTGAATGTGGTCAGCGACACGCAGCTTGAAGGCGAATTCGAGGCGATGGCGAACGGTGGCAAGATGGTGGGGAAAGTGGTGTTGACGCGGGCGAAGTAGAGGCTAGATAGCTTCGAGCTCTTCTTCGAGCATCTGCTTTTGGGAGAGGTCGGCGTAGTAGCCGCCGGTCGAGACCAGTTCGGCATGAGTGCCCTGCTCGACGACGCAGCCCTTTTCCAGGACGACAATCGAGTCCGCCTGGCGCACGGTGGAGACGCGATGCGAGATGAGGATGACGGTGCGGCCGCGCATCAGTTCGGAAAGGCCGCTCAGGATGCGTTCCTCGGTGAGCGTGTCGACGCTCGATAGCGCGTCATCGAGAATGAGGATGCGCGGGTCGCGGAGCAGCGCGCGGGCGATGGCGGTGCGCTGTTTCTGGCCGCCGGATAACGTGATGCCGCGTTCGCCGACCATGGTCTCGTAGCCGTTGGGGAAGGATTCGATGTCGCCTGCCAGTCCGGCGAGTTCGGCGGCGCGGCGGATATCATTTGACGTCGCATGCTCGACGCCAAAGGCGATATTCTCCGCAAGCGTGGCGCTAAAGAGAAAGGTCTCCTGGGGCACGAAGCCAATCTGACGGCGAAGCTCCGCCGGATCGAGATCACGCAGGTTTGTCCCGTCGAGGTAGACCGCGCCGGCGGTCGGATCCAGGAGCCGAGGGACCAGGCTCACCAGCGTGCTCTTGCCGCTTCCGGTGTGGCCCACCACGGCGAGTGTGGCGCCGGCGGGAATCAGCAAGTCGACGTGATTGAGGGCGCGGCCGCTAGGATATTCCAGGGAGACCCCGCGAAACTCGATTTCGCCGCGCGGGCAGGGCATTGAGACAGGCGACGGAGGAGCGGCGATGGTCGGCTGTTCGTGCATGATCTGGTTGATACGGCTCATGGACGCCGTTCCGCGCTGCATCAGGTTTACGACCCAACCGAGGGCGATCATGGGCCAGACCAGCATTCCCATGTAGGTGTTGAACATGACGAAACCGCCCATGGAAATGCGGTTGTGGAGGACCTGGTATCCGCCCGCCCACAGGACAACCAAGAAGGTGACACCAATCAGGCCTTCGAGCAGCGGCTGGAACAGGCCCGATATGCGAACCAGCCGGAGGTTCTGGCTGATGTAATCCTGGTTGAGCTTCTCGAAGCGGCGCAATTCCGCGGCCTCCTGTACAAAGGCGCGAACCATGCGCACGCCCGAGAGGTTCTCCTGCACGCGGCTGCTGATGTCGGAAAACATGGCCTGAATGGCCTCGAATCGCTCGTGAATGGCACGGCCGAACAGCGTAACGGCGACACTAACCAGGGGCGCCGGGAGCACCGCGAGCAGCATGAGTTGCCAGTCCTTGAAGGCCATGACGGAAATAGCGAGCACGAAGGTCAGGCTGGTTTCGGCCCAATACATGATTCCAGGGCCGAGCATCATGCGGACGGCATTGAGATCGTTGGTGGCGCGCGCCATGATGTCGCCGGTGCGCTGACGCGCATAGAAATCGGGCGAGAGCGAGACCAGATGCGCGAACAAGTCGTTGCGCAGGTCGTATTCGATGTCGCGCGAGATGCCGATGAGGATGACGCGCATCCAGAATTGAAAGACGCCGCGGACGGCGGCGAGCGCAACCAAGAGAAGCGTGAAGCGAAGAATGACTGGGAATGGCCGGCGGGCGGTGAGCGCATCCACGGCGAAGCCGATCACCAGCGGGACGGCGGCGTGTGCCAGATCTTTAAAGATGAGAGATATGATGCCGAGCGACAATCCGCGGCGGTAGCGCCGCATGTAAGGCCACAGGGTTCGAAATGATTCGCGCATCGGTCTAGATTCTTGCGAAACTCGTCAGCGTCTTCACCCATTCTAAAAGAAAGGTCTTGCGGCCTTCACGGTTGTGCCACCAGCCGTTGGCGCTGAAGAAGTCGTCCGAAGCCGTCACCATGCGAATCTCGACACCCGGCCAACTGGGGCTGAGAAGTCGCAGGGCGCGCGCAGAATGATAATCGGTTGTCACCACGATCACGCGGTGCGCATGCAGCTTGATCAATTCAGGATACAACGCGTGGCCTTCTTCCTCGGTTGAATGGGCATCGTGAGGAACCGGGATGAACCAATCGGCGGGATAGCCGTGCCGGACCACAAACGGGATAGCGAGATCGGATTCGTGCAGGTCGTAGAATCCAGGTGGGCCGCTCACCACTACCTTGGGCGCGAAACCGCTCTTGACCAGCTCGGCCGCTTTCAGAATACGGTGTCCGTAGGGATCGCCGGCCAGGACCACGATGACATCGGCGCGAAAAGGAGCATCGCTGTGCACCAGCCATGCGCCCATCCACCCCATCCAGACCGAATGCGTGAGCACCGCGAACACAACCAACGCGGTCAGTATTAAAAGCTTGCTCTTCAGAGAATGGCGGGCTGCCACGAACTACTTCTCGTCCGTGGTGTTCTTCTGGTCCAGATGGCCGACTGTTTTGAGGCGCTGGTAAAGTTTTTCCACCTCGGCCTCATCTTCCGGCCGCAGCAGACGGTAGCGCGGAGAGGGAAGCTGGCGGCGATCGGGCCCGGGGTTCAGCGCTTCGCCCCAATACTGCCGGTAGGGGACGCCGTCGATCAACGCATCGCGCGAAAGGCGGCGCAGGTTACGCAGCAGCCCATTGCAGGCTTCGAGGTCGCCGGGATAGACGAGCAACAGGCGCGAATCGTCGAACAAGGTCAGACGCAGGATGAGGGGCGAGATCCAGCCGGTGCGATCCAGGCGGCGAATGTCCATCCAAAGGATGCGCCGCTTGCCAATAGCCAGGAATTCTTCGTGGATCTCGAGCGCCGGACGAAAGGCGAGTGTGAGGAGCAATGCGGCACTCAGCAGAAAGAGCCCCGCGGCTACGAATGCAACTCTCAGTTCCAGACCCAGCCAGCCCGAAAAAGCAGCGAGCGCCAGTGCCGTAATTCCGAAGGTGAGGTAATGCCGAGCCGGCACGTAGCGTGTCATTCCAAACCCCGACACCTCTAGCCTACTCCGGCCCGCCGCCTCCGTCAATGCGCTTTTAGGAAACGA
>Ga0335081_10008508_pt1 | contig 16467 bp, 19 predicted proteins | sample Lox_Sample_35_FD_206713 | JGI IMG/M metagenome (GOLD analysis project Ga0335081, IMG submission 206713) | Soil microbial communities from Loxahatchee National Wildlife Refuge, Florida, United States - Lox_Sample_3.5 | ecosystem: Environmental > Terrestrial > Soil > Wetlands | place: USA... | reverse complement strand
AGTTGTCGAGGCTGCTTCAATCGCGCGATTGCAATAGGCAAGACCGTTCTCGGGCTGACCTGCCTCGACGAGCCCGTTTCCTACGACGGAACTGTAGTACACGGCTGCGCCGATATCACGCTGAAGCGGCTGCGCGATCATTGCTTTTTTCAACATCTCTACCGCAGCCTGAATCTCACCATCCATGTACGCGATTTCCCCGAGCTCCGCTTGGGCACGCGCCAGCGATCGTCGCCGCTGGCTTTCGCCAGATTCAATATCGACTCCCACCGAGTGCGGGCTGAGGCCTCATTGACTACACGCTCGCGGGCGGCTTTGGCTACCAAACACCGGAGCATGAGCTTCGGATCACCTTGAACGAAGGGATCCCGCAGATCTTTGTTCAGCTCGCTGTCCGCGGTGGCGGTGGTGCCGGTACCCGCGGTCGCCCAGAGATAGCCGAGCCGGGCATGCAGAGCGTTTCTCTGGTCAGCGGACTGAGCGAAGAGCTTCTCAGCCTGAGCGAACAGGGACGCCGCTTCGGGCCAATTGTTTAGCTGTGCAAGGGCATCTGCATCTGTCAGTAGTTTCCTCGGATCACTCGGATGGTCGTCCGTAGCGGCAAACAGAAGGCATGCACCGGCCAGAAGAGCAAGGTGCGCTTGCCAAAGCACACATGTCCTCCCACGGCGAAAAATCAGACCGATTTGCGACCCAGGCATCCCGAACGCCCCTCGGTTTCTCAATTTTGACACAAGCTAAGAGCTCGTAGTGTGAAAACGGTTGCGGTTGGCGCCCCCTCAAGCGCAATCGAACGGGCCTAACCCGTCAGGTCAGCATGAAGAACGATCCTGAGTGCTGCGGCGAGCTCACGCATCGCTCGCTTGTTTTGTGCCAGCAACCGGAAGGTCTGGACGGGCGAGCCGAGGGCGACTCGGAGGGCCTTGCGGCCGTCAAGGGCGCCATCCGCATTTAGGGCGTTGTTGAAGTTCGGCAGGTTGGAATCCACGGAGTCGCTCACCACCCGAAGAACAGCAGCGGGCACGCTGGCGCGCGCCGCAGCGGCGAGGAACTCATAGCTCTCCATGTCGACGACACCGGCACCGGATGCGGCGAGTGTCAACCTATCGGCTTTCGTAACCGCAATCCGCGGCGACGTGATGCCAACAACGCGCTCACATGTCATGCCACCGGAACCGAGGACCTGGCCTAGGCGGCTGGTTATTGTCGGAGCGCAGTCCAACGGGGGCCCCCCAGCACAGGACAGGCAATTCGTATAAAGCACAACCCGCGACTGGGGCAAGGACTGCGTAAGACCGCCACATAGCCCTATTACAAGGACGGCGTCTGGCTTGTCTCCGGAGGCCCTCTCGGATCCATCCTGGTCCATCCACGCGCCGAGGATCTCCGCGACACTCTTCCTTGCGAGTTGCGGCCCCATGCCGCTGACGATCAGTGTGAGTTCGTTCGGGCCGACACGAAGCGTCGCACCTGGAGCGGGAAGCCCAGCGGCCACACTCGGGCGGGATAGCTCAAGAACCGGGCGAACCTCCATCTTTGAAGCTGCAAAAACATAGATTCTGCTCATGGTTTGGCCCCAGGTCGAAACGACTTACCTCGACTCCCCACCCGTAGGTTAGTCACGGGGCGACTAGGCCGCGAGGATCTCGGCGTATCTGCTGAAACCCCACGCGAACTCGCTCGCATCAAGCATACTGCAACCGACCGTACCCAGAGCGACAACGCCGGGTTTGCCCACCAGCGTGGCCGACTGCGTCGCCTAGAGGCTTGTTTTAGCGGAAGCGGGACCGCAGCCCGGGCATGTCGTACTCGTCGGCCGGGCACGCAGCCAGTCGGACCCGGCTTAATTTTCGGCAGGCGGTCAACTCGTCGCATCATCACAGCATCTCGACGGGGTACGATGTGGAGGCGAGAGCAGCCGCGCGTCGAACGGTCAGCGTGAAGCGACCCGGAGGCAAAGAGCGCAGATCAAACGGAGCCTCCACAGTGGTGACATAGTTCTTTATCATTGCATTTCCAGTCGTTTCGATTCGTGTTGTACCGCTGGCATCCAGGAGCCTCAAGACGTATTGACCTTCCTCGGAACCAATGGGTAAAAGAATCACGAGCATTAGGTTTTCGCGCCGAAGAATAACCGGGCCTGGCGAGCCAGGCGTCACACCGCGAAAAGATTCGAACGGCCGCAGATCGACCAGTTGCTTCGGAACGCGTTGAGGTTCGCTATAGCGGCCCAAGAAGAAAAAGCCAGCAACCCCGATGATCGCCAGGCACGCTGCGACTAGAGCACCAGCAACTACCGTTCGTTGTCGCTTCCACGCCCGCCGGATCGTCTCGTACTCCGCGAAACACGGCGAGCAGGTCGCTACGTGTTGGACGTCTTCGGCCTCATCAGTCGGCCGGAGGTCGCGCGCGAGGGCCTCGAGCCGGTTGCGCCCAGGACAACCGACCCGATCAGCGTTGGGGAACGCAGACCGGGCGTATTCCCGAGCCGCACGCAGAAATCTCTCTTCACTTACTCCTGGCAAAATCTTATCGCCCGCGGAAATTCGCCATCTCATCGGCGGCCTCTGTTCTCTTCATCAATCTGCCGCAAGGCTCGGTAGAACCGAAGGCGCGCCTGCCCACCTGTGAGGCCAAGCAGACTTCCGACCTGATCCCATGTCTTGCCGAGGGTACGGAAGAACAGCATGATGCGGATCTCTGTCGGCTGCCCGTTCAGAACTTGGTCCACCCAAATCCAAAGCTCTATCTCCCCGCGCCATTCTGGCGCCACGGTGGAAGTGAAGGCCTCGAGGTCTCGGCTGAGTCCCCGGTAATCGATTCGGCTCTCTCTAGCCTTTGTCGATGCAATATAGTTGATGGCCGCGACGCGGCAAAATGCGACGAGCGATCGAACCTCACGAGGGTGATTTTCGAGAGACTTCGATATGTGGGCGGCGACCTCCTCAATCAGATCGGCTGCACGATCTGAGTCGCCGAGTTGGTGCCCCACGTAGGCCCAAAACCACGGCCAGAGCTGCGCCAAGGCATCGCGCAACTCGGGACGCACGGTTCCGCTCACGTAAAAATCCGGCAACCGCGATTGGTCCTCCCGGTTGCGACTCCGGACATATAGCTAGTTTTCTCCTGGCTGAGGCCGGCAATTGGACACGGGTCAACGCCCCTATAGATATGACCAATGGCGGGGGCCGGATTCGACAAACTTTTGCAATTTTTAGCTCGTTTTCTGAAAATCGCCCCACTCGCGATCTGCCAAGCTTAATTGGAGTGCACCCGTGGAGGACGGGTCCAAGCGAACGTCAACTGCATTGTTCTCTCGCCGACGCTTCAACGCTCCGTCGGTGGTCGGAAAACTGGATCCGCTTGCATCTCCGATGGGTCGCTGTCGCGGGTTTCAGTTCATGGATGATGAGGCAAACAGATGCTGAGGGCTTCGGATCGGTTTCCGTTCGTGCTCGTCGAGGTCGGCGATCGGATGAATCAACACCAACTCCGGAAAATAACCTTTCCTAACTTGGAGAAATCCGCGAGCCCGGGCGTCTCGTTCGAACTGCCTGGCCGCAGATCCGCAGTGCCAGGCTGGGCGGATTAGCTTGCGCGCCACGATCGCCTCCCAGGACCCGTTTTCGTCTACGGATTCGTCAAATCCGGCGGTTGCGAAGAGTCTATAGAGTAGGGGCGCCCGTTGGCACTGGACACCGTGACACATTCGGCGCGGTGGCGGTCGTCTAACTCGAATTCAGAGGGGAGAGGGGTCCGTTTATGGCACCAGTAGCTATTCCTGTTCTCATCAAAACCCCGATTCATCCATAGCGTCCGTCACGATTGGACTCCAGTTCATCTCGCATGGGACATCTCGAGAGGTCATGGCCGCGGCGGAGGAGTTCAGCCAGTCTTTCAGGGCTGGGCACAACGTCGGAGAAATCTCCCAGCGTGAGCCATTGCACATTTGGCGACGCTCAACAGGCGAACGTGAGAAAGAATCCGATCTGCAAGAGAGGCGCGTCTCATGAAAGGACAGAAGTCCGGTAGACCCAGGGGGAAAACCTGCCGCTGGACACCGGAGTTGGACAAGATCTTGAGGTTCGCTTGGGCGCAGGGCGGTTTACGTGCCGCTAGTAAGGCCGTACGGCAACAACAGCCTACATGGTCGCGGTATTCCATCAAGAAACGAGCCGCCGCCTTGAAATTGTGCCGCCAAAAGGCGCGGCCCTGGTCGGAAACAGATGTGAACCACCTCCTTTGGTCCATCGACAGCAATGCGTCCCTGGCATTAATTGCGGAGCGGATCGGCCGCACTGTTGCGGCCGTTCGGAAGAAGCTCCGGGATCTCGGGTACAAAGCGGAGAGTCTTGGCGGATATAAGGTCAAGGATGTCGCTGACATGTTGGCGGTCCCCCCGGCAAGGGTTCAGTATTGGGTTGCCGAACAACTGCTGCTTACGAAGGGTGGTCGCATCACGGAAAGCTCCCTGTCGGACTTCCTCGTCAACCACCCGACGAAGATCCCCTTCGAGAAACTGAGCGTGGACATGCAGAACTGGCTCCGCGAGATGGGCTACCCGCACCCAGGAGACGAGCGGAAAACCGCCGTTGCTGGGAACGAATAATGGCTATGCTCTTCGACCGACGTAGTATGCGTCGGCAGTGGCGAGCCAGTCGGCGAAAGGCGGGTAGGACTTGGGATGAGCTTGGGACCACTCATCATGGCAGCGCTGGTTGTAATGAATGAGTCGTCGGTAACGAGGGTGGTGAACGAGCTCGTAACGCAGTGCCGCATACCATCCTTCCGACCTCGCCGTGCTGCGCCAACTCGCCTCGCCAAAGCGCAAGAGGCGAGAGAAGAGAGATCGGGCCCACAAAGCCACACCACCGGAAGCGGACAGAAGGCCTGGGTATCGGCTTCGCAGTTCCGTCGACGCGGCCTCATTAATCGGTTGCCCCGGCTTGGAAATGGCGTCGATCCAGAGTGCGAGAGCCCGCGATTCGAGCAAATTAGTGACGGCACTATTGAGGCGTGGCGCTTCCACTTTTCCCAGCGCATGAACTGCGCGAGCCTTCTCGGTTCCGGGGTGGGCCAGGCTGCGGGTGGCAAGTACCTCAGACGTCCATTGTTCCAGGGTCGGCCACTCCCTAGGCGCAGCGTGGAGCCAATCGGCCTTCATGCGCTCCCACGTGGTCCAGGCTTGCTCGGTACGAAGATCCTTGTACGCATAGTACATCAAGGCATCGAACCAGCCTTCGGCTCTTGCTTCGGCGAAACAGTGGCCCGCAACCCACCCTTCCAGAGATTTCCAAATTGGAAGATTGTCCTTTTGTTCTCGGGCCTGGCTTTCCAAGAAGCCGGGGCACCGAGAATGCAACGCGGACCTTACGATTTCTGGAAGTTGATCTGCCGTTTCAGCAATGACGCGAACCCACAAAATGATCATGTGCCATTCGGCGAATGCCGCTGCGGCCGCTGCCAACTGCTGCCACGGCACCAGGAGGGCTTCCTGCAGGGCTCTTTGCATGCTGTCGCGCCGAGCGCTGAGAACGAGGTTTGCGGAGTCTCTTTTCGCCATCCACAACCTGTTTCTGGGGGAGGCCGCTTGGACTGTTGGTCAAAGCTTTCTTACTGTACCAACTCCAATGCTTCAGCGGAAGAGAGGAATCGCCCACCAGCAGTCACCGGCAAGACATCTCAAGCGGCATCCAGCACGGCATTCGGAAAATGGCTGAGGCGCGGGTGCAACCGCCGGCATGAGTTCGACCCCCGTCGTGTGAGAGAGCGCGTCGTAGTAGTCGTGCGACCTGCACCGCACCCACGCCGATAGGCCCTCATCAACCAGGAGAACAGAATGTCTGGATTATCACCGAACGTCAAGAGCGGCGAATACCGGGAGATCTTGTTCTGGCTGTTGCTGCTCGGCAGTTGGCAGTTTTTGGCGTCGCCAGGCCGGAAGACCGGCATCATCGGTGCCCTAGGTGCAGCAGCATTCCTGGTGTACGCGTGGGCGAACGTAGACCGCTTGAGAGGACTGGGACTCGATCATGCTCGCTGGCGGGCGGCCACGCGTACGAACTGGGTGATCGCCGGCACGAGCGGAATCCTCGCCGGCATCGTCGTCTTCGTGATCGGGACTGCTTCGGGGCAAAACATGAGGCTGGGCGACAACTGGAAACTCATTACCCTCCAGGTGACACTGGGACCCGTTCTCGAAGAGGTTGTGTTCCGCGGGTATCTGTTTACGTTCCTGATGTGGTTGTTGACCAGTGTGGCCTGGGACGCCGGCCAGAACCGGCTGGTCGTGGTTCTCGCGGCTGCCCTCTTTGCTCTGTCTCATCTCACACAGACCGGCGTCAGTTGGCTACAGTTGGCGTGCATCACGTCGACGGGAACGCTCTATGGCTGGATCAGGTGCCGCTCCGGATCGACGGCACCCGCAGCCGTTTCACACGCGGTATATAATTTGACGCTTTATGCAATCAGTGGCGCCGCATTGCTTGGCGAGAAGGCCCTGCCCTCTCGATGAGTCATTGTTGTCGACTTACGTTGACAGCGTATATATTGACAATTGCGATTGTCTCTGCGGTGATGAAGGTGGCCTTTGATTCCGACGTTTGACCCCGGCACTGGTGCGTTGAGCGCATCAGGCAACATTGGAGCAGATCAGGGAGCGGCTCGGTTTCACGCCCCGTCGCCGATGGTTGTTGAAGGGGCTCCGCGCCGCCGTCGAGGCTTTTTGGGCGGCCGGCATTCAAGACGTCTATATCGACGGTAGCTTCTGTACGGAGAAGCCAGATCCCGCTGATATCGACGGCTACTGGGTTTGAGCCCGACGAGGGCGTCTATGATCGCATCGATCCGTACTGGATCGACTTCGAACTCGTTTTGATTCCGCATCTGCGGAAAATGGAAGTGGAGAATGTGGACCGACCATGGCGTTGAGTTTTTCATTCATCCGGCGATGCGGGCCAACCCGGAAATCCTGAGTTCTTTCGGCAGGACCGCGATGGTCAGCCACGCGGCGTAATTCAAGTGATCAAGGCGGCACATGATCAAGAGCGACGCGCAAAGAGAACGAACGTTGACCCAGATTGAGGGTTTTCGGCAAGCACTCGCCAAGGCGGCCCAGGAGAAGCCGGGCAAACGTTCCGCCGCGATCCGCGGGAGCTACGAAGGCATGATCCGGCAACTTGAAGATGAACTGCGTGAGTATGACGAGTTGAAGTCCGGCGAGTTGAAGCTTACGCATATCCAGCGCCTCGATGAAATTGCGCCCTTCATTGCGAAGATCCGTATCGCAAAGGGAGTTTCCCAGACCGAATTAGCGCGACGCCTGGGCGTCAGCAAGCAGGTGATCAGCCGCTATGAGGAGAGCGATTACCAGACCATAGGAATTGCCCGACTCCAGGAAATCTTGGATGCGATTGGGATCAAGACCGCAGTCAGCCTGAGCGCTTAATTCAGGCCGAAGACAACGGACGGCGCACTTGTGCACGCCAGGAAAACGCCCGGACGGTACACGACCGTTTCAGTCCCCTTCCCACGATCCGAGTCGCACGATGGCGTCAGCATTCCGGTCCGACTGTACCTATCGTTGCCACGGAGACTTCTGATCATCAGCATCGTCCCAGATCCGCGGTAGATCGTGGTTTCCAGCAACCGCGTGTGCGACCTGTGTGCCCGGCTCTGAACGCAGCGCGGCGCCCCGGCGCAGACTGTACCCCGATCAGCCTTCATCTCTATAAACCCAGCAACTCAGTTGAATAGCATCTGTGCAGTGTGCCGTTGGTGTGCCACACATCTCGGCGCGGGTGTCTCTTTAGCACTGAAAGTCGGTCAGATCCTTGGACCGGGTCGCGGACGTGGGTTCAAGCCGCGTTGCTCGATGGTGCCTAGCCCAACGGTCTGTAATGTTCTTGCAATAGCGCTCAATTGCTAACAAACAGGCGCAATGCCGCGACTTCGGCGACGCAGGTTCCCCGTTCGCTTCTTTTCCCGTGGAGAGATGATATCGGGCATCGGCCATACGCAGGCAACCACGGCTCGCTGCCCCCTGGGAGTCGCGTTATGCGTCTCATCGACGATAGCAGTCTCAACGCGGCAGTACATTGGGTGCCCCGGGGAGAGAATTGCGGCCCCCCGCGCGGCTCTGCGCATCCGAGAGTGCGGAGGCCATTATCAGACCAGTGCCGGTAAAGCAGGCACGCACGACTACAGCGGTACGTCTGGTTGGGCGATGGTGCGCCACATATGCGCAACCGGGCTATTGTCGTTCCCGAGACCCTCTTTTGGGCTCCTGAAATGTTTGTGGAGCAAGTCGATGAATGGATCGAGGCTTACTTTTGCATTCGGATCAAAAGCATATAGATCGTTAAGAGTTACCTGCCGTGGCAGAATATACCACTTGTGGTTTCTCACGAATTTATAATTCGCCAGTATGTGGGGCGCGGGAACGTAGTCATAACCAAACAGGTTCCGATACAGATCAGGGACTTCGTAGCCGTTTTCCTTGTCTTCGAAGTAGCGTAACGTCTGATGATGCCGGATAGCGAAAGTAGTCTTCGCAGGCACGTACGGCTCGAACAACTGAGCACCCCACCAGCCATGGTCCGTTTTGATCATGCATTGCACCACGTCGTGCAGGAGGCAAGCCAGGATGATCTCTTCCGACATCCCATTCTTTTTGGCAAGGGCGGCGCTCTGCAGGACATGGTTACTGAAGTTGTTGAATCGCAGTTGGAAGTAGTCGACGATAGTCGGGCTCGCCGGCATGGGTGCTAGCTTCTTGACCTTGTTAGCTCCGGCAAACAGACTACCGGCGCCCCGGCGGTAGGTGCGGGTTTCGATCAGAGCCTCCTGTTCGGCAGCAGTGGGAAACTTCTTCCCCGGAGCGGGTGGGGGAAAGAAAGTCGAGCCGGGGCCGCTTGCCCCCGTGCCACCGCTAGCTTTCTTGTCCAGCTCATTGGATAAGAAGTCCTCGAGTGCATCTCTTGGCCTCGTGGCCCATCAGACGTGCAGCCGCGACGCCGCCAAGCCCGGTAAAGAATTTTCTGCGGTCGATTTCCATTCATTCCTCCTGGTTGGAGATCTGAACCATTCAGCGACATTATCAACGATAGTTTTCTTCTGTCAATGATTCTTTTGATGACGGCGTGAGGCCCGTCGCGATTCCGGTAGCCTGGCCGGTCGGGATGAGAGTAAACGCGCCGGGGACGCTCGAAGCTTGGAAGGGCGATTCGGCATGTTGGTTTCATCCGGCACGCGATTTCAGGCCGGGAGGTTGCCGTATTAACGTCCGCCGAGGCCGTTTTGTCCCACAGCGGTCCTGTTGGTCCCAGACACCCCGGTTCTCCCTTGACACTCCCATTGCGGCAAATAGATACTACGGCAGCACACTAAGAGCACGACTATGCTCCGGTCGTGTCGATATTAATGCCTGGCGGCGCTCACGGATAGCGCTGGTGGAGGGATGGGTATGCACGTCCAACGGTTCGCGTTATTTTCGATGACGCGCTTCTGTATTCTGAGCGTCACAGCATCCTGCCTGGCGATTACCAGTACGGCTGCGACGCCCTCGGTTACATTCCATAAGGACGTCCTGCCAATCCTGCAGAATCGCTGCCAGGAGTGTCATCGTCCAGGCGAAGTAGCCCCGATGTCGCTGATTACCTACCAGGAAGCGCGTCCATGGGCCAAAGCGATCCGTCAGGCAGTAGTGACGAAGAAGATGCCGCCTTGGTTCGCCGATCCGCATTACGCGAAGTTCGCCAATGATCGCTCTCTCACGCAGTCTGAAATCGATACTCTCGTAACGTGGGTGGATGCTGGTGCGCCAGAGGGCAATTCGCAAGATGGACCTCCTCCGCGGAAATTCGCGGAAGGATGGACTGCGGGTAAGCCGGATCTAATTGTGGAGACGCCGATTCCCTTCAGTGTGCCGGAAAAGGGCGAGATTCCCTATCAGTGGGTCATCGTCCCGACCAATCTGAAAGAAGACAAATGGGTGGTATCCGCAGAAGTCAGGCCGAGCGAACGTTCGGTGGTGCATCACATCGTAGTTGCAATTCGCGAGCCGGGTAATCAGTGGATGGCTGACAAGAAACCGGGTGAATATTTCCCAGGAGGCCTCGATCTGGAGCGCGGAGCGAGGCTGGCCGGCAGTCCCCAAACCGGCGCCGGCTCGTATTTTGCCCAGTACGAGCCCGGTAGTGTTCTCAAGCCTTCCGATCCTCACTTCGCGACTCTCGTAAAGGCCGGTTCCGATATCGTTTTTCAGATACACTACACTCCGAACGGCAAGGCGACTTCGGACCGCACGAGAATCGGCCTGATCTTCAGCGACACTCCACCGGACAAGCGGTATGTTTCACTGAATCCGGCCAATCGGAATTTCGTCATTCCTCCCGGCGACCCGAACTACAAAGTCGAAGCTTCGGCCACGATGAATTTCGATGGCGAACTCACGAGCATCTATCCCCATGCGCACCTGCGCGCGAAAGCTTGGGAACTGAGCGTCGTCTATCCGACCGGAGAAACAGAGACGCTGTTGAAATCAAAGTATGACTTCAATTGGCAGCTCACGTACTTTCTCGATAAGCCGAAGCTCCTGCCTAAAGGCACGAAAATTGTTACCACAGCCTGGTACGACAATTCGGCGGCCAATCGATATAACCCTGATCCGGCGAAGGAAGTCCGTTGGGGCGAACAATCGTCGGATGAAATGCAGATTTGCACCGCCATGTTTGTGGTCGATGTCAATAAGAAGATCGAGCCTGCGATTCCCCCGAGATAACTCATTGACGGCATGGTGACCGCATATTCAGGCGGGCAGAATTCGCCCGTCCTCTCGTGAAGGGGATATGATTCAATCAAAAGGCGGGACTCTGTGGTGCGAGGAGGGCTCTCTCACTCATCGCTCGCTCCTGCACGGTGGTCATGCCCTCTGGCAGTCAATCCCAACCATCCGCGTCGCGAAAATCCGGAACAGCTCCAGATCGGACCTTCTTGGGGTGCCCCTCCAGCCCGATCCGAAGCTGGGCACGCGCGCGTTCCTGACTGACGAAAAATATGCGCAAGAAGAGGTGCGCGGAAGGAGAATACCATAATGCGATCTCACGTCCTGGTCAGCTGCATCATCGCTGTAGTTTTGGTCCCGGCCGCGTTTTCTGCCGAGACATCGACGCCTTCGTTTGGTAAAGACATTGCTCCGATACTGTACGAAAAGTGTGCCACGTGCCACAGGCCTGGGGAGGTGGCGCCTATGTCGCTGATGACGTACAACGAAGTGCGGCCATGGGCGCGGGCGATCAAGGCTAAGATCCTCGCTCGCCAAATGCCGCCTTGGTACGCCGAGGGAGAACCTGGCAAATGGTCGAACGATCGCCGCCTGACTCAGGCACAGATCGACAAGGTTGTGGCATGGGTTAATGCGGGCGCCCCGCAGGGTACCGACAGCGTGCCTGCTCCGCCTAAGTTTGCGCAGGGTTGGAATCATCCAAGTGGGGCTCCGCCTGATCTGATCATCGAAGCGCCTGAGATGAAAGTACCGGCTGAAGGCGAGAGTCCGTGGCAGTCTGTTTATGTGAAGCTGCCGATTCAGGATGCTTGGGTGGCAGCGGCCCAAGTCGTGCCAGGTAACCGCGCGGTCGTCCATCACGTGCTCGCGATGACCGCGACTTTGCCGCCAAACGCAATAGTTGATGCCGAAGGGCGCATGAAGTTGGCCGCGTCAAGCAATCAAGGGCGCGAGGCCGACCCCGTGGCGCGCGCAGCAACCCCGCGCTCCCAGCCGGCGGGCAACACGATTCCTGGCGGTGACGGGTTCTCCGCTGGGTGGGAACCGGGCGTTGATACAGCCATAGTCTACGGGCCGGGCGTGGCTCAGCGCCTCCACGGCACGCATCTTTCAATCAACCTACACTACCAGCCAAATGGGCACGCGACCACGGACAGAACCCGTATTGGCCTATGGTTTCAAAAGGAACCGGTAGCGTATGCGAGCACCGGCACCGGTCTGGGCATGGGTAGCGAAACGTTCATCGCCAACGGCAAGGAGTTGATAGGACGATATACGGCCCAAGTAACGGTGGACGTTCCACCTCCGGGCACAAAAACAGTGCCGGACATTGCAGCGGGCGACGACAATTACCGCTTGATCCAGATCGTGCCGATTCGGCAAGACATGGTGTTGTACAGCATCCAACCGCACATGCACCTGCGCGGGCGGTCGATGAAATACACTGCTGTCTATCCGGATGGCCGGGAAGAAGAGCTGCTCAACGTGCCCCACTACGACTTTAACTGGCAAATCATCTACGAGTACGCAAAGCCGGTGAACTTGCCCGCGGGAACTACGATTCGCGTCGACGCAAGGTGGGACAACTCGGTCAATAACAAGTACAATCCGCACCCGGACCAGGTTGTTTACTGGGGTGAGCAGAGCTGGGATGAGATGTTAAGTCCGATCTTGCGCGCCGTTGTGCCGCTAAAAGAGCCCATAATGCCGACCGCGCCTGTGCCGGCAGCAGTGCCAGTGGCAGTGACTGCGCCCGTACCGGTGGTAGTGGCGGGACGCTAGCTTTTTGGGGCACGTCGAATGAACCGATTGACTAGTATTGTCTGGCTCCTTGTAGTAGCCAGCACGGCAAGCGCGCAGGGCCAACCATCGAAGCCAGACTCGGATCGACCGCCACTTGTCGAGGTGGTCGGATGCCTTTCGCAAACAGGGGCCAACTGGGTTCTGACGAACGCATCCGATGCCGCCGCCGCGACAACGTCGTTCACCACGCCCGAAGCGGTGAAGGCGGCACAGGACAGACCGCTCGGTACTGAGCGGTTTCGCCTGCTCGGCACGGCTCCATTTAGTCCCGACGGCCACAAGGGACACAAGATGGTGGTTAGAGGTCTCTTGATCAAGATTGGCAGCGAAACCCGCATCAATCTAACGTCGTTTCAGATGGTGGCGGAGACATGCGCAAAATAGGCACGGGCATGAAGAGTCTTTTCGTTGTGGCAATTTTGATGGCCGCGCCCATCACGGCAATCCTCGGTCAGGGTGCGCCGCAATCGAATGAGCCCCAATCGAAACCAACTCTCCTGGCGCGGGCGGAGGGCGAGACGCCCGTTCCCGGGAAATGCCTGTACAAAGAAGATCTCGATCTGATAGCGGCACGCAATGCCCTAAAGCGCACGACCCTTAACAATGACCAGGAGGCGCCCTTCGACCCGGACTATCTGGTCGGCAGCTGGAAGTTCGAATATGACGTGCCCGAGTCCGCCCTGGGGCCCGAAGGTACGATCTCGGGCACCGAGACGATTCAGTATTCGGGTGGTTGCCTTTACGAAGGTTCCATTCAGGCCAAGGGCCCGGCTGGCCCATTCACGATCAGGTCGACGATGCTCTACGACCCATCTGTCCACTACTTGGTCATCCTGGAACGCGACAGTCGCGGGTTCGAGGTGCTCAAGACCGGACGAGTGGGCGGAGACGGAGGTGGATTTTACACGCATGCCTGGCAGGCGGCGCCGTTCACTTTCAAAGGCAAGAAGGTCAAGTTAAAGGGCAGTATGTTCATGTCGTCGCCCATCAACTATCGCCTGCGCACCGAGATCTCGGAAGGCACCGACCCGTTCGTGAATCTGGGTACCGTCTGGTTCCAGCGGCAATCAGCGTCCGGGAAGTAGTGCTCGCAAATCGATTTCATGGAGGTTGTTTATGAACCCGCTCAGTTACCCGCGTCGTCAGATCTTCGGCGTTTTGGCGTTCGCGCTGGCGTCCGTCTGCGCTGTCGCCCAAGGGTCGCCGCAAGTATCGCCGGCGGTTCAGGAGCTCAGGGACATCGGCGCGAAGGATCCGCTCCGGATTCTGCAGATGCTGCCGGACTCGCCCACTTTCGCGCGAATCCAAACGCGCAGGTACGATTTCAGGGAAGCGGGACGGCCGATGGAATACGAGTTGTACGTGCCGAGCAAGTACAACAACTCGCGTCCGACGCCCCTCATCGTTGCGCTGCATTGTCTGGGAGCGGTCGCGCACGACATGATCCGCTATGAGCACCTCACGGAGCTCGCGGAAGAGCGCGGATACATTGTCGTTGCGCCCATGGGCTACAACAATCACGGATGGTACGGGAGCCGCGGGCCCGGGCACGAACCAGTCGGTGGCCGCGGTAGCCTTGCGACCAAGGACGACCCCGAGAACCTCGGCGAGCTGAGCGAGCTGGACGTAATGAATGTCCTCGGTGCCGTTCGCAAGGAATTCAACATCGATCCGACCCGAACCTACTTGATGGGCCATTCGATGGGCGGCGGCGGCACGTGGTATCTCGGAATCAAGCATCCCGAGTTGTGGGCCGCCATCGCACCGGCGGCGCCCGCCATCTTCTCGAGTCCCGACGACCTTGTGAAGATCAAGAACATGCCCGTTATCGTCGTGCAGGGCGACAATGATCAATTCGTAAAAGCTGAGACGACGCGGCTGTGGATCGAAAAGATGAAGTCGCTTGGGATGAAGTACGTGTACGTCGAAGTGCCCGGGGGCGATCACATGACCGTCAGCTGTCGCAGCCCCGAGAACATGACGAAGATCTTCGATTTCTTCGATCAGTCCCGGCGACACTGAGTGTCGTCATCAGCCGATAGCAAGCCTTGGGAGGGTGGCGAGGGGGATATGATCGAGCCAAAAGCGACGCGGTATGGTGCGTGGAGGGCTCTGTTGCTCATCGCTCTCGCGTGCACGACGGTCATGCCCTCTCGCAGTCAATCCCAGCCGCCCGCACCGCGAAAATCTGGAACAGCTCCGGCTCGTAAGGCCTGGGCTCCGTCCAAGACAAGTTGGGGCGATCCGGACATCCAGGGCATGTGGCCCGGTACGGACCTGCTTGGGGTACCCCTCCAGCGCGATTCGAAGCTGGGCATACGCGCATTCCTGAACGACGAGGAATATGCCCAAAGAGAGGCGCGCGCCAAGCAGTTTTCCGAGAATGTCGAGCGGGAATACGATAAACCGGGCGAACGAGCTGCCATCATCGGCTCGCCGATATGGTGGCTGGAGCGAGGCAAGCCGACGCGGCAGGCATCGCTGATCGTGGAACCGGCGGACGGCAGGATTCCTCCGCTGACCCAGGAGGCAATCAAGCTGGGCGAGGCTCGCGAAGCGAAGTTTCGTCTCAAGTATGGAGTCGATAGGAGAATTCACGGCTCGAATGACTCCTGGATTGACGACGTGTTGGCACTGGTCGTCGAGCCCTATGAAAGCAATCTTTTCGACCGCTGTATCTCACGCGGGGTGATCGGGTCGATTCTGCCTGGCGAGCCCGGCGGGTATAACCTCGGCAACCAAATCATCCAGGCCCCGGGCTTAGTCTTGATTCGCTACGAGATGATCCACGAGGCTCGCGTTATTCCGGTCGATGGCCGGCCTCACGCAGGCTCGAGCGTTCGCACCTATATGGGCGATCCGCGCGGGCACTGGGAGGGCAACACACTGGTAGTCGAGACCGCTAATTTTCTGGGCGGCAGACTCGGCTTGTTGAGCAACGGCGCGGGCCCTCCGTATAGCGACGATTTAGTGCTTATTGAGCGCTTTACTCGCGTGGCAGAGGATACTCTGAACTACGAGGCGGTTGTTAACGATCCTAAGACCTACACGAAATCATGGAAGATCGTCTTCCCATTGCATCGGGACCCTAGTTACCAGATGGTCGAGTATGCCTGTCACGAAGGGAACTACGGCCTGGAAGACATCGTTCGCGGGGTCTATACGGAACAGACAGCCGCGGAAAGAGCGAGGAAAGAGACCAAATGAGACGAATCGATGCGCTGCGCGCGGTCCTTTGCGCCGGCGTCCTGGTTACTGCCTTACCGATGAGCGCTCATCACTCGTTCTCAGCCGAGTTCGACTCCAACAAACCGGTGCGGCTTGAGGGCAAGGTTACGGAGATGGAGTGGATCAATCCCCACGCCTGGATCCATATCGATGTCGTAGGCCCAGACGGTAAAGTCACGAACTGGATGGTGGAATGCGGTCCGCCGGGAATTTTGATCCGTCGAGGGTTTACGAAAAAGTCCCTGGAAGCGGGAACTGAAGTAATCGCGGAGGGCTATCAGGCGAAAAGCGGCGTCTTCAGGGCGAATGCCAGCAGTATCACCTTCAAGGATGGCCGAAGGTTGTTCGTCGGCGGCTCCAATCCGGATTTGCAGGAGAATCAGGGGAAGCATTAGCGGGATTTCTGAGTTCCATGCTTGAACGCGCGGACCCCGCCGTTCAGTCTCACTTCCCATCAACCGAAAACGCGAGCAGGACGTTTCCTTCTGCTTGGCCGAACGCGCCGTAGCCGGAATTGGTGAACACCATACCGTTCGCGATGGCCGGGCCGCCGCCATTAATCGAGCCACCTTTGCCGGGAACCTTGTTGACCGTCTCAAACGTTTGCGCGGTGTCAAAGTCCCAAAGGATCTCGCCGGTCTTGGTCGAATAGG
>Ga0335081_10008506_pt1 | contig 16469 bp, 14 predicted proteins | sample Lox_Sample_35_FD_206713 | JGI IMG/M metagenome (GOLD analysis project Ga0335081, IMG submission 206713) | Soil microbial communities from Loxahatchee National Wildlife Refuge, Florida, United States - Lox_Sample_3.5 | ecosystem: Environmental > Terrestrial > Soil > Wetlands | place: USA... | reverse complement strand
CCAGTCCATCCAGCCGGATGTTGTCCGGCCAGTTGGTGTAGGTCTGAAGCCCGTCGTCCTGGTAAGGACCGATGTCGTAGTCCCATAGCGCATTATTTGGGGGGGACCCAGCAGGGCCGAGGAAGTTGTCGAATGCCGGCCCTGATGCCATTGGTGGTTGTGTCTTGGGCCGTGAACGAGGCTGCGGCCGCGAGGGCGGCGAACAAGCGCATAGCATCAGCGTGACGGCCAAAACGAGGCAAATGGCCCGACTGCCCATCCGTCGAATCGCCTTTCGTCCGAGACGTTGGCGACAGTACCCCGGCGATCCGCTCCCGAGCGCCTGAATTGGCGCGACTGCGGGGCGCCGTCGCTCAGCCAGTGGGTCGCATGAAGCTTGTCACGCCGGCGTGGTGAGTTTGGTGCCAGGACGGCAATCGGCCCGCCACCCAAGCGGATGACGGGCCGTTAGGTCATCGGTGCCCCTCCTCGGACGGGGCCTCGTGGTGAGCGCCGGGAAACCGTTCAGGGTATGTACTGTGGGCAGTAGGCCGCAGCCGAGGTCTGGACGAGAAACTTCACGTCGTCGGCAGAGAGGCCTTGAGCGAGCAGCGCACCGGCGCTCTCCAACGCGTTCATCGAGTAGCCATCGGCGAGCCCTTGGCAGATGGCGTGGGCAACGCTGATCGTGGACTCACCGTTGCGGTTATCGGGCAATCCTCGGGCGTGTATCGCATTGAGGAACGCTGTGTCATCGTCGGTGTCGGCGTGGGCCGGGGGGCGAACAGCAGAGCAGCGGCGATGGCGGCGAACACCCGCTAATCATGGCTGAAGCTTGGAGCGGTAATGCAAACCCGGTCAGGCGGAAACAGGATACTCACAGAGACAATTCGTCCCGCCACCCCGGAGGGTGACGGGCCGAGCTGGCCTACTCCGGTCTATGTCATACGGTCATGCTCGTCGGCGGCCGCCATCAGCGCCCGGGCGAGCTGGCGGGCACGCGCCGAGCTGATCGGGTAATCAGCGCGCAGCCCATCCACCGCGATCTCCCGCTCGACGCTGCCATCAGGCCGCTAAATCCCGGCCACGTAGACCAAGAGGGGCTCCATGACACGTCGCGGGCCGGTGAAATACCGGTGCGCGCTCTCGTGCCCCATGTCCACCCAGTCATCAACCCTGTAGGCGCCGGCCGGGGCTGGGACGTCGGGGAACGGGTCGGTGTGCGCCTGACCGCGGGTGGTGAACTGCGTAATCTCACACATTGTCGAATCTCCTGTGTAGGTTCGGCCACGCCTCGGGGCGGGTGCCCACCGTCGCCGGGGCCTTCCGCGTTTTGCGGGAGGTCTGTGTTCTTTCAAGTGGTTGCAAGCGAAGGGGCGCACGCCCATGCCCACGCCGTGCCCACAAATTGCCCACAGTTACAGATAACTCGTGTGAACAATAGTGATGTTTTTTTGCACGTAGACGCGGCAGTAGGGCTCCTGTCAGGCCCGAAAATATAATAACGGGATGACCGACGGCCCCCTGATCGTGCAGTCCGACAAGACGGTGCTGCTCGAAGTCGACCACGACCTCGCCGGCGACGCGCGGGCCGCGATCGCGCCGTTCGCCGAGTTGGAGCGCGCCCCCGAACACATCCACACCTACCGGATCACGCCGCTGGCGCTGTGGAACGCCCGCGCCGCCGGCCACGACGCGGAGCAGGTCGTCGACGCCCTGGTCAGCTACTCGCGCTACGCGGTGCCTCAGGCGCTGCTGGTTGACATCGTCGACACGATCGCCCGCTATGGGCGGCTGCAGCTGGTCAAGCACCCGGCGCACGGCTTGACGCTGGTCAGTTTGGACCGCGCGGTGCTTGAGGAAGTGCTGCGCAACAAGAAGATCACCCCGATGTTGGGTGCCCGCATCGACGAGGACACGGTCGTCGTGCATCCCAGCGAGCGGGGCCGCGTGAAACAGATGCTGCTGAAGGTCGGCTGGCCGGCCGAGGACCTGGCCGGATACGTCGACGGCGAAGCTCATCCGATCAGCCTCCGTCAAAACGGCTGGCATCTGCGCGACTACCAGGAGATGGCCGCCGAATCGTTCTGGCACGGCGGCTCGGGAGTGGTCGTGCTGCCGTGCGGGGCGGGCAAGACGCTGGTCGGCGCCGCGGCGATGGCCAAAGCCAGCGCGACGACGCTGATCCTGGTCACCAACACGGTGGCAGGCCGGCAGTGGAAGCGCGAGTTGGTCGCCCGGACGTCGCTGACCGATGACGAGATCGGCGAATATTCCGGTGAGCGCAAGGAGATCCGGCCCGTCACGATCGCCACCTATCAGGTGATGACCCGCCGCACCAAGGGCACCTACCGCCATCTTGAGCTGTTCGACAGCCGGGACTGGGGGCTGATCATCTACGACGAGGTTCATCTGCTGCCCGCACCGGTGTTCCGGATGACCGCCGACCTGCAGTCTCGGCGCCGGCTGGGTCTCACCGCGACGCTGATCCGCGAGGATGGTCGCGAGGGCGATGTGTTCTCGCTTATCGGTCCGAAGCGGTACGACGCACCGTGGAAAGACATTGAGGCGCAGGGCTGGATCGCGCCGGCGGAATGCATCGAAGTGCGGGTCACGCTCACCGACAACGAGCGGATGATGTATGCCACCGCCGAGCCCGACGAGCGCTACCGGATCTGCTCGACGGCGCGCTCCAAGCTACCGGTGGTCAAGTCGATCCTCGAACAGCACCCGGACGAGCCGACGCTGGTGATCGGTGCCTACCTCGACCAGCTCGACGAGCTAGGCGAGCAGTTGAACGCACCGGTGATCCAGGGTTCGACGAAAACGTCCGAGCGGGAGGCACTGTTCGACGCGTTCCGTCGCGGCGAGGTGCCCACGTTGGTGGTGTCCAAGGTCGCCAACTTCTCGATCGATCTGCCCGAAGCCGCTGTTGCCGTGCAGGTGTCGGGAACCTTCGGCTCCCGGCAGGAGGAGGCGCAGCGGCTGGGCCGGCTGTTGCGGCCCAAGGCCAGCGGCGGCGGCGCGTACTTCTATTCGGTGGTGGCGCGTGACACGCTCGACGCCGAGTACGCCGCCCATCGACAGCGGTTCCTCGCCGAGCAGGGGTACGGCTACGTCATCAAGGACGCCGACGACCTTCTGGGCCCTGCCATTTAGGGTCCGATGCCGGGCTACCCGCTCAGCGCCGGAATGATCTCGCGCTCGAACAGTTCGATGCCCGAGCGGTCGTAAGCGGCCTCCGGGAAGTAGCAGATCGCATAACCGCATCCGAGGTTGCGCATGTGCTTGAGCCGTTCGATGACCTGCTCGGGCGTGCCGCTCGCCGAATCGGTGCTGGTGGCCATGGTGAGCATCGCATCTGCGGCGGCCTCGGGGACGAAGCGGATCATCCGATCGCGGACCGCCTTGAGCCGGTCCTCGACGTCGGCCTCCGATTCGCCGACGACCGCGTTGAAATTGGCCGACCGCACGATCGCGTCGAAGTCGGAGCCGACGTCGCGGCAGTGCTTTGCCAGGATCTCGGATTTGTGCGCAAACGCTTCCGGCTCGGCCGTGTAGTTGGTGTACTGCGCGTACTTCGCGGCGATGCGCAGCGTCTTCTGCTCGCCACCGCCGGCGATCCACAGCGGAATGCCGTTGCCCTGCAGTGGTTTAGGCTGCACGATCGCGCCGTTGACCTGGTAGTGCTTGCCGTCGAGTGTCGCGGTGCCGTGCCGCCAGGCGTCGCGCATGATCTGGACGCCCTCATCGAGGCGGCCCAGCCGCACCCCGGCCGGCGGAAAGCCATACCCGTAGGCGCGCCACTCGTGCTCATACCAGCCCGCGCCGATGCCCATCTGCAGCCGCCCACCCGAGATGATGTCGACGGTGGCCGCGATTTTGGCCAGTAGTGCGGGGTTGCGGTAACTCATCGCCGTGCACATCTGGCCGAGTTTCACGCGCGAGGTCGACGCGGCGTAGGCCGACATCAGCGTCCACGCTTCGTGGGTGGCCTGGTCGGTCGGCATCGGCACGGTGTGCAGGTGGTCGTAGACCCAAATCGAGTCCCATGCACTGTCGTCGGCATGAGCCGCGAGCCCGCGCATGACCTCCCAATGCCGCTCTGGTGGGATGTCAACCAGATCCAGACGCCAACCCTGTGGAATGAACAAGCCGAAGCGCATGCCCCAAACTCTAAGGCCTCGTCGCGGCCCGACGGACCCGCGAGGCGACGATCGTGTCGCGGATATGCATCGGCACGACCAACCCGACCGCCATGCCGGTGACCACCAGCGACGCGACGGCGCCGTCGGAGACCGTCGCCGCCAGCAGCGCGGGCGACGCGGTGCCGGGCAATTGGACTAGCCCGCTGAGCATCCGGAAGATGTAGACGCCCGGCAGCAGCGCGACGACGGAAGCGAACCCGATCGCCGCGAACGGCATGCGAAGAACGTAAGCGACCGGAACCAGCGCGGCTCCGACCAGCAGGCATGCCAGGAACGCGGCGGTCGCCAGGCTTAGGTGCCATTCCGTCATCGCCCACCAGTGCAGGGCGTGCGCCACCATCCCTGCGGCGACCGGCCAGCCGATCATGCGGTACGGCATGGAGAAGTAGACCGGGTAGGACGCGGCGGCCACGCCGGCGGCCGGCACGTCGGCGTAGAGCGGCACGTGCACGTCGGCGGCGGAGACCGCCAGCGTCTGCCCGCCGAGGCGCAGCCCGATGATCAGCCCCGCCGCGATCGCGGCGAGGATCAACGTCGCATATCCGACACGCGCGATCCCAAGGGTGATCCTCAGTGCGAGCAGGTCCAGCGCGCCGTTGAGGACGTGCGGTCCGGGGACCAGCACCATAGCCGGACATACCGCCACCAATCCCGCTGCGGCACCGATGTTTAGGTGGCTGGCCACCGCCCCCACCAGTCCAGCCACCGTGGCCGCGGCGAAGGCCTGGGCCAGCATCCCGATTCCGAATCGGCCCAGCGCGCGCCGGATCGCACCGCCGAGCGCGGCGCTCACCGCGGCGAGCACCACGGCCAAAACGTCGGTGGCACCGAACACCACCGCCAGCCCCGTCGCACCTGTGGCGCACGCTACCGCGAAAGCGAGGGTATTGGAGGTGCTTTCGGTTGCCGCGGCCGCCATCTCGCGGTTGACGACGTCGCGGTCAAGCGGGCCGTCCTCGGCTCGGTCGATAATCCGCATCGCGGCCGCCACCCGCCGCATGTTCACTGCGGCCGGCGTGGCGGCCGCAACCCGCGCCGGTGCCGCGGGCCCGTCGCCGACAAGCAGCAGCGAGGCCCATGACGGGATCAGCGTGCTACGCACACCCAGCCCCCGGTTCAGGCGATCGACCGCGATCATGGTCATCCCGGTCGACTGCCCGTTCTCATGCAGCAGCGCAGCCGCTTTCAGCGTGGTGTCGAGATCGTCGGCGTCCGCTCCCGCCGCGCTGCTGGGTCTCAAAGAATCGCCCCGAGGTCCTTTGCCCGTGCGATGTCGTCCCAGCCGACGCCGAGCTCGAGCAGGATTTCCTCGGTGTGCTGGCCATGCTCTGGAGCACGGGCGGGATGAGGTGGGGACTCGTTGAATTGAACAGGCGCAGCGACGATCCGGTATTCGTCGCCACGGTCATCGACGTTCGTCACCACATATCCGTTTGGTTCCACTTGCGGGTCATGGAGGGTTTCCCGCGGCGTCGCCAGGGCGCCCCACACGCCGGGCTCGTCTTCGAGCACCTTGCGCCAGTGCGCGAGCTCACGGCTCGCGAACGCGTTGGCGATGATCATGGAGGCCTCGGCGGCGTTGGCGATCAGGTTGCTTGACGGCACGAAACGCTGGTCGGTGGCCAGCTCCCGAAGACCCATGCGCTCGCAGAAGCCTGCCCAGAACTTGTCGGGCTGCAGAAAGACCAGCTGAATCCACCTGCCGTCCTTGGTTTTGTACCGATTCACAAGTGGATTGATGGTCACCCCGGGCGGCGCGCCTGGAATGCCATCGATATCGAAGAAGTCGACCGCCGAAATCGAGGGGGCGATGGCCCACATCGCCTGGGCCAGCAGGGACGAGTCGACGATGGTCGGCTCGCCGGTCCGTTCCCGATGGAACAACGCGGCACATACCCCACCGGCCAGTGTTGCCCCGCCCTGCAGGTCGCCGAACCCCGGACCCTGGACGGCGGGGACTTCGCTGCCGAACGGTGTGAGGGTGTACGCCACCCCACCGCGTGCCAGGTACGTGGCAGCGTCGAACCCGCCGCGATTGCGGTGCGGGCCCCGCACCCCCAGCCCCGTGCCGCGGGCGATGATGATCTTGGGATTGTATGCGCGGATGTCGTCGACGGTCAGCCTTGCCCGCTCTAGCGCGCCGGGCAGCCAATTGGTGAGGAACACATCCGCGCTGGCCAACAGCCTGCCGAACAAGTCGCGGCCGGTCTCGGTTTTGATGTCGACCGCAATGCTGCGCTTGCCGCGGTTGCCCAACTCGAGGATGAAGTCGGCATCAACGCGGGCCGCGTCGCGAGTGAAGCCGCCGACGACCAACGCCCGGCCGGGATCGCCCGAGCTGACGCCTTCGACCTTGATGACGTCAGCCCCCCAGTCCGATAGGGCGGCACCAGCCGAAGGTACATACGTCCACGACGCCAGCTCGACAACGCGGACGCCGCTGAGCACGCGTGACATCGCAAACCCTCTCGGTCGCCGCACCGTTTCTTGCTATTTTAGATATTCTAGCTAGCCTAGGGGATACCGTTAGCCGGCTGCCGCCACCGCGCAGTATTTCGTGGAAGAGATGCGATGGAGCCGAACATTCGTCCGGTCCCGATCCCCGGTGTGGCGGGCGCGCTTGACCGGGGCCGCGCCGGATGCGAACCAAGTAGGGACGCCGAATGACCAAGTCGGCTGTGGTGGGTGTCGGCTATTCGGAAATTCGCCGTGACAAGGGCATTGACGGGCGCCCGCTGGCCATAGCGGCGTCGCGGGCTGCCATTGCCGACGCGGGCCTGACCGTGCGTGACATCGACGGGGCGTTCGAGTACGCCGGCGACGAGTCAGCGATCGACATGGCCCGGATGCTCGGCATCGAAGATTTGGCGGTGTACGGCGACTACACTCCGCGCGGCCCGTCGGGTCTCGCCGCGGCCCTGGGCGCGCACATGGCGGTGCTCTCTGGCGCATGCGACGTGGCGTTGGTGGTGCGTTCCGTCACCCGGGAATGGGGCCAGATGAGCGGTAGAGCGCTGCCGCGCGCCGCGGGCCCGTGGCAGTGGGAGTTCCCGTACGGTGTCGCCGGCGGAATTATCCCGATCATGGGTATGCGCAAGCAGCGCCGGATGGCCGTGCTGGGCACCAAAGAGGAAGACTACGGGCGGATCTCGCTGAATGGACGACGCTGGTCGTCGCTGAACGAGCGTGCCGTCATGCGGAACCTGCTTAGCATGGACGACTACCTCTCGTCCCGCTACGTCTCCGAGCCGCTCCGGCTGCTCGATTGCGACTACCCCGTGACGGGCGCGTGCGCGGTCGTGATCACCACCGCCGACCGGGCGGCGGACACCGCCAAACGCCCGGTATGGATAGATGCCATCGCGATGGGGACCGGTTGGAAACCGGATTTCACCTACACCGACGACTTTCTGTTCACCGGCACGTTGCGATGCGCGGAAACGATGTGGAAGCGGTCGTCGGTCACGGTCGCCGATGTCGATGTCGCCGAGTTGTACGACGGCTTCACCCATGTCGCGATGTCGTGGGTCGAGGCGATGGGCTTCTGCCAGGTCGGCGAATTCGGGGACTGGGTCGACGACGGCGCGACCATCGGTCCCGGCGGTGCGCTCCCGATGAACACGAGCGGAGGACAGCTCGCCGAAGGGCGGCTGCACGGCCTTGGCTTCCTGGCCGAGGGTGTCTCGCAACTGCGAGGCGAGTGCGGGGCGCGTCAGGTACCCGGTGCGCAGGTCGCCGTGGTCGCGAATGGCTTTGGGCCCCAATGTGGGTCGTTGGTGTTGACGGCCTGAAAATGGCACCGCGAGAAAGGACCGCGATGGGTAGGGTCTCGGGCAAGGTGGCGCTGATCAGCGGAGCCGCGCGCGGTCAGGGGCGTTCGCATGCGCGGATGCTCGCGGCCGAGGGGGCCGACATCATCGCGGTGGACCTCTGCGCGGACATCGAAACCAACGAGTACCCGCTGGCCCGGCCGGAGGATCTCGATGAGACGGCCCGGCTCGTCGAGAAGGAGGGACAGCGCGCCCACGCCGAGATCGCCGACGTCCGCGACCGCGCTGCGCTGTCCGCCGCGATCGACCGCGGCGTCGCCGAGCTCGGGCATCTCGACGTCGTAGTGGCCAACGCCGGCATCTGTCCCCTGACCGCGGGCCTACCGCCGCACGCGTTCGCCGACGCCGTGGACGTGGACCTGGTTGGCGTGATCAACCTGGTGCACGCGAGCCTCAAACACCTGCGGGAGGGCGCGTCGGTCATCGTGACGGGGTCGGTGGCGGCGTTCATGGCGTCGATGAACACCAGCGGCATCGATGGCGGTCCCGGCGGGGCTGGGTATGCCTTCGCGAAACAAGTTGTCGCGCATTATGTCAACGACTTCGCCCTGGCGCTGGCCCCCAAGTTCATCCGGATGAACGCGATCCACCCGACGAACTGCAACACCGACATGCTGCACAGTCCGCCGATGTACCGAGCCTTCCGGCCCGACCTTCACAACCCGACCCGGGGGGACGCCGAGCCGGTGTTCCCGGTCATCCAGGCGATGCCGATTCCCTACGTCGAACCCGAGGACATCAGCGAGGCCGTGGTTTTTCTCGCCAGCGACGCCGCCCGCTACATCACCGGCCAGCAGCTCCGCGTCGACGCAGGCGGCTTCCTGAAGGTGAAGCCCTGGTCGGGCGCGTGACACCACCGTGCGCCAATGCCCCTGCCGCGGAACGGAATCAGGAGGTGAGCATGCCCAAGGGGATCATCTACGTGGAAAGTATGCCGGTGTCACCGGACCGGGAAGCTGACTACCACAAGTGGTACAACGACACGCATCTGGCCGAGATCGTGTCGGTCGACGGGATCGTCTCGGCGCGCCGCTTCGCCCCAGCCGACGGGAACGGGCCGTTCATCGCGATCTACGAGCTCGACTGCGACGACCTGGCCGGCGCCGAACAACGGCTGGCAGCCCTGGGTCGAAGCGGGCAGATGTCGTCTTTGGAACACCTGCAACTGGATCCGCCGCCGGTCATGCGCATCTACCGCGAGATCGGCTCCTATGCATCGCAATCTGCGGAAAGCGCGCAGTGAACGCCCCCACGATGAATCCGTCGCCGGACGTTCAGCGGCGCATCTACGCACTGATGGCGCTGATGAAGGCGGCGGACGACCGGCTCAGCAAGGGGATCGCCACCGGCGAGTTCATGTGCGTGTACTGGCCCTCGCGGGGTCAGGAGGCGATCGCCGCCGCGATGGGTGTTTCCCTGCGGGACGACGACCAGTTGGTGACGACCTACCGCGGACTGCATGACCTCATCGGCAAGGGCGTCGCGCTCGAAGAGATCTACGGCGAGATGATGGGGCGCACCGCAGGCGCGAGCCGGGGTAAGGGCGGCACCATGCACATCGCCAGCCCGGACGACGGCGTGATGTTGTCGACCGGGATCGTCGGCGCGGGACCACCGGTGGCCGTCGGGCTGGCGTTGGCGGCGAAACGCAAGGGGCTCGACCGCGTCACTGTGGTCAGCTTCGGCGACGGTGCCACGAACACCGGCTCATTTCACGAGGCGGCGAACATGGCGGCGCTGTGGGATCTTCCGATGGTTTTCCTCTGCCAGAACAACCGCTACGCGGAGATGACGCCGACCGAGGACACGATGAAGCTTGAGCGTGTCGCCGACCGGGCGGCCGGCTACGGCATGCCGGGTGTGCGCGTCGACGGCAACGACCCGCTGGCCGTGAAAGCTGCGCTCGGCGAAGCGCTGGAACGGGCACGCCGTGGCGACGGGCCGACGTTTATCGAGTGCGTGACATTCCGATTCCGCGGCCACTACTTCGGTGACCGGATGCCCTACATTCCGCAGGCTCAGCTGGCCGAGGCGATGACAGCCGACCCCGTGCCGCGATTCCGCAACCACCTCGCCGACGCCGGCATCTGCGGTGAAGACGAGCTCAACCGCATCGACGAAGATGCTCTCACCACGGTGGAAACGGCGTTGACGCGAGTCATGAGCGCTGATTCGCCCTCGATCGAAGAACTCGACCGCGACGTCTACGCCAGCCCGATTAAGTTCCCCGTGTGAGGACCACATGGACGAGAAAGAGATGACAATGCGCGAGGCGCTGAACCTCGCGCTCGATCAGGCGCTGCAGGCCGACGAGCGGGTTTTCCTGATCGGTGAGGACATCGCCGACCCCGGAGCGTCCGGCCCGACCGCGGGGTTGTCGACGAAGTACGGCCGCGACCGAGTGCTGGACACCCCGATTTCCGAGGCCGCGATCGTCGGCGCGGCGATCGGCGCGGCGATCGACGGCCTGCGGCCGGTGGCCGAGATCATGATCATGGACTTCATCGGGATCGCCGCGGACCAGATGATCAACAATGCGGCCAAGCTGCGGTTCATGACCGGCGGGCGCACGACGGCTCCGATCACGGTCCGCACCCAGGTGTACGGCGGACTCGCCACCGGTGCGACGCACTCGCAGACCCTCGAGGCCTGGTTCATGCACATTCCGGGGATGAAGGTGATCGTGCCGTCCACCCCGCGCGACGGCAAGGGCCTGCTGACCTCGGCAATCTTCGATGAGGACCCCTGCCTGTTCGTCGAGACGATCCGGCTGCAAGGCCGCAAGGGGTCCGTTCCCGTCGATCCCGGGTTCGCGATCCCCCTTGGTCGCGCGGACATCAAACGGCCTGGTTCCGACGTGACCCTGATCAGCTACGGGCGCAGCGTCCACGACGCGCTGGCCGCCGCGACAGCACTGCAGGACCAGGGCATCAGCGCCGAGGTCGTCGATCTGCGCACGCTCGTGCCACTGGACGTCGACACCATCGTGGAATCTGCCCGCCGCACCCGACGCGTCGTGGTCGCCCATGACGCGGTCCAATTCGCCGGCCCGGGAGCCGAGATCGCCGCCATCCTGCAGTCCGAACTTTTCGGCGAGCTCGCCGCCCCCATCGAACGGGTGGGCTCTCGGTTCGTCCCCAACCCGGCCGCGCCGGCGCTCGAGGCGCAGGTATACCCGTCGCCGCACCGTGTCGTCACCGCCGCCCAACGCACCTTCCGACACCCCGCGGTGAGCACAGGTGGCTGACTTCGTCATTCGCATCCCGCGCACTTCCGTCGCCGTGTCGGAAGCCGAACTCGTCGAACTGCTGGTCGAAAACGGCCAACACGTCGAGGAGGGCACGCCGATCTACGTCATCGCAACCGAAAAGGTCGAACAGGAAGTCGAGGCCGGTGCATCGGGCACCGTGGTTTGGGCCGCCGATGTCGGCGCAACCTACGACATAGGCGTCGAGATCGGCGTGATCAAGTCATAGGAGAGGGAATGGATCTGAAAGCGACCCGCGAGCGGATCATCTACGAGAAAGAAGGCCCGATCGCGCGGGTGACCCTGAACTGGCCGGAGAAGGCCAACGCTCAGGACCAGAAGCTCGCAGAGGAGGTCGACGCCGCCCTGATGGACGCCGACCGCGATTACGACATCAAGGTGCTGATCCTGAAGGCCAACGGCAAGGGCTTCTGCTCGGGCCACGCCATCGGCAACAACGCGGTCGACTATCCCGAGTTTGTCGAGGGCTTCAAAGCCATGGGCACGCCGTGGAAGCCTCAGACCGACCTGTTCGTCAAGCCGGTGCTGAACCTGTGGGAGTTCTCCAAACCGACGATCGCGCAGGTGCACGGGTACTGCGTCGGTGGGGGCACCCATTACGGGCTGACCACCGACATCGTCATCGCATCCGACGACGCCTACTTCCAGTACCCACCCCTGCAGGGGTTCGGCATGCCGTCTGGCGAGTGCTCGATTGAGCCGTGGGTGTTCATGAACTGGCGGCGCGCGGCCTATTACCTGTACTTGAATGAGGTTATCGACGCCCAGAAGGCGTTGGCCGTGGGTCTGGTCAACGAGGTGGTCCCGCGCGAGCAACTCGACGCGCGGGTCGAGGCGATCGCCCGCCACATCGCCCAGGCTCCGCTCACGACGCTGCTGGCGACCAAGGCGAACCTCAAGCGGGCCTGGGAGCTGATGGGGATGAGGGTGCACTGGCAGAGCTCCAACGACCTGGTGGCCCTGGCGTCGATAAGCGCCGACGTGCAGGCCCTGGTTCAGCAGGTACTGAAGGGCAAGATCAAGCCCGCGGAGATGGCGCGCCGCCAGGCGGCGGCCGCTGAATCCGCGGACACCTAGGGCTCACGGATGAACATCGCCGACCACGCGATCACCGCGCCGCAGTCTCCGGCCCTGGTGATCGCGGACGGGGACACCGTCTCGTACGGCGATTTGCACGAGAGGAGCCGGCGGGTTGCCGCGCTGCTTTACGAGGCGGGGCTGCGCCGCGGCGATGGGGTGGCGCTGGTTCTGCCCAACCGCCCGGAGTTCTTCGAGATCACTTGGGGCTGCCAGCTTTCCGGGCTCTACTACAGCGCGGTGAACACCCATTTCACGGTGGACGAGGTCGCCTACGTCATCGCCGACTCGGATGCCAGGGCGGTGTTCATCGACTCGTCGATGGCCGAGGTCGGGTCGCGAATTCTCAAGGTGAACCCCGGGGTCGACGTTCACGTCGCCGTCGGACCCGCCCTGCCCGGCTGGCGGTCGTACACCGACGCCCTCGCTGCTGCCGGCGATGCTCCGCCCGCGTCTGACGGCACCGAGATGCTCTACTCGTCGGGCACTACGGGCAGACCAAAGGCCGTGCGTCGGCCGCTGCCGGGGGACGGCAACGGCTCGTGGGCCCAGGCGGTGCTGGAGTTTGCGCTGACCCGCCGGTACGGCTTGACATCCTCGAGCGTGTACCTCTCCCCCGCGCCGCTGTACCACGCCGCCGGCGTCAACTACACCATGGCGGTCAACCGTGTCGGCGCGGCGTCGATCATCATGCGCAAGTTCGACGCCGAGGCCGTCCTTCGGTTGGTCGAGACTCACCGGGTCACGCACGCCCAGTTCGTGCCGACGATGTTCGTGCGGATGCTCAAGCTGCCGGAGGCAGTCCGCCGACAATACGACGTCTCGAGCCTCGAATGCGTGATACACGCGGCGGCACCGTGCCCGGTGGACGTTAAGCATCGGATGATGAAGTGGTTCGGTCCGATCATCCATGAGTACTACGGGGGCACCGAGGGTTTCGCGGGCACCACGATCGGCCCAGAGGAGTGGCTCGCGCACCCCGGTTCGGTCGGCAGGCCCTTGACGCCGGTGCACGTGGTCTCCGACGACGGAGCCGAGTTGCCCGTCGGTGAGTCCGGCGAGCTGTATTTCGAGGGGGGCCCCGACTTCGAGTACTTCAAGGATGCGGCCAAGACCGTGTCGGTATCCAACGAGCGCGGTTGGCGCACACTGGGGGACGTGGGCTATGTCGACGAAGACGGCTACTTGTATCTCACGGACCGCTCGACGTTCACGGTCGTCTCCGGCGGGGTCAACATCTACCCCCAGGAAGCCGAGAACCTCCTCGTCATGCATCCCAAACTCGTCGATGCGGCGGTGTTCGGCGTGCCGAACCACGAGTTCGGTGAGGAGGTCAAGGCAGTCGTGCAACCGCGTGCCGGCGTCACGCCGGGGCCCGAACTCGAGGCGGAGCTCATCGACTACTGCCGAGCCCACCTCGCCGGCTATAAATGCCCGCGCACGGTCGAGTTCGACGCGGAGTTGCCGCGCGACCCGAACGGCAAGCTCTACAAGAGGCGCATTCGCGAGCGCTACTGGCAGGGAAAGACCTCACGGATCTTGTGACGTTGCATGGATGAGGAATGGTCATGGTGAGCACCGATGTGAACTGGACGCCGCTGCCGGTGCCGTGGGCGGTACAGACTCCGGACCGGATCCCGAAGCAGCGGTATTACGACCCGGAGTTCTATGCGCTGGAAACGGAATTGTTCTGGCCCCGGGTCTGGCAGATGGCCTGCCGACTCGAGGAGATCCCGAAGCCCGGCGACTTCGTGGAGTACGAGATCCTCGACCAGTCGGTCATCGTCGTCCGGCTCGACGGCGAAAACGTGCGGGCCTACCACAACGCGTGCCGCCACCGCGGGGTGAAACTGGTGGAAGGCAACGGGTCGCGCCGCAGCTTTGTCTGTCCCTTCCACGGCTGGTGTTGGAGCCTCGATGGACGCAACACGTTCGTGGCGCGGCCCGAGGTGTTCGCCGAGCACAACTTCTGCTCGTCGGATCTTCAGCTCGTCCCGCTGAGGTGTGAGCTGTGGGGCGGCTGCGCCTGGATCAACCTCGACGACGACGCCCCCGCGTTGCGCGAATGCCAGGAGCCGTTCGCGTCGATCTACGACGAGTGGAAGGTGGAGTCGCTGCGCACCGAGTGGTGGCAGTCGTGTCTGCTGCCCGTGAACTGGAAGCTGGCGACGGCGGCGTTCATGGAGGGCTACCACGTCCCACAGACCCATCCGCAGCTGCTGCCGTCGGCGCAGCACAGCGGCTCGTCCTCGGTGCCGGAAGTCATCCCCACCAGTCTGCACTTCATGCGGACGCTCGGCGAGGGCATGGGCGGCATGACACATGTGAACGACATCCGAATCGCCGAAGGCCTGCAGAGCATCAAGCTGCCACACGATCCCACCGCGGCGATGGCCACATGGCGCAGCACGCTCAACGATGCGGTGGTCCATTGGCATCGGGCGCGGGGCAGCGCCATGCCGGACCTCAACGACCTGGACCGGCGCGGCATTACCGACGCAATCGGCTTCTGCTTCCCGCACTACTTCATCCTGCCCACCTACAGCAGCGCATCGTCGTATCGCATCCGTCCCCTTGGCCCCGAGGAGACGCTGTTCGAGATCTGGTCCCTCACCCGATTTCCATCGGACGTTTCCGCGGGAAAGCCCACACCACCGGAGCCAATGGCGCCCGACGACCCCCGTTGGCCAACCATCCCGGCGCAGGACTTCTCCAACCTGCCGCGGCAGCAGAAGGGATTGCACTCCAACGGATTCGAGTACATGCGGCTGTCGAATCAGATCGAGGGACTGATCTCGAACTTCGAGCGCGTGGTCGACGGCTTCCTCGCCGGGTTGCCAAATGACACGCTGGTGCCCGCGATCCAGAGGACCAACACCACGATCGACGTGCCGATCGCCGACCTGGGACTCGCACAGCGCGTCACATCGGAGGCCCGATGACCGAGCAGTGGGACCGCTCGGTCGACTTGCTGATCGCGGGAAGCGGCGGCGGCGGAATGGTCGCGTCGCTCGCGGCGCTTGACGCCGGACTCGAGCCGCTGATCGTCGAGAAGCAAGAGAAGGTCGGTGGTTCGACGGGGCTGTCGGGCGGCATGGTCTGGCTGCCCAACAACCCGTTGATTCGGGCGGCCGGCATAGCCGACTCGCACGAGGACGGCCTTGCCTACCTCGCCGACGTGGTGGGCGATATCGGTGCGGCCTCGTCGCCCGCTCGCCGCGAGATGTTCCTCACCGCGGGCTACGAGATGATCGACTTTCTGCTCCGCAAGGGTGTTCGCCTGGTCCGGTGTCCCGGCTGGAGCGACTATTACCCGAATCACAAGGGCGGCAATGCCGCCGGCCGTGCGGTCGAGGGAATCCCGTTCGACGCCGCTGAGCTGGGAAGCTGGAGCGCGAAGGTCCAGCCGGCGCTTGCCAAGAATTACGGGCAGGGGTTCGTGGTGAAGACCAATGAGCTGCGGTCGGTGCAGTACTTCAACCGTGCGCCGCGCGCGTTCGCCGTCGCCCTGCGTGTGTTCGCGCGCACCGCGGCGGCACGGATCCGTCGCCGCGAGATCCTCACCAACGGCGCATCACTCATCGGTCAGATGCTGAAGGTCCTGATCGATCTCGGCGGCGGCGAGCCTGCGCTCTGGACGAACGCGGCCATGGAGGACCTCGTCGTCGAGGACGGCCGCGTCGTCGGCGCGCGTATCATCCGTGACGGCTCAACGCTTTCCATCGAGGCGCGAAAGGGAGTCCTGCTCGCCGCCGGTGGCTTCAGCCACAACGCGGACATGCGACGGCGTTACAGCGGCGACCAGCCCAACGAGGCGCAGTGGTCGATCGCCAATGCCGGTGACACGGGCGAGGTTCTGCAGACCGCGATGCGGCTAGGTGCGAAAACCGATTTGTTGGACGAAGCTTGGTGGCTTCCTTCGGTTTTCATCGCCGATGGCGGCACCGCTGCCGGGTCGCTTGGCCCGGGGCGGCAGCGGCCCGGAACGATCTACGTCGATTCGACCGCCCGGCGGTTCTGCAACGAGTCGAACTCTTACGTCGAGGTCGGCAAGGCGATGTACGCCAACAAGGCGGTGCCGTGCTGGATGGTCTTCGACGAGGGCTA
>Ga0335081_10008505_pt1 | contig 16470 bp, 12 predicted proteins | sample Lox_Sample_35_FD_206713 | JGI IMG/M metagenome (GOLD analysis project Ga0335081, IMG submission 206713) | Soil microbial communities from Loxahatchee National Wildlife Refuge, Florida, United States - Lox_Sample_3.5 | ecosystem: Environmental > Terrestrial > Soil > Wetlands | place: USA... | reverse complement strand
CCGATGGCGTCCAGGAAAGCGGAAACGTCGGCTTCGGTGGTGTCGAAGGAGGTCATCCAGCGGACTACGTGACTGCTCTCGTCCCAGACATGGAAGGTCCAGTCTTGCTGGAGGGCGGCTATGTGCCGGGGCTGGAGCCGGGCGAAGACGGCGTTGGCCTGGACGGGGTGGACGAGCTCGATGCCGGGTACAGCCGCGGCGCCTTCGGCGAGGCGGCGGGCCATGGCGTTCGCGTGGGTGGCGTTGGCCCGCCACAAGTCGTCATGCAGGAGCGCGTTGAACTGGGCGGCCACGAAGCGGAGCTTGGAGGTGAGCTGGAGCATCTGCTTGCGCAGGTACGGTGCGTCGGCGGATAGGCTCGGCCGCATGACGATGAGGGCCTCGGCGCCCATCGCGCCGTTCTTAGTGCCGCCGAAGCTGAGTGCGTCCGTGCACTCGGCCAGTTCCGCCAGCGAGCAGTCCAGCGAGGCGGCCGCATTGGCCAGCCGCGCCCCGTCCAGGTAGAGACGGAGGTCGCTGGCGTGGCAGAAGTCGGCGATCTTCCGCAGTTCGGCGAGCGTGTAGCAGGTGCCGAGCTCGGTCGACTGGGTCAGAGCGACCACGCCCGGCTGGGACCGGTGGTCGTCGCCCCGGCCGGACAGTTTCTCCGCGATGAGCTCCGGCGTGATCTTCCCGTCAGGCGACGGCACGGTGAGCAGCTTGGTGCCCACCAGTTGCTCCGGCGCGCCGCACTCGTCGGTATTGATGTGCGCGGACTCGGCGCAGATGACGGCCTCGTGCCGGCGCAGCAGCAGGCTCAGCCCGAGCACATTGGCGCCGCTGCCGTTCAGCACCAGGAAGGCCTCGTCGGCACCGAAGGTCTCACGCAGCCCTGCGGTGGCCTCCTCGGTCCACGCGTCGGCGCCATAGGCGACCGCGTCGCCAGGGTTCGCGTCCGCGATCGCGCGCAGAACCGCCGGATGCATGCCCGCGTGGTTGTCGCTGCCGAAGCTCTTGGGATATGTCATGACCACGAGCCTAGGACCCCGCCAGCAGGTCCGGGATGGAACCCGGCACCGCCGGCATCCACGCCTTTGGGGTGCCGCAGCGGGCTCAGGCGCCGCGGGCGGCCGCCTGCTCGAGCAGCCGGACGCAGGTGCGGCCGAACGGGTGGCCCGACGCCTCGAGCGCCAGCGGCAGCGTGCTGGTCTCGGTCATCCCGGGGGAGACGTTCACCTCGAGGAACCAGGCCGTGCCGTCGGCGTCCACGATGAGGTCGGTCCTGGACAGGTCGCGCAGGCCGAGCACGGTATGCGCGGCGATCGCTATCCTCGCCACCTCGTCCGCGACCGCCGCGGACAGCCGGGCCGGCACGTAGAACTCGGTCTTGCCCGCGGTGTACCGGGCCGCGTAGTCGTATCCGCCCTCGCCGGGCACGATCTCCACCGCGGGCAGCGCCTGCGGGCCCTCGCCGAGGTCGATCACGCCCACCGCCACCTCGGTGCCGGAGATGAACCGCTCGATCAGCGCCGTGTCGCCATAGGCGAAGCAGCTCAGCACCGCGGCCGGCAGTTCCGCGGCGGTGCCGACCGCCCCGGCGCCCAGAGCCGAACCGCCGCGGGAAGGCTTGACGTACAGCGGCAGTCCGAGCTTGGCCACGATGAGGTCGATGACCGCGGCGGCGCCGAGGTCGTGGAAGGTTTCCCGCGGCAGCGTCACCGACGGCGGCGTGACCAGTCCCGCGGCCGCGGTCAGGGCCTTGGCGGTCGGCTTGTCGAAGGCCATCTGGCAGGCGCTGGCCACCGAGCCGACGTACGGCACGTCGAGCAGCCCGAGCACCTCCCTGATCGCGCCGTCCTCCCCGCAGACACCGTGAATGGCGGGAAACACCGCGCTGGGCGGGTCGGCGCGCAGCAGTGACAGCAGCGCCGCGTCAGCGTCCGCGACGACTGCGTGGACTCCCGCCTCGTCCAGGGCGTCGCGGACCCGGTCTCCGGACCGGAGCGACACCTCCCGCTCGGGGGACAGGCCGCCGGCTAGGACGACGATACGCTCAAGATCGCTCATAGTTTTGAAATATGGCCTTAACTAGGATGGAGCCGGTCCGAAGTCATCCCGCAGCTGCATCTCGGTCTCGATCACCGCGGCGAGCCTGCGGACGCCCTCGTTGATGCGGCCAGGATCGGGGAGGGAGTAACAGAGCCTGACGTACTGACTGCCCGAGCCGTCTGCGTAGAAGCCCGTGCCCGGCACGTAGGCGACCCGGGACGAGATCGCCCGCGGCAGCATCGCCTTGGCGTTGATCCCGTCCGGCAGCCTGAGCCAGACGTAGAACCCGCCGGCCGGCCTGGTCCAGCCGCACTCGGGCGGCATCATCCTGGACAGCGCGCTCAGCGTCGCGTCCCGGCGCTCCCGGTAGAGCTCGCGGAAGTCCTTGACCTGCTCGTGCCAGGGCTGGGTGTTCAGGTACTCGCGCACGGTCAGCTGCGAGAAGCTGGAGTGGCAGAGCACGGCCGACTCGGCCGCCAGGATCAGCTTTTCCCTGATGGCGGTCGGCGCGACCGCCCAGCCGACCCGCACGCCCGCGGCGAATGTCTTGGAGAACGTGCCGAGATAGACGACCCCGTCGGTGTCATCGGCCCGCAGCGCCCGCAGCGGCTCGCCGTCGAAACCGAGCAGGCCGTACGGGTTGTCCTCCACGACCAGCAGGCCGGCCCGATGGCAGATGTCCAGGATGCGGTGCCGCCGCCCGACGGCGAGGGTGACCCCGGCGGGGTTGTGGAAGTTCGGCACGGTGTAGAGGAACTTGGCCCGGCGTCCCGTCGCGGTGACACGGCTGATAGCCTCCTCGAGGGACCCGGGGACCAGCCCGCCGTCGTCCATGGCCACGTGCACCACATCGGCCTGGTAAGACGCGAAGGCGCCCAGGGCGCCCACGTAGGAAGGGGCCTCGACGAGCACCACGTCGCCGGGGTCGATGAAGATCCTGGCCATCAGGTCCAGGGCCTGCTGCGAGCCGACGGTGACCACGACCTCGTCAGGGTGGGCGCGGATCTGCTCGAGCGCCATCACGTCGCAGATCCGCTCCCGCAGTCCCGCGTCGCCCTGAGCGGTGCAGTACTGCAGCGCGGTCGCGCCCTGGCTGGCGATCAGCTGGCCGATCATGTCGCCCACGACGTCGAGCGGGAGCGCGGATACGTACGGCGAGCCGCCAGCCAGCGAGACGATCTCGGGCCTGGCGGCGACGGCGAACAGCGCCCTGATCTCGGAAGCCACCATGCCAACCGCTCGCTCGGCGTACTGGCCGACGTAACGGTCGATTCGCTGCGGCTGCGATACCGGCTGCTGTCCGGGTGCCACGGTCCTCTCCTTAGTGTTTGCCTCGGGGGGACGATCCCCCCCAGACCCCCCTGCTCCTGGGGGGAAGCCTTTCCCCCAGACCCCCTCGGCCCCCGGGGGGAGCGAGTATCATGCCAGGATACGGGGTATCTGCTGTGAACGCTTGTGGATTCTGCCGGGAAGCCGGGGAACGCCGATGTCGCGTCGTATCGTCAACATCACGCTGGATAATCTCGGTGACTTGCCGCCGAAGTGCCGTAAATGCGTTTTCTGGGAACTCGACCCGGTAAGCCGGGCGCGGGCCGAGGAAAACGGTGACTTGGAACTCGAGAAGGAGTCCTGGGTTTCATCCGTGCTGCTCGAGTGGGGCAGTTGCGGCAAGATCGCTTATGTCGATGGCGTTCCGGCCGGGTACATGCTATTCGCGCCGCCGCAGTACGTGCCGCGCTCGATCGCCTTTCCCACCAGCCCGGTGAGTGCCGACGCGGTGCTGCTCATGACGGCTCACCTGCTCAGCGAGTTCGCCGGCGGCGGCATCGGCCGGATGCTCGTCCAGGCCATGGCCAAGGACCTCACCCGGCGCGGCGTGCGCGCCATCGAAGCCTTCGGCGACCGCCGCTGGGAGTCCCCGGCCTGCGTGCTTCCGGTAGATTACCTGCTCGCGGTGGGGTTCAAGACGGTCCGTCCGCACCATCACTACCCGCGGCTCCGGATGGAGCTCAGGACCGTGCTCAGCTGGCGGGAGGATGTCGAGGTGGCGCTGGAGCGGCTGCTCGGGTCCATGACGCCGTCAACCCCCCAGGGCGCGCTGCGTCCGGTATAACCAGTGCCCTGCCTGGCCCTGAGGGGTCCATTCTTATCCGTTCGGGTGAACAGGATCAGATATATTCGGCCAGCTCGCGAAGGAGCGCCGACTTCGGCTTGGCCCCGACAATCTGCTTGACGACCTGCCCGCCGGAGAACACGTTCATGGTCGGAATGGCCATGATGCCGTAACGCTGTGACACCGCGGGATTCTCGTCGATGTTGAGCTTTACGACGTCGATCTTGTCCGCGTACTCGGTGGCGATTTCCTCGAGCACCGGGGCGACCATGCGGCACGGGCCGCACCATTCGGCCCAGTAATCCACGATGACCGGCTTGCCGTTCTTCAGGACCTCCGTCTCGAAGGTCTCGTCCGTCACGACCTTGGTCGCGCCCACTGCGATCACACCCCTTTAACTTGCGATGAACAGTTCCTGCACGTCTCGTGCCGTGTCTTCTGCACAGGTTCGCGTCCTGCAAGACCCGCTGACGGCTGCTGTCCGTGCGACCCGCACCGCCTGCTCGCGCAGGCCCAGAAGGCCTGCACTCGCAGACGGTCTTGCATTACGCTCACTGTCAGGTTTCCTTGCTGGCCAGCCAGCGTTCCGCGTCCAGCGCCGCCGCGCAGCCGGTGCCGGCCGCGGTGACCGCCTGCCGGTAGGTGCGGTCGACGACGTCGCCGGCCGCGAAGACGCCCTCGATGGCGGTGCGCGTGGACGGCTGGTCGACCAGCAGGTACCCGTCGGGATCGGTGGCCAGCTGCCCGGTGAACAGGTCCGAGCGCGGGTCATGGCCGATGGCCACGAACACGCCGGTCACCGGCAGCACCTGCTCGGTGCCGTCCTTGGTGCTCCTGATCCGCAGGCCGGCGACCTTGCCCTGGCCGAGGACCTCGACGACCTCGCTGTCCCAGCAGAACGTGATCTTGGGGTTGGCGAACGCCCGCTCCTGCATGATCTTGGACGCGCGGAGCGCATCGCGCCGGTGGATCACCGTCACCGACTTGCCGAACCTGGTCAGGAACATGGCCTCTTCCATGGCCGAGTCGCCGCCGCCGATGACCGCGATGTCATGGCCGCGGAAGAAGAACCCGTCACAGGTCGCGCACCAGGACACGCCGTGCCCGCCCAGCTCCTTCTCCCCCGGCACGCCGAGTTCCTTGTACCGGGAGCCGGTTGCGATGATCACGGCCCGGGCCAGGTAGGTCTCGGTGTCGGTCCGGACCACCTTGGGATCGGCGGCCAGGTCGACCTCGATGACGTCGTCCGAGAGCAGCTCGGCGCCGAACCGCTCGGCCTGCTTGCGCATCGCGTCCATCAGCTCCGGGCCCATGACGGCGTCCGGGAAGCCCGGGAAGTTCTCCACCTCGGTGGTCTGCATGAGCGCGCCGCCGGCCGTGACCGAGCCCTCGAACACCAGAGGCTTCAGCTCGGCACGAGCCGCGTACAGTGCCGCCGTATAACCGGACGGGCCGGACCCGATGACGATGACGTTCCGGACTTCGGTCACCTCTGCCAACCGTTATCAACCCCTCATCTGACTGGCATCCCAGTGAACCGATACTAGGGCCCGGAGATTCCCGAAGGCAGCGAGGTCATGGCGAGCACGTGAGGGTCGGTGGCCGAGCAGTCCGGGCCCACTATCCAGGCCGTGTCATCCGCGCCGGTGCGGGCGACGACGAGGGTGGCCGGCCTGCCCTCGAAGCGGATGCTCTCGACCCGCTGCAGCGGGTGCCCTCCGGCCAGCCCGAGCACGCAGCCGAGTAGCTGCCCGGAGGCTCGCGTGGTGCTCGCGGCCGGCGCGTGCAGCACGGCCTCGACCTGCTGTGCGAGGCCGGCCCGGGAGAAGTCCTTGCCGCCGGGCACCAGGACGATAGTGCCCGTGATCCCCGCGGGCGCCGCCTCGGGTGCGTTGGCGCGGCGTGCCGCCGGCGGCGTCGGGCTGCTCGCCGACTTCGCGGCGCCCTCCGCCGAGGAGGCGGTCGACCCGCTGCTCGAGCCGAGGCCGGCGTGGCTCAGCCCGTAACCGCCCGCCGCCAGCAGGATAACGGCGGCCGCGGGCGCCAGCACGCGCAGGGCCAGCGGCCGGAAGCCGCGGTTTCCGCGTGGCCGCCGGGGCGCGGGGGATTCGGCCGTGCCGTCACCCCGGGCCCGTTCGGCATCGTCCCTTCTCGCCACCTCGGCGGCGAGCGCGGTGTCCAGCCGCTGGGCCACGCGGTCCGGCAGGGCGGGTACCGGGACCGAAGCGAGCAGCACGGAGACCCCGGCCAGCTGGTCGTCCAAGGTGGCACAGCGGTCACAGCCGGCCAGGTGCGCGGTGATCCTGGCGCCGCGCCTGCCGGTGATGAGTCCCGCGCGGAACTCGGCCAGGACATCGGTGTCCAGGTGGGTCATCTGCCCCCTCACGTTTCGCCTCCCTGCCCAGGTGAGACGCTCTGGCTGTCCGATCGGTTCCCTTGCAGGTGCGCCAGATGCGGCAGCAGCCGGGCGCGGGCCCGGGCGCAGCGGCTCTTTACCGTGCCCGGCGAGGTATCGAGGATGGCGGCGGCGTCCGCCACCGAGAAGCCGAGCATGTCGACCAGCACGAGCGCGGCCCGCTGCTGCGGCGGCAGCAGCCGCAGCGCGGCGTTCACGTCGAGCCTGGTGTCCGTGGCGCGGGCGGGATCGCCGTCCTGCGCCACCAGGGACTCGAAGGCCTGCTCGTCCCCGGTGGGCAAGGCGGGCCGGGCGGCCCGGCGGCGCAGCCGGTCCAGGGACGCGTTCACCACGATCCGGTGCAGCCACGTGGTGACCGCGGACTCGCCGCGGAAGTCTGCGGCCCGGCGGAACGCGGAGACCATGGCGTCCTGGAGCGCGTCGGCGGCTTCCTCCGGATCACACAGCGTGCGCAGCGCGACCGCCCACAACCGGTCCCGGTGCCGGCGGAAGAGCTCGCCGAACGCCTCGGCATCCCCGGCTACGTGCCGGCGGAGCAGCTCCTGGTCAGCTGGCCAGTCCTCGTCCGGCATGCGGGATCACCCTGACTGGCCCGCGGGGAAACCGTGCACGGTGACGTCGTAGATCAACGCCTCGTACTTGTCCGAGCTGCCCGCCAGCGGCGGCAGGTCGGTGATCCAGATCAGCACGTAACGGCCGGTGACCTGCTTGGTCACGTCGAAGGTGGTGCTGTCATGGGCCGCGCTCGAGCTCTGTACCGGGGTGAACGTGCCCAGCGCCGCGGTGCTGACCGTGCTGCTGTTGCCGACCTCGATCACGACGTGGGCGCAGCAGCTGGCGCCGAACTGGACCGTCACCTGGCTCAGCCGCACCGGCCGGCCCATGTCGATGATCAGCCCGGTGCCCTTCTTCAGGTTCCCGAACGTGGGATGGCCAAGGTAGTAGCTGGTATGCCAGAACGTGCTGGCGCTGCCGTCGATCGCCTTCGGCGCGTCGGCGGGGTCGTCGTCGCCGCTGCTGCCGAGCGGGTTGTAGACGGCCGCGCTGACCGGCTGGAGCGGGACGGCCGATGCCGCCGCGCTCTGCGACGGCGAGTGTGTCCCGGTCGGCGCCGGAGTCGCCGAGTGATGCAGGTTGCGGCTGATCGACCAGGCGGCCACCCCGACCGCCGCCAGGACGAGCAGGACCACGGCGCCGATGACGGCGCGGCCCGCCGCCGAGCGCTGGCGCGTCGGCTTGCGGCCGCCGCCCGGCCGGGGGTGCGGCCCCATGGGCGGCAGGTCCTCCGGCGGGTACGGGCCGGGCGGTCCGTCCTGGCGATGGCCGTAGCCGGCCCGGTCGGCCCTGGTGGCTGGCACGGCTCCGGCCGCAAACGGCAGCGGCATCGGCGGGGCGGCGCTGGCCAGGGCATCGGCGAACATCGCTGCGGTGCTCAGCGCCGGGCCGTGCCGGTTCGGCTGCTGGAACAGCGCCCGGCAGGTCACGTCGTCGACGCCGGCCGGGACGCCGGCCGAAACCTGGCGCGGCGTGCACAGGCCCGAGCCGTTCTCCGGCGCGGGCGGTAGCAGTGCTGGCCTGGCCACCTGCGGCGCCGGGCCGGATTCCGGCCCGGCGGAGCCCGGCTGGCCGGGCCAGTAGCCGGTCAGCGCGGCGTAGAGCAGCCGGGCGAGGTCGCGGGTGTCGATGAGTTCCGGGTCACCGGCGCCTTCGCCGGGCGCGGTCAGGGTCTCCGGGTCCGGGGCGGCCAGCGCGGCGTCGATGCCGAGCCCGACGATCTTCACGCCGCCGCCCGCGGTCCAGTGCAGGCAGGCCGGATCCAGCCGCAGGTGCGCCAGGCCGATCTCGTGCGCGGCCGCGATCGCCCGCGCCGCCTCCACCATCAGCGCGGCCGCGCGGGCCGGATCGAGCGGGCCCTCGGAGAGCATGTCGAGCAGCGATTCGGCGGCCACCCACTCCAGCACCACGTAGGCCTGCTCTTCGCCGTCTTCCACGTCGAAGACCTGGGAGAAGCGCGGGTCACCGAGCCGGCTCGCTGCCCGGGCCGCGGTCACGGTCTCGGCGATGCGCGGGAAGCCGGTCGCGAACGTGAGCACGGTGACGGACCGGGCGAGGGTCTCGTCCGTGGCTTTCCAGTACGTCCAGCCGGTGCCCGAGCTGACCTGGTCGACGAGACGGTACCGTCCCGCCAGCCGGGTTCCTGGTTCCGACGTGTATGTGCTCATAGGTTGCCACCCATGCTAATGCCGGCCCCCCTGCCCGCCGAACCTTGACGCCACCGTCTTCATCAGGAATCCGAACTCGGCCACGCGCAGTGACCTGGCGCAGAGGGCGTAGAGCGCGATCGCGCCGCCGCCGCCGACGACGGTGACCACCAGGCCGTAGGCCGCGCTGGGGTTGTGCATGACGTGTCCGGCCCCGGCCATCACGGCGAGCGCGAAGATGACCCCGGGCACGGTGGCCAGGTGCATCCGGGTCAGGCTGCGCGCGATCGTCCGCCCGTCCAGGCTGCCGACCCGGCGCAACAGCAGCGCCCAGCCGGCGATCGTGCCGACCAGGTTCGACAGCCCGTACGCGACGGCCAGCCCGGCCACCACCTGGGCGGCGGGCAGCAGGGACTTGGCGGTGATCGAAGCGGCGATGCTGAACACCATGATGAGCAGGCCGACGAAGGCGGCGGTCCGGCTGTCCTGGAACGAGTAGAAGACCCTCAGCTGCAGCTGGGTGAGCATGTAGGGCACCAGGCCGAGGGCGAAAAGGCCGAAGACCTCGCCGACGTACCTGGCGTGCACCGCGGAGGTGCTGCCGTAGGAGAACAGGACCTCGGCGATCGGGCCGCCGAGCACGGCCAGGTAGATCGCGGCCGGCACGACGATCACCGAGGCCAGCCGGACGCCGATCGAGAAGTCGTCCCTGACCAGTGAGTACCGGCGCGCGCTCGCGTGCTCGCTCATCCGGGGCAGCAGCGCCGTGATCACCGAGATGCCGACGATCGCGTACGGCAGCTGGAACAGCTGCCAGGCGATGGAGTACGCGGAGTAGCCGTTCAAGCCGGCCGACGCCGCGTTGGCCAGGATCTGGACGACCAGGTTCCCGGCCCACTGGGAGATCACGTAGACCGACATCCAGCCGGCCATCCGGCCCATCTCGCCCACTTCGCCGGGCCGGAACTGGAGCGTGGGGTGCCACCGGAACCCGGCCGCCCGCAGCGACGGGATCAGCGCCACGGTCTGCGCCACCACGCCGAGCGTGGTGCCGATCCCGAGCAGTTGCACGCCGGCCGCCGGGATGTTCTGCGGGTCCTTGTTCAGCCCCACCATCACGACGTAGAGCCCGCCGACGATGATGACGACCAGGTTGTTGACGACCGGGGCCCACATGGGCGCGGCGAACCGGCCCCGGGTGTTCAGGATCGCCCCGATCAGCGAGCTCATCCCGTAGAAGAAGATCTGCGGGATGAACAGGTAGGCCCACACCACCATCAGGTCGTGCTCGGCGCCCAGCGGGGTGCCCGGCCTGCCGTGGATGGTGGGCGCATACAGGTGGACCAGCGGGGCGGCCAGCAGCGTGGCCAGTACGGTGACGACCAGCAGGGCCACTGCGCCGAGGGTGAACATCCGCTGCGCGTACGCCTCGCCCCGGTCCGGGTCGCGCCGGGCCGCCCGGACCAGCAGCGGGACCACCACGCTGGTGAAGATGCCGCCGAGCATCAGGTAATAGACGGTGTTCGGCAGCGTGTTGGCGTTGTTGTAGGCGTTACCGAGCGGCCCGATGCCGACCGCGTAGACCAGGACGAGCGTGCGCAGGAAGCCGGTGGCCCGCGAGACCAGGGTGCCGACCGCCATGCCGGCGCTGGATCGGATGAGGCTGGAGCGCTGGACCGGTGCGGGCGGCGGGGTACCCGCGTGGCGGGCGCCCGCGCCGGGCGGCCCTTGCGGCCCCCGGGGCCCGCCGCCGGGGCCGCCGGGTGGCCTCGGCGGGCCTGGCGCGCTGGGCGGCCTGGCCGGCGTCGGCGTGAAGGTGGGCTGCGGGCGGGGCTGCTGGGCGGGGCCAGGCGGCGGGTAGCCGGTTGTCCTGGGCACCCGGCGCCAGCCGGGCGGAGCGCCGGGCGCGCCCGGCGGACCCTGCGAAGGGGAGCGGTTCGGCCTGGTCGGCGGGGCCGGCCACTTCAGTGCCAGCGGAAGCGTCGTCTCGGCCGGGCTCGGGCCGCCGCCCGGCATCGGCCCCTCGATCGGCGGCAGCGGGTCCGGGACGGCGTGCCGTCCCCGGCGCGGGGCCTCGTCGTCGCCGGGCCCCGGCTCCTGCGGCCGGGGCTCCTGGCCTCGCGGCACCTCTGGCCACGGCGGCTCCTGGCGGCGGGCGTCGTCCGGCCCGGGGTCAGGCGTCGTCGACCCAGCGTCGTGCATCGGCCAGGTCATCCGGTGCCTCCGTCGGGTGTCGCGCGTCGCTGGTGCCAGTCATGACGCTACCCGGTGGGTCCGGCTCTTCGTTGACAAGATGCCCGCCGTCGTGCAGCCGCCGCCGGAGGGCGCGGTACACCGAGGTCAGCACGAGGACGCCGATCGCGGCGCCGATGAGGAACAGGATCGCCCGGCCGTACCTGGTGGACAGGACGGTGAGCGAGGTGCGGGTGAACGGCAGCTCCGTTCCGTTCGCGCTGGTGAGGACGAGCTGGATCTGGGTGGATCCCTGCGGGGCCGAGCTGACCGGCATCCGCACCGTGGCCGGCTGCAGCGGCGGGATGATCACCTCGTTCTGGTAGTGGCCGATGGTCAGCTGGGACGTCCGGCCTGGCGTGCTGACCACGCTGGCGACCACCCGGACCTGGATGGCCTGATGCAGCCCGTTCTGGATCGACACCGGGACCAGCCCGGAGGAACCGCCCATCGGCACCTGGCCGGAGGGGATGATCGTGACCTTCTTGTTCGCGGCCGTGATGTAGTAGGACAGGCCGCGGACCAGTTCGGCCCCCTGCGGCTTCCCGCTGCCGCGCCAGGCGGCCGACTCGGTGGCGAGCAGGGCCTCGTCCAGGGAGCGCGTGTAGGACTCGGCGGGCTTGTAGAGCATGGACTTGTACACGTCGACCCGGTCGCCGAGGATGCGCACCTGCCTCAGGTAGTCGCGGCTGAGTTCGCCCGGGCTCGCCTGGCTGGTCGGCGGCGAGTGCCGGGGCGCCGTGCGCTGGGTGTCCGGTGCTGAGCTCAGGCTGGCCAGCGGGGTCGGCTTGAGCCACGGAGCGGTCTCGGTCTCGCCGAGCAGGTCGCTGGCAAGCGCCTCCGACGGGCTCCAGTCGCCCGGCGGGGCCACCACGATCGTCCGCTCGGAATCGGGGGCCTCGGCGGCGATCATCGCCGTCTCGGCCAGGAACCGCTGCCGGACGGCGAACTCGGTGCTCTTGGGCAGGGTGCCGGAGCTGGTGTTGCCGGCCCTGAGCACCTTGGTCAGGGTGCTGTCGGACAGGAGCACGTTCATCGGCAGGCCCGCGACCCGGAGCGAGGCGACCGCGTCGTCGGGCTGGAAGACGCTGGCTGCGTCGGTTACGGGCGGCATCTCGTCGCTGTTCAGCACGACCGTGCCGACGTGCTGGTGGGCGGCGAGGTTGGTCAGCACGGAAAGGTCCGCGGTCCCGCCGGGCGGCCAGGCGATGTCCTGCCTGATGCTCTGGTGCAGCACGCTGGTCGCCACCGCCTCGCCGGTGCGGTACGCGGCAGCGAGATCCCTGGTCAGGCCCTGATGGACCAGGGCTGTCATGTCCACGTTGGCGTACGGGGTGAGCACGGCCGGCCGGCTCGCCGCGACCTGCCCGAGCCCGTCCAGCCAGCTCGCCGCGGCCGCGCTGGCCGGCTCGCGGCTGGCGCCGGTGCAGGTCGGCTGGCCGCCCACCAGGTACTGGCTGGTCATCGTGGCCACGTCACTGAGCAGCGCCGGGTCGATGAACCAGGTGGGGCGGGCGCCGGGGTGGCTCGCCCCGGCCTCGAGCAGGGCGGACAGGCGGCCGCCCTGGCCCAGGGAGCCGGTCAGGTCGTTGCTGGTCAGGGTGGCGGTGCACACCTTCTGGTGCGGCTGGTCGATGAGCGGCCAGAGCCAGGAGATATCCAGCGGGCGCGCCAGGCCTGCCGACCGGGACCCGGGCCAGAATGGGAGCAGCGTCTGATCGGAGGAGAGCACGCCGCCGGAGGGGTCCTGCAACTGGGCGGTCACCGCGTATACGCCGAAGCTGCTGATCCCCTGGGTGCCGGCCCGGAACGAGGCGGTCCAGCTGGCGGTGCCGCCGGGTGCCACGCTGGCGGAGATGAAGGCCTGGTCCCCGGCGGGGATCAGGTCGCTGACCACGCCGCGGGACATGTAGCCGTCTAGTCCGTCGCGGGTGGTGAAGTGGCTCGCCGAGGTGTACAGCCGTACGTCGAGCCCGGCCTGCATCTGCCGGGTCCCGTTCGTGACCGTGCCGGACAGGGTGACTCTGGCGCCGGGTACGGCGTACGACGGGTTCATCGCGTCAATGGTCACCGACAGGCGTCCTGAGCTGGCCTGTTCGGCCGGGCTGGCCTGCGCGGGAACGGCCGATGCCAGCCCGCCAGCCAGGATCACCGGCAGGATCGCCGCGGGAACGGCGAACGCGGCCGCTATCCCGAGCGTCCGCCTGAGTTTCGCCGTCAGCAAGCCGTGCACGTCTGAAATGGTATTGCCGTTCGCGCAGCACCCGCGCGGTCGATACTCTCGATGGCCGTGCCCCTGAGCAACGAACAGCAGAAAGCGGTCGCCGCGCTGATGCACGAGCGGGTGCCCGCCGCGGCCGAACTCGGCCGCCTGTTCGCGCGCCACGGCCACGAGCTCGCGCTGGTCGGCGGCTGGGTCCGGGACACCCTGCGCGGCCAGCAATCGCCGGGTGATCTCGACATGACCACGGACGCGACGCCGGACCAGGTGCTGACCATCACCGCGGGCTGGGCCGACCGGACCTGGGAGGTCGGGATCGCCTTCGGCACCGTCGGGCTGCGCAAGGGGAGCCATATCTTCGAGATCACCACCTACCGCAGCGAGCAGTACGAACGGACCTCCCGCAAGCCCGACGTGCACTACGGCACGTCGCTGGAGGCAGATCTGCGCCGCCGCGATTTCACCGTCAACGCGATGGCGGTCCGGCTGCCCGGGTACGAGTTCGCCGACCCTTATCGCGGCTTCGAGGCGCTCAGGGAGAAGGTGCTGCGGACGCCGGGACCGCCGGAGCAGTCGTTCGGCGACGACCCGCTGCGCATCCTGCGCGCGGCCAGGTTCGCGGCCCAGCTGGGGTTCACGGTCGCGGACGACGTGCGCGCAGCAATGGCCGACCAGGCGGGCCGCCTGGAGATCGTGTCCGCCGAGCGGATCGAAAGCGAGCTGACCAAGCTCATGCTGACGCCCGACCCGGCGCTCGGCATCGACGTCCTGGTGCAGACCGGGGTCGCCGACGAGGTGCTGCCCGAGGTGTCCATGCTCCGGATGGAGGCCGACGAGCACCACCGGCACAAGGATGTCTACCAGCACAGCCTCACGGTGCTGCGGCAGGCGATCGCGCTCGAGCCGCGGTACGGGCTCGACGCCGACCTGACGGTCCGGCTGGCCGCGCTGCTGCACGACATCGGCAAGCCCAGGACCCGCACCCTGCTGCCGGACGGCCGGGTCGCGTTCCACCTGCACGAGGTGAAGGGCGCGAAGATGACCAGGCGCAGGCTGACCGCGCTGCGGTTCCCGAACGACGTGGTGAAGGACGTATCCCGGCTGGTGGAACTGCACCTGAGGTTCCACGGCTACGGCGACGGTGAGTGGACCGACTCGGCGGTCCGGCGGTACGTCCGCGATGCCGGGCCGCTGCTGACCCGGCTGCACGTGCTGACCAGGGCCGACTGCACGACGAGGAACCGCGCCAAGGCGGCCAGGCTGGCCCGCGCCTATGACAGCCTCGAACAGCGCATCGAGGAGCTCAGCCAGCAGGAGGAGCTGGCCAGGCTCAGGCCAGAACTCGACGGCAACGAGATCATGCGCGTGCTCCGCGTGCCCCCGGGCCCGGTGGTGGGCCGGGCCTACAACTTCCTGCTTGAGCTGCGGATCGCCGAGGGCGAGGTGGGCCGGGAGCGGGCCACTCAGGAATTGCTGCGCTGGGCCGCCGGTGTGGAGGGGATCTCCGTCCCCGAGCCGCCGGACGAGGACTTATCCCGCCGGACGGCCAGCCAGTAGCAGGCCGCGAGGACGGCGTAGCCCGCCGCCACCAGGGCGATGAGCCCGGGGGAATGGCCGTTCGCCGGCATGATGGTCACGCTCAGCGCCGCCCCGGCCACGTACGCGGCGTTGAACATCATGTCGTAGAAGGCGAACACCCGGCCCCGGTAGGCGTCGTCCACCTCTTCCTGCAAGATCGTGACGGCGCAGATGGCCACGCCCTGCCGGGTGAGGTACAGGCAGAACCCGATGGCCAGGTACGCGGGCTGGCTGAAGGTCTCGCCCAGCGCGAGGGTCACGACGGCGGTCGCTGCGATCAGCAGGGTGATCCAGGCGGGCTTGGACAGCCGCCTGGTCACCGGCGGGGTGATCAGCGCCGCGCAGGCGTAGCCGATCCCGGCCAGCACCACCAGCGCGCCGAAGTGACCCTCGGCCGTGCTGACGCTGGACCGGTAGAAGTAGTTCCGGTAGAGCAGGATCGACATCAGGAACAGCGGCCCGAACAGGAAGCTGAAACCGCCGGTCGCGCCGAGGGCCGCCGCCGCCCCGCGCCGCCGGGCGACGTACCGGACGCCGTCGGCCAGCCCGGCGGCGACCGAGGCCAGCTCGCCGAGCAGCGGCCCGCGCTGTGCCTGCGCTTTGTCCGGGCCGAGCCTGTCCCGGGCCATGGTGGCCGCGACCAGGCTCGCCGCCACGTAACAGCCGCCCCCGGCCAGCAAGGTGATCGCGGCGCCGCGCTCGGTGTTTCCGGTGGCGACGTTGAGCCCCAGGGCGATCACGCCGCCGATCGTCGCGGCGATGCCGCCCGCGGTCGGCGACACCGAGTTCGCCATCACCAGCTTGTCCTCGGCCACCACATGCGGCAGCGCCGCCGAGAGCGAGGACAGGAAGAACCTGTTCACGCCGAGGACGAGCAGCACCGCGGCGTACAGCAGCACGCCGCGGTTGCTCAGGGCCATGCTCGCCGCCGTCAGCGCCACGAAGACCGACCGGAGCAGGGCCGACCAGACCAGGATCTGCCGCCTGGACCAGCGGTCGATGAACACTCCCGCGAACGGGCCGATCAGCGAGTACGGCAGGTAGAGCACGGCGAAGGCCGCCGCCCCGGCGGCCGGGCTCGGGAACGTGGTCGCGTTGAAGAACACGTAGGTGCCGACCCCGGCGGTGACGATGCCGTCTCCGGCCTGGGAGATCAGCCGGGTGGCGAGCAGCCTCCGGAAGTCACCCCCGGCCAGTACCCCGCGCAAGTCGGCCCAGACCGCTGACTTGGACCCGTTGGCCACCCCCCAAGCTTAAAGCCTTGCGGCGGGGTGGCCCGGTGCGTTACCTGGCGACCTCGCCGCGAATGAACTTCTCGACCAGGTCCCGGCAGACGTCGTCGCCGTACTGCTCCGGCGGGGACTTCATGAAGTAGGAGCTGGCCGAGGTCACCGGGCCGTCGATGCCCCGGTCGAGCGCGATCTTGGCCGCGCGCACCGCGTCGATGATCACCCCGGCCGAGTTGGGCGAGTCCCACACCTCGAGCTTGTACTCCAGGTTGAGCGGCACGTCACCGAAGGCGCGGCCCTCCAGCCGGACGTAGGCCATCTTCCTGTCGTCCAGCCACGGCACGTGGTCGGACGGGCCGATGTGCACGGCGGCGCGTTCCATCTCGTGCGGGACCTGGGAGGTCACCGCCTGGGTCTTGGAGATCTTCTTCGACTGGAGCCTGCTGCGCTCC
>Ga0335081_10008503_pt1 | contig 16471 bp, 13 predicted proteins | sample Lox_Sample_35_FD_206713 | JGI IMG/M metagenome (GOLD analysis project Ga0335081, IMG submission 206713) | Soil microbial communities from Loxahatchee National Wildlife Refuge, Florida, United States - Lox_Sample_3.5 | ecosystem: Environmental > Terrestrial > Soil > Wetlands | place: USA... | reverse complement strand
GACCGGCCCGGAATCGTTTCTGGTCTGCGCCGTGCAGAATCCCAAGCTGGTTCCGCTGCAAGGCAAGAGCGTCGCGGAAATCGCCAAACTGTGGAACAAGGACCCCATCGACACGGTGTTCGACCTGCTGATCGAAGACGAGGCCTTCACCGAAGTGGCCATGTTCATCATGTCGGAGCCGGATGTGACGCTGGCGCTCCAGCAGCCGTGGGTCTCCGTCTGCAACGATTCGCAGGGCACCTCTCCGGACGGCCTGCTGGGCAAGGAGCATCCGCACCCGCGGGCCTACGGCACCTTCCCGCGCATCCTGCGCAAGTATGTGCGCGAGGAGAAGAAGCTGACCCTGGAGGAAGCGATTCGCAAGTTCACCTCGCTGCCCGCCGGGCGGATGCATTTCGCCGACCGCGGCGTGCTGAAGTCGGGGATGTGGGCCGACGTGGTGGTCTTCGACCCCGACACGGTGCGCGACGTGGCCACGTTCGAAGATCCCAACCGGGTGTCGGAAGGGATGCGCTTCGTGCTGGTGAACGGCGTGCCGGTAATCGACGAGGGCAAGATGACGAACGCGCTGCCGGGGAAGGTCGTCAGCCACCAGTAGTAATGTTGTGCGGGCATATTCTGCGAAACTCCTCAGCCTTATCCTGGCCATACTGGAATCAGCACATGACCTACCGAGTTGCACTTCGCCGCACGGATGAGGGCTACAGCGTCTCCTGTCCGGGCCTGCCGGGGTGCTGGTCTCAAGGCGCCACCGAGGAAGAGGCCCTGGAGAACATTCGAAGCGCCATTCGAGAATACCTGGACGCAGCCGCGGAGCCTAGCCGGGATGCCGAGATTCGGGAAGTTTCAGTTTCGCTCTGACTGTGGGCAAACTCTCTGGGATTCCACACCTCCACACTGTAACAACCCGGTCAATTCCTACACGATGGGCGGAATCGTGCGCGATGCGGGCCTTACCATTGAACAGTTCAGGAAACTGCTCTAACCGCCCTTTCTAAGCCCGCCGGGAAGCGCCGGACCCGATGCTCGGCCGCCTCCGCCGCCCGTTCGGGAGACGGATTCCAGGGTGGGCCACTGGAGAGCCTCTGCCACGGCAGTTGTGCGAACCTAGGATCGTGCGCTGGCCGCAAGGCTCCTTCAAGTGGTCCCTCCCCAACCGCAAACTGGACGTGCCCGCCGGGTGCGGGCCGGTGGTCCTGCTGATCCTGTGCGGCTACCTGGCGCTCGGCGTCCTTTCGTTCGTGGCCTGGCGGGTGACCGACGATGCCGGGTGGGTGGTGGAGTTCCTGCACGCGCCCGCGGCGCTGTTGACCATCGGCCTGGCCATCGTCGAGCTGTGCTTGAGCGTGCGCGTCACGCGGCATTTCGCACCCGGCGAATCCATGCGGCCGGCGTGGATGTTGATTGCCGCCTCGGCCGGCTGCGATCTCGCTGGGCTGGTGTGTTCCCAGGTGCTGGGAGCCGACTCCCTGCTGAACCCCCTGACTCACCTGGCGGGCTTCACCCCCGCGGCCATCCTCAAATGGCGCGACCTGGGTCTGCTGGCGGGCGGCTCTCTGCGCTTCGCGCTGCTCGCCATCGGGCTCGACTACGCCCTGCGGGTCTACCGCCGCACCGGGCTGATGGGCCGGCCGGCCGTGGTGGACTGGGTCCTGCTGGCGGGGCTCGGAGTCTACGAGCTGCGCATCGTGGCGGATATCGCGACGGCCATCGGCAACGGCCACGAGCCCACTCTCTTCGAGGTGCTGAGCTGGCCCGTCGACCCGCTGCTGTGGTTCCTTCTGGCCGAGGCCCTGTGGCTGTTCCGCTCCGTGCGCCAGTTGGGGGATGGGGCCATCGGCCGCTGCTGGCGGGCGTACAGCGTAGCCATTTTCCTGACCGCGCTCGGCAACATCGCCATGTGGGCGGCCCGCTATGGGTATCTGGCCTGGTCGTGGAGCTCGCTGACCTGGTCGTTGTGGCTGCCCGCGGCCATCGCCTTCGCCCTGGCCCCCGCCTACCAGTTGGAGGCCATGCGCCACGCGGCGCTCGGAAACAAGGCCGGTTAGTATCAGAGCTACTGCTTGCGCAGCAGCGACGGCCAGTTCAGAATCACGTTCAGGGTGGTGGAGGCCTTCTGCTCGATCGGAACGACCACCAGGAACTTCTTTCCGTCGCGCGTGACCACCCAACGGTTGCGCCCGCACGTGGGCAGCCGCGTCTCGAAGAGCGGATGGGGAATTCCAGCCACGATGGCGCCGTTCCTGACCTCGATATCGACTGCCATAATCTTCGCGGGAGTCACCAGCGAGGCGTAGAACAGCTCTTTGCCATCGCCGCGCCACTGGGGCTCCAGGCCGCCGGTGTTCGACACCACCCATTTGCCGCGCGAGCCCGAGGCCGACTCCGCCGACGGCTGCACGTAAATGTCGGACCGTCCGGTCTCCGCCGACCGGTAGGCAATCCACTTGCTGTCGGGAGAGAATCTCGCTTCGTCCTCGTTAAAACGCGTTTGCAGGAAGGGCTGCGGCTTGCGCGCATCCAGAGACAAGGTCCAGATGTCGTCGGCAGCGCCGGGAACGGCCTCGTTATAGAGAAGCGCCCGGCCGTCGGGCGACCAATCCTCGAGGTTCTTGTTCCGGTCGGACTCCAGCAACGGTTCCTCTTCGCCCGTTCCGGATGCACTCTTGACGTAAAGGTTGCGTGCGCCGCGGCGGTCGGATGAGAACGCGATGCGGGAGCCATCGGGCGACCAGACCGGGTTGAAATCGTCCTTGGGGTCGAAGGTGAGTTTGGAAGCCGCGCCGCGGGCGAGATCGAGCACCCAGACGTCGCGAGTCTGCGCCGCGGGATCGCGAATTCCGACCGCCAGGCGGCTGCCGTCCGGCGAAAGCGCGGGATTGGAATAGTCGGCGGCGCTGCCCACCGAGCCGAGATTCTGGCCCGCGCGGTCGAACCAGACCAGGTGGGCGTCGGCCGGGCCGCTTCCCGGCCGATACACAGCACTCCATTGTCGGAGACGGAGAAGGCTCCCATGTAGGGACCTGTCGCCGCTGAAGCCACGCCTTCCACGACGGGCACGGCGTCGCCTCCCAATGCTCCGCCATTCGGATCGAAAGGCCGTGCCATCAGCACGCTGCCGCGCAAATGCAGGATGTATCCGGGCGCCCCGTAGATGGTGGCCGAATCCGCCGTAAACAAGGTCCGGTCCGTCCGGCCGTCTAACGTCATCAGATGAACGAAGGCTGGCGTTGTAGTAAGACCGACGGTCATCCATGCGTTATACAACAGCCTCTGGGTGCCCGGCACCAGCGCGAAGATGTCGGATCGCGCGTCCGCGTCGCGGCCCTCGAGCTGCTCCGGCGCCATGTACTGAAAGGTGCCGACGATGGTTCCTTTCTGCGTCAGCGGCGATGCGGGCGAGGTCAGTGCCGCAAGGCTTATCGTGGGTGCGTTGGGCGTCACCGGTCCGCCGGCGGAGGCTGCGCCCAGTGCCGCCGAGGCGTGCTTCGCCAGCCCGAAATCCATCAGCTTGGCGCCCGCTTTGGTGAGCATGATATTGCCCGGCTTCAGGTCGCGATGCACGATCCCGGCGCGGTGAGCCTTGTCCAGCGCGTCGGCAGTCTCGATCCCGGTCTTGAGCACCTGCTCCAGCGGCAGCGGGCCGCGTGTGAGCCGCTCCGCCAGCGTCTCGCCTTCCAGGTACTCCATCACCAGGAAGTCGATACCGTTTTGCGAGCCGACATCATAGAAGCGTGCAGATGTGCGGATGCTGCAGGGTGCTGATGGCTTTGGCTTCGCGCTCGAAGCGTGCCCGCAGGTCGGCAGACGAGGCCAGTGCGGACGACAGCACCTTGATCGCGACGGTGCGGTCCAGCCGGGTGTCGCGGGCTTTCCAGACTTCGCCCATGCCGCCGGCGCCGAGCGGCGATTGGATCTCGAAAAGGCCGAGTTTTGTGCCGGGGTTGAGGGCCATGGGTCGCTGTATTATACCCTCGGTCCGGGCACTCGTGCGGAGTTTCGTGGCTTACGATAAACGCCTTACCAATGCACTTCGCCCCGGTCACCTGCCGCGCCAGACAGGCGTCGGCAGCTCCCACTTGGAAAACCGGATGGGGTTCGCCGCGTCCGGCGTGGGGGACATGCGGCCGCCCAGGTTGTCGTCGCCATCCCGCTGCATGGCGGGGACGACGCACGTGCACTGCCCCGCTGGTACCCTTCGGCATTCTGGCTGCCCGCAAGAGAGGCAGACACTCTGGCCATCGCACTAAGATAGAATCGGTACTACAGAGACATGGAACCCCTTTCCGTACGAACGCCCGTGCAGGCCGGTGCGGGCGCTGCGGCCAGTCCACAGATGAGCCGCAGGACCCTGCTGATGGCCGGCGCGTCGCTGGGCGTGACCGCCACTTCCTATGGCCGCGTAGCCGGCGCAAACGACCGCATCTCGCTGGGCCATGTCGGTGTGGGCAGCCGGGGTCGGGAACTCGCGTCCGTAGTGGCCGACTTGAAGGACCGCCATAACGTCGAGGTGACGGCAGTCTGCGATTTGTGGAGCGTGAACCGGGAGCGCGCGGCGAAGGCGGCTTCCCAGGCATACGGGCGGGCCCCTCGTAGCCTTCAATATGTCGAGGATCTGCTGGCTCTGAAGGATGTCGACGCCGTAATCATCTCCACCGCGGACTTTCAGCACGCGCCGCTTCTCCAGTTGGCCGCCGAAGCCGGCAAGGACGCCTACTGCGAAAAGCCGATGGCGACCGTACTCGAGGAGGCGAAGGCCGCACGCGACGCTGTGCGGTCCCGCCAACGGGTGGTGCAGATGGGCACTCAGCACCGCAGCGAACCGTACCAGCGGGCCGTCAGGGAGTGGATTGCGCGGGGCGCGCTGGGACGCATCAGCAAAGTGGAGATTGTGTGGAACTACCACGGCCCGCGCTGGCGCGGCCGGCCGGAGGTGAAGCAGATTCGCGAGCCGGATACCGACTGGCGGAAATGGCTCCTCAGCAAACCTTACCGGCCGTTCGATCCCCGCACCTACTTCGAATTCCGCCTATATCGCGAGTTCTCCAGCGGCATACCGGATCAATGGATGACGCACGCCGCGGACATGGTCCACTACCTGCTCGACGACCACTTTCCCTCGTCCGTGGTGGCACAGGGCGGTGTGTACGTGTGGCAGGATGGCCGCGAGAATCCCGACACCTTTCAGGCTCTTTTCGAATATCCCAAGGGCTTCCTGGTGAGCTATTCCACCAGCTTTGGCAACGACTCCGACAGCTTCACGCGTATCATGGGAGACCAGGCCACGCTCATCAATATCGGCGGCGAGGGAAGTCAGCGCTGGAAGCTGGTGGAAGAGAAGGGAACGCACGAGCGCAATCCGTTCGTCCGCCGCTCGGAGAAGTACATCAAGCTCACCGGCGAAAGCCGGCACGCCATGTCGTTGCCGCAGCGCCTCTTGAACGGCGCCATCGAAAAGACCTACGGCCCGCTTCCGTTTGTGTCCGATAGCAATCCCCGCCACATGACCAACTGGCTGGAATGCCTGCGCAGCCGCCAACAGCCAAATGCCACGGTGGACGATGGCCTGGCCCATTCCGTAGCGGCGATCATGGCCGCCCGGGCGCAGCGCGAAGGCCGGAAGCTCTACTGGGATCCACAGACCGAGCAGATCCTCGATCACCCGAAGGCTTGAGGCGTAGTCGGCTCGCGAAAACCAAGGGCAAGCTAAAGCAACGTGGTACGTGCTTTCCACTTTTAACGAAGGAGCTCGCAACTGCTCCATGGTATGATTTCGGCTGGCGCGTCGGGCGCCGCCGTGTCCGCGGGAAGGGCTGAGCCCGCCGATCTTCACCGTTCCTGATATCTTCACGACGTATCTTCTTTCCGCCCGTGACGCGGACGCCGGGCACTAACCTGAAAGGAGATCGTCATGCCCACGCGCCGGCTGCCGCGGCAGCCCAACCTCGAGCAGTTACGCAAGCAAGCCAAAGACCTGCTGCAACAGGCCAATATCTATGCCTCCGGCGGACCCCTGCGCAACGCGTACCAGGACGAGGCCCTCAAGCAGCTCCTGCTGGAGCGCGGCGCCAAACAGCAGCCCTACTTGATCAAGGAGACGGGCGAGGTGGACGAAGCCCGGCGGATGCTGGAGGCGGACACGGGCGAGGAGCTGTCGCGCGAGTTCACGTGGTCGGCAGCCTCGAACGGATTCCCGGCCATCCTCGGCCTGTCGCCGCAGAGGCTGAACTGGCCGGCCCACGACCCGCGATGGCCCGATATTCTGATCCAGCCCATGCGCGGGGTGGACGACGACGACCGGGACCACGAGCCTTTCATCGCGTGCCTGGCGATCTTGCTGCGGCGCGGGATCGACGTCAACCTGAGCGAGCCGGAGCGGACGCGCTTCGCCTCCCTGCTGCTCGACCACGGCGCCGGGCTCGACCGGCGCGACGACCTGCTGAAATCCACTCCGCTGGGTTGGGCATGCCGCCGGGGGCGACAGGAGTTGGTGGAGCTGCTGATCGCGCGCGGCGCGCCGGTGGATGACCGGACGCCGAACCGTGGGCCGCGCCGCTGTCGTGGGCCGGCAAGATGGGCCACTCCGCCATCGCCGCCCTTCTGCGCCGCCGCGGGGCCGCTTGATGCTACCCGGCCAGTAGCTCCCGCACCACCCGCAGCAGCTCGCCGGGTTCCAGCGGCTTGCCCAGAGCAGCGTGCGCCCCGAAGAGCCGGGCGGCCTTCAGGAATGCGCCCCCGTATGCCCCGGATATGGCTACAATCTTGATCCCGGGGCGGCGCGCCCGAAGCTGCCCGATGGTTTCGAGGCCCTCCTGGTTCGGCATCACCAGGTCTGTGATCACCAGGCGGACCTCGTTTTCCTCCACGGAGCGGATGCCGGCTTTCCCATCGGCCGCGCTCAGCACCTCATAACCCGCCGCCATCAGGATCTGGCCGACCAGGCCCCGCACCTCCGGGTCGTCATCGATCACCAGGATAGTTCGGTTGGGTATGCCGAGAACCTCACGCACCTTGGCCGAAAGTTGAGGTCCCGTGAAGGGCTTCTGCAGAAACGACACCCCGGCATCGAGCACACCCTGGCGGCCGATCACATCCGCGGTGTAGCCGGAGGTGTACAACACTTTCAGATCGGGGCGGACCTCCAGCAGCCGGTCGGCGAGCTCCCGGCCGGTCATGCCGGGCATCACGACATCGGTAACCAACAAGTGGATGGGTTCCGGATAGAGCCCGCAAAGTGCCAGGGCCTCGGGCCCATTGGGGGCTTCCAGCAGGCGATAGCCATTCCGGTCCAGGATCGCCAGGACCAGCTTCCGCACCTCTTCCTGGTCTTCCACCACCAGCACCGTCTCAGAACCTCGCGACCCGGCCAGGTCCGCCTCGGACGTGACGACGGGTTCCGGCACGGCGTCCACCTTGGGGAGGTAGATTCTGAAGGTCGAGCCCGCGCCCGGCCGGCTGGTGACCGAGAGCCACCCTCCGTTCTGCCGCACGATGCCATATACCGTGGCCAGACCCAGGCCTGTTCCGGCGCCCAGTTTCTTGGTGGTGAAGAACGGCTCGAAGATGTTCTGCATCGTGGCGGCATCCATCCCGATTCCGGTATCGGCGACGCACAGCACGGCGTACCGGCCCGGCCTGGCGTCGGGATGGTTGGCGAGACCGCTCTCGTCCAGGTCCTCGTTGGAGGTTTCAATCGTGAGCCTGCCGCCCTCGGGCATGGCATCGCGGGCGTTGATCGCCAGGTTGACCAGCACCTGGTTCATTTGTCCGCGGTCCGCCGTAACGATCCGGAGGCCGGGATCCAGAGTGGTGACCACCTCGATGTCTTCTCCGATCAGCCTGCGGAGCATGTGGCCGGCGTCCCTGACCACGTCGTTCAGGCTGATGGCCTTGGGCTCCACGATCTGTTTCCGGCTGAAAGCCAGAAGTTGTCCGGTAAGCCCCGCGGCGCGGCCGGCGGCGGCCCGAATGGCCTCCATCTCCCTTCGCAGCCGATCGTCCGGCTCCAGCCGGCCCAGGATCATGTCGCAATAGCCGCTGATCACCGTCAGATGATTATTGAAATCGTGAGCCACGCCTCCGGCCAGCCTGCCCAGGCTCTCCAGTTTCCGCGACTCCCGGAGCTGTTCCTCGAGCCTGGCCCGTTCCTCCTCCGCCTGTTTCCGCCCGGTGATGTCCTGGATAGTGCCCACCATCCTGGCCGGCCGTCCGTCCGGCCCGAACGTCAGCGAGCCGCGGCCATGCACCCAGCGTGCCTGCCCGTCACTCGCGCGAACAATTCTGTATTCGCGGTCGAAGGGTTTGCCCTGCGCCACGACCTCGTTCTGCAGATACTCCACCATACCGGTCTGGAAATCCGGATGAATGAGTTGTTTCCATCCGTCGACATCCCGGCGGAAATCGGGCCCGATGCCGAAGATCTCGTCGAGCACGGCGGAGCTCTCCCAGAATCCCGAGTGGATATCCAACACGTAGCTACCCACGCGGGATATGCTTTGCGACTCCCTCAGCCAGAGCTCGCTCTCGCGAAGCGCGTCCTCGGCCCGACGCTGCTCCGTGATGTCCCGGGCCACGCCGATCAGGGCGATGGCTTCGCCGTTGTCGTCGCGCACCACGGACGTGGCCAGCGATATGGGGAACTCGCGCCCGTCTTTGGCGCGGTTCCACAGCTCCCCGCGCCAGCCGCCGCCAATGGTCGCGGGCAGGATCTGCTTCTGCTCCACCATGTTGGTGCGCGGGGAAACGACCAGCAGGATGATGTCCTGCCCCAGCAGCTCGTGCTCCTGATATCCGTAGGTTCGCAGGAAGGCGTCGTTGACATACAGGATGTGATTGGTGGCGTCAGTGATGCAGACGCAGTCGTCGGCGCTGCGGAGCGCGTGCGCCAGCAGGCGGCTGCGCGCTTCCAACTGCCGCGATTCGGTGACATCGCGGAAGATGCAGGCGAACTGGCCCTCCTGTGGCCGGAAGGCGACTACCTCGAACACCTTGCCCAGCCCGGCGTGCGAACTCTCAAACCGGTACGGCTCGCCGGTCAGGACCACGCGCCCGTAATTTTCGATCCAGTGGGGCTCGGTGCCGGGAAGGACCTCCGAAACCGTTCGGCCGACGATCGCCGCGGCCGAAAGCCCCGTCATCCGCTCGAACGCCGGATTCACGGCAAGGAACCGGTAATCGGCCGGCTTGCCCTCCGCGTCGAAGATCATCTCGTGCAGCGCGAAACCACCAAGCATTCGCTCGAAGAGCATCCGGTAACGCTCTTCCAGGTGGTGAAGAGGCGTGGTGTCGATCAGGAAGCCCTCGATGCCCACCACACGGCCCGCGTCCATCACCGGGTGGGCGGAAAACGTGTGATAGCCGACGCTGCCGTCCTTGCATCGCCGCGTGAATTCTCCGGCCGGCATGGCGACGCCCGACAACAACTGCCCGAGGAGATCCGCGGCCTTGTCGAGATCGCCGGGAACCTGGGTCAGGCTGTAATGGCGGCCGATCACTTCGCTGGCGGACGAATAGCCGTGCAGGAGCAGCCAGGCGTCATTGACCCAGCGGAAGAGGCCGTCCGTGTCGATCAGGAAATAGCCGGCCCCGGCATCCCGAACCGCGGCGCGAAAGCGCTCCTCGCAAGCTTCTGCTGCCGGCGACGGCGGGGCCTCGCCGGCGAGCAAATCGCGCACCAGAGCCGGAAACCGGTCGCGATCATCCGGGAGGGACGCGAAGGCGTTCCCTCCCAGATCGGCAGTGATACGGGCCGGTACCTCTCCGGCTAGTTCCGCCGACACCACCAGAATCGGAGTCTGGCGAAGAGCGGGGTTGTCGGCGGCGCGCATGCGCCGGCAGAGTTCCCACGCCTCCAGACCCGGCGCCGAAAGGCCCGCGATCACCAGTTGCGCCGGCGACTGGCCCAGCGCTTCCAGCGCCTGCTGTGCGCCTCCAAGGCCGACGATCGAGATGTCATCCCCGGTCAGAAGGCTCGTGAGCGTGGCCTGCAAGACCGGATCGGCGCTGACCAGCGCGACGGTATACTTCCGAAGTGGCGTCACGGTTTTGCTCTCGCGCGCACCAGGTCTACCACCGGCTTGCCGCTGGCGGCGATCTTCCGCGCCATTTCCGGCGACGCTTTCTGCGCCACCACCACACACTCCGACCACTCCAGCATCTCGTCGAGGTCCGCGGCCAGCAGTCGGCCGATGTGCGGCAGGCTGTTCACCAGGAAACTGCGATTGCTCCCGTAGATGGCGTCGAGTTGGATGTGCGGGTCGACGATCCGCACGTCCCTGCCCTTCCCCACCCACTGTTCGACAGCGGCGATGACGGGGCTCTCGCGCAGGTCGTCGGTATTCTCCTTGAAGGCCAGCCCGAAGATGCCGAGGCGCTGCGCGGGCAGGTCCAGCACTTCCCGCACGGCGCGCTCGAGGTGGCGTTCGTTGCTGGGCAGGATGGCCTCCAGCAGGGGCAGCTTCAGGTCCAGGCGCAGGGCGCGGTAGTTGAGCGCGCGCAAGTCTTTAGGCAGGCAGGAGCCGCCGAAGGCGAACCCCGGCTGGAGGTAGGCCGGCGAGATGTTCAGCCGCACGTCGCGGCACAGCGTCTCCATCACTTCCTCGGGCGATACCGCGAGCCGCGAGGCCAGCGCGCCCACTTCATTGGCGAAGGCGATTTTCAGCGCGTGAAACGCATTGCAACAATACTTGATCATTTCCGCCGTGCGCAGCGAGACGCGGCAGACTTCCACTCCCAGCGGCGCGTACAACCGAGCCACGGTATCAACGGCCTCCGGCGACGATCCGCCCACCACCACCAGGGAAGGCTCCAGGAAGTCGCGCACCGCGGCTCCCTCGCGCAGGAATTCGGGGTTGGAGACCAGCGACACCTGGGAGCTGTCCGCCGGAAAACCGGCCACCAGTTCCTCGGTAGTGCCTGGGAACACCGTGCTACGGACCGCGACCACGAGCGGCCGCTGCCGCCGCGCGACGTGCTGCTGCAACTCGGCGAACACGCGCTCCAGTTGCTCCAGGCCGAGATTCCCGTTGGGAGCCGAGGGGGTGCCTACGCAGATCAGGGCGACGTCGCTTTCCGCCAGGGCCGGACCGGGATCGCGCGATGCCGTCAGGCGTCCCGCCGAAACGGACTCGCGCACCAGTTCTTCCAGGCCTGGTTCGTAGAAGGGCGCCCTGCCGTCGAGAATGCTGTGGACCTTGATCTCGTCGCGATCAATGCCGAAGACGCGGTGGCCCAGGTGCGCCAGGCACGCCGCCGTCACGCTGCCCACATAGCCCAGGCCGAGCACTGCTACGGTTGCACTCACCTCATCAGTATGCCATCCGAAGTGGGGCAGGGCATCGTCCTGCCCGGTTAAAATGCAGAGGTGGAGAACCGTCCCGCCTCCGAATCGCCCGATCTGAAATTGGTGTCCGGCTGCGCCGCCGGCGTGGAACTCGCGGTGTGGGAATGGCCGGGCGCGGACCCGCCGCTACTGTTCGCCCACGCCACCAGCTTTCACGGCCGCTGCTGGGACCAGATCATCCGCATGCTGCCGGAGCGCCGCTGTCTGGCGGTGGATGCGCGCGGCCACGGCCGCAGCGGCAAACTGGGCCCGCCGTACCGCTGGCGCGATTTCGGCCGCGACTTGGCCTGCGTGGCGGGTCACCTGGCGGTGCGCGACGCCATCGGTATCGGACATTCCATGGGCGGGCACGCGACCGTCCTGGCGGCTTCCCTGCGGCCCGAAACCTGCCGCGCGCTGCTGTTGATTGACCCCACGATTTTTCCGCCGGAGACCTATCGCACGCCGCCGTTCGACGCTTCGTTCATTCTGCGGCGCCGCGCGGAGTGGAGCTCCCCCGAGGAGATGTTCGAGCGGTTCCGCGACCGGGCGCCGTTCGCCGCGTGGAAGCTCGAGATCCTCCACGACTATTGCCGGTTCGGGCTGGTGGCCAACGGCGAGAACCTGGTGCTGGCGTGCCCGCCGGAAGTGGAGGCATCCATCTACACCAATTCCACCGCGCCGGAATCCGACCCATATGCGGAGGTAGCGTCGATTGCGCAGCCGGTGACGGTGCTGCGGGCGGGACAGGCGCGGAAGCCGGGCAGCCTGGACCTGGCGGCATCGCCGACCGCTCCCGACCTGGCCGCAAAGTTCCCGCATGGCCGCGACGTGGTGCTCCCTGGGCAATCGCACTACATCCCCATGGAGCTTCCCGAGCGGGTGGCTGAGGAGATCCGGCGGATGCTGTGAGAAGCGCGGTGGCGCCGGCGGTCTTGCCGCTGGTGGCCTCGCTTCGCCGGCGGCAAGACCGCCGGCGCTACTTCCCTGGCACGCCCAGCCAGCCGCGGGTGACGATATCGGCCATGGTGAGCGCCAGCAGGATGAAGAACCACAACAAGCCGCCCACCAGCACCAGGCGGGTCAGCCTCGTGCTGTGGCGCACGTGCATGAAAAACAGCGCCACCAGCAGCATTTTGCAGACCGCGATCGCCAGCGCCACCACCACGCTGAACGGGCCCAGGTCCACGTGCGCCACGGCCGTGGTGCCGGCCGTCAGAATCAGCAGGATGATCCACACCAGCGCGTAGGTCTTGACGGAATCGACGTGCTCGCTCATGGCTATTTCAAATGGCGGTCAATCAGGTAGAGCAAGGGAAACAGGAAAATCCAGATGATATCGACGAAGTGCCAGTAGAGGCCGCCCACGTCAACGGGAGTATAGTATTCCGCGCTGTACCGGCCGCGGTAGGTGGCCCACAGCAGGTAGAACATGATACCGCAGCCCACCACCATGTGCAGCGCGTGCAGGCCGGTCATGGCGAAGTAGAGCGAAAAGAACAATTGCGCCTGCCCCTGCATGGCCGTGCCTTCCAGGTGAAACGTCGGGCCGGGGACGTGGTGCTCGTGGAATTTCTCGGTCCACTCGAAGCCCTTGATGCCAAGGAAGGCCAGGCCCAGGATGATCGTGAGCACCAGGAACAGCATGATGGTCCTGCGCTGCCCCAGTTGCGCGGCGCGCACCGCCAGCACCATGGTGAAGCTGCTGCACAACAGGACGGCGGTGTTGGCGGCGCCGATGATCTCGTTGAGCGTGCTGCTGGCCAGGCCGAAGGACTCCGGATAGAGCGAGCGGTAAACCGTGTAGGCCAGGAACAGGCCGCCGAAGAACATCACCTCGGTGATGAGGAAGATCCACATCCCCAGCGTGGAGGCGTCCTTCTGCTGGGCGGCGGTGTCGAACTGCTCGCGCAGGGCGAGCGTTTCCGCGTGAGCTTCGCTAGCCAACTTCGATCACCTCCCCCATCACGGTGCTGTAGTCGTAGGCCTCGTGCGTGACCACCGGCGTCTCGTCGAAATTGTGCGGCGGCGGCGGCGAAGCCGTCTTCCACTCCAGGCCCGTCGCGCCCCACGGGTTGGAGCTGGCCACCTTTCCGTAGCGCAGCGACCAGATGAAATACGCCATGGGAATCACGTAGCCCGCCGCCAGCACCGAGGCTCCCGCGGTCGAAAGCACGTGCAGCACCTGAAACTCGGGGGGATACACGTGGTAGCGGCGCGGCATCCCCAGGTACCCCAGAATGAACTGCGGGAAGAAGGTCAGATTAAAGCCCAGGAAGATCACCAGCGCGGAGAGCTTGGCCCACCCTTCCGGGTACATGCGGCCGGTCATCTTGGGCCACCAGTAGTGCAGACCTCCCAGGTACGCCATGATGGCGCCGCCCACCATGATGTAGTGGAAGTGCGCCACCACGAAATAGGTATCGGTGACGTGCACGTCGATCCCCAGGCATGCCACGAACAGCCCCGTCAGCCCGCCGATGGTAAACAGGCCCACAAATCCAAACGCGTACAGCATGGGCGTGGCGTAAGAAATCGAGCCCTTATAGAGCGTGGCTGTCCAGTTGAATACTTTTATGGCCGAAGGGATCGCCACGAAGTAACTCAGGAACGAGAAGACCATCCCCGCGTAGAGCGACTGCCCGCTGACGAACAGGTGGTGGCCCCACACCAGGAAGCCGAGCACCGCGATGGCCACGCTGGCAAAGGCCACGAAGTGGTAGCCGAATACCGGCTTGCGCGAGAACGTCGAGACCAGCTCGCTGATCACCCCCATGGCCGGCAGCACCATGATGTACACGGCGGGGTGCGAGTAGAACCAGAACAGGTGTTGGAACAGGATGGGATCGCCGCCCAGGGCCGGGTCGAAAATACCGATGTGGAAGACACGCTCGCAGAAGACCAGCACGATGGTCACCGCCAGCACCGGAGTGCCCAGCACCTGGATGAGCGCCGTGGCGTAGTGAGACCACACGAACAGCGGCAGGCGGAACCAGGTCATGCCGGGCGCGCGCATGCGGTGCACGGTCACGATGAAGTTCAGGCCGGTGAGAATCGAAGAGAAGCCCGCAACGAAGATTCCCAGCGCTGTAGCGATCACCCACGTGTTCGAGTAAGTGGTGCTGTACGGCGTGTAGAAGGTCCAGCCTGTGTCCACGCCGCCCACCAGCATGGCGAACAGGGCGAACAGGCCGCCGATCACCAACAGGTACCAGCTCAGCAGGTTGATCCGCGGGAACGCCAGGTCGCGCGCACCGATCATCATCGGTAGGAAGAAATTGCCCAGCGTGGCTGGTATCGAGGGAATCAGGAAGAAGAAGATCATCGCCACGCCGTGCATGGTGAACAGCTTGTTGTAGGTGTCCGAAGAAACCAGGCCGCCTTGCGGCGTGAGCAGCTCCAGACGGATGGCCGTGGCGAAGGCCCCGCCCAGGAAGAAGAACAGGGTGATGGTGGCCAGGTACAGCAGCCCGATGCGCTTGTGGTCCTTGGTGAATAGCCACGACTTGATGCCGTAGCTGGCATTCAGGTAGGTCTCGCGTCCTTGTACGGCTTCGGTGATCATATGCTAGCGCCCGGTCCCTCCCGGCTTCTGTCCCAATGACTTGATGTACTCGATCAACTGCACCACCCCCTCTTCGGTGACGAGCCCCTGGAAGGTGGGCATCACCGGCTGGTAGCCGGCCACGATTTTGGCGTCGGGCCGCAGAATCGATTCGCGGATGTACTCTTCGTTGGCCGTCACCGTGCCGCCTCCGGCAAGGTGCACGGTATTTCCAAACACCCCCACCAGGCTGGGGCAGCGGCCCGTGCCATCGGCCTTATGACAGTTGACGCAGGCGAGGCTCTCGAACAGCTTCTGCCCGCTTTCCGCCAGGGTACCCTGGGGCGCGCCGCCGCTCAGCCAGTTCTGATAGTCCTGCGGCTCCATGACGTCGATCCAGCCGATCATGCGCGAGTGGTTGGTGCCGCAATACTCGGCGCAGAACAGGTGATAGCGCCCCGCCTTGGTGGGCTGGAACCAGGTGGTGCTGTAACGGCCCGGAACCACGTCCTGCTTGGTGCGAAACGCCGGCACGTAGAAACTGTGGATGACATCTTCCGACGTCATGGTGAGCCGGACCGGCCGCCCCAGCGGGATATGCAGCTCGTTGATTTCGCGCTGCCCCTCCATGTGCTGCAGTTTCCACATCCACTGCTTGCCTACCACGTAAATCTGCAGGGCGTGGTCCGGCGGGCGGCTTTCGCGGAAGAACACGCTGGCGCCCCAGGTGAACATCACCATGGTGAGGCCGAAGGGGATGACGCTCCACAGGATTTCCAGCGTCAGGCCGCCGTGGATCACGTGCGGCAGCTCGCGGTCGGACCGCCGCCGGTAGCGGATGGCAAAGTAGAGGATCGATAGAAATATCCCCAGCGTGAAGAACACCGCGACCGCCAGCAGAAAATACAGCAGGTGATCCACCTCGGGTGCGATGGTGGAGGCTTGATCCGGAAAGAGGCGTAAGGTTCCCATCAGGAATTATCCAACCCGTTTGAGATGGCGCTTATCGGCCCGAAAGTCGCGCCGGAAGACGATCACCAGGAACGTGCCGCAGATCAGCACGAAGGCCCCGCCGGCGAAACGCACCAGGTTCATGGCCACGGCGCCGTACTTGCCGGTCGCCGGGTCGTAGTGATAGCAGAACAGCAGGATCTGGTCGACCGGGCTGCCGATCTTGTCCTGCGACGCTTCCACCAGGCCGAGGCGCAGGTCGCGCGGCGCATATTCAACACCGTAGAAATAGCGCGAGAGCCGGCCGTCTCCGGTGAGGATCATGATGCCGCTGGCGTGCGCGAACTGCTGCGTCGATGGATCGTACCTGTAATGGAAGCCTACGGCGTCGGTGAGGGCCTTGATGTTGGCCTCGTCGCCGGTCAGGAAATGCCAGCCGTTGGCAGTATTGGCCCGGCCGTAACGCCGCAGGTACGTTTGTTTCTTGGCCGCGGCCAGTTCGGGCGTGTCTTTGGGGTCGAAGCTGACGCTGACGACTTCGAAATCCTGCCCTGGGCTGAACGACACGGCCTTGAGGCCGCTTTCGAGACCGGTGAGGATCTGGGTGCAGAGCATCGGGCAGCGGTAGTAGACCAGCGCCAGGACGACAGGTTTCC
>Ga0335081_10008502_pt1 | contig 16471 bp, 12 predicted proteins | sample Lox_Sample_35_FD_206713 | JGI IMG/M metagenome (GOLD analysis project Ga0335081, IMG submission 206713) | Soil microbial communities from Loxahatchee National Wildlife Refuge, Florida, United States - Lox_Sample_3.5 | ecosystem: Environmental > Terrestrial > Soil > Wetlands | place: USA... | reverse complement strand
TTCGGCCACGCCACCGGCGCATCGGTGCTGTGCCTCGCTCAAGTCACCAATACGATGGGGCAAGCGGGCGAGGATTTCGAGAAAGGCGAAGCCAACGGCGCCGCCGAAGCGCTGCGAATCCTCGGCACCATCGTCGCGGCGAGCAAGGTCGGGGCTTCGTGAGCTTCAGCGGCGTCTTGTTGGCCTAGCGTCCGCGCAATACACACCGAGCCGCCCAGCCGATCGACCAAATAGCGACAGCGCCGAGGCTTATGAAAACAACAGCCGCAGCGCCCCATCGCGTGTCATTGGACAGGAGGGACACACCAACCCAGAGGGCTGCGAGAGCACAGCAGAGCCAATAGATACCCTCACCAAATCGTACTGCCATTTAATGCCCTCTCGGTTCAGAAAAATTCCAACGGCAATTTTTCTGCCATCGAAAAAACATCGCCCGCAGCAGAAATGTGAAGACGTGGTGAGATGTTTCGTTACAATTCGGACATGATCTGCGTCTTGTGGTCGCAAGAAGAAGCGCTGCGCATCTCCTGGCCCAAACAGGGCGCTGAATCGCCGGGACTAACGTCCGACGGCCATCATCGCGCGGCCGGCCCGGCTCGGCAACGAGCCCGGCATATCTGCGTTTTTAGTTTTTGTAGTCCGGCTCGCTCCGGTCGAGGATGCGCTTCAGAGCGTCGAAGTGGCGCTGCGCCGGGCTCGGCCCGTCGTAGAAGATGGCGCCGCCGATGTCGCGCTTGGTCTTCTCGACCACCGCGGCCGGCAGCTCTTTCAGCAGCTGGCCGGTCCACATGGCGTAGATTTGCACCTGCGCGGCGCGCTCGAGGTAATAGAGCCGGTCATAGGCGTCGGCCACCGTCACGCCGAGCGTGGTGACGCCGTGATTGGCCATGAACAGCACCGACTTGTTGCCGATCACCCTGGCGAGGCGCTGGCCTTCGGCCGGGTCGAGCGCCGGGCCGGTGCAGTAGCAGGAGCGCTCGACGTCGCCTGAGCCGCGCCTGACCTTGCCGTCGTCGATGCCGTCCATGAAAGAGGAGGCCGTCACCTCCGACCAATGCATGCCGAATGGGATCTGATAGTAAAGCTCGCTGCGGCCCGGCACGACCACGGTCAAATGATTGAAAATGCCCTCGCTGAAGCCGTGCATGTGCGCCAGCCGGTGCGCGGCCGCGAGGTCGACCCGCGCCTGCCATTCCTCGGCGCTGTAATTCATATCGGTCGGCGAAACCCTGACCTGCATGGGATGCTCTCCTTCACTTATTTATGACCGCCCCGTTACGGCTGCGCCAGCCGCTCGCGCGTGACGAAGTCGAGCGTCTTGTCGAGCGCACGGCCGAGTTTGTCGAACAATTCATCGATCTCGGCGGCATCGATGACGAGCGGCGGGCACAGCGTGACCACGTCGCCCAGCACCGCGCGCAGGATCACGCCTTCGGCCTCGGCGAAATGCACCGCCTTGGCGCCGACATGGTGCTGCGGCGCGAATGCGCGCTTGGTCTGCTTGTCGGCGACCAGCTCGACGCCGCCGATCAGCCCGAGCCCGCGCGCCTCGCCGACCAGCGGATGGGCATTGAGCGCGGCGAGCCGGGCCTGGAAGTGCACCGCCTGCCGCGCGGCGTGGTCGAAAATGCGGTCGCGCGCATAGATGTCCAGCGCCTTGAGCGCCACCGCCGCCGACACCGGATGGCCGCCATAGGTGAAGCCGTGGCCGAACACGCCGATCTTCTTGCTCTCTGAGAGGAGCGCCTGATACATCGCTTCCGGGATCATGACGCCGGCGATCGGCAGGTACGCCGACGACAGCGCCTTGGCGACCGAGATCGATTGCGGCTTGAAATTGAGCTTGGTGCAGCCGAACGGCGTGCCGAGCCGGCCGAAGCCGCAGATCACCTCGTCGGAGATCGTGACGACGTCGTGCTTCGCGCACACCGCGCCGATCTTCTCGAAATAAGTGCGCGGCGGCAAGATCACGCCGCCGGCGCCCATCACCGGCTCGGCGATGAAGGCCGCCACGGTGTCCGGGCCTTCCTTGACGATCAGCGCCTCGAGCTCGTCGGCCAGGCGCGTGGCGAATTGCTCCTCGCTCTCGCCGGCTTCGGCAAAACGATAATGGTGCGGGCAAGCCGTGTGCAGAAAACCCGGCAGCGGCAGGTCGAAGTCGCGGTGGTTGGCGGGCAGCCCGGTCAGCGAGGCGGCCGCGATGGTGACGCCGTGATAGGCCTTCACGCGGCTCACGATCTTCTTCTTGCGCGGCCGGCCGAGCGCGTTGTTGAGATACCAGACCAGCTTGATCTGGGTGTCGTTCGCCTCCGAGCCGGAGGCGCAGAAGAACACTTTCGAGATCGGCACCGGCGCCATCTCTTTCAGCTTCTCGGCAAGCTCGATGGCCGGGTCGTGGCTCTTGCCGGTGAACAGATGCGCAAACGAGAGCTTGCGCATCTGCGCGGCTGCAGCTTCCACCAATTCCTCGTTGCCGTAGCCGAGCGCCGTGCACCACAGCCCGGCCATGCCCTCCAAATAGGGCTTGCCGTCGGTGTCGTAGACGTGCACGCCGCGGCCGCGCTCGAGAATGAGCGGCCCGGTGTCGCGGAAGCCGGCGAGATTGGTGTAGGGATGCACCAAAGTCTCGACGTCGCGGGTGGCGAGATTGCTGAGCAGGGGCATGCGATTCCCTTCGCTGCGGCCGATTATAGATGGCGATTGGCGCGCTGTCGCTTGCGCGGTCGAGGCCAGGCACGAGCGAGTCTGCAGCCCGCTCACGTTTGCCTGAACCAGGTCAGGCGCCACAGACCGACTGCGCTCACTCAGGCTTGATGCCGGCCGCCTTGATGATCGGCCACCACTTGGCGATCTCGGCGGCATGAAAGGCGCCGAGCGCTTGCGGCGTCTGCTGGTCGCGCGGCGGAATCTCTTGGCCGAGCGCATCGAGGGGCGCCCGCAGATGCGCCGGCGGCAGCATCGGCGCCGGCCGCGTCGCGCGCGCCGCGCCCGACGGCTACACCATGCTGCTCGGCAACTGGACCGCCATGGTCGGCACGCCCGCGGTCTATCCGGTGCCGTTCGACGTGCGCGGCGATTTCGTGCCGGTGGCGCTGCTGTCGTCGTCGCCCCTGATGATGATCGGCAGAAAGTCGCTGCCGGCCGACAACGTCAAGGAGCTGATCGCCTGGCTGAAGGCCAATCCCGGCAAGGCGACGGCCGGCACCATCGGCGTCGGCTCGCCGAGCCAGGTCGGCGCCATCTATTTTCAGAAGCTGACCGGCACGCAGATCCGGCTGGTGCCCTATCGCGGCGCGGCGCCGGCGCTGACCGACCTGCTCGCCGGCCAGATCGATTTGCGCATGGGCGCCGAAGCCTCGCAGACGCTGCCTTACGTGAAGAGCGGCGCGGTCAAGCCGTTCGCCATCATGGGCAAGACGCGCTGGGCGGCGGCGCCCGACATCCCGACCATCGAGCAAGCAGGCGTGCCGGAGCTCGCGCTGTCGTTCTGGCAGGCGTTCTGGGTGCCCAAGGCGACGCCGCCCGATATCGTCGCCAAGCTCAACGCCGCGGGCGCCGCCGGCGTTCTCGACGACCAGCGGCTGGCCGAGCGTCGCCTGCATCGGCTCCGCCAAGAGCCGCGCCAGCGCATCGACCGGCCCACCGGCGGGAAACGGCACGATGACGACGATCGGCCGGGTCGGATAATCGAGCGCCGCGGCACGACCCGAGAGCGCCGGCAGCACGGCGGCAGCGCCCGCGACTTGCAACAATCTCCGGCGCGGCAGTGTCATGGTGCTCCCGGACCGCGCAACGTTAGCAGCCTCGCCGTCCGCTCGATAGGCGGGGAGACTTCGCCGGCATCGCCTTGATCCCAGCGAGTACCTGGGCGAGAGTCCGGCGGGGGCCGGACCATACAAGGTCCGCGTGGGAGGGCAGCAGCAATGAAGCGAACCGCTTTCGTCCCGGCATTGTTGTTTCTGCTGGCCGGCATCGGCGCCGCCGCGGCGCAGACCATGAGCTATGCCGAGGCCATCTCGCAGGTCACCACCATGTGCAGGAACGACATTGCCCGCTTCTGCAAGGGCGTGCCGCTCGGTCCGCGGCTGCGCGCCTGCTTCGACGCCAATCAGGCGCGGATGTCGCCGCAGTGCCAGCAAACAACCCGGACCGTCTTTGCCTCGATCACGCGGCGCGCCACGGCGCAGCGCGACATCGGCGACATCTGCAGCGCCGACATCTTGCGGCTTTGCGGCACCTCGTTTGCCGACGCCAGCCTGGTGGAATGCATGTCGAGCCTGGCGCCGCAGGCGATGAGTCCGCGCTGCTACCAGACGTTCCTCGATACCGGCTGGGCGACGGAAAGGACACGGCCATGAAGCCGACAATGAAGCTCGCGCACGTGCTGGCGGCTGCCGCGCTCATTGCCGCAGCGGCCGTGACAGGCGCGCCGGCGCAACAAGGGATCAACGCGTCGCAGATGACCAACAGCCTCGCCGCCGTCAGCCGCAGCGGCAAGCTGTCGCTGACCGGCGCGCAGCTGCGCCAGGCCGTGCTCGACAATATCCGCAACTATCCGGGCGCGGTGCCGTCCCATCCGCTGAGCTTCCCGGAGCTCGAAGGCTTGACGCAAATCGTCGTCGAGGTCGAATTCGACTTCAATTCGGACGTCATCAAGCCGTCGTCGTATCGCACCGTCGGCGCCATCGCCGACGCGCTGCATCATCCGCTGCTGCTCGGCTACGGCTTTCTGGTGATCGGCCACACCGATGCGGTCGGCGGCCGCGCCTACAATGTGGGCTTGAGCCAGCGGCGCGCCGAAGCGATCCGCGCCGCGCTGATCGATCCGTTTGGCGTCAATCCGGCCGTGCTGGAAGCGGTCGGCATGGGCGAGGAACAGCTGCGCGATCCCAAACACCCGACCTCGGCGGTCAACCGCCGCGTTCAACTGGTCAATGTCGGCAAGAAATTCTGCTTCGGCCTTTCCGGCGAGCAATTCGTCTGTCCGTGACGAGTCCGCGCCGGGGCGACCGAATTGGGGTCCTGCCCTACTGATGCGACCCGCGGAGGCCGCCCGCGACGGAACCGTTCCTGTATTTGCCGCTATGCTGCGCGCGAACGCCTACGCAACAATCTCCGCGGCCTCTCGACCCGGCGGAATCATTCAAACCTCCGTGTCAGAAACATGCGTTGAGAATTCTCGACCAACGGGGTCGCTTGTCAAGTCACCAATGCTTTACATTTTAATCGGCTCGGAACCCGGAACTCCGGTCGCGGATCAGCAAAGGCAAAGACATGGACGATAGATTTTTGCAGACCGGCATTTTCCTCGCGCCGTTTCATCCGCTGCACGAGAACCCGCTGCTCGCGCTCGACCGCGACATGGAGCTGCTCGTTCATCTCGACAAGCTCAACTATCACGAGGCCTGGATCGGCGAGCATCATTCCGGCGGCTTCGAGATCATCGCCTGCCCGGAGCTGTTCATTGCGCAGGCCGTCGAGCGCACCCGCCACATCCGGCTCGGCACCGGCGTCGTCTCGCTGCCCTATCACAATCCGTTCACCGTCGCCGGCCGCATGATGCAGCTCGACTATCAGACCCGCGGCCGCGCCATGTTCGGCGTCGGGCCGGGTTCCCTGGTCTACGACGCGGTGAAGATGGGGCTCGAAGCCAAAGACCAGCGCCGCAAGCTCGACGAGGCGCTCGACGTCATCGTCACGCTGATGCAGGGCGGCGTCGTCACCAAGAAGACCGACTGGTTTGACCTCAACGAGGCCGGCTTGCAGTTCAAGAGCTATTCGCTGCCGATGATGGAGATGGCGGTGGCGTCGAACCGCTCGCCGACCGGCGCGCTCGCCGCCGGCAAGCACGGCATCGGCATGCTGTCGATCGGCGGCACCTCGGACGACGCGCTGAAAGCGCACGCCAGCAACTGGGGCGTCTACGAGGAGGCCGCACGCGCCCATGGCAAAACCGCGGATCGCCGCAAGTGGCGCATCGTCACCTTCGCCCATGTGGCGGAGACGCGCGAGCAGGCGCGCGCCGACATGAAGTTCGGCCTCGACGACTTCAAGCGCTATTTCGCCGAAGTCGCGACCTTCCCGATCGTGCCGGCCGACATCGCCGGCGATCCGGCCGACTATCTCATTTCGTCGGGGCTTGCCTGCATCGGCACGCCGGACGATTGCATCCGCCATTTCGAGCGGCTGTGGCGGGGCTCGAACGGCGGCTTCGGCGGCGTGCTGCTGCTCGCCCACAATTGGGCGAGCTTCGAGGCGACCAAAAAGAGCTACGAATTGATGGCGCGCTACGTGCATCCGCACTTTCAGAGAGACGCCAACGCGCTGCGGCAATGGAGCTACGACGACGCCAAGACCAAATACGCCTCCGCCGGCGACCAGTCGCGCGCCGCGGTGCAGGCGGCGATCGACCGCTATCAGGCGCGCCGGGGCTGAACCATGCGATCAGCCGACCTGTCGGCAGCCGCCTAGAGCATGATCCGGAAAAGTGGACACCGGTTTTCCGAAAAGATCATGCCCCATCAAAATCCTAGAGCGCCAATCGATTCAACTTGAAACGATTGCGCTCTAGGTGTCATCCCCCGTGCCGGCGGTTTCGACCGCAGGCGGCGCCGCGGCGTGCGGCGCCTCGCGCAAGAATAAAGTCTGCAGCGCCGGCACCACCACCAGCAGCATCACCGGGCCGATCAGCATGCCGCCGACGATGACGGTGGCGAGCGGCCGCTGCACCTGGCTGCCGATGCCCGTGGAAATCGCCGCCGGCAGGAGCCCGATGCAGGCCGACAGCGTCATCATCAGGATCGGCCGCATCTGCCCGGCGGCGGCCTGAAACATCGCCTCGGCCGGCGCCATGCCGCGCGCCGCCACCTGATAGTAGCCGTTCAGGATGAGAATGCCGCTCATCACCGACACGCCGAGCAGCGAGATGAAGCCGATCGCGGCCGAGATGCTGAAATCCAGGCCGAAGACATAGAGCGCCGCCAGGCCGCCGGACACGGCAAACGGCAGCCCGAGCAGCGCCAGCATGCAATCGCGCCACGAATTGAACAGGCCATAGAGCAGCACGACGATGAGCAGGAAGGTGACCGGCAGGATGACCGCGAGCCGCTTCTTGGCCCGCTGCAGCCAGTCGAACTCGCCGGCCCAATCGATGCGATAGCCGGTCGGCAGCTTGACGCGTTCGGCGATGCGCTCCTGCGCCTCGGTGACGGCGCCGGCGAGGTCGCGGCCGCGCACGCTGAACTTGATCGGCACGTAGCGCTGGTTGCGCTCGCGGAAAATATAGGAGGCGCCGGTGTCCAGCGAAATGTCGGCGACATCGTGCAGCGGAATGTAGGCGTTGGCGCCGCCCGCGGTTTGCAGGCCGATCTTGAGGTTGCGCACGTCGTCGATGGTGTTGCGGTATTCGGGGGCGAGCCGCACCACGATGCCGAATTGGCGGTCGGATTCCAGCAGCGTGGTCGCGGTGGTGCCGCCCAGCGCCGCCTGAATGACGCTGTTGATGTCGTTGACGCTGAGCCCGTAGCGCGCCGCCTTGGCGCGATCGATCTTGATGTTCAGGTTGGGCTGGCCCAGCACCCAAAACGCGCCGAGGTCGGCGATGCCCGGCACTTTCGCCATTTCGGCCATGACCTGGCGGGCGACCTTCTCGAGCGTCGCCAGATCGGGACCGATGATCTTGACCGAGTTGGCGCCTTTGACGCCCGACAGCCCCTCCTCGACGTTGTCCTGGATGTACTGCGAGAAATTGAAGTCGATGCCGGCGAACTCGTTGTTGAATTCGGTCTGCAGGTCTTCGATCAGCTTGTCCTTGGTGTAGCCGACCGGCCATTGCTCGAACGGCTTTAATGGCACGAAGAACTCGGCATTGAAGAAACCCGCGGCGTCGCTGCCGTTGTCGGGACGGCCGTGCTGGGACACCACCGTAACGACCTCGGGATGGCGGAGCAGGATTTCCCGGATCCGGTTGACGATCGGCATGCCGGCTTCCAGCGAAATCGTCGGCGGCATGGTGGCGCGGATCCACAAATTGCCTTCCTCGAGTGTCGGCAGGAACTCGCTGCCGAGCCGCGAGCCGAGCAACAAGCTGACGACGAGGAAGACGACGCCGATCGCCACCGTAACCCTGCGGTTGGCGAGCGACCAGCGCAGCACCGGCGTATAGATCGAACGCACCGTGCGGACCAGCACGGTCTCGACCTCGCTGACGCGCTCCGAAATCAGCAGCGAGGCGAGGCACGGCGTGACCGTGAACGTCGCCAACAGCGCCCCGAGCAGCGCATAGGCATAGGTGCGCGCCATCGGGCTGAAGATCTGGCCTTCGACGCCCTGCATGGTGAACAGCGGGATGAACGCCGCAACGATGATGGCGGTCGAAAAGAACACCGCGCGGTCGACCTGCAGGGCGCTGATCAGGATCAGGCGCAGGCGGTCGCTCCAGTGCGAGGCCTGCGTCAGGTCGGGCGTGCGCGTCGGATCGGCGCCCCAGCGCTGCTCGGCGAGATCGTGCAGCAGCTCTTGCCGGCGCGCCGGGTCGGCCTGGAAATTGCGGTAGACGTTCTCGACCAGGATCACGGCGGCGTCGACGATGATGCCGAAATCGACGGCGCCGACCGAGAGCAGATTGGCGTCCTCGCCGCGCATCACCAGGATGATGACCGAGAAGAACAAGGCGAACGGAATATTGGCGCCGACGATGATGGCGCTGCGCATGTCGCCGAGAAAGATCCATTGAATGAGGAAGATCAGCCCGCAGCCGAACAAGAGATTGTGCAGCACCGTCGCGGTGGTGACGTTGACCAGCTGGCCCCTGTCATAGAACGGCACCAGTCTCACCCCCGGCGGCAGCGTGCCGTCGGTGTTGATTTTCTTGATCTCCGCCTCCACCTTCGGCAACACGTCGTTGGTGTGCAGCGTGCGGTTCATGACAACGATCGCCGCGACCACGTCGTCCTCCCGATCGCGGCCGGCTTTGCCGAGCCGCGGCAAGTAGCCGACCGTGACCTCGGCGACGTCCTTGACCAGCACCGGCACGCCGTTGACCTGACGCAGCGGCACGTTCTCGATGTCCGCGACGCGGTAGCCTTGGGTCAGATCGGCGTCGCCGCCGGAATCGATCAGGCCGATGCCGCGGATGTTCACCGACTGCTGGCCCATATTGACGGTGCGGCCGCCGACATTGATGTTGGCGTTACCGAGCGCCGCGATCACCTGCGGCAGCGTGACGTTGTAAGCGTCGAGCTTATGCAGATCGACGTCGACGTCGTATTCCTTGGTGGTGCCGCCCCAGGTATTGACCTGGACCACGCCCGGCACGGTCAACAGCCGGCGCTGCACGATCCAGTCCTGGATGGTGCGCAGATTGGTCAAGCCGAAGTGCGGCGGGCCGACCACCTGATAGCGGTAGATCTCGCCGACCAGGCTGGTGGCCTGGATGGTCGGCGTGACGTTGTTCGGCAGGCTGACGTTCTGCTGCAGGTTGATGGCGGTCTGGGTCAGCGCGAAGTAGTAGTCGACGCCGTAATTGAACGTGACGCGGACGAACGACAGTCCGTAGAACGAGGTCGAGCGGATGACGTCGACCCCGGGCGTCGCGGCAAGCCCGACTTCGATCGGAATGGTGTAGTAGCGCTCCATCTCCTCGGCGGAGAGGCCGGGCGATTGCGCGGTGATTTCCAGGATCACCGGCGCCGGATTGGGATAGGCCTCGATATTGAGCTTCGAGAACGCGAACAGACCGGCTCCCAGGAACACCAGCAGACCCAACAGCACAAGCGGGCGGCGCGTCAGCCCGAAGATGAGGAGCCCCTTCAGCAAGGTTCATTCCCTCGCGCCGTCATGCGTTCGCCGACGTGCCGGCGCGCCCGACACGGTCGCGGTGGGTCGGCACCGTCGCGGACCGCGCCGTCAGCCCGCCGCAAGCCGACGGCGACGGCGCGTCGCGTTCCTGCTTGCAAGGCCGCGCCGCGACGAATCCGAAACAGGGCTCGCCCCGGGAAGCGTCACGTCGTAACGGTTATCGACCGCATCGTCACTGGTATTAGTGACAGTGCGTGTCACGCATTTATTACAATCGCTGTTGGAAAATCCGCCGCGTCGCGGCGCTCGCCGCCGAAGCCGGCAGCGGTCGGCCGCAAACAAGCGCGCACGCGCTATCCCTCGGGAACGTTCAAGTCCCCGGGGGATGCTCGGCCGAAACGCCGAAGTCTAGAAGCTTAGGTGCTTACCACCAGTGCTGGCAGCGGTGATGCGCGGCGGACCCGTGCATGGCCTTGTCGGCGGCGGCCCAAGTCTTGAAGCGGTAGTGCACGTGATGGCGGTGGCGGTACCAATGATATTTGCCGTCCTGCGGACCGTACTGGCTCTCGCCCCAGACGCGGCAATAGCCGCTCTTCCATTGCACGACCGCGAAGTCGGCGCTCGCCGGAGTCGCCGCACTGAGGCCAACAACCAACAGGCCAAGTGCAAACGCCAATTTTCTCATTATCAGCTCCCTCTTCTAGCCCTCGTGTGTTGCCGCGAGGCGCTTATACAATATCCGCGCAACACGATCACGACATTTGATCTAGCGCAACGAGGCCACTTATTGCGCCGCAGCATGGCGGTGCTGGCGGCGTCGGGAGGCTCGTTGGGCCGCAGATTCCCCCGTGACCGAAGCGTGCAACGGCGCTAGGGTTGCGGCGCTTACCGTCGCTCAGGTCGATCGTCCGTATCGTCTGTCCATGTCGTCGGAGCAACTCCATGTCCAACATCGCTGAGACCGCACCACTGGCGCCGCTGCGCGCGAAATCGGGCTGGATCATCGCCCTTGGCGTCGTCTACGTCATCGCCGGATTGATCGCGCTCGGCAGCGTCGTCTTCGCCACCGTCGTCACCGTGTACTTCGTCGGCTTTATGATGCTGATCGCCGGCGTTGCCGAGGTCATCAACGCCTTCCAGCTCAAATCCTGGGGCAAATTCCTGCTGTGGCTCGTGCTCGGCGCGCTCTACATCGTCGCCGGCTTCGCCACTTTCGAGAATCCGCTGCTCGCCGCCGCATTGCTCACGCTGCTGCTCGGCGCCGCGCTCCTGGTCTCCGGCATCATGCGGATCGTCCTGGCGTTCGGCATGCAGGAGGAAGCGCCCTGGATCTGGGTGGCGCTGTCGGGCGTCATCACGCTGCTTCTCGGTCTGATCATCCTCGCCCACTGGCCGGTGTCGGGCCTCTACATTCTCGGGCTGTTTCTCGGCATCGATCTGGTGATCGCCGGCGCGAGCTGGATCGGCATCGGCTTCGGGCTCAAGAGGGCTGCCTAGCCGCGAGCCCGCCTGCGGCCGCCGCGGACCTTCAGCAGCTCGATTTGCTGCTGCGGTTAAGGCCACTTCCGCCAAGCGGGTCCAAGCCGCTACGATGCGTTGTCCCGAACCAAGGACAAGGCAATGAAGCGGCGCGCAAAGGCGGCCGGCAAGGCGAAGAAGGCAGGACGCCGCAAGGCGGCCACACCAAAGCGCGCCATTCCGTCCAAGGCCGGGCCCGGTCGCCGCTCGGCAACGACCGCCGGGAAATCAGCGGCCGCGCGTCTCACCCGCGAGCGCGATCAAGCCATTCAGCAGCAGACCGCCACCGCCGACGTCCTGCGAATCATCAGCCGCTCGACCTTCGATCTGCAGACCGTTCTGGACACGCTCGTGGAGTCGGCCAGCCGCCACTGCGACGCGTATGATTCGATCATTTTTCTGCGCCAGGGCGAGCGACTGTACGTCAGGGCGCACCACGGGCCGCTGCAGCTGGATTTTCGCGATTGGCCCGTTGGCCGCGGCTGGATCACGGGGCGAGCCGTCGTCGATCGCGCGATCGTCCACGTCCACGACCCAATGGCTTTCGCCAGGGAGTACCCGGACGGCGCCGACATGGCACGGCGGCTTGGCTACCGGACGATTTTGTCCGTCCCGATGCTGCGGGGCGACGAGGCGGTCGGCGCGCTGACCATACGGCGCTCCAAGGTGAGGCCGTTCACCGGCCAAGAAATCCAATTGGTTGAGACCTTCGCTGCCCAGGCGGTGATCGCCATCGAGAACGCGCGGCTGCTCAACGAGCTGCGCCAGCGCACCGACGATCTTACGGAATCGTTGGAGCAGCAGACGGCAACGTCCGAAGTACTGCGCGTCATAAGCACGTCGCCGGGCGAGATTACGCCTGTTTTCACGGCGATCATTGAAAATGCGACGCGCATCTGCCGGGCGAATTTCGGCGGCCTATTTGGATTTGAAGATGGCCGGCTGCGCATCTTCGCGCAGGTCGGGTTGCCGGAGAAATTCCTCGAAGCCGCTCAATCCGGAGCGCATCCGCCGGGGCCTCGCAACGCCATCAGCCGGCTGCTGAAGACGCGCCAGGCTATCCACATCGCGGACTATCGGCAGGATGACGCGTATCTGGCGCGCGATCCGATGACCGTCATTGGCGTCGAACTTGGCGGAATCCGCACGCTGCTCAACGTTCCCATGATCAAGGAAGGCGAACTGATCGGGTTTTTCGGCATCTTCCGGCAGGAGGTTGCGCCGTTCACCGACAAGCAGGTGGCGCTGGTGCAGAGCTTTGCCACTCAGGCGGTGATCGCCATCGAGAACGCGCGGCTGCTCAACGAATTGCGCCAGCGCACGAACGATCTCGCGGAATCGCTGGAACAACAGACCGCGACCAGCGAGGTGCTGCAGGTCATTTCGAGCTCGACCGGCGATTTGAGACCGGTGTTCGACGCCATGCTGGCGAATGCAGTCAAGATCTGCGGCGCGGGCTTCGGCAATTTGTCGCTTTACGACGGCAAGGATCTGCGCATGGCGGCGATGCACAATCCGCCACCCGCATATATGGAGCTGCGGGGCAGAGATCCGGTCATTCCGTTGGCGAATACCATTGTCGGCTCCGTCGTTGCCTTGAAGCGCGTCCGTCACATCCATGATCTCGCCGCCGAGGAACCCTATGCCCATTCGATGCTGGCGCAAAAGGGCGGCGCGCGCACCGCGCTCGGCGTGCCCATGCTGCGTGAAGGGGCGTTGGTCGGTGCGATCGCCATCTATCGCCAGGAGGTGCGCCCCTTCACCGACAAGCAGATCGCGTTGGTGCAGAACTTCGCCGCGCAGGCCGTCATCGCCATCGAGAACACGCGGCTGCTCAGCGAATTGCGCGAGTCCCTGGAGCGGCAGACGGCGACCGCCGACGTGCTCCGGGTCATCAGCGCGTCCCCCGGTGCGCTCGAGCCGGTGTTCACCGCGATTCTGGAAAGCGCGACGCGAATTTGCCAAGCGCAGTTCGGCACCTTGAATCTTTACGAGGGCAGCGTCTTTCGCACCGTCGCGCTGCACAATCCGCCGCCTCAATTTGCCCAGCGGCTTCGCGTGACCATCCATCCGCACCCGGAAAGCGGCCTGGCGCACGTCGCGCGAACCCATCAGCTCGCGCATATAGACGATATTCGCACCCAACCGCCTTATCTCGAAGGCAACAAGGCGGTCGTCGACCTTGCCGATCTGGCCGGCGCGCGCACGCTGCTCATTGTCCCGATGCTCAATGAGGGCAAGCTCGCTGGCGCGATCTCCATCTACCGGCAGGAGGTTCGCCCGTTCACCGACCGGCAGATCGAGCTTGTCAAGAACTTCGCCGCCCAGGCCGTCATCGCCATCGAGAACGCGCGGCTGCTCAGCGAATTGCGCGAGTCCCTGGAGCGGCAGACGGCGACCGCCGACGTGCTCAAGGTCATCAGCCGCTCGGCCTTCGACCTCAAGACGGTGCTGGATACGCTGCTGCGGTCGGCCGGAAGACTGTGCGACGCCGATATGGGGGTCATCGCCCGGCGCCGCGACGACCGGTTTTATCGGACGGTCTCCTATAATCTGCCGGACGATCTCGGTGCGCTGATCGACGATCAACCGGTCGAGCTGAACCGCAGCAGCGGGTCGGGGCGCGCTCTGCTCGAGGGCAAGGTCATCCGGATCGACGACATCGAAACCGACACGGAATACACCTATGCGGCGCGAGGCACCGGCGCCTTCCGCTCGCTGCTCGGGGTTCCGATGTTGCGCGACGGCGTGCCGGTCGGCGTGATGACGTTGATGCGAAAGGACGCACAACCGTTCACCGACAAGCAGATCGAGCTGGTATCGACGTTTGCCGACCAGGCGGCGATCGCGATCGAGAACGTGCGGCTGTTCGAGGCCGAGCAGGAGCGCACCCGCGAGCTGGCAAGATCGTTGGACGCTTTGCGCACCGCGCAGGACCGCCTGGTGCAGACCCAGAAGCTCGCCTCGCTCGGCCAGCTCACGGCCGGCATCGCCCACGAGATCAAGAACCCGCTCAATTTCGTCAACAACTTCTCGGGCGTTTCGGTCGAGCTGATCGACGAATTGCAGGAAGCGCTCGGCCGGGTGACGGCCGACGCGAAAGCGCGCGAGGAAATCGCCGAACTGGCCGATACGCTGCGCGACAACCTCGGCAAGATCGTGCAGCACGGCAAGCGCGCCGACTCCATCGTCAAGAACATGCTGCTGCATTCGCGCGAAGGCTCGGGCGAACGCCGGCCGGTCGATGTCAATGCCCTGGTCGAGGAAAGCCTCGGTCTCGCCTATCACGGCGCCCGCGCCGAGAAGCAGGGCTTCAACGTCACCTTGGAGCGATCGTTCGACTCGTCGGCCGGCGAGGTCGAGGCCTACCCGCAGGAGCTTTCACGGGTGCTCCTGAACCTGATCGCCAACGGCTTTTATGCGGCGGCCAAGCGCCAAGCCCAGGAAAGCGGCAACGGCTTCGAGCCGACCATCACCGCGGCGACCAGAAATCTCGGCGACCGCGTGGAGATCAGGATCAGGGACAACGGCACCGGCATTCCGCCCGAGGTGAAGGAGAAGATGTTCAATCCGTTCTTCACCACCAAGCCGGCCGGCGAGGGCACCGGCCTTGGCCTGTCGATCAGTTACGACATCGTCGTCAAGCAACATTCCGGCTCGATCGAGGTCGACACCGTGCCCGGTGAATTCACCGAATTCACCATCGTCCTGCCCCGCACCGTCTCTTGATTTCGCTGAAGATCGGACGATACCGGCCGCCGACGGAAGCCGACATTGCCCGGGGTCCGATCGTGTCCCGCTTGCGGTCGGGCGGACTCGCCGGCGCTAATTGCGGTCGGATTTTTTTGGTCGCGCTGGAGCGCCCTCGGCGAGCTTCGGGCGCGGGCGCGGCAGCGGCACGACGTCGAGCGGCGCCGCGGCCTCGTCCGACACTTCCGGCTCCGCCTCGGCAGTCGCCGCGGCCTCCTCGGTCGCCTTTGGTGTCGCCGCGACCTCAGGCGCCGACGGCGGCGGCTCGCGGACGTCCCATTCGCAGACCTTATAGTTGTTGCGGCGCTCGGCGAGATCGAGGTGGATGTGCTCCTCGTGGTTGCCGTCGGAGCCGGGGCCGAGCACGGTGGAGAAGCGCGCGCAGGCGCTCGCCTTCATCGCCTCGCGCCAGGCCTTGTCGACGTTCACATCGGTCAGCGTCAGTGACCGTCCATCGGCGAGCTTGAACAGCCGCACGTCGATGGCGTCGGCGCGGCCGTGCTCGCTCAAGGTAGCGCCGCGCACCCGGTTGCGGCCGCGGCATTCGTAGGAATCGAAATTGTCGAGCACCCGCAGCGCCGAGCCGAGCTTGACCGCCGACGGCGCCACGTCGTCGCGCACCCAGTGCACCAGCTCCTCCGCCATCGGACAGCGCAAGACTCCGGCCGGCGTCACCGCCACCTTGGCCTGGTCGGGCAGGATGACCGCGTCCAGACGGACCGCATCGGCCGAGCCGCATTCGCCCGCCCCGACCAGCGTCGGCAGCGGCGTAAACACGGCGATCTTGGCGAGGCGCAACTGGCACGCCGACGGAGGCGCCGGCGCCGCCGCGGCGGCAGGCTCCTCCGGGAATGCCGCATAGGCCTCCTGGGCCGGGGCGAATTCGCGGGGAATGACGACAGGCGCCGGCGCTGCGGGCGCGCTGCGGGCGGCGCCGTGCTCGGCTCTGAGGCGCTTGAGCGGCGGGACCAACGACAATTGCGCCGACGCCAAGTCGCCCGCGGACAAAACAAAGCCAAGCGCAAGGACGGCCTTCACGCCGCGGTATTTCACCGTCAAGCTCTCCCGCCCGTACCGACGCAACGCCCCGGCGCTTAAAGCTTTAAGCCCAGCGCGGCCCGGCGTTCAAGCGCGGACCAAGCGCCGGCCTATGTGCACTTTGCGTCGCCGCCGCATGCGGCTAATTTAAGGGCGGCCGGCGGTCTCGGCCGCCCAAAACGCCGATAGATGCGCTTGTGGAGGGAAGAATCATGCTCGGGCTGATGCAGGACTGGCCGCTTCTGTGCAATCGCATCCTCGATCACGCCGCGACCTATAACGCCGAGCGCGCGGTCATCAGCCGCTCGGTCGAGGGCCCCATCCACACCACGAACTATGCCGAGCTGCGCCGGCGCGCGCTCCAGGT
>Ga0335081_10008500_pt1 | contig 16474 bp, 14 predicted proteins | sample Lox_Sample_35_FD_206713 | JGI IMG/M metagenome (GOLD analysis project Ga0335081, IMG submission 206713) | Soil microbial communities from Loxahatchee National Wildlife Refuge, Florida, United States - Lox_Sample_3.5 | ecosystem: Environmental > Terrestrial > Soil > Wetlands | place: USA... | reverse complement strand
ACATTCCGGCCGCGCCCTGTATCAGCGGCTCGATAACCACGGCCGCAATCTCATCATGATGTTCGGACAAAACCCTCTCGACTTCATCCCCGCAGGCCAGGCGGCATTCCGGGAAGGTTTTATTTAAGAAACATCGATAGCAGTACGGAGCGCCGACCTTGTAGGTCGGAAATAAAAGCGGCGAATAGAGGCCGTGAAACAACTCAATCCCGCCGAGGCTGACCGAGCCGATGGTGTCACCATGGTAGGCGTTGTTCAGCGACAAGAATTTTGTCTTGCGTGCCTTTCCCCGATGGCGCCAGTACTGCAACGCGATCTTGAGCGCGACCTCCACGGCGGTCGAGCCGTTGTCCGAGAAAAAAACCTTCGTCAATCCGGGCGGAGCCAGCGTCACAAGTTTCTTCGCGAGCCGGATCGCCGGCCGGTTCGTCAGGCCGAGGAGCGTGGAGTGGGCGATTTTATCGATCTGGTTTTTCAGCGCGCGGTCCAGCGCGGCTTTTCGATGGCCGTGCAGGTTCACCCAGATGGATGAGACAGCGTCCAGATATCGTTTCCCGTAAACGTCGTAAAGATAAACGCCCTTTCCGCGTTCAATAATAAGCGGCGGTTCCTTTTCCCATTCGGCCATCTGGGTAAAGGGATGCCAGATGTAGCGCCGTGCCTCCTCTTCCAGGCTTTCAATTCGGTCCCGATTCCGGCTCGATGTCTTTTTCATAGGCCCCCATTATACTGTATGGCCGGCGACCCGTAAAGCCTCGGACTCGGCCGTGATTCGTCTTGACAATACGGCCATAATTTTGTTAATTTTACTTGCTTCTATGCAAACTTATCAATCCATGATTCCGGGTGCAGGCGGAGAGGTGAAAGTTGACTTTTCAAGAGATCATTTCGGTTCTTCTGGACTATTGGTCTCGTCAGGGCTGCGTTTTGCATCAGCCCTATGATCTGGAAGTGGGGGCCGGCACTTTTCATCCGGCCACCTTCCTCCGAGTTCTCGGTCCGGAACCCTGGAAGACGGCCTATGTCCAACCCACCCGCCGACCCTCGGACGGTCGCTACGGTGAAAACCCAAACCGTCTGCAACATTACTATCAGTTTCAGGTCATCCTCAAACCTTCCCCGGCGAATGTCCAGGACCTGTACCTCGACAGCCTCAAGAAACTGGGCATCGACGGTCGGATTCATGACATCCGGTTCGTCGAGGACGACTGGGAATCGCCCACCCTCGGCGCCTGGGGACTGGGGTGGGAGGTTCGCCTCAACGGAATGGAGATCACGCAGTTTACTTATTTCCAGGAAGTCGGGGGGATCGAACTTTCGCCGGTCTCGGTCGAATTGACGTACGGCCTGGAGCGCCTCGCGATGTACCTCCAGGGCGTCGACAGTGTGTTTGATCTGCGATGGAACGCCGCGGTGACCTACGGTGACGTGCATCACCGGACCGAGATCGAGTTCTCCAAACACAACTTCGAGCTGACCGACCCGAAGGACATCCGTGAAGTTTTCGGCCGGTGGGAGTCCCAATGCAGGGCGTTGTTGTCGACGGGCCTGCCGCTCCCGGCTTACGACTATTGCATTAAGACATCCCATCTTTTTAATCTCTTGGACGCCAGGGGCGCGGTCAGCGTGACGGAACGGGCCAGCCTCATTGCCCGAGTGCGTGATCTGGCCAAACAATGTGCCGAGGCTTATTGCAAGAGCCGTGAGGCGCTGGGGTACCCCCTGCTGTCCAAATCCGACGTTCGGGTGCGGTCGTGATGCGGCCCGCGCGTCAAACCTCAAAGCGCGAAAGCGAGTTGCTTTTGGAGATCGGGACGGAAGAAATCCCGTCGCGGGTTCTCCCGACGGCGCTCATCGAGTTGAAGGAGAAGGCCGTCCGAATGCTTTCCGAAGCGAGAATTCCGGCCGATCGGGTGGAGACATTCGCCACTCCGCGGCGTCTAGTTGTCCGCGCCACCGGCGTTCCGACACGCCAGGTGACGCAGGTCACGGAAGTGACCGGCCCGCCCCGGTCGGCGGCTTACGCGGCCGACGGACGGCCCACGGCGGCCGCGATCGGGTTTGCAAAAGCCCACGGCGTTTTGGTCGATGGCCTGACGATCAAAAAAACCGAAAAAGGGGATTACGTCTGCGTTGTTCAAAAGCAGCCGAGCCTCCCCTCGACTCGCGTCTTGAAAGCGCTGCTGCCCGACTTGGTTTCATCCTTGGGATTTCCAAAGACGATGCGGTGGGACGGGCAGGGTGTGCGATTCGCCCGCCCCATACGACGGATCCTCGCCCTGCTCGACGGGCGGATCGTTCCCTTCCATCTGGCCGGTCTCGCCAGCGGCAACCGAACGTGGGGCCATCGTTTTATGGCGAACCGGTCGTTTCCGGTGAGAAATTGGGACGGCTATTGCCGGGATCTGAAGCGACATCACGTGATCCTGGATCCGGCCGAACGCGAACAGTTGATCCGGCAGGAGCTCTTGCGGTTCGCACAGCACAAGAAAGGCCGCATGGCGGAGGATCCCGACCTGCTTTCGCAGGCCGTCTTTCTCACCGAGGAGCCGGTCGTAATGCTCGGCGGCTTTGATAAAAAATATCTCGATCTCCCCTCCGAGGTCCCGATCACGGTCATGAAGGAACACCAGGGTTATTTCCATCTTTTGAATAAAAACGGTTCGCTGCTGCCTTATTTTCTCTTTGTAAGCAACGTCAAGACCCAAAAGCCGGACCTGATCCGGGCCGGCAACGAGCGGGTTCTTCGGGCCCGGCTGGAGGACGCCCGGTTCTACTTTGAGCAGGACAAAAAGCGGACCTTGAACGAGCGCAGGGCCGAACTCACGGGGCTTATTTTTCATGAGAAGCTCGGAACCGTTCACCAAAAGATGGAGCGCATCAAGGAGCTCGCTTCCGGGTTGGCGCGCGAATCCGGCAGATCGGATGGGGAAGTCGGCCGCATTGAAAAGGCGGCCCTGCTGTGCAAATCGGATCTCCTGACCGGTATGGTGCGTGAATTTCCGAGTCTGCAGGGCGTCGTGGGCCGTGAGTACGCGCGTTTCCAAGGAGAAGAATCGGAAGTGGCCGAGGCGATCTCGGAGCATTATTTCCCGAGGCACGCCGATGACCCGAACCCGCCCCGGACGATCACGGGGAAGTTCCTGACCGTCGCCGACCGGCTCGACACGCTGGTCGGGTTTTTCGGGGTGGACCTCGCGCCCAGCGGTTCGATGGATCCTTACGCGCTCCGGCGGCAGGGTTTGGGCCTGGTTCAAGTGCTTCTGGATGAAGCCTTCGCCGGCATCTCGCTCGGAAAGGCGATTGAGACCTCGGCCGGCCTTTACGCGGATCGGGGCGTTTCCCTGAAAAAGAGCTCCAAATCGATTCGCGATGGATTGGAGCGTTTTCTTTCCCAGCGGATGGAGACCTATCTAAGGCGGCGCTTCGGCCAGGCGCCGCGGGACGGCATCGGGTTCCGCGCCGATTTAGCCGACGCGGTGCTGTGCCGTCCGTTTGACAATCCGCTCGACCTGTATCTGCGGTTCGTCGCCCTGACGGCGATTCAACGACAGCCGGATTTCGATCCGTTGATCGTGGTTTTCAAACGGGCTTCGCGCATTCTACCTCCCGGCTTTGCGGGGGCCGTTCAGCCGGAAGCGCTTCGGGAATCCGCAGAGCAAACGCTGCATCGGGACTATCTGAAGATCGAGAAACAAGCGACCGAATTCATGCGGAAACGGGATTACCTTCAGGCGCTTCAGGCGCTTTCGCAACTCCGTCGGCCGATCGATGCTTTTTTTGACGCCGTCATGGTGATGGACAAGGATCCGTCCCTCCAGAAGAATCGTTTGGCTCTCTTGCTCGGGATTACGGAGCTTTTTTCCCGATTCGGCGATTTTACGCGGGTCATGGTGGACGAAGGCACAAAAGCAAAATAATTTCCCTCGGGCAGGTTCAAGATGTCGGCACCCCCCATGGATGACGGCCGTCTTCGGCTGGAGTTGCGGATTTACGCCCGCCGGGTGACGTGGGTGCTGGTGTTCATCGGCGGGTTGCTCTTCATCGGCGGCTTACGGTTCGCCAACGTTGATCTCGATGAATTGGGGTCGAGCGGCAAATATTTTAGGCCGGACCGGCATATCTGCTTGAAGACCGAATGGTTGGAAACAACCGTCGGTGAAAAAGACCGGGCTCAATTCTGCGTGGAATGGCTCGATCCGAGCGATCCGAGCGGAAACACCCATAAACTGATCGTGTCCGATCTGGTGATTGTGAAGGATAAGGACGGTAAGATTCATTCGCAGCACAAGTGGAAGGTCAATTTCCCGTTGATCGGAACGATGCTCTTCCTGGCTTTTCTACTCGTGATCGGGAAACGGGTCCAGAAGAATTTGATCGAGAGGCGTCGGGTCCGATTGGGACTTGAACCGTCAACCAACCAATCGACTGGAACCCCGACGACGGGATAATCCAAGGCCGCAACGGCGTGTAGGAGGAGGCGTCTGTGAAACAGAAAAAATACGTCTACTATTTCGGGACCGGCAAGGCCGAGGGGCGCGGCGACATGAAGGACCTCCTCGGAGGCAAAGGCGCCGGCCTGGCCGAGATGACCCGCTTGGGAATACCGGTGCCGGCCGGTTTTACAATCACCACGCAGGCCTGCGTTGAGTATTTCAAAAACGGAAAGCGGTTTCCCAAAGGAATGTGGGAGCAGGCGCTTCGAAATCTCAAAGATGTCGAACAGGCGATGGGAATGACCTTCGGCGATTCCGAACGACCGTTGCTGGTCTCGGTACGATCCGGGGCCAAGGCTTCCATGCCGGGGATGATGGACACCGTGCTCAACCTGGGGTTGAACGAGCAGACCCTCAAAGGGATTATTCGACGGACCGGAAACGAACGGTTTGCCTACGACGCTTATCGCCGCTTCATCACGATGTTCGGAAGCATCGTCATGGAAATAAAACGGGAGCAGTTCGAGCATCTATTGGACGAGGAAAAGAAACGAAAGCGGGCGAAGCTGGACACCGACCTGGGCGCCGAGGACATGAAATCCCTTACGGCCCGATACAAGAATTTGGTGAAGCATGAAACGGGCCGCGAATTTCCGGACGATCCGTTCGAGCAGCTCAAGATGGCGATCGACGCCGTTTTTAATTCATGGTTCGGCGCCCGCGCCGTCACGTACCGCCGTCTCCAAGGAATCCCGGACGGCTGGGGCACCGCCGTCAACATCGTCGCGATGGTCTTCGGGAATATGGGCGACACCAGCGGAACCGGTGTTGCGTTTACGCGGGATCCTTCCAACGGCGAGCGGCGGTTTTTCGGCGAATGCCTGATGAACGCGCAGGGAGAGGACGTCGTGGCCGGAATCCGGACGCCGCTGGCGATCGAGGCCTTGGCCAAGACGGTGCCGCCGGCCTACCGGGATCTGCTGCGCGTCTTTAAGAAGTTGGAGCGCCATTACCGGGACATGTTGGACCTGGAATTCACCATTCAGGAAGGAAAGCTCTATATGCTCCAGACCCGCGTGGGAAAACGCACCGGGCTGGCGGCCGTCAAGATCGCGGTCGATATGGTGAAGGAAAAACTGATTACAAAAGAAGAGGCGATTCTTCGCGTCTCGCCCGATCAGATCGCCCAGTACCTCTATCCGATCTTCGATTCCCAATCGGAATCAGCCGCCCGTCCGGTCGGAAGGGGGCTGCCGGCCGGTCCGGGTGCGGCGGCCGGCAAGATCGTCCTGACGCCGGACAAGGCGGTGAAAATGCGGGAAGACGGCGAGCGCGTGATCCTGGTGCGGCGCGAGACCAGTCCGGACGATATTCACGGCATGGACGCGGCGATGGGATTTCTCACGGCGAAAGGCGGCATGACGTCGCATGCGGCCGTTGTGGCCCGGCAGATGGGGAAAGTCTGCGTGGCGGGGTGCGAGGCGGTCGAAGTCAACGAGGCTGAGCGGACCGTAAAAATCGGCCCGGCCACGCTTAAAGAAGGAGACTCTCTTTCGATCGACGGTTTTACGGGCCAGGTCTACGCGCAGGATCTTCCCGTCGTGTCTTCCGAGGTGACCCAGGTCATTCAGGGAAAAATGAAGCCGCATCAATCGCAGAAGTATCGTTACTTTGCCACGATCCTAGGCTGGGCCGATCGGGTCCGTCGGCTCCGCATCCGGGCGAACGCCGACATCCCGGATCAGGCCAATATCGCGAGAGGCTTCGGCGCCGAAGGGATCGGTCTGTGCCGCACGGAACATATGTTTTTTGCGGAGGACCGCATCTCCATTATGAAGAAAATGATCCTGTCCCGGACTCGCGAGGAACGGGAGCAGTATCTGGACAAACTTCTGCCGCTTCAGAAGAGCGATTTTCTCGGCCTGTATCACAAAATGCAGGGCTATCCGGTGACCATCCGGCTGCTGGATCCCCCGCTGCACGAATTCCTTCCCAAGCGCGAAGAGTTGATGGTGGAAATCGCCGGATTGGAGGCCACGCGTGGTGATCGAGCCCTACTGGAGGAAAAGCGGAAGCTCCTGGCGCGGGTGGAGGAACTGCATGAATTCAATCCGATGCTGGGCTTAAGGGGATGCCGATTGGGTATTACGATGCCCGAGATCACGCGAATGCAGGTGCGCGCCATTATGGAGGCGGCTTGCGAGATCGCGCGCGAGGGGAAAAAGATCGTTCCGGAGATCATGGTCCCGCTGGTCGGGATGGTGACCGAGATGAGGGCCCAGAAGGACCTGGTCCGAAAAACCGCGGATGAGGTCATCAAACAATACGGCGTCAAGCTCAAATACCTTGTCGGCACAATGATCGAACTGCCCCGTGCGGCCGTGACGGCCGGTCAGATTGCGAAAGAGGCCGAGTTCTTTTCCTTTGGGACAAACGACATGACCCAGACCACTTACGGATTCTCAAGGGACGACGCCGCCAAGTTCATCCAATTTTATATGACGACGGCCGATCTCTGCCCGAACTGCCACAGTTCGGAGGTCGACAAGAAAACGAACACCTGCCGTTCCTGCGGATTTGTCATTACGGAACAACCGGCCAATATCATCGAGTTCGATCCGTTTGCCACGTTGGATCAAGAGGGGGTCGGTTATCTGATGCGTCTGGCGGCCGTCGCCGGACGGAACACGCGGAAGAATATCAAACTCGGCATCTGCGGGGAGCACGGCGGCGATCCGGCCTCGATCGAGTTCTGTCATCGAATCGGCCTGGACTACGTGAGCTGCTCGCCCTACCGCGTTCCGATCGCGCGCCTGGCCGCCGCGCACGCGGTGTTGAAAAATGATAAGAAGAAAAAGAGGGAGAAGCGGATCTGAAATATATCGTCATCGACCCCGCACCATAATCGATCTTCTGCCTGATCCCTTTCTTGGGTTGCGTCCGTCAAACTCCTGCTGTGGTATAACTTGAACAGCAAGCATTTTAAGTTGCTTGACTCTTGATGCCTCTTCGCTTATAACAAGCGCAGGGTATGTCGAAAAATCCTCTTACAGCAGATGAGACCTTCATGCGCCGGGCGCTGGAATTGGCGGAACGGGCGGCGGGCCGGACGAGCCCCAATCCGATGGTCGGAGCCGTCGTGGTCAAGTCCGGACGGATCGTCGCCGAAGGGCATCACCGCCGGGCGGGCGGACCGCATGCCGAGGCCGTCGCCTTGAGAAAGGCCGGTCCCCGGGCCACGGGCGCCACGCTCTATCTGAACCTCGAACCCTGCTGCCATCTCGATAAACGCACCCCGCCCTGTGTTCCGTTCATCATCAAACGTCGGATCCGAAGAATCGTCATCGGGATGCGGGACCCCAATCCCAAGGTGAACGGAAGGGGGATCGCGATGCTGCGGCGAGCAAGGGTTCAAGTCGTGGAAGGGGTCTTAAGACGGGAAGCGTTACGGCTCAACGAGGTTTATGTCAAGTACGTGACGACCGGCCGGCCGTTCGTGATCTCGAAAACCGCGATGAGCCTGGACGGAAAGATCGCCTCTGAGCAAGGTTCCGCCACGCGGATCACGGGGGAGAAAGCCCGGAGGGAAGGACATCGTCTCCGAAATGGGTCGGACGCCGTTCTGGTTGGAATCAATACCGTTCTGACGGATGATCCGCGGCTTTCGACCCGCCTTCCCAAAATAAAAGGACGCGACGCGGTCCGCGTCGTTGTGGACAGCACATTGAAGATTCCTCCCACCGCTCGTCTATTGACGCAGAAATCATGCGCCGGAACCATCCTGGCTACGACCCGCCGTGCCCATCCGGACCGGGTACGGGCGATCGAGTGGGCGGGCGCGACGGTCTGGATCGTCAAGGATCAGAACGGTCGTGTCAGCCTTCCGGAGCTGATGAGTCGATTGGGCGAAATCGGGATCACCAGCGTTCTGATCGAAGGCGGGGGCGAGTTGAACGCCTCGGCCCTTCGTTCCGGCATCGTGGACAAACTCGTCTGGTTCATCGCGCCGATCGTCGTCGGACGCAAAGACGCCGTCGGCGTCGTGGATGGACCGGTGACCGACGGGCCGGGAGAAGTCCTCCCGATCCGTGACCTTTCGATGACGCGGGTCGGCGATGATTTCATGCTGGAGGGGTATCTGTGAAGATCTTCGTGACCGGCGGCACGGGGTTTGTCGGCCGGGAGATTGTCCGCCAGCTTCATGGAGTCGGACACAAGGTCCGCTGCTTGGTCCGGGATGCCGAGCGGGCCAGGCGCCTTCTGCCGCCTGACGTCGAGTTGTATTCGGGGGATCTGAACGATTCGCAGGGACTGGCGGCCGGTGTGAAAGAATGCCAGGCCGTGATTCATCTGGTCGGGATCATCGTCGAGAAAGGACGATCGACGTTTGAGCGAATTCACGTTCAGGGAACAGAGGACCTTTTAAAAGCGACGGCGGAGGCCCGGATTCGGCGGTTCATTCATATGAGCGCGTTGGGCAGTCGTCCCAACGCGCCCAGCCGTTACCATCAAACCAAATATCGAGGAGAGCAGGCCGTGATCCAGAGCGGTCTGGACTGGACCATTTTTCGTCCTTCGGTGGTCTTCGGACCCGGAGATCAATTTGTTAACCTCCTCGCCCGCATCATCCAATCCGCTCCGGTCGTCCCGGTCATCGGTCGGGGGGAGTCCCGAATCCAGCCGATCAGCGTCCGGAATGTGGCCTCCTGTTTTGCATTGGCGGTTGGAAATCAATTGAGCTACCGAAAGATTTACGAGCTCGGTGGACCCCGGCGTTTGACCTACAACCAGATCTATCAAATCATCGCCCGTGTTCTCAACAAAAAGAAAAAAGCCGTCCACATCCCCGTTCCTTGGGTCAAACCGGGGGCGTTGATCTCGGAATGGCTGTTGCCGAATCCGCCGATTACACGGGAGCAGTTGATCATGCTGCAGGAAGACAATATCTGCGATCCGACCGATGCGGTACAAGACTTCGGCTTGGAACTGCAGGATTTTGAGGAAGGGGTTCGGGAATTTGTGAAACCGTAGCCGTGAGCGTCCCCATCGGGCGGCCGCAGATCGCCATGGCAATATCAAAAGGAGGGTTCGATGCGAAAGTTAATCCCGGTATTGCTGCTCGTGTGTCTCGCGGGCTGGATGAGTCCGGCTCGGGCGGTGGCGGATGAAAACAGTTTTGAGACGGTTTTCAAAGACGGGTTTTACGGTGGATTGGCCGGCGCCCTGGTAGGTGGCGCAGCCCTCGCTCTCCGGAACCATCCGGGCGATCACCTGAACTATCTCAGCTACGGCGCCGCGATCGGCGTGTTCGCGGGCGTGACCTTCGGGCTTGTCACGATCAGCCATTCATTGGCCGAGCTCGACGATCATCGGCTGGTTTTCCATCTTCCGACCCCGATGCTGGTATCCGGCCCGACGGGCCCGGCGCCGAACGAGGTGATCGGTTCCATCGGCATACTGACCGTCCGCTTCTGAAGTCCGTCCATTCATTATGGCCAAAACCGATTTCGGATCATCCTTCCGCCTCCTCTGTCTCATCGGGTTTCTTGCATTCGTCAGCTATGATTTGATTCGGTCCCCGCTGCTTCCGCTTTTTGCGGAGCGGCTCGGAGCCCGTCCGGAAGCGATCGGTTTGATCGTGGGTGCCTCAACCCTAACCGGCGTCCTGCTCAAGCTTCCGGCGGGGACCTTGTCGGATCTCCTCGGCCGTCGTCGGCTCCTCTTTATCGGGCTGTCGGCCTTTGCTCTCGCTCCCTATTTCTATTTTGGAGTGAACCAAGTCTGGCAGCTCGTGCTCCTTAGAACGTTTCACGGTCTGGCCACGGCGGTCTTCGCTCCGGTGGCGATGGCCATCGTGGCGGACCTGTTTCGTGAAGGACGGGGCGAGGCCCTGAGCTGGTATGCCTCCTTCAGCCAGGCCGGCCGGCTGTCGGGGCGGATGATCGGCGGATACCTCCTCGTCTGGTCCGGATTCCAGCAGATCTTTTCGGTCTGCGCCGTTATCGGTGTCGTTTTGATCGTCCTGTTTGTGATGCTGAAGCTTCCGGATGATCGATCGTCGATATCGGTACGACACGAATCCGTCTCGGCTCTTTTCCAAGGACTCCGGGAACTGGGGCGCGATCATCGGGTGCTCGTGACAAGCGGGATGGAGGCGATTTTGATGACGGCCTCGGGCTCCCTGATGGCTTTTCTTCCATTGTATGGGATCCGTGTCGGACTGAATGCCGGAGAGGTCGGGCTTTTATTCGGCATGATGGGAATCGCTTCGATTTTGGCCAAGCCCGTCATGGGCCGTCTCTCGGATCGCATCGGCCGTCAACCGCCGATCATAGCGGGCCAAATCATCTGCGCGGCCGCCATGATTTTCCTCCCATGGACGAAAGGACTCCTCGGTCTCCTTTTCCTATCGTTGATTTTCGGTTTCGGAGAGGCCGTGATCGGATCATCCACTTCCGCGATGGTGACGGATCTATGCAAACGGGAGTCTCTGGGGTCCGCGATGGGCGTTTTCGGAACGATCATGGATATCGGCCATGCCGGCGGACCGATCCTCACCGGCTTGATGATCGGGCTTTCCGGCTACACAAGCGCCTTCAGCGTGATTGGGGGTCTCCTTTTAGGGATGACCATCCTGTTCGCCGCGTCGGTCCGGCAGGCTTGAAACAGGATAAGGACTTGCCTCGCTCCCTTGGATTCCGGCGGTCCGGACGTATGAATATCTACTTCCCCTTTCTTTCGGCCGTGTTAAATCCCAGCATGGCATGAATCGGACAGTAGCCGAGAAGGCCCGTTCCGATTCCAAGCACGGCCACGAGTCCCAACAGCAGGCGAAGCGCCATATCATCGGCCGTGTAAGCGAAAGCGGCCGATGCGAAACCGACGGACAATCGGAAAAGACGGTCAAGACCCCCGACGTTCTTCTTCATGTATTCCTCCTCTCAATCAATAAAAACAGTCCGGCAGGATTACAACCTTTTGATCCAGTTGCGTGGATCGAGACCCCGCTTCCACAGACCACGGTAATTCAACCGGCCCTGGAGCACCTTTCCGTATTCCTTAAGCCATTGGGGATGATCGGCCGTCAGATTAAAAAGCAGGCGGGGAAAGCGATAGACGAGGGAGGCGATTCTGGAAGCGGCATGAAGTTCGGGATAGATTTCATTCCGGACCGTCTCACCGTAGCGGGCCAACGGCGTTTCCCTTTTCATGAAACCTGCGATAGCCTCAGCCGCCAACCGGCCGCTCCAAACGGCGTAATAAATTCCTTCTCCCAGGAAAGGATCCACCATTCCGGCCGCATCCCCAACCAGGACGGCACGGTGGCCGACGAGGGATACTGTTTTTGGTGAAAAAAGCGGAATGAGATGACCGGCCGTCTGCTCTTGTTGAGACGCTGGAAGCACGGGCTGAGCCCGGACGAGTTGGTCGTAATGGAAGCGGAGGTCTAGCCGGGTCCGGTGGAACGTAGCCACTCCGCTTGAAAGATGATCCGATTTAGGAAAGACCCAGGCGTAGCCCTGTCGGATGATGCCGATATCAATGAGAACGGAATCGCCGGACCAGGATCGACCGGGCGCCGGAGCCGCTTCGCTTTCCAGGCCCGCCCCCAAAAGCGCGGCATTATTGGGGAAGAGGGTTTTGGCCACCCGGCTGGGGGCCCCATCCGCTCCAATGACCGTGCGTGCTTCGTAGTCTCCGTTGGATGTTCTCACGAGGATCGAATTTTCCAGAGCGGTTAATTCCACGGCCGGCTCGTTCTCGCGAAGTTCACATCCTGCCTCTTGGGCCTGGTGCATCAAGTGGGCATCGAACCGGCTCCTCATGGTCATGTACGCCAACGGCGCGTCGAAGGAGATCTCGAAGGGCGTTTTGCCGTTACAGGTCATCACCAGTCGCGTGACGGTCTTCTCTACCGTTGCATGATATTGTCGTCCGAGCAGATTGTCGAGTCGGGCCGACAATCCCCCCCCGCAGACCTTGTATCGGGGATGGCTTTTCTTCTCCAGGGCGAGCACACGATAGCCGCGGCGGGCCAGTTCAAAAGCCGCGGTGGATCCGGCCGGACCGGTTCCGATGATGATGGTATCATGAATCATGCATCGCCCCCGCAGGGATTTTACCAGGGTCACGGTCGCACAATCAATCGCGTCAACTTCTGTTCGGATCGACAAAAGCCTCGACCATTGTTGTCCGGGAGAGGTTTTTCATGCGTCTGCTATACTTAAACTAATTGGAACTGCAGGCAAATTGTAGCCCAACAGCATCATAATGGGAGGAGGTGAGGACGTGCATTACATTGGGCCAAGCAAAATGCGCTATCTCGTTAAAAAACAATCATTATTTATCGGTTCTGCTCTTCTCCTTCTCCTTCAAACGACCCCGTCTTATGCGGGGGAGCCCGACTGGACCCTGGTGGGCACCCTGGCCCAATCATCCAAAACCAACAGCCAGCAGGATGAAATAAATCAACTGCGCCAGCGCGTAGAGATGCTTGAAGAAAGCGAAGCCACGGAGGAACTCCATCCGCAGTTCGGCTTGAATCTCGGCGCTTACGGCGATGTGAATTTTGTCACAAAAGATCGAGGGGAAGCCCATCCAGCCTTTGTATTAGGTCCCTTGGACCTCTACAGCACGGTCCAGATCGGGCCGCGGCTGACCTTTTTATCCGAGATGAATTTTGATTTTGATCAGGCCCCCGGCGAAGGTGATGTTGAGATTGAGAGGCTCTGGGTCGGGTATACGTTCAATGATCTCCTGACCATACGGGCCGGCCGACAGCATACTGCGATCGGTTTCTGGAATAACACCTATCACCATGGAAAGCTGCTCTTTCTTACGGTCGACCGTCCTTTTTTCTTGGCCTTTGAGGATGACGGGGGAGTTCTCCCGGTTCATATCGTCGGGCTGGAATTTTCGGGATCTCAAAATCGTCCGGGATTTCGATGGATGTACATGTTGGATGTCGGAAACGGTCATCAGATCAATCCCGACACCAAGAAACTGGTGCCGAATGTGACGGCGGATAATAATGCTGCGAAGCAGATCGCTTTGCGGCTGTCGCTTCAACCGGATAGATTGCCGGGACTGACCCTCGGAGTCTTCGGCACGGTGGACCGAATGGGCATCCAAGATATCAAAAACGTCGACGAGCGTGTGTATGGAAGCGATCTTTCTTACATTCACGACAAAATGGAATTTATTACGGAGTATTTCGAACTGGCGAATCTGGAGAAACACGCCGATGCCTACTACATTCAGTTGGGATACAAAGTCATCCGTGACTTCACGCCGTACGTCCGATACGAATCGCTGAATGTGAATCCGAACGATCCCTATTTTATGGAGCTTGAGAACAACACGGATCGTAATCAAAAGATCGCCGGCGTGCGGTTCGATATCGACGAGTTGAGAAGCGCACTGAAGTTTCAGTTCCGCCGCGACGCAAAGGAAGGAAGCAAGACGTTCAACGTGCTGGAGGCGCAGTGGGCTTTCAGTTTTTAAAACCGATCCTCTCATTTTTAAATGAGCGCGGCATCCTCATGGGTATCCTGGTTGCGGGCTGCCTTTTGTGCTCTCCCGTGAATCTACGGGCGGAACAGGTCGCCGTGATCGTGAAAAAGGATGGCCCGTTGACTCATCTTTCCAAGGTGGACATCCGGGGGATTTATCTCGGTGAAATCCGGTTTTCGGGAGGGATGCCGATCCGGCCGGTCCAGTATGCCGAGGGGCACGTGAAGGACGTCTTCCTCTTGGGTGTCGTCGGTCTAACCTCCAAGGACTACAAGTTGTATTGGGTCAAGAAACTGTTTCAGGAAGGTTTGACGCCGCCCATCGTTAAAGGCGATCCCGCAGAGATTATCGGCGCCGTCCATGAGGATCCATGGACGATCGGTTATGTGCCCAAGGAATTCATCAACGGGTCGCCGGACGTTCAGATTATTTACATCATCGAGGATGTACAACCGTGAAGCTCGGCATTCGGGAAAAGTTGCTCGGATCGTTTCTCGCGTTCAGCGTTATTTTTATCGTCTGCTTGGGCATTATTCTGCTGGAGGTGCAAGACATCGAGGTGAGGATGGGAGACGTCCAGCGAGAAGCGCACAAGGTCGAGTTGACGGATCATCTCCAGTTGCTCCTCCACATGTTCCTTCAGCCGGCCAACAATTATCTGATCTCGGGCGATGTCAAGGAAAGGGATAATTTCGACCAATTGAGCAACGAGATATCTCAGATCATTAAAGAACTCCAAACGTATCACGGAGACCATCGATGGGAAATGTTGTCCGGCGCGCTGAACCACGATGTTCTCCGGTTGAGCGAGATGCTGGTCACAATTTTGTTTACGGATCGGCCCGTTGGAAACCCGCGGGACGCGCAGTTGATTCAAGAGGCGACCGTTTTTTCAGGGAGTTTGATTAAAAAAGCGGACGCGTTTCATGATCTTTCCGAACAAGAAATGCTTCGAATGGTTCACGACGCACAATCCAGGAGTGAGAGGGTTAATTTCGTTTTCTATGGAAGCTTGGGAACGACCGTGCTTTTTTTTATTTTGCTCTCGATCTACCTTTCGCGGTCCGTGATCCGGCCGATCTTGGATCTCCATCGGGGCGCGCAGACCGTCGGTCAGGGCAACCTGGATTACCGATTGACGATCAAGACCAAAGATGAAATTGAAAATCTGGCCGGTGAATTCAATCAGATGGTAGAATCCATCTCCAGCATGAAGAAAGATCTCGATAAAAAAATCGAGCTGACCCAGCAACTGGCCATCACCGATTCATTGACGGGTCTGTACAATCGCCGCTTTTTCATGGAGAAATTAAGTGAGGAGGTCAAACGAAACGAGAGGTTCAACCATCCCATCTCCATTATTCTTGTGGATGTCGACGATTTTAAGGTTTACAACGATACCCACGGGCACTTGACCGGGGACGATTTGTTAAGAAGCCTGGCGGTGATTTTGAAGAAACACGTCCGGAGCGTGGACTTCGTCTGCCGAATCGGCGGAGAAGAATTCATGGTGATCCTTCCCGAAACAAACCACACCGCCGCTCTGAAAATTGCAGAGGGGTTGAGACAGGCGGTGGAGCAGTACCCGTTCGCCCATGAAGAGATGCAACCGTCCGGAAAACTGACGATCAGTCTGGGCGTCGCCACCAGCGTGAAGGGGGAAAAAGATCTGCTGAAACTGATCAAGTCGGCGGATGACGCCCTTTATCATGCGAAGAGGACGGGCAAGAACAAGATCGGAATGCTCAGTTGATTTTTCCTCATCGACGGACGTTCGTCGCTCGAAAACTACCATCCAGCACCATCCCGCCCGGTTTTGACAGCTCCAAACAATCTTTGGTATGATGGATTCATGTTTACCGGAATCATTGAAGAGATGGGCGTCGTCCGGGCTTTCAACCGGGATAAGAAGTCCGGCCGATTGTCCATCCTGGCCAAAGCCGTCCTGGAGGATTTGGCCTTGGGGGACAGCGTCACCGTGAACGGGGTCTGTCTGACCGTGACGGAAAAGAGTGAAGGGGAATTCTCGGCGGATGTCTCGCCCGAAACACTCCTCATCACCAACATGGATTCCTTAAACGTGGGGGATGCCGTCAATCTGGAGCGCGCCGTTCGGGTCAACAGCCGCCTCGGCGGTCATTTGGTGACCGGGCATATCGACGGCGTCGGCCGGATCAGGGACCGCCGCCAGGAGGACGAGGCGATCTTTTTCACAATCGAAATCCCGAAGGACCTGCTGCGGTATTGCGTCAGGAAAGGATCGATTGCCGTGGACGGGATCAGCCTGACGATCAATCAGGTATCCGACCGGGATATACAGGTCGCGATTATTCCCCACACCGCCAAAGCGACCACGCTCGGGTTAAAGGGCGTCAACGGCCGTGTGAATATCGAGTGCGATCTGATCGGAAAATATTTGGAACGCCTTCTTCAGGAACGCGGTTCGGAAGAATCTCCGCAAAAAGTCGATCGGGACTATCTTAGGCGTCGAGGATTACTATAGTGCCATGACGGCGCTCGCGGGG
>Ga0335081_10008499_pt1 | contig 16475 bp, 15 predicted proteins | sample Lox_Sample_35_FD_206713 | JGI IMG/M metagenome (GOLD analysis project Ga0335081, IMG submission 206713) | Soil microbial communities from Loxahatchee National Wildlife Refuge, Florida, United States - Lox_Sample_3.5 | ecosystem: Environmental > Terrestrial > Soil > Wetlands | place: USA... | reverse complement strand
ATCTTATCCGAGCACCTGCATAACGTCTGGACGCTGCCAGACGGAGATTGCGACTACGGCGCACGCTGGCGCCTGATCAAATCGACGTTCTCGCGCGCCTTGCCTGGCGGTGAGCCGATCTCAGCAAGCCGTGCGGAACGGGGCGAACGCGGCATCTGGCAGCGCCGCTATTGGGAGCCTACGCTGCGCGACGAGGGCGACTTCGCGCGTCACGTTGACTATATTCATTTCAACCCAGTCAAGCATCGTCACGTTACTCGGGTGCGAGACTGGCCGCATTCGTCCTTTCACCGGCTGGTGCGACTCGGCACTTATCCGGAGGACTGGGGCGGTGATGTCGCTGATCTTGGATTCGCAGACGGGTCTAAATTCGGCGAGCGCTGAAAGATGATGGGTTTCGCTCACGCTCAACCCATCCTACGCCCCTTCCACTGAGGTTTGTGCAATGGGATCCCGTCAACTCAAGCTCGGCGCCTTCATGCGGCCCGCGAGCATTCACACCGGCGCCTGGCGCTATCCGGGCGCCTGGCCGGACGCCAACTTCAATTTTGCCCACATCAAGTACTGCGCCCAGCGGCTCGAGGCGGCGAAATTCGACGCCTTCTTCATGGCCGACCACATGGCCGTGCTCAACATGCCGATCGATGCGCTCAAGCGCAGCCACACCGCGACCTCGTTCGAGCCCTTCACGCTGCTCTCGGCGCTGTCGCAGGCGACCGACCGGCTCGGCCTCGTCGCCACCGGCTCGACCACCTTCGACGCGCCCTATCACATCGCGCGCCGTTTCGCTTCGCTCGACCACATCAGCGGCGGCCGCGCCGGCTGGAACATCGTCACCACCTCGAACCCGGACGCCGCGCTCAACTTCGGCATGGACGAGCACATGGAGCACGGCGAGCGCTACGAGCGCGCCCGCGAGTTCTACGACGTGGTGACGGGCCTGTGGGACTCATGGGCCGACGACGCCTTCGTGCGCGACGTCGCGAGCGGCATCTTCTTCGATCCCGCCAAGATGCACGTGCTCGGCCACAAGGGCGAGTATCTCGCGGTGCGCGGCCCGCTCAACATCGCGCGGCCGATTCAGGGCTGGCCCGTGATCGTGCAGGCCGGCGCCTCCGACGCCGGGCGTCGGCTCGCCGCCGAGACCGCCGAGGCGGTGTTCACCGCGCAGAGCAATCTCGAGGCGGGGCGCGCGTTCTATGCCGACGTCAAGGGCCGCATGGCGAAGATCGGCCGCGATCGCGATCACATGAAGATCCTGCCGGCCTGCTTCGTCGTGGTCGGCGACACGGTCGAGGAGGCGAAGGCCAAACGTGCCAAGCTCGACAGCCTGGTCGACTATGCCAACGCGATCGCCTCGCTCTCGATCGCGCTCGGCCACGACGCCGCGAAATTCGATCCGGACGGCCCGCTGCCCGATATTCCCGAAAGCAACGCCAGCAAGAGCGGCCGCGAGCGTGCGATCGCGCTCGCGCGGCGCGAGAACCTGACCGTGCGCCAGCTCGCCCAGCGCATGGGCGGCTATGCGGGCCTCGCCATGGTCGGCACGCCGCAGACGATTTGCGACGAGATGGAGGCGTGGGTCGAGACCGGCGCCAGCGACGGCTTCATCATCATGTTTCCCTACCTGCCGGGCGGGCTCGATGACTTCTGCGATCGTGTCGTTCCCGAGCTGCAGCGCCGCGACCTCTTCCGCCGGGACTATGAGGGCAAGACGCTGCGCGAGAATCTCGGCCTGCCGCGCCCCGCCAACCGGTTCGTCAGCAACGCCGCGTGACGGCCCGCGCCCCGGTTGAGGCGCTCGACGCGACGACCGAAAGTCGCATAACATCGCGCGCGGCCCGATGACGACCGCCGCCGCGCCGGGGAGGACCATGCGATGCGCATCGCGATCATCGTCGCATTCCTGTTGCTGCCGATCGCCGCGCAGGCGCAGAACTTGCGTGCCGCTGCGTCCGGCGTGCCGCTGAAATTGCTGTTCATCGCCTCGACCAATCCCGATTGCTCGTCTTACGGACGGACGACGATCCAGGTGGTCGTGCCGCCGCAGCACGGACACGTTCGCATCACCCAGGGGCGGGAGTTCCCGACCTTTACGCCGAGCAATCCGCGAAGCGCCTGCAACACGCGGCGCGTCGCAGGATCGGTCGCCTACTACGTTTCGCAGCGCGGATACCGCGGCCCCGACGCGGTCATCCTCGACGGCATTTATGCGACCGGCCGGCTGCGGCGGTGGACCTACGGGATCGTCGTGCGATAGCCGACGGACGCCGATCGTCGGTCGCCACCGAGGCAATCTTGAACCACGCGACGGCGCCTGTAAGCTCCGAGCAAAGATCGTCGAGCCGGGATCGCCGAAAAATGCCAATGCGTGCGTGGCGCCGCTGTTATCTCGCCATCGTCTGCACCTGCATGATCGCGTGGGGCGCGCCCGCGAGCCGCGCGCAATCCGGCCCACCCATGCCCGGCGGACCGACGTCCGGAGCCGCAGCCACCACGGAGAACCAGATGCCGTCCGACATCGACCCGCAATCGGGATTCCGCCTGCCGCTGCTCAAGCCCGAGGAGCTCGATGCGACGGCGCGCAAGACCTACGAGGAGGCCGCGACGCCCGGCACCAGCCTCGCCGGCCTGCAGGGCCCGGCCGGCGTTCAGCTCTACAGCCCGCGCACCACCGCGCACCTGCGCGCGCTCAACCGCTATCTGCGCTTCGAGGCGGGCTTCTCGCCGCGCATCCGCGAGACCGCGATCCTGGCCACGGCGCGCGAGATGGACAGCCAGTTCGAATGGGTCGCGCACGAGCCCGAGGCGCTCAAGCAGGGCGTGCCGCAAGCCGTGATCGACGTGATCAAGTTTCGCAAGAGCACGGAGGGGCTCGACGACACCGACGCACTCGTGATCGCGCTCGGCCGCGAGCTGTGGCGCGATCACAAGGTCAAGCCCGAGACCTTCGCCCGGCTCAAGGCGGTGTTCGGGCCGCACAAGCTCGTCGATCTCGTGCTGCTGATGGGCAACTACGCCGGCACGGCGGCGCTGCTTGCCGCCGTCGACATGCAGCTGCCCAAAGGCAAGCAGCCGCTCTTGCCGGTTCCGTAACCGCCTCGGGAACGATGCGGCTCGCGTGATGTTGCAGCGCGGCGCGCCGACAAGATGAACCGCGGATGAACGCCCCGCGGCATGAATGTCGGAACCACGACGCAGAGCAAACGTTGCCTCCGCAGGGAGAAAGGCAACCTTCTCACGCGAGGAACTGCAATGACGGCAATGAGGAAAACTCTCACGGCGCTCGCGGCGGCCGCGACGGTCGCCGGCGCGGCGATCGCGCTTCCGCAGCAATCGCAGGCGGCTTGGCATGGCGGCGGCTGGCATGGCGGCCACTTCCACGGCGGCGGCGCCTTCCTGGGCGGCCTTGCGGCTGGCGCGCTCGTCGGCGGCGCGCTCGCCGGGCCCGGCTATTACGGCGATCCGTATTACTACGGCGGCGGACCGTATGCGTATTACGGCGGCTGCTGGCGCGAGCGGTTCTGGACGCCGTACGGCTGGCGCTGGCATCGCGTCTGTCGCTGAGGACTGAACGCACGTTCAGGAAACACGGGCCGGGCGCGCAAGCGCCCGGCTTTCGTGTGTCTGTGCTCTTGTGCATGGCAACATTGGCTTGAATCATAGGCCTAAACGGCCCTTGCCGGGGCAACACACTTCCGACAAATTGGCCCGGCTTTCTTCCAGTCGGTTCCAAATATAGGTAGAATGGATTCGCGTTCGGTCTCGGCCGAGCGCGCGCCCCAGCACCCCGGAGGGATTTCAAGATCATGACCAGGACTCTGACTGCTCTTGCGGCTGCTGCCGCCGTCGCGATGGCGGCGACCGCCGTTCCGACGACCGCTGACGCCCGCTGCTTCGGCTGCGCCGTCGGCGCCGGTGTCATCGGTGGCATCGCCGCCGGCGCGATCATCGGTGGCGCGATCGCCAACAGCGCGCCGCCTCCGGCCTACGCCTATCCGCCGGCCTACTACCCGGTTCAGGGCTATACCCCGTATGGCTATGGCGCGCCGGCCCCGGTCGGGTGCCCGGGCGGCTACTGGGCGCGGCGTCCGCTCGTCGACGCCTACGGCAACGTGGTCGGCTACAGCCGTCCGCGCTTCTTCTGCCCGTAAGGCTTGCGGTCAAAGTTCCGCGCGCCAGCGCGGCAAACCGGCCGGCTCGCATGAGCCGGCCGGTTTTGTTTTGCCGCCATGCGCAACGTGCGAGGGCACCGGTTGATCCAGCGCAATCGCCGTGGCGTAGAGCATGATAGTGTGCGCTCGAAGACGCTGCGCAATCCCAACAAGAACAACGGCGCGGGGCAGGACTGCGCGGGGTCGGAGCAGGCGACACCCAGGGAGCAGGCCATGACGACAATCGGTATCGGAGTTGCGGCCATCGCCGCGGCATCGATCGTCGCTCTCGCGTTACCGGCGACCGCGGCGGCGCGCGGCTTCGGCGGCAGTGGCGGAGTGCACGTCGGCAGCGCCGTCCATTTCAGCGGCGGCGGGGGCGGCGTGCGCAGCTTCGGCGGCGCGCCGATGCATTCGTTTGCGCCCTCGTTCTCGCGTCCGGCCTTCAGCCCCGGCGCCATCCACACCTTCTCGCGCCCGACCTTCAGCACCGGCGCGGTCCATTCGTTCGCCCGCCCGGGCTTCGTCGCCGGCCCGATCGGCTTCCGTTCCGTCTCGCGCCGCATGACGGTCCACGGCAGCCGGTCGATCGCCGGCCTGCATGCCGGCTGGCACGGATGGTCCGGCCGTCGCCATGGCATGAGCAGCATCCACAGTGCGAGCCGCGCCGCCGGCATCCACAACGCCGGCAGCGTCGCCAACGCGCGCAGCGCGTGGGCGGCGCGGTCGTGGCGCGCACGCGCCGCCACCGCCGGCCTCACCACCGGCGCTGCGTTTGCGCATGCGGGCGGGGCACACTGGATGAATGGCGGCCGTTGGCTCAATCATGCCGACTGGCATCGCCATCGCGGCTTCTTCGGCTGGGTCGGGCCGGTTTTTTGGCCGTGGTTCTACGACGACCTCTACGACTGCGTCTTCTGGGACTACGGGCCCTACTACTACGAGGATCCGTTCTGGGCGTACGGCTACGGCGACATCTACGGCGCGATCTTCTCGCCCTACGGCTACGGCGAGCTCGCCGACTGGGCGCCGGCCCCCGCGCCGCGTCCGCGCGGCACCGTCGCGCACCGCAACACGCCGGAGGAGCTGGGCGTCACGAACCCCGCCAGCCCGCCGCCGCAATGGAGCGCGATGTGCGGCGACGACGCGCGCGAGGTCGCCAACCTGCCGATCGACCGCATCAGCGCCGCGGTCTCGCCCGACGACAAGCAGCGCGCAGCGCTCGATGCGCTCGCCGATGCGTCGGTGCAGGCCGCGCAGGCGATCAAGACTGCCTGCCCGACCGACGTCGCCCACACGCCGACCGGACGGCTCGACGCCATGGAGCGCCGCGTCGACGCCATGGTGCAGGCGGTCGCGCTGATCCGTCCGCCGCTCGAAAGCTTCTACGGCCTGCTGAGCGACGAGCAGAAGGCGCGCTTCAACGCGATCGGTCACGAGAGCCGCGAGCGGCGCGGCGCTCCGGCGTCGGCGCAGACTTGCGGCACGAGCGCGCTCATTCCGGAATGGCCGCAGGCGCAGATCGTCACGCTGCTGCAGCCGAGCGACGGCCAGCGCGTTCTGCTCGACCGGCTGCGCGACGCGACGCAACAGGCCGCCGACATGCTCAAGGCCGCCTGCCCGGCGGAGCCGCCCGCGAGCCCGCCGGCGCGCCTCGCCGCGCTTGCGGCCCGACTCGACACCATGCTCAAGGCGGTTCGGCTCGTGCACACAGCGCTCAACGACTTCTACAATTCGCTTTCGGACGAGCAGAAGGCGCAGTTCAACGGCATCCCGCCGGTCGTGCAGGTCAACCAGCCGAAGGGGTGATTGCGCTCTCCGCGATGACGAGCGCCAATGCGTTTACCGCTTCGCCGCCCGCATGTGCTCCAACACGCTGGCGCTCGGCCAGCAGTCGAGCGGCAGCTTGTTCGTCTTCTGGTATGCGCCGAGCGCGAGCCGCGTCTTCATGCCGGCCTTGCCGTCGAGCTTGTCGCCGTAGAGGCCGAGCGCGGTGAGCCGCTTCTGCATCTCCTCGAGCGCGCCGGTGCGCAGCTGCACCACCGGCTTCCACGGCGTCTCGAACGGCCGCGGATCGGCGATGAGATCGGACAGGTGCCCGACGAACAGCACGTAGAGATCGGAAAAATTGTATTCCTTGAGCGCGAAGTAATTCTGGAAGATCAAAAAGCCCGGACCGTAGGTGCCGGCCGGCAGGATGAGCGAAGCCGGCTCGGCGAGCGCGCTCGCCGGCGGCTTGCGGCCATAGGCCAGCGCATAGCCCTGCTTGATCCAGTCGGCGAGCGGCATCTTGCGATCCGGATCGGCGATCGTGCAGTCGACGTTCGCCGGCACGCGCACCTCGTAGGCCCATGGCTTGCCGCGCACCCAGCCTTCGCCGACGAGCTGCTTCGCGGCCGAGGCAAGCGCGTCCGGCACCGAGGTCCAGATGTCCACCTTGCCGTCGCCGTCGAAATCGACGCCGTATTTGTAGAACTCGGAGGGCAGGAACTGGGTGAGCCCCATGGCACCGCCCCAGGACGAGCGCATCTCGCTCTTCGGCACGCCGTCCTGCAGCATCTTCAGCGCATAGAGGAACTCGTTGCGGAAGAAATCCTTGCGCCGCCCCGTATAGGCCTGCGTCGCGATCATCTGGATCGCGTCGCGTCCGCCATAATGCGTGGAATAGTCGCTCTCGCGGCCCCAGATCGCGAGCACGACCGTTCCGGGCACGCCGAACTCCTTCTCGATGCGCGCGAACGTGTCGTGATACTGCGCATAGAGCTTGCGCCCCTGCGCGGCGAGCCGCCCGAGCGACGCTTCTTTCAGATAGTCGGCCGGGGTCTGCACGAATTCGGGCTGGCCCGGCTGCGGCTGCACGCGGCCCGGAATGACGAGATCGGGCAGCGTGAGATCGGGCGCGAGCCCGCGCGTGGCCGCATCGAAGGTCGCGCGCGAGACGCCGAGCGCCTTTGCCTCCGGCCAGGTCGCCTGCAGCCAGGCGTCGAACGCCGCATCGGCGCGCGCCACCGGGGAGAACACGAGCGCCAGCAGCGCGGCCAAGACCATCACGATCGGGAACTTCGCGGGAGAGCGAATCATGCGCCCTTCAATGCGATGAACCGCCCCGCGCACGCAAGTAGGCGGCGGCCTTTTCGCGCGCCGCCGCCGGCAGGGCCCCGCTGCGCGCCATGACGAGGAAGCGCGGGTCGGTGGTGGCGTGGCGGACCGTCATCAGCGGCGCATAGACGTCGGCCACGTAGAACGCGACCGCGTCGTCAGCGGTCGGGAACTCGATGATCACCGCACGCTCGGAGAGGAAGTCGCCGCCGAGCACCGTCGCCTCGGCGGCGCGCGCCAGGAAGCGCCCGCCGAAGCGTTCCACGATCGGGCCGACCTGCTCCGCATACGGCTGGAATGCCGCGACGTCGCGCATGCGATGTGCCGCGACGACGAAGGCTTGGCCTTCACCCGGCTTCGCCAGCCCCTCGACCGCATAGCCGTCAATCCCGCGTGCGCGGAGCGTCTCGACCGCCGCGTCATCCATGCGGGCGACGACCGGCGACGGCCACGGCCAGGGCCCCTCGAAGACCATTGCCTCGCCCGACGCGACGACCGCATCGGACGGAATCCCGCCCGCGCCGAGCGACCATGTGGGACCGACGACGTAGTGCGACATGCTAGCCACTCTGGTGAAAAACCTCGCGCCCGCGCGCCGCCCTGCATAGCCTTGCGCCATCGGCTGCCGCAACCGCCTCGCAGAGGTCCGCGCACGTCTTTTCGGCCAGCCGCAAGCCTTTCACATTGAACAACATTTTTCGCTGGCCCGAAACGGCATGCCGATTGCTTCGCTTTGCCGCGAAAGGAAGCATCATGGCGGCAGACACGATCCAGCTCAGCGTCCGCAACGTCCGCAAGTCGTTCGCCGGCACGAGCAGATCGGTGCCCGTGCTCGACGGGCTCACCTTCGACATCCACGAGCGCGATTTCGTCAGCATCATCGGCCCGAGCGGCTGCGGCAAGACCACGGTGTTCAACATCGTTGCCGGCCTGATCGAGGCCGACACCGGCGCGCTGATCTATCGCGGCGCCGAGATCGCGAGCCTGCGCGGGCGCGGCGGCGACCTGATGCAGAAGGACCTGCTGTTTCCCTGGCGCACCGTCCTGCAGAACGTGCTGCTGGGGCTCGAGATGCGCGGCGTCGATCGCGCCGCAGCGGTTGCGACGGCGCGCGAGCACCTCGCCGCCTTCGGCCTTGCGGGGTTCGAGAACGCTTATCCGAAGACGCTGTCGGGGGGCATGCGCCAGCGCGTGGCGCTGATCCGCACGCTGATCATGAATCCCGACATCCTGCTGCTCGACGAGCCGTTCTCGGCGCTCGACTACCAGACCCGGCTCTATCTCGAGGGCGTGCTCAAGGATGCGGTAGAGCGCTTCGGCAAGACGGTCGTGCTCGTGACCCACGATATCGACGAGGCCGTCGCGCTCTCGAAGCGCGTCGTGGTGCTGAGCGGCCGGCCGGCGCGGGTCAAGGCGATCCACGCCATCGACATCGCCGAGCATTCGCCGATCGCGGCGCGCAGCGACCATCGCTTCTCCGACTATTTCCATACGCTGTGCGACGAGCTCGACATCCAGACGCAGGCGCGACCATGAGCGCGATCACGGCCGAGAAACGCGGCAGCGAACCGCGCGTCGCTCCGGCGCGCCGGCGCCTTGTCCTCGACACGCCGGTCCGCCGCACCCTGCTGCAGGCCGCCGCGGTCGCGCTCGTCCTGCTGCTCTGGGAAGCCGGCACGCGCATCGGCTGGATTTCCGCCTTCCTGTTCGGCGCACCGTCCGGCATCCTCAGGGTCTTCCTCCGCATGGCCGCCGACGGGTCGCTCTGGTCCGACACCTCCTGCACGCTGATCGAGGCGATCCTCGGTTTCGTCATCGGCACCCTCCTTGGATCTCTCGCGGGCCTCGCGCTGTGGTACTCGGTCTTCGTCGCCCGCCTGGTGGAGCCGTTCATCGTCGCGATCAACAGCGTGCCGAAGATCGCGCTCGCGCCCATCATCATCCTGTGGTTCGGCACCGGCCTCGTCTCCAAGGTCGCGCTTGCGGTCTCGCTCACCGCGATCGTCGCGCTGATCGCCGCCTACCAGGCGGCCAAGGACGCCGACACCGACCTGCAGGCGCTGCTGGTCTCGATGGGCGCCACCAAGCACCAGATTTTCTACAAGGCCGTCGTGCCGTCGGCGATCCCGGCGATCATCGCGACGTTCCGCATCAACATCGGCTTCGGCCTGGTCGGCGCTGTCGTCGGCGAGTTCATCTCCTCGCAGCAGGGCCTCGGCCACCTCGTCTACACGGCATCGAGCTTTTACGACCTCAACACCGTGTGGGTCGGCCTGTTCGTGCTGATGTTCCTCGGCTTCGTGCTCTACCACGCGATCGACCTCACCGAGCGCGTGCTGGTGCCCTGGAAGCAGTCGAGCAGCGGTCATCAGCTCCAAATGTGATCGATCCCTGATCAGTGTTCCCTCGCCCGTCACGGAGAACTCGGATGCGTATCGTGTCGCCCGCCGCCGCCGTCATCGCGGCCTTTCTCGCTTGCCTGACCGGTCCGGCCTCCGCCAACGGCAAGAAGGTGGTGCTGTCGCAGGCTTTCCAGTCGATGCTCTATCTCCCGCTCTATGTCGCGATCGACGAGGGTTTCTTCGCCAAGCAGGGCATCGACCTGGTCAAGGAGACCGCGGGCGCGCCGACCGTCGCGCTCTCGGCGGTGATCTCCGGCAGAGCCCAGTTCTCGCTGCACGGGCCGGAATGGGCCGCGATCGCCGCCAGCAAGGGCGCGCCCGTGTGGTCCGTCGCCAACGTCGTCAACGGCGCGGCCGTGTGGATCGCCACGACCCCCGACTTCAAGTTCGACGGCGTGAAGGATCTCAAGGGCCAGAAGGTCGTCACCGGCACCATGCCGACCACCAGCACCTCGCTGTTCATCAAATTGCTCAAGGAAAACGGCATGGACGCCAAGACCGACGTCGAGATGATTCAGGTGCCGATCGGCACCGAGCCGGGCCCCTTCATGGCGGGCCAAGGCAAGGTCGCCGTGATGTACGAGCCCGGCCTCGATCAGGTGGTCGCCAAGGGCATGAAAGTGGTGCTCGGCTTCCCCAAACTCTACGGGCCCTATGCGTTCTCGGTCATCGCGGCACGCACCGACGTCGATCCCGACACTGCCCAGCGTGTGGTCAATGCCTTGGAGATGGCGGAGCGCTTCATGGCGCAGAATGAAGGGCCGACCGTCGAGATCGCCAAGAAGGAATTTCCCAACCTCGATCCCGCCGTGGTGGCGAGCGCGGTCAAGCGCATGCTCGCCGACAACGTCTATCCGAAGAACGTCGACATCACGCCCGCCGCGCTGACGATCTCGATGAACACGCAGATCGTGCTCGGCAACCTCGCGGCCCAGCCCGACTACAAGACCTTCGTCGCCAAGAAGTTCATCGATCCGGCGCTGGCGATGAAGTAGATCGGGTTGGCGTTCGTGGCTCAGCCGCCTCAAAACGCCACGCGGTCATCGCCCGGGATTTGTCGCGCGCCGCCTTCGTCCCATTCACCGTCTTTGAGTACTGGATTGCCCGCTTGCGCGGGCAATGACGCTCGGAGGTGCGGGCCAATCACGCTCACAGGTCATGCGTTGCGCGGACAGATCACCGGCCGAACTTCTTGTACTTGATCCGGTGCGGGATGGTGGAATCCGTCCCCAGCCGCCGCATCTTGTCGGCCTCGTAGTCCTGGAAATTCCCCTCGAACCATTCGACGTGGCTGTCGCCCTCGAAGGCCAGCATGTGGGTCGCGATCCGGTCGAGGAACCAGCGGTCGTGGCTGATGATGACGGCGCAGCCGGCAAAGTCCTCGAGCGCCTCCTCGAGCGCGCGCAGCGTGTCGACGTCGAGATCGTTGGTCGGCTCGTCGAGCAGCAGCACGTTGGCGCCCGATTTGAGCATCTTGGCGAGATGCACCCGGTTGCGCTCGCCTCCCGAGAGGCTGCCGACCTTCTTCTGCTGGTCGGCGCCCTTGAAATTGAACGCCCCACAATAGGCGCGCGAGTTCACCTCGCGCTTGCCGAGCTGGAGCTGATCGAGGCCGCCGGAGATCTCCTCCCACACGGTCGCCTTGCCGTCGAGCGAGTCGCGCGACTGGTCGACATAGCCGAGATGCACCGAGTCCCCGATCTTGATCGTGCCGGCGTCGGGCTTCTCCTGACCGGTGATCATGCGAAACAGCGTGGTCTTGCCGGCACCGTTCGGGCCGATCACGCCGACGATGCCGCCGGGCGGCAGCTTGAAGGTCAGGTTGTCGATCAGCAGGTTGTCGCCGAAACCTTTGGTCAGGCCGTCGAAATCGATGACGTTCTGCCCGAGCCGCTCGGCGACCGGGATGACGATCTGCGCGGTGGCCGGTCCCTTCTCGCTCGCCTTCGCCAGCAGCTCCTCGTAGCGTTGGTAGCGCGCCTTCGACTTTGCCTGCCGCGCTTTTGGCGAGGCCGAGATCCACTCCTGCTCGCGTTCCAGCGTCTTCTGCCGGGCGGCCTCCTCGCGGCCCTCCTGCGCGAGCCGCTTCTGCTTCTGCACCAGCCACGATGAATAGTTGCCCTCATACGGAATGCCGCGGCCGCGATCGAGCTCGAGGATCCAGCCGGTGACGTTGTCGAGGAAGTAGCGGTCGTGGGTGACGATCAGGATCGCCCCCGGATAGTTGCGCAGGTGGCCTTCGAGCCAGGCGACCGACTCGGCGTCGAGGTGGTTGGTCGGCTCGTCGAGCAGCAGCAGGTCCGGCTGGTCGAGCAGCAGCTTGCACAGAGCGACCCGGCGGCGCTCGCCGCCGGAGAGCTTGGCGACCTCGGCGCCGTCGGGCGGGCAACGCAGCGCGTCCATCGCCTGGTCGACCTTGGAGTCGAGATCCCATAAGCCTTTGGCCTCGATCTCGTCCTGCAGCTTGGTCATCTCGTCGGCGGTCTCGTCCGAGTAGTTCATGGCGAGCTCGTTGTAGCGGTCGAGGATCGCCTTGGAGGATGCGACGCCCTCCATCACGTTCTCGCGCACGCTCTTGTCGGCATCGAGCTGCGGTTCCTGCGGCAGGTACCCGACCCGCGCCCCCTCGGCGACCCAGCCCTCGCCCACGTATTCGGTGTCGATCCCCGCCATGATGCGCAGCAGGGTCGACTTGCCGGCGCCGTTGACGCCGAGCACGCCGATCTTGGCGTCCGGATAGAACGACAGGTTGATGTTCTCGAGCACCTTGCGGTTGCCCGGGTAGGTCTTGGTCAGACCCTGCATGTGATAGACGAACTGGCGGCCGTTCATGAATTGCCCGATCTGTGCTGAAACCCGCGCGACATCCGCCCGTAGTCCCCTCCGAACCCGATTTCCGGCGCGCTCCACGCGGCGGACGGGCCCTCTTTAAGTCTGATGTCGGATTGTCGCCCGTCATGTAGCGGGCGGTCCGGCCGACGGCAAGCGGCGGTGGGGGCCCGGTACCGACAATTGTCGCCCGTCGGGGCAAGGAGGCGGAAACCATGCACCCCGCGCAACGACACAGAGGGGTACCGCGTAGCGGAAATTGAAACGGATTTTAACGATTCCCGGGGAATTGTACCCGGGTGAACCTCGGCGTGGTGCGGCACGACCCAGGAAGAGAGAAAAAACAAGGGCCAGAGAAGCCGGCCGCCGCTTCAACGGAGCCCGTCATGGTGACGACCCGAGCCAGGACCAGAAAGCAGGGACCGAGATTCTCGGCCGCTCTGGCGATGCTGTGGCGGTCGTTCTGCCGGGACGCCTTCGACGCCTACCGGCCCGAACTTCACTACATGCGCGGCCCCGGACCCAAGTGGCACGCCAAGCATGGCCGCGCCGCCCAGCCGACCGGCCCCGTCGCGCACGTCGCAACCGCGATCTCCTGACCCCTCCTCCCTGTGGCAATGTGACCGCCCCCGCGGCTTAACCGCCCGGGTCCGGATGTGACAGATTGCGCCCGCAGGTCGGGCCTGCCCGATCTGCGCATCGACAAAGGTCGGGCGCGCCCGGCCTGCGCATCGATAAAGCCGATCTCAGGCGTTGGGCTCACATCCGGAAGTCGATTCGATGTTCAAATACGCCACCCTGCTCGCGGGCCTGCTGCTCGCGGCACCTGCTTTCGGCGAGGATGGGGCCGCGGGGTACCCGGACCGGCCGATCAAGATCGTCGTCTGCGTGCCGGCCGGAGGCGGCGTCGACACCGTCACGCGCATCGTCGCCGACAAGCTGCGCGAGCGGCTGGGCCAGCCGGTCGTGGTCGAGAACCGCACCGGCCTGTCCGGCAGCATCGGCGCCGAGGCGGTCGTCGGCGCCGAGCCGGACGGCTACACCCTGCTCGCCTCCCAGCCGGCGCCGCTCACCGTCAACGTGCTCCTGTACAAGAAGCTCAACTATGACCCGAGCGCCCTGGTCCCGGTCGCGGTGATGACCTCGATTCCCAACACCCTGACGGTCCGACCGGATTTCCCCGCCACGACGATTCGGGACTTCATTGCCTATGCGCGCGCCCATCCCGGCACGCTGAACTATGCGTCGCAGGGCACCGGAACAACCTCGCACCTGACCGCCGCGCTGTTCGACAGCAAAACCGGCATTCGCATGCAGCACGTACCGTACCGCGGCACGGCCCCCGCGATCACCGATCTGATCGCGGGCCACGTCGACCTGATGTTCGCCGAGCTCGCCTCCGCAATCCATCTGCACGAGGCCGGCAAGGCGCGCATCCTTGCGGTCGCGACCAAGGAACGCGTGCCGGCCCTGCCCGACATCCCGACCTTCATCGAGGCCGGCGTGCCCGATTTCATCTCCGACACCTGGAATGCGATCTCGGCGCCGCCAAAGACGCCGCCCGCGATCGTCGCCAAGCTCAACGCCGCGATCGTCGACATCCTGAAGATGCCCGACGTGCAGGAGCGCCTGAAGAAGCTCAACACGACCCCGGAAGCGATGACGCCCGCCGAGGCCGCCGACTTCGTCAAGGCCGACATGGCGCGCTGGAGCGGCGTGATCAAGGCCGCGAACATTCCGCCGCTGGAGTGAAACGGGGCACTTTTCACCTCACCTCTCCCGGGAGAGGTCGACGCGCGAAGCGCGTCGGGTGAGGGGCGCTCGGCGTTTCCATTCAAGCTCCGAGCGCCCCTCACCCGGCTCGCTGCGCTCGCCACCCTCTCCCCTCCGGGGGGAGGGAATGACGCGTGCGACCCGCTTGTGTTCCACACGGTGATTGTGGGAAGCCTGTCGCGACCCGGCCATGGCCGGGACGACAGGGTGGGTGGACCGATGAAATACCGTTGCGCCGTTCTCGACGACTACCAGCAGGTCGCGCTGAAATACGCCGACTGGTCGCAACTGAGCGGCGACGTCGACGTGAAGGTCTTCCATGAGCCGTTCAAGAACGCCGAGGAGGTGCAGCGCACGCTCCAGGGCTTTGCGATCATCTGCATGATGCGCGAACGCACGCCGTTCCTGCGCAACACCCTCGAGGCGCTGCCCGATCTCAAGCTGCTCATCACCACCGGTTCCGGCAACAAGTCGATCGATCTTGCCGCCGCCGCCGAGCGCGGCATCACGGTCGCCGGGACCGGGACCTTCGGCAACCCGACCACCGGCATTACGTTCGGGCTGATCCTCGAGCTGACCCGCCGGATCGGCTTCGAGAACGCCCGCATGAAGGTGGGCGCATCCTGGCAGGTGACGATCGGCCAGGACATCGAGGGCCTGACCCTCGGCATCATCGGGCTCGGCAAGCTCGGCCGCCGGGTCGCGAACGTCGCCAAAGCGTTCGGCATGACGGCGATCGCCTGGAGCCCCAACCTTACGCCCGAGAAGTGCAAGGAGGCGGGCGTCGGCTATGCCAGCAAGGAGGACCTGCTGCGCACCGCCGACATCGTGACGATCCACGTCCAGCTCGGCGACCGCTCGCGCGGCCTCTTGGGCGAGCAGGATCTCGCCCTGATGAAGCCGACGGCGCTGCTGATCAACACCTCGCGCGGGCCGATCGTCGACGAGAAGGCGCTGATCGCCGCGCTCGGCGCGGGCCGCATCGGCGGCGCCGGCCTCGACGTGTTCAATGTCGAGCCGCTGCCGGTCGACCATCCCTTTCGCAAGCTCGACAACGTCGTGCTGACCCCGCATCTCGGCTATGTCAGCGTGCAGAACTACCGGGTCTATTATCCCGACATCGTGGCCAACATCCGCAACTTCATCGACGGCAAGCCCGTGAAGGTGATCGCGGCGCGGTGAGCGAGATGCCGCAACGCGCGCCTGATCGTTGGCGGGCTTGACTCGGCAGTCCATCGTCTTGCGAAGGGCCGTAGGGTGGGTTGAGCGCAAGCGAACCCCCCCGTGGATTCGCCGGGGTGATTGAAAGCCGATGGGTTTCGCTTCGCTCAACCCATCCTACTTCGCCGGCTTCTTCCAGATGTCGCGCTCCTGCATCAGTGCGACCTGCTCGTCGATCACGTCGCGCTTGTAGTCGGCGTGCTTGCCCGGGATGTCCTTCAGGTAGCGGTTCTTCGGATAGATCGGCTGCTCGTAGATGATCTGCGCGAGTTCGGCGCGCACGTCCTTCATCCAGTTGGTCACCTGCGCGGACTCGCGATGGTGGCGCAGCGCCTCGATGTTGATCACGCCGGCCACGAAGGTCGAGCCGTTGGTGTCGCGCTGCTTGCCGACGATCTGCCCCTTGTAGTCGACGATCATCGACTGGCCGCCGCCCGCGTCGATGCCGACCGGATGATCGGCGTCGAGGTGATAGCTGCCGATGTTCGGCGCCACGATGTACATGTTGTTCTCGAGCGCGCGGGCGCGGTTGGAGATCTCGAAGATGTCGTTCTCGGTGAACGGGCACGGCATCGAGGCGCGGTAGACCACCTCGGCGCCGTTCATGGCGAGCCCGCGGCCGTTCTCGGGATAGTTGCCCTCCATCGCCATCATGATGCCGAGCCGGCCGATCTTGGTGTCGACCACCGGCCAGAACGCCTGCAGGGTGCGGCCGTATTTCTCGATCCACCAGTCGTAGACGTCGTGCGGCGACACCGAGCGCTCGACCGGCAGCAGCGCCGAGATCTTGTAGTGCTGCAGGATGATGTTGCCGTCCGGGTCGACCACGAAACCGACGTTGAAGAAGCGGTCCTTCCAGTCGGGGTGGCGCGCCTTGGCCTGCGCCATGATGTAGACGCCCCACTGGCGCGCCAGCTTGCCGACCTCGTCGGTCTCCGGCCCCGGAATGTCGATGCAGCAGGTGTTGGCATAATCGGCGTGGTCGACGTCGAGCACC
>Ga0335081_10008498_pt1 | contig 16477 bp, 11 predicted proteins | sample Lox_Sample_35_FD_206713 | JGI IMG/M metagenome (GOLD analysis project Ga0335081, IMG submission 206713) | Soil microbial communities from Loxahatchee National Wildlife Refuge, Florida, United States - Lox_Sample_3.5 | ecosystem: Environmental > Terrestrial > Soil > Wetlands | place: USA... | reverse complement strand
CCTTGCCGAGAACGCGCGAAATCGAAAGGTCGGTCAGATAACGCGCATTGGGAACGCAAAAATAAAACGGCGCGCCCGGCTTTAACACGCGCGCGGTATCGGCGAGCACCGCATCCACATGCGGAATATGTTCCAACACCGAGTTGCTGAATCCGCTCGCGAAATAATTGCTCGGAAAAGGCGAAAGCGCGCCATCGGCTTCCACCAAGCCGCGATAAGCGCCGTGCGTCTTTGCTTCGTGAATCGGTCCATGCCACGGATCGAGACCCACATCAATTTTTTGTTCAAAAGTCAAGGAAGCGAAATGACCATCGCCGCAGCCAACATCATAGACTGGTGAGGGCAAAGGCAAATCCTGATAGAACGATGATTCCACCGATCGCAAGAGCGCGCGGAAATAGGGCAGGTCGCGCATTTGGAGGAAAAGGAAATCTTTCATAGGTGATGAATTATCTTTTCATTAACCTTTCAAATAGTTTTTCGTACTCCGCCGCGACTGTATCTGGATCATACGCTTTCTTAATCGATTCAATATCGCCGCGAAATCTATCCGGTTCATCCAGGACTTCGAGGACGGACTCCGCTAAAGAATCCGAATCGCCGATCTTGGATACACATCCCATCCCGTGCATTTGGACCGGCATTCGCACGCCGGGCAAAGCAGACGGAACACACGGCACACCGTTCATCATCGCCTCGATCTGAACGAGACCAAAGGCTTCGGTCGAATTCAATGATGGCACGACCAGTACATCCAGGTTTGGATAGAATGCCGACATCTGAATCGGATTGAGATTGCCGAGAAAAGCCCAATGACCGGCATTCTCGTGTTGGCGAATACGCGGCATCAAGCGATCAAAGTAAGCCCGCTCACCCATCACATTTTGGTATTGGCCCGCAAATAAAACTTGCGCGTTTGGATATTTCTTTAAGATAACAGGCAACGCCTCGAGCAGAACCTCGACTCCTTTTTCAGCGGCGAAACGCGCCGCCATACCGATGACCGGTTTTCGATCCGCGCGCTGATGCGCCTGCGCAAACGATTGGATCGCGTTGTGATCAGCGGTTGGCAATTCAACCGGCGGAAGGATCGTCTGCAATTTAAATTTATAACGCGAGAGATACGATGAATGATCGGCGTAGTCCTGCGTGTAGGTCACGATTTGATTTGAAAGAAGCGCCGCCATGTTGTTCTGCCACTTGACTACGAGGTTGACGAAGCGATTGAATAAGCCGGGCGGCAGATGAAGATCGCAGTGATAGGTAAGAACCGCGGGCTTGCGGAACAAACGGCCGCGCACTGCAATGCCGGGCGCATCGAATTGCGGCAGGTGCATTTGCACAACATCGTGATCGGCAATCAGTTTCGTCGCCGACCAGCCGAAGGTCGGCGCGATGACGCCCTTGCTCAGTCGAAACATCACCGGCACGCGGATGATCTTCACGCCATCCATGTTTTCTTCCCGCGGCAAAGATGGATCATATTGTGTGGTCATCACCGTCACCTCATGTCCGCGTTTGACAAAAGCACGCGCTAACCGTTCAGCGTAGATTGTCAAACCGGAAGTATGAGGACGGTAATATGTAAGAACGGTCAGGATTTTCATAAAGCGCAAGGATTATACCCTACTGAAATTGAGAAATTAGCGGTTCTGCCAAGGGATTTGCCCGCAACTTTGTGAATAAAAAGTGTTAATTAATGTGAAGTTGGTATTCAAATCATTTTTCTAAAAGGAGAAAAAACTTATGCCAGCAAAGAAATCAGCACCAGCCAAAGCTCCAGCGCCCGCTATGTCCAGTTCAAACGATTGGGCGAAGTGGGTTTATCTAATCGGCGTGATTGTCGCCGGATTGGTTGGAGCATTTACATCCGTCGCCGCGCCAGTTCAGCCGTATCTGAATTGGCTATTGCTCCTCGCCGGAATCTTATCCGGAGTCTTCTTCTTGGACTCGAGCGATGTTGTTAATTTTGCTATTCGCTTCCTCTTGTTAGGAGCAACTGCCAAAGCGCTCGATATGATCCCAGCCGTTGGTCCATACTTCTCAGGCTTTTTCGGTGGTGTATTCAGCTTCCTCACACCGGTCGGTCTGACATTGCTCTTCATGTATTTCTGGAAAAAATATTTCGGAAACATGATGTAGCTTCCATATCACAAAGAACCGCCGAAACTTCGGCGGTTCTTTGTTTTTAAAACAACTTTTTATTTTCTTTCACCCAATGAAATAATCGTTCGATCCCCTCTTCCAACCCGATCTTCGGAGTCCACCCCAATTCATGCTTGGCTTTGCTGTAGTCTGCATAGAAGACGCGTTGATCGCCGGGACGCCAATCGGCGCGCGCAACTTCGATTTTCTTTCCCAATAGTTTTTCAAGCATCGGTCCGAACTCCGCCCAAACTGCCAGCACATTTTGTGCGCCGCCGCCCATGTTATAAACCCGGCCTTTGGCAATCTCGATCTTTTCAATCGCGGCGTCATAGGCGTTGAGCAAATCATTCACATGCAAAACATCGCGCACCTGCTTGCCATCGCCGTAAATGGTGATCTTGCGTCCGGTGACCGCAGCAATCATCATCCACGCCAACCAGCCTTGATCTTCAATCCCGAATTGGCGAGGACCATAAATACAGGATTGTCGCAAGACCACTGATCGCAAACCATAAATGCGAGCATAGTCGCGAACATATTGATCACCTGTGCCTTTCGAACAGCCATAGGGTGAATGAAAATCAAGCGGCTGAGATTCAGGACAGCCATTGACCAAATCCGCATAGCGCCAACGCGTCGCGTCCTCTGCAACTTTAACATCGTCCATGCCGCCATACACTTTATTCGTGGAAGCAAAAATAAAAATCGGATCGCGTTCGGAAAGACGCGCGGCTTCCAGCGTGTTGAAGGTTCCGAGCGCGTTGGATTCAAAGTCATCGCGTGGATTCGTTACCGAGGTGGTGACCGCTACTTGTCCCGCGAGATGAATGATCACATCCGCCCGGCGAGCGGCCTCCGCTATCGAAGAGGCGTCGCGCACATCGGCTTGGATCACGTTAAACGATTTATCGCCGAATTCTTTTTTCAACCATTCGAGATTTTTCGGCGCACCCGCCCGGCTGAGATTATCGTAAATGGTTACATCTTCGGCGCGCGCGAGCAAACGATTTACATAATTCGAGCCGATGAATCCGGCTCCACCGGTGACCAAATAGTGACGAGCCATGTTCTCTCCTTATCCACGTTATGATTATTTATAGTAATAGGTTTGCCGCCGCGCAAACAAATTGACTGCTAATATGCCAAACACAAATCCACCGACGTGTGCCCACCATGCAACACCGCTTCCATTGGAGCCATCAAGCGAAAGCCAGCCAGAGAATAACTGCAAGACAAACCAGAACAGTAAAAAGATTGTGGCAGGGATTTCCATGATTGTAAAGATGAAGATGATCGGGACAATGCTGGCAATGCGAGCGCGTGGGAATGAAATCAGGTAAGCGCCTAACACTCCGGCAATCGCGCCGCTAGCGCCAATTGAAGGGATCGAACTATTTCTTAACACATAGGATTCGAGCAAGCCCGCGGCAGTTCCACTCAATAGATAGAAAATAAGATAACGTCCCTTGCCCATGCGATCTTCAACGTTATCGCCGAAGATAAACAGAAACCACATATTACTCAAAATGTGAAACCATCCGCCATGTAGAAACATGCAAGTGAAGATCGTCACCCAATAGGTTTCGGGATGCGTCATCAATTTCACCGGCACAAGACCCCATGTGAGCGTCAATTGATTCAAAGCGGAAGGACTGAGACTTAATTCATAGAAAAAAACAATGAAGTTCAGCGCGATCAACAACCAATTGACTAAGGGAAATCTGCGTGAACGAAGGGTATCATACAGCGGGATCATCTTTATTCTCTTTTATTCTAAATGCCACCAACTGCCGATAAATTCCAGAAAGCGATTGGCCTTCGTGGAGGAGAGCATAGCCGCCAAGGATGATGGCGGTTAGATAATTGAGCAAATGGCTGGTCAATGCCATTGCAAGTGAAGTGGATTGATCGCCTGAAAGCAATGTCAAGGCTCCGCCGAGTGCGCCCTCATAGGTCCCAACCGCGCCGGGAAGTGAAGGGATGGCGTTACCAAACGCGCCCGCGCCGAGTCCGAACATCGCCCAGATCCATTGCGCCTGCGGAAAGAAGGCGCGAGCGATCAAATAAAAACTAACGATGGACATGCTCCAATTCAGAAGCATCCAAAACATGAAGCGGGCGAAGAGCCAGCCATCGGTCAACGCACCCAGACCGGTGAGGAACGATTCGAGGATGCTGCCGCCGAAGCGTTGAATCGAGGGCCAACGCGCGCTGGTCTTATGGAAAGTATCCAGCGCCCATTGATCGTTTTTGGCAAGGATGTATAAGAACAGCAATCCAGCAATGACCACCACACCGAGGATCATCGCAATGCGATCCGCGCCTTTTGCGCCAACCACGAACGGCAGCGAACTGAGGAAGATCGCAGCTGTGATTGCCAAATCCATCGAGCGCTCGATCACAATGGTCGGCAGAATTTCAACGAACTTCAAATCTGTTTTGAGGCTCAGTAGGTAGGCGCGTCCCAGTTCACCAAGACGAAACGGCAAAAAGGCATTGAGCAAATAGCCGGCGTTCAAGCTATGGAATACATCCCAATACGGCGCGCGTTCGCGCAATAATGTTCGCCACACCATAGCGCGTACCCATAACCACGCGAACACCAACACAACCGCAACGGCAATGAAGCGATAGTCCGCTGAACGAAGCGCGGCGAACATTTTAGGCAGGTCAACAAAATACAAAATTGCGACGATAATCAGAACACTGACCAATGCGCCGGGGAGCCAACGTTTAATTTCTTTCATTCCTCTTCCAATTTGAGCACGGCCATGAACGCCTCTTGCGGGATTTCCACATTGCCAACCATCTTGAGGCGCTTCTTGCCGCGCTTTTGTTTTTCCAGCAATTTCTTCTTGCGCGTGATGTCGCCGCCATAACATTTTGCCAGCACATCCTTGCGCGTGGCTTTGACATTGGCGCGGCTGATCACGCGTCCGCCCGCCGCGGCTTGGATCGCCACATCGAATAGTTGGCGCGGGATGATTTCCTTTAACTTGGTAATCATCCGCTGGCCCTTGTAGAACGCGTCTTTCTTATGGACAATGGCCGCCAACGCATCCACCGGTTCGCCATTGACAAGGATTTCCAGCTTCTGCAATTCATCGGGACGATATTCCAAAAATTGGTAATCCAGCGAGGCATAGCCTTTAGTACGAGATTTTAATTCATCGAAGAAATCCACAATGATTTCAGAGAGCGGGATTTCAAAATTGAGTTGAACGCGATGCGGCGCGGGATATTCCTGACTCTTATAGATGCCGCGCCGCTTCGTGACCAAATCCATGATGGGACCATAATAATCTGTCGGTGTGATGATCTCTATGGTCATCCACGGCTCGCGGATCTCAACGATTTTCGATTCGTCACTCGGCAATTCGGCAGGGGAATCGACCGTGATGATTTCGTCGCCGATCATCAACACTTCATATTCTACCGAGGGCGCGGTGAAAAGCACATCGAGATCGTATTCGCGCTCGATGCGCTCCTGGATGATTTCCATATGGAACAATCCAAGAAAACCGGCGCGAAATCCAAAACCCAGCGCTTGCGATGTCTCGGGTTGGAACGTCAGTGAGGCATCGTTAAGTTGAAGTTTATCGAGCGACTCGCGCAACTCAGGATAATCATCCGCTTCAACGGGATAGATGCCAGCGAAGACCATTGGCTTGGGATGACGGTAACCCGGCAACGGGTCGGAGGCAGGATGCGATGTGAGCGTGATGGTGTCACCGACGCGGCAATCGTGAACGGTCTTGAGTCCGGTTGCGATATAACCGACTTCGCCCGCCTTCAAATTTTGAACGGGTGTCATGACCGGTGCGAAGATACCAATCTCAACTGGTTTCATATCCACTTGAGTGGCGAACATATGTAATGTATCTGTCGGCTTGATCGCGCCTTCGATCACGCGGATGTAAGCGATCACGCCTTTATATGAATCATAATGCGAGTCGAAAATCAAGGCGCGCATGGGCTTACCCGATTCATCCTTCGGAGGCGGGACGCGCGCCACAATGGCTTCAAGCACTTGCTCCACATTCAAGCCGTCTTTGGCAGAGATGCGGATTACTTCGTCAGCTTTGACACCCAGCAATGAGGCAATATCTTCCGCCACTTCATCGGGACGAGCGGAGGGCAGGTCAATTTTATTGATGACAGGAATAATGATCAGGTCGGCATCCAGTGCCTGATAAAGATTGGCGAGTGTCTGCGCTTCGATGCCTTGCGTAGCGTCCACAACCAAAACCGCGCCTTCACAAGCCTTGAGGGCGCGGCTGACTTCGTAGCCGAAGTCCACGTGACCGGGCGTATCGATCAAATTTAGTTCGTAGGCGTTGCCATCTTTGGCTGTGTAATTCATCCGCACCGCGGAAGCTTTGATGGTCACGCCTTTTTCGCGTTCGAGGTCCATCGTATCGAGGATCTGTTCAGTGGTATCGCGATCGGGAACGGTTCCGGTTAAATGTAATAAGCGATCTGCCAGCGTGGATTTGCCGTGATCCACATGCGCGATGATACAGAAGTTGCGAATGTGTGTGGTCATAGAAGCGCCGAAAGTATAACCGATTTAAAGAAGCAACGCGCCGTGTGGCACGTTGCTCATACTTTCATGTTCCAATCTGTGCCAGGAGCTGGCGGTAATCTTCGGCGTTGGGCGGATTCATCAGCAGGATTTGATTGATGACTTCCACCGCTTCTTTTTTCTTGCCGGCCGTCAGCAGGGATTCGCCGAGCGCATCCAGTTGAGCGATCGCCTCATCCATGCGTCCTAGCCGATGAAGTTGTTCTGCATGCATCCGGAGGAAAATAGGCTGATCTTCGTGTTCCTTGATCATTTCTTCAAGGAACGACAAAGCGTCATTTCCCTTCGAGTTGGAATCCAAATATGTAATTAAACTCTCCAATTCAGCCATCGCTTGGGGTTGTTGGCCCATGTTCATATAAAGCTCTATCAATTGCTTGCGCGATCCCTGATCGTCCGGGCGCAAAGTGCGGATTTGCTCGAAGACTCGCACAGCTTGTTTCCAGTCGAGCCTTTGCATGTCAATATCAGCCATGCGCTGGAGGATATGAACATTCCATTGGCGATCTGCACTAGCTTGTTGAACGAGGCGCAACGCGGTTGTGTAGGTTTTGCGCGCCATATCCAGTTCGGCGAGGCGGTAATAGATTTCCGCCAACTCAAGGTATTCGTTGATCGCTTCGTCTATCTGACCACGCGCCACCAGTTGATCAATCAGGCGCGTGCGTGCCGACAGATCCATCGGTGAGATCTGGATCACGCGGCGCAGTAATTTGGTGGCTTGCACCACTTCGCCGCGCACGCTGTAGGCGTGTGCAATGACCGAAAACTTGGCAATCGCATCCTCTGGGCGGCCGTCTTGAATCAATAGATCACCCATCAATGTATGAAGCGGCAAATACGTGGGCGCATGTTGTACCGCGTTGTAAGCCTCATCCATCGCAGACCGCAGTGTTCCTTTACGGGCCAATTGATGAATGCGGCTCATCGATTCGATCACACTGCTGGATTGCGCCTGCAATACAACTTCCGCCAATGGGATGGGCGTATCGCCGCCCTGTGTTCTTCGCATTTGCTCGCGCGTTTTATGGATCTGATCGCGCCAATCCGCGCGCATTAACATCTTGGCGACATTTTCGCACAAACGGCGGTTGACCGTATCGTCGTTCTGATTCTGCTGAGATTCGATCAACGGCTCATACAACTGATTGATCGCATCGGACTCCTCGGCGGAGACCGTTGTCGAATCAGCCAGCTTCAACGCTTCAAGATACTCCAATGAAGCTTCTTTAACCTGCCCCTTTTTGAACAAAATATCTCCGAGCAATAAACGCGAGCCGAGAGCATAATCATTGTGTTTGACCGAGTGAGTCAAATTACGAATCGCGCTTTCCAAACGTTCACTCTTGGCGCGCATATAACCAAGATTGAAATATAACGCGGGGTGGATGAAGCCTGCCTCCAGAGCATGTTCCAATTCCTCCGCGGCCAGGCTGTCTTGTTTCTTCGTCTGTGCATCAATCGCCTGGCCCAAATGCAAGACGACTTTGGTTTGTTCCACCTGTTGCAGAGAAAGTTGTCCGGTCCCTTTCATGATGGCAGAAAGACCGCGTCGCTCCTGCGCCGACGGATTCTCCTCTGAATAATCAAAGAGCACCTCTGCCAGTTTGGTCAAAGCCTTTTGGCTTGCCTCCGCAACCGGGTCCATACCGGAGGCGGCGTGCTGCGTTGGCTGAGTCGTCTCCAGTTGTTTGACTTTGGCCATGCTGATCGGCGCCGTCCCGCCCCTGGGTCTGATCGGTTTGGGTAAGAGTTGCCCCGACTTCAAAAGCGATTGCGCCTGTTTGGCTTCAGGACTTTGCGGCATCAGTTGCAGAGACTTCGTCACGAATTTCTGGGCTTCGTCCGGCTTGCCCGAACGTTGAAGGATGCTGGCAAGCGCGAGATATTCCGTGACCGCTTGTTGCGCATGTCCAAGCCGCTCGTGAACCATCGCCAGCCGCGAGTGCGCGCCCGTATGATCAGGCTGCAGGGCTGTGATGCGTCCCCAGTTTTCAATGGCTTTGTCTACTTCGCGTTGGTCGAAAAATTTTTCGGCGGCTTGCGTGGAGGCATCCACCGCTCCATTCAAATCGCCGAGACGCTCTGAAATTTGCGCGGCCCTCTCGAAAGGCGCGGGGTCAGCTGGTGAAAGTTGGGCCACGCGTTGATACATGTGCAGGGCTTCGTCCAGCTCGCCTAATTGATATAATGCCAACCCCAGGCTGTTGAGCGCCTTCGGTTGGTCGGGGAATTCCTGCAGGGCTTTGCGATATGCCGCGGCGGCTTTTTTCCAATCCTGGTCCCAAGCCGCGGAATGGCCCTCATTCATTGCTTTCTGGAAAACGTCATCTCGTCCGGGCATAGGTCTATTTTACCGCTGGATTTTTATATTGGAGATTCTTTAACGATTTTGTATTAGAGCTGATCGGAGAGATAAAAGCTCCGAGGGGTCGTTTCCGTCGTGGATTCGTTGAGAACCTTTATCCGCGTTCATCTCCGGCTAAAACCTTCATCTCGCCCCAACTCGCACCGGAACGGGCTTCCGTTAAAAGAGGAATGTCCAACTGATAAGCCGATCCCATTAAATCCTGAACCAGTTTGCAAGTTTTCTCCAGTTCCTCTTTCGGAACTTCCAACACCAATTCGTCATGTACCTGCAATAACATCTGAGCGCGCAAGTTCGCCTTTTTCAAAGCAGGCGGAATATGAAGCATGGCAATTTTCATAATGTCTGCCGCCGTGCCTTGAATCGGCGCGTTGATGGCTTCGCGTTCTTCGCGGTTTTTCATTTGTACATTTTGTTTGCTCTGTAATGCCGGGAAATAGCGACGGCGGCCCAATAAGGTTTCGACATAACCATCTTGCGCGGCTTGCTTGCGGATGCCATCGAGATATTTTTTGACGCCCGGGAATTGCGTGAAATAGGCTTTGACGAATTCATCAGCTTCTGCCAATGTTAATTCGGTGGAACGCGTCAGCCCAAAAGCGGACATGCCGTAAATGAGTCCGAAGTTGATGGCTTTGGCGTGGCGGCGCATTTCCTTGGTCACTTGTTCGAGCGGAACGTTATAAATTGCGGCGGCGGTCGTGGCATGAATATCTTGGCCGGCACGGAAGGCATCCAGCATGGCTTGATCCTGTGCCATGTGCGCCACAATGCGAAGCTCGATTTGCGAATAATCCACCGACAATAAAGCATTTCCCTGCGCGGCGATGAATCCATGCCGAACGCGGCGACCTTCTTCCGTGCGGATGGGGATGTTTTGCAGATTCGGATTCGAGGATGATAAACGTCCAGTGACCGCACCGGTTTGGCTGTAGGAAGTGTGGACGCGTCCGGTCTTCGAATCAACGGCGGCGGGCAACGCATCCACGTATGTAGATTTGAGTTTAGATAATTCGCGATGTTCGATAACCATATCCACAACGGGATGTTTGCCGCTCAACGCATCCAACACATCACCAGATGTGGAAAAATGTCCGCTGGCTGTTTTGCGTCCACGATCGGGCGGCTCGAGGCGCAGACGATTGAACAGCATATCCGAAAGCTGCTGCGTCGAGTTGAGGTTGAATGGCTTGCCAACGGCTTCGTAGACCTGTTTCTCGATGTCCGCCATTCGTTGAGTCAATTCCTCGGATAACTTTTTGAAGAAAGGAAGATCAAGAAGAACGCCGGTCATTTCCATTTCAGCCAGCACCGTGATCAGCGGCATTTCGATTTCTGCCATTAACTTTTCGGCGTTGACGCGCTTGACTTCGGCTTGCATGATCGGCAACAGACGCAAGGTAGTTTCGGCATCAGCGGCCGCATAAGGCGCGACCGATTCAATCGCCACTTCCGCCATGCTGATCTGCTTCTTGCCTTTGCCGATCAATTCCTCGATATGGGTCATTTCGTCGCCTAAACGCGCAAGGGCTAGATTCTTAAGTCCAAGATTATGTGAGGAAGGATCAACCACAAATTCGGCGATCATCGTATCGAAAGTAATCGGCGAGACAACTAATCCGTGACGCGCTAGAACGATGTAATCGTATTTGGCGTTGTGTGCGACTTTGGAAATATGAGGATTGGTTAATGGAGCATGGATGGCGGAGATGATTTGCTCAATTGGCAAGTTGTTACCGGTTAGATGACCAACAGGAATATAAAAACCTTCGCCTTCTTTGACTGCCAATGACATGCCGACGATATCCGCTTGCATTTCTTCAGTGGAAGTTGTTTCCGTATCAAATGCAATTACGCTTGCTGATGAAAGTTGTTTGGCAAGTTCATTCAGCTTTTCGGTCGTGTCAACGATCTTGACGTCAATGGATAATGTCAGCGGTTTTACGGAGACAACTTTCGCTTCGGTTTCAAACATCGAAAGTTGTCCGTCAGATTTTTTGGAAGGCTCGAAATAACTTTCTTTACCGGTCAGTTTATCAAGAGTTTTGATGAGCGTGCGAAATTCAAGTTCCTTAAAGAATTCTTCAACCTTCGTCGAATCAAATTCGTGCGCTTTGGCATCATCCAGATTCAATTTGATTTCCAAGTCGGTACGAATCTGCGCAAGGTCCCGGCTGAGATACGCCGTATCTTTGGCGCCTACCAGTTTTGCCTTCCAACGATTTTCAACCTGATCTATGTTTTTATAGATGGCGTCGAGCGTGCCAAATTTTTCAAGCAATGCCACCGCGGTCTTTTCGCCGACGCCAGCCACGCCGGGAATATTATCCGATTTATCACCGACGATGGCTTTGTAATCCACGACTTGAGTCGGTCGAACGCCAAGTTTGCGGATGACATCTTCATCGGTGATGTAGTTTTGGTCATCGCCTGCCAGATACACAGCGGTTCTTTTATTGACCAGTTGCAGGAGGTCGCGGTCACCGGTGATGATCTTAACGCCCAAGCCTTGTTCGGCAACGAGACGCGCCACCGAACCAAGCACATCGTCGGCTTCATAGCCTTCCATTTCAAGGCGCGGAATGTTGAAGGCGTCCACCAACTGGCGAATACGCTCGATCTGTGGGCGCAGGTCTTCGGGCATCTTGGCGCGCGTGGCTTTATATTCGGGAAAGAGTTTGTCGCGAAAAGTTTTGCCGGTATCAAATGCGACGGCGAGGTATTCGGGTTTTTCCTGCTCGAGGATGCGCATGAGTTCACGCGCGAAGCCGTAAATGCCTGCGGTTGGTTCGCCTTTGGATGTCTGCCAGCGTTGTGTGCTCGAACCGGCGGTCAGGGCAAAGTACATGCGATAAGCCAGTGCGTGACCATCAATGAGATAAAGAGTGGGAGGCATGGGATTTTAAAATTTACCGTACGTGTGCCTGCGGCCTATGTCGGCAGAGTGCCAAAAAACACAGTGTCGATTCTTGTTTTCCCTGTCTACTTGACGATCTCTGTGGCTAAAAGTTAAGCAAATTATTTACGGGGCTTTTCAAATCCCTGCCGCTGGCGGATCTGAATGATGTAATCCTTGACGAGCTGGGGCGGATGCGGTTTGGTTCCGCCCATGATGAGATAACCGGGTGCCCAAAAATCACCAGAGGGATTTTCCTTCCTCAAGCGCGTGAACTCGGCAAACACTTTCTCGGAAGTCTGCTGGCGCATAATGCGCATTAGATACCCAGGCGATGTGGCGGGCGGAACATTCACAACCCATTGCAGATATTCAGGGCGAACTGCCACATATTCGAGCCGCCAGCCAAACGCAACGCAGATATTTGGAAGCCATTCCGAAAGACGATCTGCAATATCTCCAGTCAAATAATGGGACGAGAAGCGCGGCACCAATAAACAAGCATACGTTAAATTGTATAAGCCGGCGCTGACCGGCTCAAGGACAATGTGTTCTGCAACTTCATCCATGAAGTGCGAGCGGGTTTCATCCGATGCATGACGTGCGGGAGTTAGCGGCCGCGGCCTGGATTTGGACGGTGCAGTAACATCCAATTCTTCCGCGGCTTTGGATCGCGAAGGAATCGTCTGATCCAAATCCGCGGATTGCTGCGCGACCAGCAAATCTTTAAGGGGAATGGGCGTTGAGGATTCGCGGCTAAAGATGGAACGACGAGTCTGATCGGGATCAACAACAACTTGGTTTGGACGCGGCTTCTCTATTTCGGGCGAGGAAATCTTCTCCGGTTGAGGCCGCTTCGGGTCCGGCGCTGGAATGTCAGCGATAATCTCAGAGATCGAGGGAATCTCGATATCTTCTCCCTCATCCTCGTAACCGATGTCACTGCTCATGACCTCTTCGGGCGCTTCCGATTTGGGCCAGCTGAGCTTTTCTTCTTTTTTGGTTTCGTCTTCGCTCAAGGATGTGACCAGTTGGCCCGCTTGCGAACGAATGGTGCTGAACGGCGTCTCGGCATCGAAGACCATGGCAAGCAAAACGCCTTCCGCCAATTGCGTGGCATACAGCATATGTTCTGCCTTGGTACTGTCGAGACGGATAAAGCGCAAAAGATCACTGCCTTTTCCTCCGCTCCAGTTACGAGCCAATTTGCTGGTAATTTCATTCGCGGCGCTTTGTGATAACTGCCCGGCATATGCCCATAACGCGGCGTTGCGGGTAATCAGTGCGGCTTGCGATGAGGTTTCCAGGCTTAGGCGCGTCAGATGTTGAGCAGCCTTGGAGACGTCACTCAACCACGGAAGATCTGTTTCGCCAGATGGAGCAGTCGAATTGGGAATCGGCGCTTCAAAGGCGCGGTATAGATCTTTAGATTCAAATGGTTTGCGGACGAGGGTCCATGGACGAATGGATTCAAGCAGAGGCGGCGTCTCGTTATCCGCCACAACGAGCAATTTAATTTCCGGTAAAACAGTGCGAAGCGACTGTCCGATATCTTCCACCCATTGCGCTCCCAGATTCAAGTCGAGGAACGCGGCTCGGCATTTATCTTCATCTGCGCGCACCACAGCAGAGGCTTTGTTATTGACGATCAAAACAGCGTAGTCTCCACTCTCTTCAAGAGCACGGCGCAGGGCATCCCCATAGCTGGGGCTGGGAGTCACAACCAGCAGATTAGTGGTCATCTTATATATAGTTTATCACGGCATACGTTCAAGAGCAAGTGAATCTGTTGCGAGATTTACAGAATCGTAAGCCAAGCCTAAAACCATTATATAATCAAAACAGTTTATCTTTTCGCAAAGGATCTCTTATGCATATCCTTGTGACAAACGACGACGGCGTTCAAGCGCCCGGACTGCTGGCACTCGCGCAGGAAATGCGCAAACTTGGCCAAGTGACGGTTTTCGCACCCGACCACAACTGGTCTGCTTCGGGTCATGTCAAGACGATGGACCGGCCTCTGCGCGTGTGTGAAACGACTCTTGCTGACGGCTCTGCCGCGTTCACATCTGACGGCGCGCCCTCGGATTGCGTTGCGCTGCCTTTGCTCGGATTGATCGAAGAAGAAATCGAACTGGTTGTTTCAGGCATCAATCCGAACGCCAACATCGGCCACGATGTGACCTATTCCGGCACGGTCACGGCCGCGATGGAAGCCGTCATCAGCGGCGTGAGAGGCATCGCCGTTTCGCTTCATTCACCGGAGGGTTTTAAAGGCCAGCTCGATTATTCGACCGCGGCCATTGTCGCTCGCCGCGTGGCGAAGAAAGTTATGTCTGATGGTTTGCCCGAAGGCGTGGTGTTGAACGTCAATGTGCCATACCTTACAGAAAATGAACTCAAAGGATATATGATTACGCGTCAGGGATTGCGCGTCTATCGCGATGCGCTGGATGAACGGATTGATCCGCGCGGCAAACCATATTATTGGATTGGCGGCGAAGCGCCGACCGGTGTGGACGAACCCGGCACGGACTTCGGCGCGCTTTCAGCCGGTTATGTTTCCATCACGCCCTTGCAATTGGATTTGACAAACTACAAAGCGATGGATGTTTTGAAGAAATGGAAATGGAAGTAATCAGGAAACAGGCATAGTATGGGAGCCTTATCCCTTAACCCGTATTCACTCGCTCTATTCATCCTGGCATTCGTAGAAGTCATCCTCATCGTTTATGCCTGGCGAAGGCGTTCGGCTACTGGCGCAATTGCCTACATGTTGCTCATATCCGCGAGCACAATTTATACAGTTGGCTATGCCCTCGAACTGAGCAGTTTCACCCTGAGCGCAATGCTCCTGTGGATCAAAATAGAATATCTGGGAATTTCCACAGTGACCGCTTTTTGGTTGATCTTGGTCATCCAATATACGGGACATGATAAATGGCTGACCCGCAGCAACTTGATGCTTTTATTTTTGATCCCCGTCAGTACTCTAATCCTGAACTATACCAACCAATTTCACCATCTTTATTACCGCTCTGTGGGCATTGTCACGGATGGCCCTTTCCCAATGGTAGAGATAACGCCGGGCCCCTGGTATTGGATCCAAACCGCCTTCATCCAGGCCACGATTCTCTTTGGTGTCGTCCTGCTCACCCAAAAACTTGCCAACACCGCCAGCATCTATCGCAGGCAGATCATTATTTTGTTGATAGGCGCTTCCGCCCCTTGGCTGGCGTATCTACTGTATTTGTTCAAGCTTACTCCGCTTGCCCATCTTGATCCAACTCCTTTTGCGCTCTGGGTAACATGCCTGTTTTCTGCCTGGGGATTGTACGGGTATCGTCTCTTCGATATTACCCCAGTGGCTCGCGAGCACGTGATTGAAAACATGAAAGACGGCGTGATCGTCGTCGATAATCAATGCCGCCTGGTGGATTGTAATCAAAGCGCTTCCGTGATCTTTGGGTGGAAAGAGCCTCCTCTAGGGAAAAATCTAGTGGAAACCTTTGTGAAATTCCCTGGCTTGGCGGCGCTCTGCAGTGATGAAACTTTGCATACCATTGAATTTCCTAATCCAACGGCCGGTGAAACGCGATTGTTTGAAGGGAATGTTTCCATCTTGAAGGACAAACATAACCGGAATCTAGGCCGTATTCTCCTGATTCATGATATCAGTGAAAGGAAACAGATCGAACATGCTCTGCGCGAGGTCATCCATGCAGCTGAGGCTACCAACCTTGAACTCAAGAAGGCTTCAGAACGACAGGAACAGATGGCGGTTACAGATACATTGACCGGCACATTCAACCGCTGGAAATTTTCGGAAGTCATGGCTTACGAGATCGATCGCGTGAAACGGCACGGCACACCGCTGTCTTTAATTATGTTCGACTTGGATAAATTAAAAGCTGTCAATGACAAATATGGCCACCACGTTGGAGATGCGGCATTGATTGAGCTGGTGGGGATTGTCAAAGAGAGCATCCGTAAAGCCGACCTGTTCTTCCGCTGGGGCGGTGATGAGTTCATCATCTTGGCACCGGGCGTCAGCCAAGATGGGATCATGGTACTGGCGGAAAAGATTCGCAAGCAGGTGGAACAACATGCATTTGCACATATTGATCGACTCACCATCAGCATGGGCGCCATCGAGATTCAAAGCACAGATGATATGGACGGCCTGCTCAAACGCGTCGACCGTGCGCTATACCGCGCCAAACAAAACGGGCGCAACCGGGTTGAGTTCGAAACCTTGTATAATGCAATTCCATAAGGAGAGACAATGTTCTACATCGCCTCTGAAACCCGTTACAACTCAATGCTCTACAACCGCGTTGGTCGAAGCGGACTCAAACTTCCAGCCATCTCACTTGGCTGGTGGTACAACTTCGGCGGTCTGGATGTGTTCGAGAACGGACGCGCCATCGCACGCCGCGCCTTTGATCTCGGCATCACACATTTTGATCTCGCCAATAAT
>Ga0335081_10008495_pt1 | contig 16480 bp, 13 predicted proteins | sample Lox_Sample_35_FD_206713 | JGI IMG/M metagenome (GOLD analysis project Ga0335081, IMG submission 206713) | Soil microbial communities from Loxahatchee National Wildlife Refuge, Florida, United States - Lox_Sample_3.5 | ecosystem: Environmental > Terrestrial > Soil > Wetlands | place: USA... | reverse complement strand
TCGACCGGGCCACCCGGCTGTGCAGCACGTCGCCGACGATCGTGACCCGTACCCCGTCCAGCCCGCCGCTGCCGCGGCCGAGCCGGCCGCGGATGGTGAAGGCGTCCAGCAGCGCCTGGGTGGGGTGCTCGTGCATGCCGTCGCCCGCGTTGACCACGTGACCGCGGATCCAGCCGGCCAGCCGGTGCGGGGCGCCGGATGCGACGTGCCGGATGACCACGGCGTCGGCGCCCATGGCCTCCAGGGTCAGCGCGGTGTCCTTGAGGCTTTCCCCCTTGGCGACGCTGGATCCCTTGGCGGAGAAGTTGATCACGTCGGCGGACAGCCGCTTGGCGGCGGCCTCGAAGGAGATCCTGGTCCGCGTCGAGTCCTCGAAAAACAGGTTGACGACGGTGCGGCCGCGCAGCGTCGGCAGCTTCTTGATCGGCCGGTCCGACATCCGCGCCAGTTCCCCGGCGGTGTCCAGGATCAGCAGCGCGTCCTCCCGGCTGAGGTCGGCGGCCGAGATCAGGTGCCGGTTCACCGCTGCGCCTCCGTCCGCTCGCCCAGCAGGACCGCGTCCTCGCCGTCGGTTTCTGTCAGCAGGACCCGTACCACCTCGCGCTGTGAGGTGGGCAGGTTCTTGCCCACGTAGTCGGCGCGGACGGGCAGCTCGCGGTGGCCGCGGTCGACCAGGACCGCGAGCTGCACCGAGCGCGGCCTGCCCAGGTCGGCGAGGGCGTCGAGGGCCGCGCGGACGGTCCGCCCGGAGTAGAGCACGTCATCGACGATGACCACCGTCCTGGCGTCGATACCCTCCGGCGGCAGTTCGGTGCGGCCGAGCGCCCGGGCGGGCCGCAGCCGCAGGTCGTCCCGGTACATGGTGACATCGAGCGAGCCGCAGGGAACGGGGCGGCCCTCGAACTCGGCGGCCCGCTCGGCCAGCCGCTGGGCCAGCGGGACACCGCGGGTGGGAATGCCGAGCAGCACGATGTCGTCGGCGCCGTGGGTCCGTTCCAGGATCTCGTGCGCGACGCGGGTCAGCGCCCGCCGGATCTCCGCGGGTTCCAGGACCCGCTTCTGGCTCCCGGGGCTCGCGGGGCCGCCGGGGCTCGCGGGGCCGCCGGGGCTCGCGGGGCCGCCGGGGTTGCCGGGGCTCCCGGCGTTGCCAGGGCCGGGGTTGCCGGGGCCGCCGCGACGTGCGGAATCACCGGGGCTTCCGCTGCCGGGATGAGCGGGATCGCCGGGCCGGGCCGGATGGTCCGGGGGGCCGGATGAGACCGGGTCCTGCGAGGCTGGGCCAGATCGGCCGCCGGTTTGCCCGTCCCGGGCCATGCGCGCACGCATCGTCCGCGACCTCCTTCACCGCTTCACGGAACGGTCCTTAAAGGACGTCTGCCGTCCTCACGTTATCAGGGCTGCGCCCGGTCCGATGGACGACGCGCCAGCGGGATAAAACAGGGCAGGACGTGCACGCTGAGCCTCGTTCAGTGGTGTGATTTAGATCACACAACAGACGCTTCCACAGACCGCCACAAGCTCCCGCCGACTACCCCAAATCGGTCGCAGGCCTGCAATAAAGCCCGGCCACACCGAGGTTCCCGCACGCTGCGCGCGGGGGAGATAACGCTACGGGAGGACGGGCCGGTTACCGGGTAGGTTCAACCAGTTTTTGCCATTCGGCTTGACCTTGTCGTGCTCGCGGCTTACCGTCACTGTCCGTAACCGTTACCGTAAGCTACGACTGGCCGGGGGCCGAGGAACCATGCCATCTGAGTACGCGAAGACCCTGGGCGCGCGGCTGCGCGCGATCCGCACGCAGCAGGGGCTGTCCCTGCACGGCGTTGAGGAAAAGTCCCGCGGCCGCTGGAAGGCCGTCGTCGTTGGCTCCTACGAGCGCGGCGACCGCTCCGTGACCGTGCAGAAGCTGGCCGAGCTGGCCGAGTTCTACGGCGTGCCGGTGTCGGAACTGCTGCCCGGTGACTCGACGCCTGCGCCGCTCGCACCGACGCCCAAGCTGGTCATCGATCTTGAGCGGATGAACGAGCTGCCGAAGGAGAAGTCCGGCCCGCTGGCCCGCTACATCGCCACGATCCAGAGCCAGCGCGGCGACTACAACGGGCGCGTCCTGTCGGTCCGCCAGGAGGACCTCCGTTCGCTGGCCGTCATCTACGACAAGTCACCCGCCGACCTCACCGAGGAACTCATCAACTGGGGTGTGCTCGACTCCGAGGCCCGCGGCGCGATCGACACGCTCTGACGGGCCGGGCCATCGCTCCCCGCACTCGAACCATTCCGGGCCCATCCCTGGCGCTGCCCGGCCCCTTCGCCATGCTTCCAGGGCCCTTCCCCCGTAGTGTCGATGCGCGCCCGCGCCGCGACCCAGCCCGGCTCAGGGAGGGAACGGCTGCTCCCGGCACCGTGTGCGGCCGCCAGCTCACCCGCGGCGCAGCCTGGCCGCCGCAGGCGGCGAGCAGCCGGCCCGCAAGCGCGCGGCGGCCTGCCTAGTTCCAATAGGTTAATAACTAATTACGGAGCCTGATAGCCGAGGACCGCGGCGTCAGCCGCCCGCCGTGTGTACAGGGCGAGCCGGTCCCGTCTCAGCACTCGGGCACGAGACGGCCAGGAGCGCTCTGACCGCCCGGGACGGCATCAGCGCCGTCGGCCCGGGCTGGCCAGCAGGAGCAGGCCGCGCGGGCAGCCGTCCAGGACCAGCGCGAGGCTCCGGGGTCCGCTGCCCGGCCGCGCGGTGGCCTGTCAGCCCGTATCAGCCCGCCGTGCGGAGTGGCAGCGGGGACTGCCCGGGTACGCCCAGCGCGGTCTCCACGACGGTCAGGAAGACCTCCGCGTCCCGCAGCAGGTCATCCGCCTCGTGCGCGGTCGCCGCGCGGGAGAGCCCGGCTTCGGCGGCGGCGCGCTTGCTCGCCCCGGCCGCGAAAAACGCCGCCCACTCCGTGAGGGCCGGCTCGACCTGCGGCAGCAGTTCCCACACGCTGCGCGGACGCCGGCGGCGGGACCCGCTCGACGGCTCGCCTCGCACGGCGACCACCGCCGCCGCCGCCCGCAGTGCCGCCAGGTGCGCGGCCACGTACCGGCCCGCGGGCGACGTCTCGTCCGCGGCCTCGTTCAGCCCGCTGCGGGCCGATTCGAGCAGCGCCATAGCCGAGGGCGCCACCCTGCGCCGCGGCAGCCCGCCATGGCCGGGCCGGCTGTTGCCGGGGCCGCGCTCGGCCTGCGGCCCCTCCGTGACGCCACGCTCGGCGGCCCGGGTGCGCATCGGGGTAGGTACCTGCGCTGAGGTGACTGCGTTCACCATCGCGTCCTCTCTTCCCTGCGTGGCCGTGCCAGGCGAGACACTTCCCGCCGCCCCGCCTGGCACGGGGCCCGGCCGTCCGAGGGGGGTCAGGCGGCCGGTGCATCGCACAACTATTCGAACACAGGTTCGGCTGTCTGTCTAGCCCGTTTGTATCTGCGTTCGAATGTAGCCGGGGGGTCTGACATTCCGCCGGGGCCGCGGCCCGGCATCCCGGGCAGCCCGCCGGTCCGGCGGAGACCACGATGGCCGGGCCACGCCCGCGCAGCCGCGGCCACGGGCCTTCGCGCAGCCGGCCAACGTGCTGACCGCGCGGCGCAGCGTCGGCATCCAGTGCACGCTCGACGCCGCGCGGGCGCCGGCCGCCCCGGCGCGGATCACGGCCGGACTGTCCGCGGGGACCCGGACCCTGACCCGGCTGCCCGCCGGCCGGACCGTGGCCGGCCTGTCGCTGACCGGGCTCGGCGAGATGGGGCCGTGGTCACCGGCCAGCCCAACGCTGTACACGCTGACGACGACCGTGTCGGTGCCCGGCGCCGGCACCCATTCGGTGCGGCAGCGGATCGGCTTCCGGCAGGCCGAGTTCCGCGACGGCGGGTTCTTCCTGAACGGCGAGCCGTTCAAGATCTTCGGTCTGAACCGGCATCAGCTCTTCCCCTACACCGGAATGGCCATGCCCGCGCGGATCCAGCGCCGGGACGCCCAGATCATCAAGAACGACCTCAACTGCAACATGGTGCGCTGCTCGCATTACCCGCAATCGCCGCACTTCCTCGACGCGTGCGGCGAGCTGGGCCTCATGGTCTGGGAGGAGGCACCGGGCTGGCATCACGTCGGCGGCGCGGCCTGGCAGGACATCGTGCTGGCCAACGTGCGGGACATGGTCGTGCGGGACCGCAGCAGGCCGTCGGTGATCATCTGGGGCACCCGGCTGAACGAGACGCAGGACTACCCGGGCCTGTGGCGGCGGACCAGGCGGATCGCCCGGGAGCTGGACGGGGCGCGGCCGTCTGCCGGGGCGATGGACCATCACAGCACGGAGTTCTGGGACGAGGACGTCTTCGCGTTCAACGATTACCACCTGGGCCGGTCGGGCCACTACCAGCTGAAGCCGCCGCTGCGCGGGGTGCCGTACCTGGTCACCGAGTTGGTGGGGGTGGAAAAGCCGCGCCCGGGGCACTACCGCTGGACCGATCCCCCGGCCCTGCTGGCCCGGCAGGCGGTCTTCCACGCCCAGGCACACGACATCGCCCGGTCCGACCCGCGGTACGCGGGCCTGCTCGCGTGGGCCGCGTTCGACTACGCCTCGCTGTGGGGGCCGGGTGGCCAGCGGATCAAATGGGCGGGCGTCGCCGACGGCTTCCGGGTGGCCAAGCCCGGCGCGGCCATCTACCTGTCCCAGGTCGACCCGGACGTCCGGCCGGTCATCGTCCCGGTGTTCTTCTGGGACCTGGCCGGCGGGGCGGCCCCGCCCGGGCCGGGCCCGGACGCCATGCTGGCCAGCAACTGCGAGCAGGTCGAGGTGTTCATCGGCGGCGACCACGCCGGCACCGGCCGGCCGGTGCTCGACGCGGAACTGTACGGCCATCTCCGCTACCCGCCGACGCTGGTGGACCTGACCGTGTCCCGGCTGGACCGGCCCGAGCTGCGGATCGAGGGCTACGTCGGCGGCCGGCAGGTCACGGTGGTCCGGATGGCCTCCGATCCGGCCGGCGACCGCCCGGCGATGACCGCGGACGGCACGCAGATCGCGGGCAGCGGGCACGACGCGACGCGGCTGGTGTTCCGGGCCGTCAACGCGTACGGCAACCAGCGCCGGTATCCCTCCGGCGAGGTCCGGCTGCGCGTGACGGGGCCGGCCGAGCTCATCGGGGACAACCCGTTCCCGCTCGGCGAATACGGTGGCCTCGGCGCGGTCTGGCGGCGCTCGCTCCCGGGCCGGTCCGGGCCGGGCACGGTCATCGCCGGCCATCCCGGGCTGGGCCGGGCCCGGGTGATGTTCAGTGTCCCGCAGGCCGGCCGGGAGAACCTCGACCGACCGCTCTGCCAGCCGTGCCGCCGCGGCGGCACGATTCCCGGTGATCTTAGCTGGGTACGGGACAAACCTGACCGCCTAGCGCAGCGACGCACGAGGAGGTAGCCGATGGGATGCGAGATTTCCTGGTTCGCCGCATTGTGCGACGACGACTATGAGTTCCTCGGTTTGCCGGATCGGGCGCTGCTGTCCAGCTGGGAGCACTGCCGGACGATCGCGCTCGCGGCCGAGGCCGGCGGCTACGACAACCTGCTGCTGCCGTCGGGCTATGCGATGGGCATCGATCCGGTCAGCTTCGCAGGCGGCATCGCTCCCCTGCTGCGGCACATGCAGCTCCTGGTGGCCGTGCGGATGGGCGAGATGTGGCCGCCGCAGCTGGCCCGGCAGATCGCCACGCTGGACCAGATGGCCGGCGGCCGGCTGACCGTCAACATCATCTCCTCCGGCCTGCCGGGCCAGAAGCTGGACTCGGTGACCCGGTACCGGCGCACGCTGGAGATCATGAGCGTGCTGCGCGATCTGCTGGACGGCAAACCGGTGGATTTCCACGGGGAGTTCGTCGACCTGACGCTCGAACCGCCGCGGCTGCGGCCGACGGGCGGCTGCCCGCCGTTCTACTTCGGCGGCCTGTCCGAGCCCGCGCGCGAGGTGGGCGCGCAGGCCGCGGACGTCTTCCTGATGTGGCCGGACACCGTGCCGGGGGTGCGGGCGGTGATCACAGACATGCGGGCCCGCGCGGCCCGGTACGGCCGTGAGCTGCGGTTCGGGTACCGGGCGCACGTGATCGTGCGGTCCACAGAAGCCGAGGCGCAGGCCGCTGCGCGGCGGCTGCTGTCCCGGCTGGACGCGGAGGCCGGGGAACGGATCCGGCGCCGGTCTCTGGACACGTCGTCGGCGGGCAACGCACGGCAGCGCGAGCTCCGGGATACGGCGAACGCCGAGGGGTACGCCGAGCCCGGGCTGTGGACGGGAATCGGGCGCGCCCGGTCCGGTGCGGGCGCCGCGATCGTCGGGGATCCGGACCAGGTGCTGGCCAAACTGCGCGCGTACCAGGCGCTGGGGATCGAGGCATTCATCCTGTCCGGGTACCCCCATGTGGCGGAGGGGGACCTGTTCGCCCGGCACGTCCTGCCATACCTGGACCATGCCGCCCTGTTCCCCCGCGGACCACGCTGAGGCTCCCCCGCGCCTCCCATGATCATCACCGGTTCCCGCACACACTGCGGAAAGCCGGCCCGGTCCTGGGGCAAGGTCGCCCATCTCCCGGAGCGCCCCTGGTCCACGCCACGTTGCGGCGGAAGGGGGCGCGGGGGGAGGGGACCCAGGGGCGAAGGGCGGGGGGCCCTCGGCCGGCACGGGGTGGTGGCGTCCCGTAGGCTCAGCAGGATGGGGCCGGCGACGACGCTGACGGAACTGGGGGCGGCGCGTTTCGTCATGGCCGTCGACAAGCTGCTCGCCGTCTACACGGCGGCGATGAAGCCGGCGGCCTCGCAGCTGGCGGGCCGGCACTCCATCATGGCCCGGCACGCCACCAACCCCGGCTTCCGCGCGCTGGCGGTCCTCGACTCCGGCGGTGAGCCGGTCGCGTTCAGCTACGGTTTCCACGGCGAGTCCGGGCAATGGTGGCACGACATGGTGAACTACGCGCTGTCCGCGTCGTCCGGGGCCGCTGCGGCCGCACACTGGCTGTCCGACTCGTTCGAGGTGGCCGAGCTGCACGTCACCCCCGCCTACCAGCACCGGGGGCTGGGCCGCAGCCTGCTGCTCCGGCTGACCGCCAACCGGGACGAGCAGATCGCCGTGCTGTCCACGCACGACTCCAATTCGCCCGCCCGCCATCTGTACCGCAGCCTCGGCTTCACCGACCTGCTGACGGCGTTCCGGTTCTCCGGCGGCGATCCGCCTTACGCGGTGATGGGCGCCGCGCTGCCGTTGCGCGGCGTCCCCTCCTGACCGGCGGAGCGCATCCGCGCCGCCCGTTCGGCCAGGCCGAGACGCTGGTAGATCTCCCGGGTCGCGCGGGACCAGTTCAGCGTGTAGAAGTGCAGGCCCGGGGCGCCCTCGGCGAGCAGCCGCTCGCACATGGAAGCCGCGTATTCCACGCCGATCTCGCGCACGGCCGCGCGGTCGTCGGCCACGTCGTGCAGGCGCTGGGACAGCTCCGGCGGGATCCGGGTGCCGCCCAGCTCCACCGCGCGGTCGACCACCCGGACGCTGGTGATCGGCATGATGCCGGGAATGATCGGCACCTCGCAGCCGTACGCGGCGACCCGGTCGCGCAGCCGGAGGTAGTCCTCGGGGTAGAAGAACATCTGCGTGATGGCGAAGTCCGCCCCGGCGCGGCACTTGCCCACGAAGTACCCGACGTCGGAATCGAGGTCCGGTGAGCGCGGGTGCTTCTCCGGGAAGGCGGCGACGCCGACGCAGAAGTCACCGGCCCCACGGATGAGCCGGACCAGCTCGTCGGCGTGCGACAGGCCATCCGGGTGCGCGGTCCAGTGCGCGTTCGGATCACCGGGCGGGTCGCCGCGCAGCGCCAGCATGTTCCGCACCCCGACCGCCGCGTAGGAGCCGATGACGTGCCGTAGCTCGGCGACCGAGTGGTTCACCGCGGTCAGGTGACCGACCGGGGTGAGCGTGGTCTCCTCGGCGATCCGGCCAGTCACCCGGACGGTGCGGTCCCGGGTCGAGCCGCCCGCGCCGTAGGTGACCGAGACGAACGTCGGCCGCAGCGGCTCGAGCTGGCGGATCGCCCGCCAGAGCTGATGCTCCTCGGCGTCGGTCTTCGGCGGCATGAACTCGAAGGAAAAGGACTCACCACCCGCGGCGATCAGGTCCCTGATCGCGGCGGCGTGCCGGGCCAGGCGGGGCGGGATACCGGCAGGCGCTTGACGGCGCGGGCGCGGAGGCATGCCTCAGGGTAACTGCTGGGCCCCGGCATGTGCCACGTCGTTTCGCCGCGAGTGTGCCGCGGGTTCCCGGAGCAGGCACAGGCGGCCCGGGTTCCGGCGGCTAGCGTGCGGCGCGGAGCCGGCCCGCAAACGCGGACGCAGTGGCCGCGGCGGCGGCCGGGCCGGCGGCGTCGGTGAGCGCCCGGACCACCACCACGCGGCGGGCGCCGGCCGCCAGCACCTGATCAAGGTTGCCCAGGGTGATGCCGCCGATCGCGAACCACGGGCGGGCGGTCCCCAGCCCGGCGGCGTGCCGGACTAGCGGCAGGCCGGGCGCGGGCCGTCCGGGCTTGGTCGGCGTCGGCCAGACCGGGCCGGTGCAGAAGTAGTCCATCCCCGGCGCGGTGGCCGCCGCGGAGGTTTCCTGCTCGGCGTGCGAGGACCGGCCGATCAGCGGGCCGTCGCCGATGATGGCCCGGGCCACGGGCACGGGCAGGTCGTCCTGGCCCAGGTGCAGGATGTCCGCCTCGGCCGCGTACGCCAGGTCGGCGCGGTCGTTGACCGCGAACAGCGCGCCGTGCCTGGCCGCCTTTTCCCGGAAGATGTCCAGGTAAGAGAGCTCCTGGGCCGCCTCCAGGCCCTTCTGCCGGAGCTGGATGATGTCCACCCCGGCGCCGAGCACCGCGTCGAGGAAGACCGGCAGGTCGCCCTGGCGTTCCCGCGCGTCCGTGCACAGGTACAGCCGGGCGGCGGCCAGCCGGGCCCGCAGCGGCCCGTACGGGGCCGGGTCCGGCGACGGCCGGCCGCCCGGTTCGGGAGCGGAGCGGGCGGCGCCGGGCATGGCGGTCAGGCGGGCTGCTCGGTGGTCGCGGCCGGGCCGGTGAGCCGGAGCTCGACGCTGATGTTGCCGCGGGTGGCCCGGGAGTAGGGGCAGACCTGGTGGGCCGCCTCGGCGAGTTCCCGTGCCTGCTGCGGGCCGGCGTCCGGCAGGTAGATCTCAAGCGTCACGACCAGGTCGGACGCATCGCCCTCTGGGCCGATGCCCACGTACGCGGCGACCGTGGAGCCATCCACGCGGACCCCGGTCCGGCGGCCGATCGAGCGCAGCGTCCCATGGTAGCACGCCGCGTACCCGGCGGCGAATAGTTCCTCCGGGTTGGCACCGGCCCCCGAGCCGCCCATCGCGGGAGGCATCGCCAGGTCAAGGTCGATCAGGCCGTCACCGGACGTGACATGGCCGTTCCGGCCGTCGCCCGTCGACTTTGCTTCCGCGGTGTACAGGATCTTCTCAGGCATGACCTACCCTCAAGGCTCCGGAATGGGACTGACGTAGGCGCGCGGGGCGGCAGCCGGTGCCCGTTCAGCCCGGCAGCGCTGCCGCCCATGCTAGGGGAAAGCGGCGGTGCTCGCGGCCCGGGCCGCGAGCGGGCCGGCGGCGCGGGACCAGGCCGGCCGGCGGACGCCGGACGCGCCGCGGTCAGCAGGCGGGCGGGGCGGCGGACAGCAGCTGACGCAGGGCGGCGGCCGAGGTGAACTGGACGGCGGCGATCCCCGCGGCCCGCGCGCCGGCCACGTTCGCCGCGACGTCGTCGATGAACAGGCAGTCTTCCGCCGCGACGCCGAACTGCCGCAGCGCGAGCCGGAATATCCGCGGATCAGGTTTGCACACGCCGACGAAACTGGAGATGACGACGTCCTTGAACCGCCGCAGCAGGGGAAACGCGTCCAGCGTGGCCGGCCACACCTCACCGTTGAAGTTGGAGATGGCGTACAGTTCCCGGCCCGCCCCGGCCAGTTCGGTGACGAGTTCGCCGGTGCCCGGCACGGTGCCGCCCAGCATCTCCAGCCAGCGGTCCCAGTAAGCGCTGATCAGCCGGGCCTGCGCGGGGTAACGCGCGGCCAGCTCGGCCACCGCCTCGGCGGCCGGCTTGCCGTAGTCCATCTGCAGGTTCCAGGCCGGGCTGCACACCTCACTCAGGAACCACTCGCAGGCCGCCTCGTCCGGGATCAGCTTGCGGAACAGATAACGGGGGTTCCAGTCCAGGACGACACCGCCCAGGTCGAAGATGAGCACCGGCCGCGACGCCAGCCACGCGGGGTCACCGGCGTCGTCCATCCGGGCGGGCTTGCCGGGTTCGTCCAACGTCGCTCCTTCGGCACGGGTCGTGTTCCATTGCTCCCGCTGGTGGTCACGGGCCCGCGGGGGGGAGAACGGGCAAGCCCGGCGGCGCGCCATCGGTGATCAGCCGCGTCAGCGCCGCGGTGTCGAGGTGGCCGGTGACCAGATCGCCGAGCACGTCCAGCCGCGCCTCGCGCAGCCCGGCGAAGTCGGTGTCCGGCGCGGGGGTGAAATCGCGGCCCGCCAGGCGCGCCACCTCGGCCAGGAACGCGCGCCGGAACTCGTCGTTCTCCAGCGTGCCGTGCCAGCTTGTGCCCCAGACAGCGCCGCCTGGCCCGGCCCGGCAGCCGTCGAGGAACGGCTCGGCCCCGTCACCTGTGAGACGGACGAGGCCATGATGGATCTCGTACCCGGCGACGTCGGCGCCGAGGGCGTTGCCGGACGGGCGGCCGAGGCGCTTGGCCGGGCCGAATTCCACCCCGGCGGGCAGCAGCCCGAGCCCGGCGACCACGCCCGTGCCCGATTCGACCCGGTCCTCGATCTGCCCGGCCAGCATCTGGTACCCGCCGCAGATGCCGAGCACGGGCCGGCCGGCCCGTGCCCGCTCGGTGATCGCGGCGGCGAGCCCGCGGTCGCGCAGCCAGCTGAGGTCGGCGACGGTGGCCCGCGAGCCGGGCAGCACCACCAGGTCGGCGTCCGCCAGTTCGGCGGGCTCGCGGGCGAGCCGGACGAGCACGCCCGGCTCGGCGGCGAGCGCGTCGATGTCGGTGAAGTTGCTGATCCGCGGCAGCCGTACCACGCTGACCCGCAGGACATCGTTCCCGGACAAGACCGCGGGCGCCGCCGTCCCGCTCCCGGCGGCGGGCGGCCCGAGGGGACGGGACAAGGCAAGCGAGTCTTCCGCGTCGAGCCAGAGGTTGTCCGCCCACGGCAGCACGCCGAGCAGCGGGCGGCCGGTGAGCCGGCCCAGCATGGCGATCCCGCTGTCGAGCAGTTCCGGGGCCCCGCGGAACTTGTTGATGACAAACCCGCCGACCAGGGCCTGGTCGGCGGGCGGCATGAGCGCGAGCGTACCGTACAGTGCGGCGAACACACCGCCGCGGTCGATGTCGCCGACGACGATGACGGGCAGCCCAGCGGCGCGGGCCAGCCCCATGTTGGCCACGTCGGTTTCCCGCAGGTTGATCTCCGCCGGGCTGCCGGCGCCCTCGCAGATCACCACGTCGAACTGCTGCCGGAGCCGGGCGAGGCTGGCCAGGGCGACCTCGCGGAGGTCTTTGGCCATGGACCGGTAGGAGACCGCGTCCGCCTCGGCCCGGGGATGGCCGAGCACGACGACCTGGCTGCGGCGGTCGCTGCCCGGCTTGAGCAGGACCGGGTTCATGTCCGCGGTCGGCTCGATTCCGGCCGCGGCGGCCTGCATGACCTGCGCGCGGCCGATCTCCGCGCCGCCCGGGGTGACGAACGAGTTCAGTGACATGTTCTGGGCCTTGAACGGCGCCACCTTCAGGCCCTGCCGGGCCAGCCAGCGGCACAGCCCGGCGGTGAGCACGCTCTTGCCGGCGTCGGAGCTGGTGCCGGCGACGAGCAGGGCGCCCTTCACCGCTGCGCCGCCCGCCAGGAGAGGGGCCAGGCGCGGGAGGCCGAGGAGGCGGCGCGGGCCGAGGAGGCGGGTGTGCGGGCGGCGGGGCGGGACGCGGCCAGCGCGGCCAGCGCGGCGAACGCGGCCGCGGCCAGCGTGATGGCGCCGGACAGCCGAGCCGCGCGGCCGATGTCGCGGGGCTCGGGCGGCCGACCGTCCCCCAGCCCGGGCCGATCCTCGCGGACGCCGTCGTAGACGTTGGTCCCGCCGAGCCGCAGGCCGAGGGCACCGGCGAAGGCAGCCTCCGGGCGGCCCGCGTTCGGGCTCGGGTGCCGCCCGCCGTCCCGCAGGGCGGCGCGCAGCGCCCCGCGCGGACTGCCGCCGGCGACCGGCGCGCACGCCGCGGCCAGGGCCGCCGTGAGCCGGGCCGGTGCCCAGTTGGCCACGTCATCGAGGCGGGCCGACGCCCAGCCGAACCGCTCATACCGCGGCGAGCGGTAGCCGACCATCGCGTCCAGCGTGTTCACGGCGCGGTAGGCGGCCAGGCCGGGCAGCCCGGCGAGCGCGGCCCAGACCAGCGGCGCCACCGCCGCGTCGCTGGTGTTCTCGGCCACCGACTCCACCACGGCCCGGGCGATCTCCGCCGCGCCGAGCCGGGCGGGATCGCGGCCGCACAGTTCCGGAAGCACCGCACGGGCGGCCGCCACGTCGCCAGTGCCGAGGGGTGCCGCGGCCCGTCCGGCGGCCCGGCGCAGCGAACCGGCGCCGGTGACCGCCCACACCCCGGCCGCGAGCGCCGCGCCGCGCAGCAGCGGCCGACCGCGGGTGAGCCGGTGCGCGGCCAGCGCGGGCAGCGTGACGGTGGTCAGGCAGGCGGCGGCGTACAGCACGCCACTGCGTCGGTCGTCCCGGTAGAACCGGCCTTCCAGCCGGCCGGCGACCCGGCCGAAGGCGGCCACCGGATGCCCGCGGCGCGGATCGCCGATCAGCGCGTCCAGCACCACGCCCGCAGCCAGGCCACCCGCCAGCGCCCAGTCGCGCGTAACCCGCGTAACGGCCCGGTTCCCGGACGGTCCCGATGTTCCATATGTTCCGGGTGCGGCGGGTGCCCGGGGCGCTGACCTCAGCCGGCCGGCCCCGCCATCGCCCGCCCCCGTCCGTCTCACAGGACCGACCCTAGGCGAACCCGGCGTGCCGCGGCTGGGCGCCCCCGTTTACCGCGCGCCGGCTACCGGGGGAATGCCGCCGGCGGGCTGGCCGCGGGTTCTAGAAGCTGGCGCGGTCGCGGCACGACGGGCCTTCCGCGATGGATGAGGCGGCTGGGGCGGGCGAGGCGGGCCGGACGACCGGGCCAGCTGGGGCAGCTGGGCCGGAGCAGGCGAGCGTCAATCTCTGGGCGGGTGGCTTCGAGCCACGCCGCCGCGCGCAACAGCCGCTCGACCACGCCCACGTCGACCATATGTGCCCACGCCCCGCCGTGCGTCCTGGCCCGCTGCACGATGGTGGCCCGCGACCGGCGCAGCCAGCGGCTGGCCACCGGGACGAAACGGGCCTGCTCGGCGGCGGACAGGCCGTACGCCTCGCAGAACAGCGCGATCCGGGCCGGGACGTCCACGTCGCACAGGGCTGGATCCCGGTCGGCCGGGTCGGCGATCGGCGCCCAGTAGCGCAGCGTCTGGATAACGTCGACCAGCCGCGTGCCCGGGCGGGCAAGGTCAAAGTCGATCAGCGCGTACGGGCGGGGCCGATCCGGGCCGGGCCGGAAGATAACGTTCTCCAGGTTCACATCGCAGTGGCAGATGGTGTCCGGCGGCCCATGAACGAACCGCGTCACCTCCCCGTCCCATTGCGCGCCGGGCGGTGGCTCGAATCCGGCCACCGCCCGGTGGTAACGGAACTGGAGTTCCGCCAGGTCCACCAGGGTTGATTCGGCGGTGGCGAACGCCGGCAGCGGGCGGCTGGTCACCACGCCGGGCAGGTAGGTCAGGACCTCACGGTTCCTGTCATCGATGCCGAGCACGCGCGGGGCGCCCTCGAAGCCGGCCGCCTCCAGGTACGTGAGCAGCGAGTGGACGGCGGGGGTGTGGAAGCGGACGGGCCGGCGGACGGTCTGGCCCACGCGGACCACGCCTTCGGTCATGTCGCCGCCGGGCAGGGCGATCTCGGCCTCTTCGGGGACGGCGCTGGCGCGGCGGCTGGCCGCCGGGTCTGGACCGGTTCCGGCTGCCCCCGGCCGCCATCCGGCCGCGCCAAGCCGCCATCCGGCCGCGCCCGGCCGCGAAACGTCAGCCTCCAGTTGCCGGAACGTAAGCTCCGCGGGCGGGCCGTCAGGCCCGCTGGGCGGGCCCGCGCCCGGAACGTCCCCGGAGGTGCCCGGGGCTGCCGCCGCGCGTGACGCGGTTCCGCGGGCGGTCCTGGATCTCCTGCTCGCCGCCCAGCGTCTCCGGCCGGCGGTGCGCCCGGCCTGCTGCGCGGCTTCCCGGCCGTCACCGCCCGTGGCATTCTGAGCGGCTCCCCGCCCGGTACCGTCGGCTGACCATACCGGGCCATCGGGTTTCTGACGGCGTTCCGCGCGGCGCCGATAGGGGCGGACCTGGGAGATGGGGAAGGGTTCCGCACCGGACCTGCCTGGCGTGCCGTCATCGCCAGCTAATGCGGAATTCGGCGCCATAGTCCCGGCGGGGCGATCGACATGGAAAGCCTCAATAGGTACTTTCTTACCAAACATCATGAAAATGGACAATAGAGGGTGCTGTTCTGGGTCGCTAGCCCCCGTTCGCGGCGATAACGGTGTCCGCGGCAGGGATGCGGAACTGTTATCTAACACAGTGAGCTGTGCACACCACACCGGCAACCATCGCGCCCAGCGCAACAAACGCTACCTGCGGTAAATGTGCAACCTGTGCACCAGATATGGATACTCCGGCTGCATTTCCTATCCGGCCAAAACTCCCCATCTTGGCTACTATTTCCGGCTTGGGCCTCAGGCCCGCCAGGGCGGCAGGGGAGCGTGCCGGACACGTGCCCGGTTTGGCCGGGGCTCGCGGAGGTGGGATGGTGGAACGCAGGCGGGCGGCGGCACGGCCGCCCACGGCGCCCGCGGCTGTCTCCCGAGGCGTTGCGCGCCCCGGCCGACTCAGCAGCCGCGCCTCGTCATCGCGATACACAGCCAACCTAGCCGTGGCCCACACGTGACCTTTGACATGCACAATGAGGTGCCGGGCGCCCGTAGCTCAGCCGGATAGAGCAGCTGCCTTCTAAGCAGCGGGTCGCAGGTTCGAGTCCTGCCGGGCGCGCCCATCGGGCCCCTGAGCTGGGACGATACCCGCTCAGCGTGCCGGAGGCCGGGGTGCTGTGGTCAAGCATCTCGGTGCTACAGACATAGCTTTCCTGCCTGGAAGTCTCTGTAGCTCCCCCATATCCGAGGGAGTCCGGCATGACCATCACGACATCCGCGCGCCCTGCTGCCCGGTCCTCGCGCCCCGCCGGTGCGGCGGTGGCCGAGCCGGCGCGGCCGGGGCGGCCGGGGCGGAAGAGCCCGCTGCGGGCCGCGACGCTCGGCGGCGCGACGGGCGCGGCAGGCCCGGGCCTGACGACGGCGGAGATCCTGGCCGCTCGCAGCGCACCGCCGGAGGCGGTGCCGGCGCCGCAGCTGCGGCGGATGCAGATCAGCGAGTTCACGATCTGGCTGCGGAGCCGGACGAACAAGCACCACCGGCCATTCCAGGCCGACACGATCGCCGCCTACGCCGACGCAGCCCGCGCCCTCAGCGACTGGATGCGCGAGCAGGACATCGACGGCGACTTCACGTTCTGCGACACCGGGATACTCAACCGGTTCTTCGCCGGCTACCTGGCGAGCCACGGGCAGGGCGGCACGAACACCCGGCAGCGGAACCTGCGGCACCTGTTCACCTGGCTGGAGGAAACGTGCGGGCATCCGCACCCGTGGACGGCCGCGCTGCACCGGTACGCGCCCGCGCAGAAGCGGCCCTCCACGCTGGCGCAGGAGTTCATCGCTGACCTGCTGGAGGTCACCGGCGGCGGCCGGGGGCGTTCGTTCGAGCAGGTCCGCGGCCACGCGATGATCCGGGTGCTGACCGAAGGGGTGCGGCGTACCGAGCTGATCCAGCTGCAGACCACCGACCTGTCCACCGATCTGATCGCCCAGCCGTTCGTCCGGGTCGTGCCGCTGAAGGGCGGCCGGGCCTACACGGAGGGGCGGATCGTGCCGCTGGCCGCCGCCACGGCCCGGGCGGTGGTCGCCTACCTGCGGGTGCGCCGGTCGCACCGGCTGGCGGGCACCCCGGCGCTGTGGCTGGGCACGCGCAACCGCGGGCCGATGACCGGGGCCGGGCTGTATCAGATGCTGCTTCGGCGGGCGGAGCAGGCCGGGTACGACCCGGCGGTGCACCCACACCAGTTCCGGCACTCCTTCGCGCACGACTGGCAAGGGCGCGGAGTTGCATCAGATGCAACATTCCGTGATCGGCGTAAGGACGACGGCGCAGGCGATCCAGCAGGCGGGCTCTCGCAGCCTCTGACGGCCTACACGCGGGAA